>Ga0068859_100006177_pt1 | contig 12174 bp, 6 predicted proteins | sample KBSSwiS22_FD_66585 | JGI IMG/M metagenome (GOLD analysis project Ga0068859, IMG submission 66585) | Switchgrass rhizosphere microbial communities from Kellogg Biological Station, Michigan, USA - KBS Switchgrass S2-2 | ecosystem: Host-associated > Plants > Roots > Rhizosphere > Soil ... | reverse complement strand
TGCTTCATCAAATTGAATCTTGGAGCTTTGCCAAGAAAATAATCTCACGTTCCGCGCAGCGCTTGCTGCGTTCCGTTCGCGAGTCCGCCGCAGTACAATGGCGTCACTGGACTATTGCGCGATTGCGCCATTGCGGTCTTCTGCTCAGAATGACCGCAACCATGGCATCCAGGAATTGAAAGAGGCATATCATGATAGCCACATCCACCGAAGCTACAAGCATTTCTCCGTGGTGGAGGCACTCGGCCATTCTCGTAATGATCGGTGGCTTCTCGGTCTTGTCCTTCCTTACAGTCCTGACTTACACGAATGCTCCACCGATCCCCGAACAGGTCACGGACGGTGCGGGAGTTCTGGTATTTACCGGTGCCGACATCCAAAAGGGCCAGGAGGTTTTCCTTAAGTACGGTCTCATGGAGCACGGGAGCTTGTGGGGTCATGGGGCTTATCTGGGTCCCGATTACAGCGCGGAGTACCTGCACAGGCTCAGCGAGGTGACCCGGGATACGATCGCGACGGAGAAGTACGGCAAACTCTTCGCGCAGCTCTCACTGGATGAACAAAGCTCCACATCTGCAAACACGATAACCGTGCTTAAAGAAAACCGCTACGACCCGGCTGCCCGAACTCTCCGGTTTTCGCCAAGCGAGGTTGCGGCCTACCGCATGCAGCTTCCCGAATGGAGCGAATACTTCACCAGGAAGGACGCCGCTCCTGGATTGCCAGCCAACTATATTCAAAGCCCGGCAGACCGCAAAGCGTTGACCGCCTACTTCGCATGGGCGGCTTGGGCTGCAATAGCGAATCGCCCCGGGAAGGATTATTCGTACACCAACAACTGGCCCTACGAGCCTATGGCGGGCAACCATCCTTCCACCGAAGCCTATGTGTGGAGCGCCTTGAGTCTGATCACCCTCCTGTCAGGTATCGGCCTGATTCTCTTCGTCGTCGGCAAGTTCGACTACTTGGGCTGGAAGGGCGAGGGCGGCAGCGCTTATATGATGCACGCTGCCTTGTCCAGTCCGAAATTATCATCCTCTGCTCTGAAGCTCACGCCAAGCCAGTGGGCGACGGGATGGTTCTTCGGCATCGTGGCTCTGCTGTTCCTGGCGCAAGCGTTTCTGGGAGGCCTGCTGGCCCACTATCGCGTGGAGACGGGAGCGTTCTACGGGTTCGACATCGCCCGCTGGCTGCCCTACAACCTGGCGCGCACCTGGCATCTGCAACTCGCCATCTTCTGGATCGCGACGGCCTGGGTGGGCGGCGGTTTGTTCCTGGCAACCTGGGTCGGAGGCACGGAGCCCCGACACCAAAGATCCGGCGTGTACGCACTTCTTGCGGCTCTGGTGGTGGTCGTGGTCGGCAGCCTGGCAGGCGAATCGCTCGGTATCAACGACAAGCTGGGGCAGGTCTGGTTCTGGTTCGGTCATCAAGGTTCCGAGTATTTGGATCTCGGGCGCTTCTGGCAGCTCCTGCTGGCAGTTGGCCTGCTCTTCTGGCTGTTTCTGATGTTCCGCGCGCTCAAGCCCGCCATCAAGAGACCTGACACACGCGAACTATCGTCACTCTTTTTGTATGCGGCCGTGGCCATCCCCATCTTCTACCTGCCAGCCCTTTTCTACGGCCCTGACACCAACTTTGCGGTCATCGACAATTGGCGCTTTTGGATCATCCATCTTTGGGTGGAAGGATTCTTCGAAATTTTCGCGACGGTGCTGGTGGCAATCATGTTCCACCAGATGGGCATCGTCAGCACCAGGACCGCCACCCACCTGATTTACCTGGATGCCATTCTGTATCTCACTGGCGGGATCATCGGCACGGGCCACCATTGGTACTTCACGGGTCAGGGGACGCTCAACATGGGCCTGGCGTCATGCTTTTCCGCTCTGGAAGTTGTGCCTTTAACGCTCTTGACTCTGGACGCCTGGGATTTCATCAATCTGCGGAAGGCAGAGGGCGCTCCAGACATGGCCTCGGGTCAGAAGTGGTCTATTTATTTCCTTATGGCGGTGGGTGTCTGGAACTTCGTGGGCGCAGGGGTCTTCGGTTTCCTGATCAACATGCCGATCGTTTCCTACTTCGAAGTGGGTACAACGCTCACCGCCAACCATGCACACGCCGCGATGTTTGGGGTCTTCGGGATGTTGGCCTTGGCAGTCGTGGTCTTCTGCCTGAGAGCCATGCAATCCGATACCGTCTGGAAGGGGACGGCGAAGTTCATCCGCTGGGGCTTCTGGGGTGCGAATGCAGGCCTCGCGCTCATGGTCATTCTGGATCTGTTCCCCGGCGGAGTGATCCAGCTCTGGGATTCGATAGCCAACGGGTATTGGCACGCGCGCCGCCTCACGTTCCTGATAGGCGGCACTTTCCACAAGCTGGAATGGCTTCGCATGGTGGGCGACATGGTCTTCCTTCTCGCCGGCGCCCTGCCCATCACGCTCGGAGCGTTACGCAGTGTTTGGAAAAGGGATCTTTCCCCCGGGGCGTAAAGGCTGCACCCTAATATTTGCCGCCATTGCGATATGCTTTAGGTGTTAAAAAGTGGCCTCCGTGGGAGGTTCCATGAGTCTCCGCGAACAACTTCACGCCTACATTGCGCAGCTGGAGCAACGTCTGCGCTGGAATGCTGTGTTGCGCGGCTTGGCCATCTTCACGGGCAGCGCTCTGGTGGCCACGCTGCTGCTGGTCACGATCGCCAACGCGCTCGCGTTCTCGCACGGAAGTGTCACCGCCGCGCGATTTGGGCTGATTCTGATTCTGGCAGTCGCCGCGGCCGCCGGGTTGGGCTTGCCCTTGCGACGCTTGACTCGCCGCCGCGCGGTCGGTACCGCTGAAGCGGCGTTCCCGCAATTCGAGCAGCGCCTCACAACGTTCGCGGAGCGCGATGGGCGCGATCCGTTCATTGAATTGCTGGCGGCGGATACCCTCAATGTTGCGCAATCCGCCGAGCCCAAACTGCTGGTCACGGACCGGCGTCTGCGGTTCTCGCTCGGCACCGCCCTCGGGGCATTGGCCATCTTGATCTGGATGATCGCGGCTGGACCGGGTTTTCTAGGTTACGGCGCGTCGCTGCTATGGACCGGTCCGCGCACCGGGAAGCCATCGCTCTACGATCTGCGCGTGACTCCCGGCGATGCCGTCGTGCGCCGTCACGCCGACCAGTTGGTCTCGGCATTGCCCATCGGTTTGCAGTCGCCGAACGTAAAGTTGTACGCCCGCTTCCAGAGTTCGACGAAATGGGAAGAGATTGCGATGCAGCAACAGGCGGCGGGCAATTTCGCGGGCGGCTATCAATTTCTTTTTGCTGGATTGCCCGAAGGCGTCGAATACTATGTCACCGCCGGGGCCATGGAGTCGAAACACTTCAACATCCGCGTCAGCGATCTGCCGGCGGTAAAGCAGATTCGCGTCACCTATCATTACCCGGCCTGGACTGGCATGCCATCCGAAATCGAGGAGCGTGGTGGCGATTTGCGCGCCGTCGCCGGCACTCAAGCCGAACTCGACGTCACCACTGACCGTCCGCTGCAGGGCAGCCAAATTCAGCTCGATAACGGACAGCGCATTCAGCTCACCGGCGGCCAGAATAACGTGTATCACGGCACGGTCAAGATGGATTCGGACGGCGCCTATCACGTCGCGGGCGTGGCCGAGGGCCAGCCGGTTCGCGTCAGTGAGGATTTTTTTATCGAGGCCCGTAAAGCCGATCCGCCTCAGGTTTCGTTAGTCCGGCCCAGCCGCGGCGATTACCGAGCGAGTCCTATCGAAGAAGTGACGATTGCCGCGAAGGCAAGCGATGAGTTCGGCCTCAGTGGCGTCACGCTGCATTATTCGATCAACGGCAGCGCCGAGACCACGGTAGAACTCCTCAGGCAGCGTGGAAAGAAACAAGCCGATGGGTCGGCCACCATATCGCTCGAAGACTTCAAACTGGCGCCGGGCGATCTGGTGAGTGTCTACGCGACGGCCAAGGACGCCAACTCCGAAAACCACACCGACATGATCTTCATCCAGGCCGAGCCGTTTGAGCGCGAGTTTTCGCAATCGCAGGCGGGCGGCGGAGGGGGCGGAGGCGGCGGTAGTGGCGGAGCCGATCCGTCGGAACAGATTTCGCAGCGCGAGAAAGAGATCATCGCAGCCACCTTCAAACAGAATGGCGATAAACACGCGACCCAGCAGCAGGCCGCCGACATTTCGAAACTGCTATCGCAATCGCAAACCACTTTGCACGATCAGGCAGTGACACTCTCCGGCCGTTTGCAGGCACGCGAATTGACCAATGAAGTACAGGCCATAAGCGATTTCCAGAAGGCCATGCTCGCGGCTTCTTCCGCAATGGAGCCGGCCGCGCAGCAGTTGCAGCAACAGAAATGGAAGGACGCCATTCCGAACGAGCAGAAGGCCCTGCAATTCCTGCTGCGCGCGGAAGCCACGTTCCGGCAAATTCAGGTCGCGTTTGGAGGGGGTGGCGGAGGCGGTGGTGGTGGCGGCGCGGCGCGTGATCTGGCAAGCCTCTTCGATCTCGAACTCGACACCGAGAAAAATCAGTACGAGACGCGGCAAAACACGTCGAGTAGCGCCGAACAGAGAGCGCAGGAAGTCGACGATGCTCTGAAGAAGCTCGATGAGCTGGCGAAGCGCGAAGAGGATTTGGCGCAGCAGCAACGCAACGGGCAGCAGACCGCCGAACAAAAGTGGCAGCAGGAAATGTTGCAGCGCGAGGCGGAACAGCTCCAGCGGCAGATGGAACAGAACCTCGGCAAGAGCGGCCAAACTGGCCAGCAGGGAAAGGCGGGCCAGAGCGGCGGGCAAGCGGGCAGTTCATCGAGCCAGGACAAAGGCGGCGCCAGCAATCCGCAACAGGCGGCGGACCGATCTGCTGATGACCGGCAACAGGCGGCGCAAAAGGCGCTCGACCGCCTGCGTCAAGCCAACGACGACATGCGGCGCGCGGCTTCGCAGAACGCCAGTGCGGCCGACTATCGCCGTGCTGCAGATCGCTTGCGCGAGGCGACGGATTTGCTGGGCGGAGTCGAGCAGCATGACGCCGCGAGCCGCGTCAACTCAATGGCGCAAACCGCAGATCAGCTAGCGGCGGAGCAAAAGAAGCAAGCGGATCGCGTGCGTGATTTGATCGCTCAGCAGGCCGCTGCTAAGGCCTCCGGCCAACTGGCGCCGAAACCTCCAACTCCCGAGGACATCGACAAGATGGTCAATGAGCGCCAAAAGGTAAGCGATGACCTCGGCCACCTTACGCAACAAATGCGCGACACAGCGCGAGAGTTCGCGTCGACGCAACCGGGGGCTTCCAATAAGTTGCGCAGCGCGCTGGGCGCCATGGACGAAAATAATCTCGGCACGCGCATGCAGCGCAGTTCGGATTGGCTGCGCAGCGGTCAGTTCTCCGATCCTGCGGAAGCCGCGCTTACCAGCGATCTGCAAAAACTTGGTCAACAGGTCAGGGAAGCAGCTCAAGCAATGGGCAGCGCGCAACCAGCTTCGAAGGACGCCGCGGTGAACCGCGCGATGGACGATCTCGCGCGTTTGCGCGACCAACTCGCCGGGCTCGGCGGACGGCCTAACGGTCAACCCAATCCATCGGGACAAGGACAGGCCGGGAAAGGCCAACCAGCCGGGCAACAGTATCAATCCGGCCAACTCAGCCGCAATGGGCAACCGGGCCAGCAACAAGGCCAATCCGGACAAGCTGGACAAGGCGGCCAACAAGGCCAAGGCGGTCAGGTTGGCAATCGGATCGCGGGTGCGACAGCCAGTCCCGGAGGAGGCGGCGGCAATCGCAACAGCGCCGTCTATGGCGACTATGACACCGGCAACACGCGCATCTCCGGAGTAGGAGTTGCGCCGCAGCGCGGTCCCAATCCTGCTGATACGCAACGTGAAATCGAACAGGGATTGAACCTTCTCAATGGCGTTCGATCGGTAGCGCAAGATAGCCCGGAAGCGCGCCAACAGTTGCGGACGCTCATCGATCAAATGCGAAGCCTGGACCCCAAACGTTTCCCGGGAAATCCAGCGCTGGTCGAGCAAATGCGCCAACAGCTCACTAGCGGCGTAGATGCGCTTGAATTGCAATTGCGCCGGCAGCTGGAGGAAAGCCACGGCACGATCCGCAATACCAATCCGGCCAAGGTCCCGGCTGGTTATCAGGATTCAGTTGCTGAGTACTACCGCAAACTCTCGGGCGCCGGCAACTGAATCACTTCGTCAAGCGTCGCGTTGCGCAAACGACTGATCCGGCTGCTTGCTCTTTACCAGCGAAGGAATATCGATCCAGCGGCGCTCCTGCCAGGATTGCGTCGCCAGTTCCGCGAGCTGTACTCCTTTGGCGCCTTCAAGAAAATCATACTTATACGGCGCGTCGGCCAGGACGTGACGTAGAAACATCTCCCACTGAACTTTGAACGCGTTGTCGAATTCGCGATTGTCAGGCACGCGCTGCCAATCCGCATAAAAATCCAAGGGATTCGGCACGTCCGGATTCCAAACTGGTTTGGGTGTATTTACCCGGTGCTGCGATTTGCAGCCGCGCAGGCCCGCGATGGCGCTTCCGTGGGTCCCATCCACCTGAATTTCCAGCAGCTCGTCGCGATAAACGCGCGCGGTCCAGGAAGTGTCCATCCTCACGGTTAATCCGCCTTCCATCTGAAACATGGAATAAGCGGAATCTTCGGCGGTGCATGCGAAACGTTCTCCGTTTTCGTTCAGGCGTTCCGCAATCTGCGTTGCTCCCACGCAAAGGACCGCATGCATATTGCCGAAGGTGTGCTCGAACAGGTAACGCCAGTGGGGCAGCATATCGAGGATGATTCCGCCGCCCTCTTCTTTGCGCGAGTTCCAGGAGGGCCGCTGCCCGTTCTGCCAATCGCCCTCGAACACGTAGTATCCCAGCTCGCCGCGAACCGATAAAATTCGGCCGAAGAAACCGGACTCGACCAAACGCTGCAGTTTAAGGATGCCGGGCAAGAACAGCTTGTCCATCACCACGCCGGACTTGACCCCGTGGTCATTCGCGAGCCGCACCAATTCCAAAGCATCCGTAAGGGTCCCCGCGACTGGTTTCTCGCAATACACATGCTTTCCGCGCAGGATCGCTTCGCGCATGGCTGGAAATCGCACGTTGGTAGTTTGCGCGTCGAAGTAGATGGTATCCGCCTTGCTATCGAGCGCGCGATTCAGGTCTGTGGTGTAGCGGTGAATTCCATTCGCCGCTGCAATGGCCCGCAATTTCGCTTCGTTGCGCCCCACCAGAATGGGGTCGGGTATTGCAACATCACCGCCGGGCAATTTAACTCCGCCTTGATTTTTGATGGACAAAATTGAACGGACCAGGTGCTGGTGCGTACCCATACGCCCGGTGACACCGTTCATGATGATGCCGATTTTAAGCTCGCTCACTCTTCTTTCCCTCTTGGAAGCCTTGAAAATGCGTGTGTTGTGAGTATGTACAAAATCTATACAGTTTGCAAATCAGGGCAGCTCAGGCCACTTTGGGGGCGGCAAAAGTGGGTGAAGCGATAAGAGCCACGGCTCCCCGCAAGCGCGGATCTGAGATCTTAGACGGCAGAATCACAGCGTTCGCGACTTTTTCGATGAGAGCACGTTCGACGATCGCCTCGCGCATTACCGGCTCGACGATATCCCAAGCGGTGGTAATCTCGCCGCCGATATAAACGCAGCCTGGATCCACACCGTGCAGAATGTTTGCCAAACCCAGTCCCAAGTAGCGGGCCGTCGCCTGCAGCGCTGCCGTTGCTTTCACCTCGCCGGAGTGCGCATTCGAAATGATGGTCCGCAGCGATGGAGTGTTTCCCGGCAGCCTGGAGTTCAGCGAGGACGCGTAACGTGAACAGGTTGCACGATCCGAAATGTATGCCATCCAGCATCCATTGGAACCGCACGCGCAGCGCGGCCCATCGAGACTGAGCGCCATATGCCCGAACTCGCCGGCGATTCCGCCGTGACCGGAGACCAGCCTTCCGTCGACCACCAATCCCGTGCCGACGCCGTCGGAAATCGTGATGTAGATGAAATCGTGCGTGTTCATCGCGTCGTCGTGAGTCAGCCACATGTGCGCCAGAGCGCATGCTTTACCGGCGCTCTCCACAACCACGGGTAGTCCCGTCGCTTGGGCCACGGGCGGGCCGATTTCGATGTCGCGCCAGCCCAGCAGCGGGGCGCTGATGACTCGCCCAGCCTGGCGATCGGCCATGCCGGGGACCACGATGCCGATCCCCTCGCAAAGCTGAACTGCGTTGTGCTTTACGAGGAGCGCGTTCACGTACTTGGGAAACTCGCGGATGAACTCATCGGGCGAAAGTATCGGAGGAAGGCTTTCGTGCGCGATCTGCTCGCCCGCGAAATCGCACAAAGCGATGTCGATTGCACTGACGCGTACATCGGCGGCGATCACCAGCCGGTCGCGGGTCCGCACATAGAGGAGCGTGGGCTTCCGCCCGCGCGAAGCGGGGCGAGTGGGTCCGTCAAAGACCAGGCCATCGGCGATCAATTCATTGACCAGGGCTCCGACCACGCCTCGCGTAGTGTTCATCAAGCGCGCCAGATCGGCGCGCGACACCGGCTGATGGGCGCGCAGGAGATTCAACAATATCTGGCGATTTACGTCGCGCGACGTCGATTGCCGGGCAACTTGGAAATCCCTGATATTGATCTTTCGCATCGCGAACCGGTTTTGAGCCCGGGTACGATGATATAACGATATAACCGCGTTCACCATGCTCACCCTTCAATTACCGCGGCAAGGCGGCCAGCTCGAACCCTACACGCTGCAAGCCGTTCCTCAATCGCAGCTCGCGGGCAAGTTCACCAGCCGGACTGCCTATGCCGCGGCGCATGTGGTCGCGGATCCCCTCGCGTGTGTGAATACCGCCATTGATTGGGATGCGACTTTAGCGTTTCGGCGGCACTTGTGGCGCCACGGCTTTGCGGTTGCGGAGGCCATGGATACGGCTCAGCGCGGCATGGGGCTCGATTGGAGCGCAGCGCGGGAACTGATTGCGCGATCCGTGCGCGAGGCGGCGGCAGCCGGGGGCCAAATCGCTTGCGGGACGGGGACCGATCAGCTTCCAGCGGACGCGCCGGTGACGCGCGAGCAAGTGGTGGAAGCGTATCAGGAGCAGGCTGAGTTCGTAGAGGCGCAGGGCGGACGAATGATTCTGATGGCGAGTCGCGCGCTGGCGCGTTGTGCGCGGCACGCGGATGATTACGCGTGGGTGTACGAACGGATTCTGTCGCAAGTCCAGCGGCCGGTGATTCTGCATTGGCTGGGCGATATGTTCGATCCGGCGCTCGCGGGCTATTGGGGAAGCCGGGATCTCGACGAGGCGACCCCGGCTTGCCTGGCAGTGATCCGGCAAAATGCGTCGAAAGTTGACGGCATTAAGATGTCACTGTTGGATGCGGAGCGTGAGATTCAGTTGCGGCGCGACCTTCCGCCGGGCATCAAGATGTATACCGGCGATGACTTTAATTACGATCGATTGATTCTGGGAGATGGTGAATTTCATAGTCACGCGCTCCTGGGAATCTTCGATGCGATTGCGCCGGTTGCTGGTGCTGCGCTTGAAGCTCTAGATCGCGGCGACGTGGCGGCGTATCAAAAATGGCTGGCTCCGACGGTGCCGTTATCGCGGCACATTTTCGAAGCGCCAACCTATTTTTATAAGACGGGAATTGTCTTTCTCGCGTATCTGAACGGTCACCAGAAGCACTTTCGCATGGTTGCGGGGCAGGAGAGCGCGCGCGGCGTGGTTCATTTATCGCAACTGTTCCGGCTGGCTGGCGAGGCTGGACTGCTTGCGAATCCCGAGCTAGCGGTGAGCCGCATGAAATTGGTGTTGGCGGTTGCGGGAGTCACTTAAAGCCATGGCCCACCTCAGCCGTTTGAGCTTCAACCAGATCACGGTTAATTCCTGGACACTCGCCGAAGCGCTAGATGGATGCAGGAGGCAGGGCATTGCGGCTATCGGTCTGTGGCGTGACAAAGTCGATGCTGCCGGTCTTTGCGAGGCCGCGAAACTGGTAAAAGCATCCGGTATCGCGGTATCCAGTTTGTGCCGGGGAGGTGGATTTCCGGCGCCGACGCAGCAGGAACGGCAGAAGCGGATTGAAGATAATCTGCGGGCGATTGACGAGGCCGCCACACTGGGGACGCCGGTCCTTGTCCTGGTGTGTGGCGCGGTGGCGGGGCGCGATCTGGAAGGATCGCGCAACATGGTGGTCGACGGGATCGCGGCGATTGAAACTCATGCGCGGGAGCGCGGAATCAAGCTGGGGATCGAACCGCTGCATCCTATGTATGCTGCCGACCGCAGTGTGATCGTGACTCTGAAACAGGCGCGCGAGGTCGCGGCCCATTTTCCCCCGGATACTGTCGGCGTGGTGATCGATGTCTTTCACGTGTGGCACGATCCCGACCTCTACCCGGAAATCGAAAAGCTGCAAGGGCGCATTGTGGGATTTCACGTATCGGATTGGCCGGTGCCGCTTCCGGGCATATTGATGGGACGCACGATGATGGGCGACGGTGTGATTGAGCTCTCGCGCATTCGCTCTGCCGTTGACAATGCGGGCTACCTGGGTCCGATCGAGGTTGAGATTTTCAATCAAGAGGTTTGGAACCAACCCGGCGACCAGGTGCTCGACGTGATGAAGCGCCGTTTTGTGGAATGCGTTTAGCATGTGATCTTTGCGCCGGAAACCAAGGGCCGGCGGCTGCCCGAGTGATGGCATTTCGCCTTTTCCGCTGGCCGCTCCATTGCTACACTGAGTAGGGCGAATTATGCTGACGAGCACTGCCACGGACCCTGAACTTCGCGAGCTTCCAACCCGTTTGGAAGCCCCCGATTTGATCCGCGCATTTCGCATCATGTATATGTCGCGGCGCATTGACGACCGCGAGATCCTGCTGAAGCGGCAGAACAAAATCTTTTTCCAGGTGAGCGGCGCGGGGCACGAAGGCATTCAGACGGCGGCGGGCATGGCGATGCGGGCTGGACACGATTGGTTTTTCCCGTACTATCGCGACCGTGCGCTTTCATTGGCGCTGGGCATGACGGCCGAGGATATGCTGTTGCAGGCGGTGGGCGCGGAATCCGATCCCTCGTCGGGTGGGCGCCAGATGCCTTCGCACTGGAGCTCCGCGAAATTGCACATTGTGTCGCCGTCGTCGGCCACTGGCACGCAATTGTTGCCCGCCGTGGGATGTGCGCACGCGAACCGTTACCTGGACCCGACGTCAGACGCGGTCACGCTGACGAGCACCGGCGAAGGCGCCACCAGCGAGGGCGAGTTCTGGGAGGCGATCAACGCCGCATGCCTGGAATCGCTGCCCGTGATCTTCTTAGTGCAGGACAATGGCTTCGCGATCTCGGTTCCGGTGGAGGATCAAACTCCCGGCGGCGATATTTCGAAACTGGTGGAGGGGCATCCGAACCTGCGGACCTTCCGCTGCGACGGAACGGATTTTGTGGCGTCATACGCCACCATGGCCGAGGCGGTGAATTACTGCCGGCGGGAGCGTAAGCCTGCCTTCATCCACGCGTATTGCACGCGGCCCTATTCACATTCGCTTTCGGATGACGAGCGGTTGTATAAAACCGCAGCCGAGCGCGCGCAGGAAGCACTGCATGATCCGCTGACGAAGTTTCCCGAATATTTGTTGTCGAGCGGAGTGACGAACCGGAGCACGCTCGAACAATTGATGCAGGAAGTGGACCTGGAAATCCAGGAGGCAAGTGAGCTGGCGCTAAAAGCTCCGCAGCCGCACAAAGGTACAGCGTTGCGCTACCTGTATTCCGAAGCCGTCGATCCGGCTTCGAGCGCGTTCGAGACGGATGCCAAGTGTTCCGGCGATCCGCGAACGATGGTGGACACGATCACGCTCACCATTCACGAGGAAATGGCGCGCGACTTGAACGTCGTGGTCTTCGGCGAGGATGTTGCCGATTGCAGCCGCGAGGAACACCTTAAAGAAGTAAAGGGCAAAGGGGGCGTTTTCAAAGCCACGCAGGGTCTGCAGACTTCCTTTGGTTCCGAGCGAGTCTTCAATACGCCGATTGCCGAGGCTGCCATCGTTGGCCGGGCGGCGGGCATGGCGATGCGTGGGCTGAAGCCGGTGGTTGAGATCCAGTT
>Ga0068859_100006175_pt1 | contig 12175 bp, 10 predicted proteins | sample KBSSwiS22_FD_66585 | JGI IMG/M metagenome (GOLD analysis project Ga0068859, IMG submission 66585) | Switchgrass rhizosphere microbial communities from Kellogg Biological Station, Michigan, USA - KBS Switchgrass S2-2 | ecosystem: Host-associated > Plants > Roots > Rhizosphere > Soil ... | reverse complement strand
GTCATCCCGGGCGTGACGGCGGCCGGCGTCGCGAATTTTCCACCGCTCGTGTTCAAGGGTGGGCGCGCGTTCATCGCCGCGGAGGGGGAGCCGCCGCTGCCGCCGCAGGACATCTCGCGGAACATGGCCGTCGATCGCACCACCGGCCCGGGATATTTCCGCGCGCTGGGTGTGCCGGTCGTGCGCGGACGGGATTTCGACGATCGCGACGCGCAATCCGGAGTGCCCGCGGCGATCGTGAACCGCACGTTCGCGGAGCGCCGCTGGCCCAATCAGGATCCGGTCGGCCGCCGGATCAAGTTCGGCCCGGCCGGCGCTCCCGGCCTTTGGCTGACCGTCGTCGGAGTGGTCGGCGACGTGCGCGAGATGGCGCTCGAGAAGGGCGCCGAGCCGGAGGTGTATCTGCCCAGCAACCAGGGGCAGGGCGTGCCGCCGTTTCTCTGGCCCCAATATCTCGTGGTGCGGACGGCCGGCGATCCGCTGGCGGTGGCGGCCGCGGTTCGGGCGGCGGTCTGGAGCGTCGATCGCGACCAGGCGGTGTCGAACATGCGGACGATGGACGAGGTGTTCGACGTCGAGCTGCAGAGCCGCAACACGCAGCTCACGCTCGTAGGTGCGTTTGCGCTGCTGGCGTTCCTGATGGCCGCGATCGGGCTCTACGGCGTGCTCGCCTACAGCGTGGCGCAACGGCTGCCGGAAATCGGCGTGCGGCTGGCGCTGGGCGCCGCCCGGTCGATCGTGGTGGCGGAGACGCTGCGCGGCGCCATGGCGCTCGCCGCGATCGGGATCGTGCTGGGGCTCGGCGCGGCGTTCGCGATCAGCCGGGGGCTCCAGCAATGGCTCTTCGATGTGAGCCCGCTCGATGCCTCGACGTTTGCCGGCACGGCGCTGCTGCTGGCGGTGATGGCGCTCGTGGCGAGCGCGATCCCGGCCGCCCGCGGCGCCAGCGTCGATCCGGTGCGCGTGCTGCGTTCGGAATGACGCCCGGAGCCGGGAGCCGGGAGTCGGCCGGGAGCCGGGAGTCGGGTGTAGAGGGCGGTCTTCAGACCGCCCTGTCAGTACGAGATCACGCGAACGCGGGTCCCCGTCGTCGGACGGGTCTCGGCCCCCTCTTCTTCCTCGAGCGCCGCAAAGCCGCACTGCTCGGGGTCGAACATGCCCCACTCGTCCTGCACAGGGCGCTTGGCGGGCTTGGGGGCCGGCGCGGGCGCGGCGGGCACCTGCGTGGCGCCGGCGTGCACCTTCTTCTTCGCCTTCTTCGGCCGAGGCTGATTGAGGCCGCGCGCGAATTCTTCGATGACCAGCGCATCGAGGCCGACCTTGTGCGCGGCGTCGCCGATGAGCGACAGGGCTTCTTCGTCGAGCGCCGGGGCCGCCGCCGGGTGGTTCAACGCTTCGCGCATGGCTGCCGAGGGTGGCGCCGGCTTCGAGGCGTAGGGATCGAGCGGCAGGTGCTCGCCTACGCCGAGATCCGCGGCCACGGCCGCCGCGCTTGGCACTTCGAAGTCGCTCATGGCATCGCCGAAGCCGCCGTCGACGAGCGTAAAGGAGAAGCGCGCGGGTTCTGCCGGAGCGGCCGGGGCCGGCGGCGTGTACTGGAACGCGTCCACGTCGAGCGAAATCTCTTCGTCGAAGTCGGGCTCGGGTGCGGCGGCCACGGCCGGCGGTTCGACGACCACAGGCTCGAACACCACCGGCTCGAACGTGAGGAGCTCGTCTTCGGCCGCCGCCTCTTCGACGACTGCTTCTTCGACCAACGGCTCAGCGACGACCCGTTCAGCGACGACCGGTTCAGCCACGACCGGTTCCGCGACGACCGTTTCTTCGACCGCCGGAGCGGCCGCGAGTTCAGCGACGACAGGCTCAGGCTCCGGCTCCGGCTCCGGTGCGGCCGTAGTCTGTTCCGGCTCCGGCGCGGTCGCGAGCACAGGTTCGGGCTCGGGCTCGGGCTCGACGACAACTGCCGGCGGCGCCTCGAACGCGACGACCGGCTCGGGCGCGGGCGAGGCGAAGAGGCTCGAATCGATGCTCGGAATGTCGGCGGGCTTCGGCGCACGCGCGGGCGCGGGCTTGGCGAAGAGCGACGCGAACAGGTCGTTCTCGCCCTGCGCCGGCGCAGAGAAGTCGACGACCGGCCCAGAGAACTCGTTGACCGGAGCGGGTGGCGCGGGTGCGGCTGGCGTCGCGGCGAAGAAGCTGGCCAGATCCTCCAGGCTCTCGCGCCGCTGCGTCGGCCCCGCGGCCAGCTCGCTGGCAATCGCGTCGAGACTCTGGAACGAATGCATCTCGACCACCGGCACGGGCGCCTCGGCCGGGATACCGTCGGACAGCGACACCGGAGGCGCCTGGCGCGACAGCTCTTCGAGCGCCTCGGCGGCCATCGGGTCGACATAGAGCTCGCCGAAAGAGCTGGCCGGCTGCGCCTCGAGCTCGGGCGACGCCTCGATGACCGGCGCGGCCTCCACAATGGACGCGGCCTCGACAAACACCTCGGGCTGGACCACGGGCTCCGGGATCGGGGCCTCCGCCGCCGGCTCCTCCACGATCGCCGGACTCGCGGCCGACACGAACTCCAGGAGCTGCGACAGCGGCACGCTCGTGGGCTCGTCCACGACGAGCGCCTCGGGAGCCGCGGCCTCCATTGCGATCTCGGCGACGGCGGGCTCTTCTATCGCGTGTGCGAGTGGTGCCTCGATGGGCGGCGTGCAGAGCGGTGGATCGTACGCCGGTTCGGGCTCCGCCGCGGCCTCGACCAGCACCGGCTCCGGCTCGACGGCCGGCGTCACGATCTCGTCGACGGGAGCCAGGAACTCGTCGGCGAACGCAGCTTCAGTGACCGCGTCCTCCACCAGCACCGGTTCGGCCATCGTGTCGGCCACGGTCGCAGCGACGGTCGCGCGTGTCGCGGCGACGGCCTTCTGCTCTTCGGCGGTCGCCAGATACTGACGGACCTGCTCGGCGAACACCTCGGGCGCGCACCCGTCGGTCATGGGCGCCTGCGGCTTCTCGCGGCGCAGCGCGGCCAGCATGCCGCCGATCTTGGCGGGCTTTGCCGCGGCCGAGCCGAGCACGGGAATGGTGACGGTCTGCACGTGCGCCGCGGCTGGTCCGAGCTCACGCAGGTGAGTGGCCAACGCGGCGTCGTCGCGCGGCGAGATGAGCGACGTCGTCAGCACCAGATCCGGAACCCGGCCGTTCAGCGCGCCGAGCGCATCGGCGGCGTTCGGGCGCAGCACGAGCTCCGCGTGCAGCCCTTTGACGACGTTCGCCAGCTGGCTGCTCTGACGCTTGTCCGGTTCGATGGCCAGGATGAGGGGCATGGTCAGAGGCGCAGCATGCCGACGACGAGACCGGTTGCGACGACGATGAAGATGGCGAGAGCGGCCTGATCCAGCCCGTGCTCCCGGGCCGACCACCGCAAGGTAGCCACGGTGTCGCGCGTGTCGGCGTTCATACGTGACACATCGGCAGCGATCGTGTCCTTCCTCATGACCACACTATGAGCGTGCTCGCGAAGGCGCGGGTCGATCGCTATCAGCACCGCCAACAGAATGACGAGCGCGGCCATCGAGATCAACGCTTCGGTAATCGCTCTTCGCATACGCCTGACCTGACACTACTGCGATCGCAAGTCGCGTTCCTGTCTGCGCGGAGCACAACCGGCACGCGGCTGCGCGGCCTCGCCTGCGGCGCGCCGTGCCGGCGCGGCGCCCAACGACAGATCCGAGCGCGCGCTGACAAAAGTGGCGGAGGGTGCGACACGGCTGCGCGCGCCGGCCTCGCGTGACGCATCTCCCCGGGGATGTTCCGTGCTCCGGATCGACACAGGGGCCTGGCCACGAAAAAGCGATCCGCCGGTTACGAATGTGCGGGTCGCATTCGAGCTCGCGGACCCTTCGCGCCCCGCGCCCGATGCGGAAACGCTCGAGCTCAATCGCCACTGTCACAAGCACTTGCCAGCGATTCGAGGTGCCGCGCCGCCGCCGTGGCATGCCGGTTGCGCTTTAGGGTGCCGACATCGCGGACATGCTGGGGAGCGTGGCCGCAAGTGGGACACACAAGCCGCGTTCCTGAACGGAACGCGCGGGAGGAACGGAACCATGAACCTGATTGCTCGCCTTCGCAACCTGCTTCGCAACGATTCCGGCCAGGACCTGCTCGAGTACGCGCTGCTCGTCGCGCTGATCGCGCTCGTCGCGGTGGGCGCCATCACGGCCACCGGCACGAACGTCAGCAACATCTTCGACGCGATCGCCGGCAAGCTCGTCACCCCGTAAGGTCTCGGACGACAGCGGCGTGGGGCCGGGCCACGTGCCCGGCCGTCACGCGATCTGAGGACGCGCGCGCCGCGCGAGGGGGGGCCTTATGAGCACGCTGCGGATTCGGGAACTGTTACGGCGACTGTCGCAGGGTGACTCGGGGCAGGACCTCCTCGAGTACGCGCTGCTCGTGTCGCTCATCGCCATCGCTGCCGTCGGTGCCGTCAGCACCGTGGGCGGCACCATCAAGACGGTGCTGTGGGATGCCATCTCTAATGCAAAGTTCTGACGCGCTCGTGACGGCAATCGTCGCGGTCGGCATGGGAGCCGCCGCCGTGATCGATCTGCGTACGCGGCGCATTCCCAACATTCTGACGGCCACGATGGCCGCCGTGGGCATCGGGCTCGCGGCTGCCGGCATCGGCCGTATCGGCCTGGGCGCCGCGCTGCTCGGCTGTGCGCTCGGTCTGGCGTTCATGCTGCCGGGGCACATCTTCGGCGCGACCGGCGCCGGCGACGTCAAGCTGCTTGCGGCGGCTGGCGCGCTCCTCGGCCCCAAGGACACCATCTTCGCGTTTCTCTACACGGCGATTGCGGGCGGCGTGCTCGCGCTGGTCGTCGCCCTCGTGCGCCGCCGTCTGAATCAGACGCTCGTTTCGGCGAGCGCCCTGGCCTCGGGCCGCGAGGACGCGCGCGTGGAGATCGAAAGCCCGTCGTCGGACAACCGGTTCGCCTACGCCCCCGCGATCGCGATCGGCGTCGTGCTGGTTGCGCTCAGCTGGTAGCCGAGTAACCAAGTTCCGGAGCAACGCACACATATGGCTCGCATCCGCATCTTCATCGTGCTCTCGCTGGCGCTCGTCGCCGGCGGCACGTTCGCGTTGGGCACCTATCAATACATCTCCGCCGTGCCCAAGGGCGGAACGGCGCCAGGCGTGAAGACGACCAACGTGCTCGTCGCCGCCACCGACATGGACCTGGGCGCGGAGGTCCGCAAGGAGGACCTGCGCTCGATCCAGTGGCCGGCCGACGCGGTGCCGATGGGTGCGTTCACCAACCCGAACGACCTCGTGGGCCGCGGCCTGATTCAGCCGGTGGCGCAGAACGAAGTGTTCCTGCCGGTCAAGCTGGCCTCGAAAGAGGCGGGCGCGGGCCTGCCGCCGGTGATTCCCGAAGGCTTCCGCGCCCTGTCGGTGCGGGTGAACGACGTGGTGGGCGTGGCCGGCTACGTGCTCCCGGGCACGCGAGTGGACGTGGTGGCGGTGATCAACCCGACGAACCGCCCCGAGGACGTGCAGTCGAAGGTGATTCTCACCGACGTGCAGGTGCTCGCCTCGGGCACGAAGATCGAGCGCACCGAGGCCAACGGCAAGCCGATGGCCGTGAGCGTGGTGACGCTGATGGTCGACCCGCCGCAGGCCGAGCGGCTGACGCTGGCCGGCACCGAAGGCAAGATTCAGCTCGCCCTTCGCAACCCCACCGACAAGACGTCGCCGACGACCACGGGCATCGGGCCCGCCGCGCTGGTGGGCGGCCGTGTCGCCACGACGGCTGCCGGCGGAAAGACGGCCAAGCGGCCGGCGTTCGTGCCCAACGCGGCCCCGCAGGAACCGGCGCCACAGACTGTCGAGATCATCCGCGGCGACAAGCGGTCGCGCGAAGTCGTGAGCCAGGAGTAATGATGACCAACCAGCTGTCGCCCAGGTCTCCCCGACTTACCCCCGCGTGGGTCGTCGGCAGCCACATCTTCATCGTCGCCGTCTTCGGCGGCGCCTCCGTGCACGCGCAGGCGGCGCGGGTGCCCACCGCGACGCCGGCGGCATTCAGTCCTGCGGCAGCCACCGGGGCGCCGGCGGCGCCTGCCGGCGTGGACGTCGAGGCCGCCGCGGCCGACACCGTCCGCCTGCTGGTCGGCCGTTCGATTCTCATCGACGCGGGCGGGCCGATTGCGCGTGTGTCGCTGACCAGCGCCGACATCGCCGACGCGCTCGTCACCTCGCCGAACCAGCTGCTGGTGCACGGCAAGGGGCCGGGCGCCATCTCGATGTTCGTGTGGAACCGCGCCGGCGGCGTGCGCCGCTTCGAAATCTCCGTGCAGCGCGACCTCACCCGGCTGAGCGATCAGATGGGGCAGCTCTTCCCGAACGAGTCGATCGAGGTGCGCGGCAACGGGAGGAACGTCGTCCTCTCGGGTTCGGTGTCGAGCAAGGACGTGGTGGACCGCGCCATCAACGTGGCGCTCGGCTACGTGGAGAAGCGCGAGGACGTGGTGACGCTGCTCCAGGTGCGTCCCGGTCCGACCAGCAACCAGGTGCTGCTGAAGGTGCGCTTTGCCGAGGTGAGCCGGTCGGCGATGACCGAGTTCGGCATGTCGTTCTTCACGAGCCCGACCGGCGTGCAGAACACCGTGGGCCGTCTGACGACGCAGCAGTTCGCGGCGCCCAACTTCCAGGATCTGGCCTGGAGCAAGGCCGCCAACTCCGACGGCAACGTCGGCACCGCCTTCGGCGATCACGTGAAGTCGGCCTCGGGCAAGTTCACGCTCAGCGACTATCTGAACCTGTTCCTGCTCAGCGAGAAGTACGACCTCGGCACCGTCATCCGGGCGATGCAGGCGCGTGGCGTGTTCCAGAGCCTCGCCGAGCCGAACCTCGTGGCGGAGAGTGGGAAGGAAGCCAGCTTCCTTGCCGGCGGCGAGTTCCCGGTGCCGGTGGTGCAGGGCACGGGGAACGGATCCTCGGTCACGGTCCAGTTCAAGGAGTTCGGCGTCCGCCTCAACTTCACGCCGACGGTGAACGGCGACCGCGTGCACTTGAAGGTGAAGCCGGAAGTCAGCACGCTCGACTACGCCAACGGCGTCAGCCTGAATGGATTCCGCATTCCGGCGCTCTCGACCCGGCGCACCGAGACCGAGATCGATCTGCGCAACGGCCAGACCTTCGCGGTGGCCGGCCTGATGAACAACCAGATGACGACGTCGCTGCAGAAGGTGCCCGGCATCGGCGACATCCCGATTCTCGGTCAGCTGTTCAAGAGCCGCGCGGCGAACAAGGCGCAGACCGAGCTGGTGGTCATGATCACGCCGGTGATTCTGCCGGGCGATTCCGACGGAGTCACGTCGAACCTGCCGCGTCTGATCGAGCCCTACATGCCGGCGCTGCCGGAGAACAAGACGAAGCCGTCGCCGGCCGACGCGTTTTCGCCGGATCGCCGGTCGAGCATCAGCGTGCCGGTGCCGTCGAAGGCGGACCTCGAGGAGCAGAAGCTGCGCGAGCGCGCTGCCCAGGACGAGCGCGACCGCCTCGCCAACGAGGCCAAGGTGGCGGCTGAAGCCGCGAAGAACGAGCAGCGCGACGCCGCCAAGGCGGCCGAGGCGCAGAAGCGTCAGCAAGAGGTCGATCAGAAGGCGATGGCCAAGGCGGCCGAAGTGGCGTCGCGCGAGCAGGAGAAGCAGGAGAAGGCGGCTCGCGAGCAGTCCAAGAAGGATCAGGAGGCCGCCGCGCGCGCCGAGAAGGAAGCCGCGCGTCAGGAGAAGAAGGCCAACAAGAAGGCGAAGGGCGACGACGCGGCAGAACTGCTGCCGGCGCAGCCCGATCCGATCGCGCTCGCCGAAGCCCGGGCACGTGCCGCGGCGCTGGCCGCCGAGGCCGCACCGGTGCCGACGTCCGCGCCCTGATTCACCGTATTTCGAGGACACCCCCCATGGCGCGGCTTTCCGGCACTATCTTCAGCGACGACGAGTCGTTCAAAGCGCAGCTGGGTACCCAGCTGCGCCTTTCGCCCGTACCGGTCCTCGTGGCCGACGGCGGCCACGCGGACATCGCGGTGGTCGACGGCCGTCACGACCTCTCGAACGCCGTCGCCCTCGTCGAGCGGCTCCGGGCCGCCGACGCCACGACCGGCATCTTCTTCGTCGCGTCCGACTCGAACCCCGACGCGATTCTGCGGTCGATGCGCGCCGGCGCCAACGAGTTCTTCACCTGGCCGCCGGCCAAGGAGGCGCTCGAAGAAGGCATCAAGCGCACCGCCGGGCGGCGCGCCACGACGGCCGCCACGCAGGCGACCACGATGGTGTTCTTCGGCGCCAAAGGCGGTGCCGGCACCACCACGATGGCGGTGAATTCGGCCGTCGAGATTTCGCGTCTCAGCAAGCGGCCGACCGTCATCGTCGATCTCAAGCCCGGTCTCGGCGAGGTGTCGCTCTTCCTCGGCGTGCGCAGCCGTTACACGCTCCTCGATGCGCTCGACAACCTGCACCGTCTCGACGGCGACTTCCTGCGCGAGCTGGTGGTCAAGCACAAGTCGGGTCTCGAAATGCTGGCCGGCTCCGACCTCTTCGATCGGCCGGGCCCGGGCGACAGCGCCGCGCTCGAAGAAGTGTTCCGGCTGCTCGGCAAGCAGTACGAGTACATCGTCATCGACGCTGGCTCGCAGATGAATCCGTGCTCGGTGTCGGCGCTCTATACCGCCGACACGATCGGACTCGTGGCCAATCCCGACGTGCCGTGCGTGCGAAACGCGCAGCGCTTGCTCGATCGCATCGGGCAGCTCGGTCCGTGCGCCGAACGCGTGAAGATCCTGCTCAATCGCGCCGCCGAACCGTATCCGATTCCGCCGGCGCAGCTCCAGAGCGCGCTCGGGCAGCCGATCTTCCAGACGTTTCCGAGCGACTACAAAGCGGTGTCGTCGGCGCTCAACTCCGGCGTGCCGCTCACGCTCGCCGGGAGCACCGAGATCGCGGCGCAGTTCGACACGTTCATCCGTCGTCTCATCAACATCGGCGCCGAGGCGCCCGAAACCGCGACGGCGGGCCGGCGCAGCGCCTTCGGCGTGCAGCGGCTCGCGTCCATCTGGTAACCGGCCATGGCTACCGCAACCCCCACAGCGCCTTTTCCAACGCCACCCGCGACCGGCGCACGGACGGTCGGTGCCGCGCCTGGTGGCGCGGCCGCGCCGCGCCAGCAGTATCTCGAGCTGCGCGCCAACGTCCACCGCAAGCTCCTGAATCGCTTGAACCTCGAAGCGCTCGCCCGCGCGGACCGCGCGCGTGCCGAATCCGAGATTCGTACGCTGCTCAGCCAGCTGCTCGCCGAGGAGCCGCAGCCGCTCAACCTCGCCGAACGCGAAACGCTGTTCGGCGAAGTCGTCGACGACGTGTTCGGCCTCGGGCCGCTGGAGCCGCTGCTCCGCGATCCGTCGGTCAGCGACATTCTGGTGAACACCTACAAGAGCGTGTTCGTCGAGCGCAAGGGCAAGATGCAGCGCGTGACGGCGTCGTTCCAGGACGACGCCCATCTGATGCGCGTGATCGATCGCATCGTCAGCCGGGTGGGCCGCCGTGTGGACGACAGCTCGCCGATGGTCGACGCGCGCCTGCCGGACGGCTCCCGTGTGAACGCGATCATCCCGCCGCTCGCGGTGGATGGACCGCTGCTCTCGATTCGCCGCTTTCCGGCCGAGCGCCTCAAGGCCAACGACCTGGTGTCGCTTGGCGCGATGACGGCGCCGATGCTCGAATTCCTGTCGCACTGCGTCCGCGCCAAATTGAACTGCCTGATCAGCGGCGGTACCGGTGCCGGTAAGACGACGCTGCTGAACGTGCTCTCGAGCTTCATCTCCGAAGACGACCGCATCGTCACCATCGAGGACGCCGCCGAGTTGCAGCTCCACCAGGAGCACGTGGTTCGTCTCGAAACGCGGCCGCCCAACGTGGAAGGCAAGGGCGCCATCCGCCAGCGGCAGCTGGTCGTCAACGCCCTGCGTATGCGCCCCGACCGCATCGTGGTCGGCGAGGTGCGTGGCGAAGAAGCGCTGGACATGCTGCAGGCCATGAACACGGGCCACGACGGCTCGCTGACGACGGTCCACGCGAACACGCCGCGCGACGCGCTCACCCGTGTCGAAACGATGATCGCGATGGGCACGACCAATCTGCCGGAAAAGGCCATGCGGCAGCAGATCGCGTCGGCCATCCAGGTCGTGATGCAGCAGACGCGCCTCAGCGACGGCACCCGCAAGGTGACCAGCATCTCGGAGATCACCGGGATGGAGGGCGACATCATCACGATGCAGGAGATCTTCGTGTTCGAGAAGCTGGGGCTGAACCAGGAGGGCAAGGTCGTGGGGCGCTTCCGCGCCACCGGCGTGCGTCCGAAGGTCTCGGAGAAGCTGCTCGCCTCCGGGATCCGCCTGCCGGCGTCGATGTTCGAAGGCGTCGTGGAGGTGAAGTAATGCTGCTCAGCATCCTGGTCTTCTTCGTCGTCGTCGGGGGGGTGTGCGGCGCGTACTACGCGCTCGTGCACCGGCCGGAGGGCGCCGCCGGACGCCAGTTCGAGCAGCGCCTCAAGGATCTGTCGACGGTCGGCATCGACGACGACGTCGCCACGAGCGTTCTGAAAAGCCAGCCGAAGGCGAGCGCGCTGCCGATGGTGGACCGCTTCGTCGGCGGCACCAACGCTGGTTCGTGGCTGTCGAACCTCATCGAACAGTCGGGAGTGGCCACCACGCCCGGGGGGGTCGTCACGATGAGCCTCACCGCCGCCATTGTGGTGGGCCTCGTGGCGTTCCTGGTCTCGCGCATGGTGCCGGTGGGGTTCGCCGCCGCCGCCGCGGGGCTGACGCTTCCGGTGACGTGGCTGAAGATCAAGCGCGGCCGGCGCATGCGCACGTTCGAGGAGCAGTTCCCTGAAGCGCTCGATCTGCTGTCACGCGCCATCCGCGCGGGCCACGCGTTCCAGACGGCGATGGGCATGGTGGCCGAGGAGCTGCCGGCACCGGTCGGCGTCGAGTTCAAGAAGAGCTTCGAGGAGCAGAACTTCGGTCTGCCGCTCAAAGAGGCGCTCGACAGCCTCGCGGTGCGGATGCCGCTCATGGACGTGAAGTTCTTCGTCACCGCCGTGCAGATCCAGCGCGAGACCGGCGGCAACCTCGCCGAGATTCTCGACAACCTCGCCAGCGTGGTCCGCGAGCGGTTCAAGATTCTGCGGCAGGTGCGCGTCCACACCGCGCACGGCCGCTTCACCGGGTACGTGCTGCTGGGGCTGCCGGCGTTCCTGGCCGTCGCGCTGATGTTCATCAGCCCCGACCACATGCGCACGCTCTTCACCGCGCGGCTGGGGCAGATGATGGTGATGGGCGCCATCGTCATGCAGTCCATCGGCTTCGTCTGGATCAAGCAGGTCATCAAGATCGAGGTGTAACGTGGCGTTGCTGCTGCCCCTGGCGGGGTTCCTGTTCATCTCACTCCTGGTCGCCGCGATCGGGATGTCGTTCTCGCGGGGCGAGACCGCCATCGAGCGGCGGCTCGGCGAGCTCGGCATGGCGGGCCCGACGCCCGGCGCATCGCTTCCCAGCAGCGACCGGCTGCTCAAGACCCTCAAGCGGCTGGGCAACGCCGCGCCGAAGCCGAAGAAGGAGATCGGCAAGATCACGGAACGCCTGGTGTTTGCCGGCTTCCGCGGCTCCGAAGCGATCACCGTCTTCTTCGGCATCCGTCTCGGACTGGCGATCCTGCTGTTCGTGCTCGGCACCAGCCCCATCATCCCGAAGTCGAGCCTGCTCGTCGGCCTCGCCGGCGCGGCGTTCGGCTACCTGCTGCCGAGCATGGCGCTGGCCCGCCTCGCCAAGCGCCGGCAACACAGGATCCGCCTGTCGCTGCCCGACGCGCTCGACCTGCTCGTGGTGAGCGTGGAAGCGGGCCTTGGCCTCGACCAGGCGATCCAGCGCGTGGGCGAGGAGCTGGCCTTCGCGCATCCGGAGCTGTCGGGCGAGATGCGGATGATCAACCTCGAGCTGCGCGCGGGTAAAGCGCGCGCCGAGGCGCTGCGCAATCTGGCCGAGCGGACCGGCGTGGACGATCTGACGTCGCTCGCGGCCATGCTGATCCAGACCGACAAGTTCGGCACCAGCGTGGCGCG
>Ga0068859_100006174_pt1 | contig 12176 bp, 4 predicted proteins | sample KBSSwiS22_FD_66585 | JGI IMG/M metagenome (GOLD analysis project Ga0068859, IMG submission 66585) | Switchgrass rhizosphere microbial communities from Kellogg Biological Station, Michigan, USA - KBS Switchgrass S2-2 | ecosystem: Host-associated > Plants > Roots > Rhizosphere > Soil ... | reverse complement strand
AATTAACCAAAGCTCCCATGGCATCATAATTTTTACCCCTCTGAATGAAGTGTTATCAGGCAGATCTTTGTAAACGCCAGTCACCTTAACATCAAAGCTCCGGTCAAGTTTTATTATTTTATTGATTGGATCTTCGTCTCCAAAAAATGATTTTGCAGTTGACGCTGAAAGCATAATTGAGTAAGGCTCTTTCAATCCTGATCTTGTTCCTTTAAGCATTTCAAGCGTAAGCATTTCAGGAGCATCTGGCTCGAAATACATCCCCGTTTTATTAATATTTTTATCTCCGATAGAAAGTAAATGTCCGCCTGTCCATGATGCTTGTACAACATATTTAAAATCGCTTCCGTATTTAGCCCTCAGCTCAGGGCCCATCAACGCCGGATTCGCATTTTGTGTTTCTACTTTGCCATTAAAGTTTGCATGCTGCATTACCTGTGCAATACGGCTGTAATTCTTATGGTATTTATCAAAACTAAGTTCATTATATACCCATAAACCAATCAACATGGCAACTGCCATACCGACGGCAAGACCTCCGATATTAATAGCACTATAGCCTTTGCTTTTAACTACGTTTCTCCATGCGGTTTTGAAATAATTTTTTATCATAACAAATAATTTATTCTGTTCTTAAACTTTTCACAGGATTTGCCATAGCCGCTTTTATAGCCTGAAAGCTTACTGTTAATAAAGTAATTATTAGTGCTCCACCAATGGCAACAGCAAAAATGTTCCAGGTAATTGCTGTGCGATATTTATAATTCTGCAGCCAGTTATTCATATAATAATATGCAAGCGGTATAGCGATAAAACAGGAGATGATAACTAACAGCACGAAGTCTTTGGATAATAATTTCCATAAACTAAATACTGATGCGCCGGATACTTTCCTTATACCTATTTCTTTCGTACGTTGCTCTGCTACAAAAGAGGATAGTCCGAAAAGACCGAGACAAGAAATTAATATAGCTAAAGCAGCAAAAAAAGTTGTCAAGGTACTTACCCGTTCTTCACTTTTGAATTTTTCACCAAAGGACTCATCAGCAAACTGATAATCGAATGGAGCAGATGGAATATGTTTTTTAAATACTGCTTCTACTTCTGCAAGTGACGTCTTTATTGGTTTGGCAGGATTCAGCTTAATGTGCATCCAGTTTACATTTTCATAATCCAGTAAATAAATTGCTTGTCTTATTGGGTCATAAGGTGATTCCATCAGCATATTTTTTACAACCCCGGCTATTGTAAATTTTCTGCCGTTCCAGTCTAACACTGTTCCCACGGGCTTTTTAATATTCATAAATTTTATAGCAGATTCATTCACAACTATGGCAGCAGTATCAGTAGAATATTGCCTGGAAAAATCACGGCCTTCTGTAAATTGCCAGCCTACTGTTTTTCCATAATCATGGGTAACCCAGATAGTAGAGAATTCGGCATCGAGATTAGGATCTTTTCCTTCCCAGTTAAAACCGCCATTGTTACTCCATATCCCTGTTAAAGGACTTGATGATTCTGCCATTTCATAAATAGCGCCTTTACTTTTTAGCTCATTGCGAAGCAGATCATATTTTCCATAAAAATCCGGTGATCTCATCTGGATCATTACTATTGCTTTGTTGTCATATCCCAAAGGCCGGTTTTTTGTATGTTGAATTTGCCGGTAAACAACGATTGTTCCTATGATCAATGAAACAGAAACGGTAAACTGTAGTACTACTAATATTTTGCGTGGCACAGAAGCATATCTTCCCAAACGAAAAGTGCCTTTCAATACTTTTACAGGTTGAAAAGAAGATAAATAGAATGCGGGATAGCTACCTGCTAAAAGACCTGTGATTAAAATAAAAGCAAAACTCACTAACCAAAATATGGGTTGATTAAAGGGCAGAGTTATTTCTTTAACAGTAACCTTGTTGAACCAAGGCAGTAACAGGAATACTATTAATAAGGAAGCAATAAATGCCAATACAACTACAAATAACGATTCACCAAAAAATTGCCTTATCAATTGTCTTCGCCCTGAGCCAATCGCTTTACGAACGCCTACTTCTCTTGCCCTTTTTTCTGAACGTGCGGTACTCAAATTCATAAAATTGATGCAGGCCAAAAGCAATACAAAAATGCCGACAAAGCCAAACAACCAGATGTATTGAATAAACCCTCCCGTTTTTATCCCGTTTTCCCAATTATTTCTCAAATGCCAATCTTTCATTGGCTGAAGAAATATTTCAGCCTTAAACTTTTTTTCCTCTTCAGGAACATTATCAAGTTTTACATTTTTGATGATGCTATTTATTTTATCAATATCTGTATTATTTGCTACCTGTGTAAAAAGCTGGAAAGAGTTATTACCCCATTGGTTTTGATCACGGGCATCTTGTACCCATTTTTGTGAAGAAACATACAATTCCCAGGGTGCAATGAAATGAAGTGTTCGGAACCGGCTATTATAAGGCACATCTTCATACATACCGGTAACTTTTACATCCAGATTATTGGCAATTTTTATAGTCTTGTTAATAGGGTCTTCATCACCAAATATTGCTTTAGCAGTAGATGCAGAAATTAAAATGGAATGAGGGTCTTTAAGTCCATTATCTGTTCCTTTCAGCATGTGTAACGACAACATCTTTGCCGCATCTACATCCATATAGTTACCTTCAATAGATAGTTTTTTATCTCCATAGGAAAGGATATACTTCCCTTGCCACGAAGCCATAACGAGGTATTTAAAATTGCTGCCGTATTTATTTTTCAATTCGGTAACAAGCGGCATCGGGATAGAATTTTCGGTGCCTTTATAACCATTGAAAGTCTGGTGCTGCATTATCTGCGCAACACGATCATAGTTCCTATTATACTTATCAAAAGAAAGTTCATCGTATATCCACAATCCAATAAGCATGGCTACTGCCATTCCTACGGCAAGCCCGCCGATATTGATAAAGGAATAAGCCTTGTATTTAACAAGGTTTCGCCAGGCAACTTTTAAATAATTTTTTATCATAGAATAAAATTTATTCTGTTCGTAAACTTTTTACGGGGTTAGCGATTGCTGCTTTTATAGCCTGAAAGCTTACTGTTAATAAAGTAATTATTAAAGCAACCGCACCTGCCATAGCAAAAATCCACCAGGAAAGCGAAGCACGGTATTGATAATCCTGCAACCAATTATGCATAAAATAATAAGCAACAGGAATAGCAATGAATAAAGAAATAGTAACCAGTATTATAAATTCCCTGGATAATAATCGCCATACATTAAATACAGACGCTCCTAATACTTTTCGTATACCAACTTCTTTGGTGCGCTGCTCAGCTACAAAAGATGCCAGCCCGAATAACCCGAGACAGGAAATAAATACAGCTAATAGGGCAAAAAAGCCAGCCAGTTTACCGATACGTTCTTCGGCTGCAAATTTTGATGCATAATCTTCATCAACGAACTGATAATCGAATGGTGCCGATGGAATAAGTTTTTTAAATACAGCCTCAATTTTAGAAAGAGCCTGATTCATTGCTACGCCGGGATTGACTCGTATGTTGATACAACTAACCCCTCCATTGAGTGGTTTTACAAAAAACATAGTGGGCTCAACCGGCTCGTAAGGTGATCGCATCACCATATCTTTTATAATACCTAAAATGGTATAAGGCACTGGTGGATTATCTCCCCATTTCCAGGTAACCGTTTCACCAACAGGATTTCCCAGCTCCATATATTTTGCAGCTGCTTCGTTGATAACAACACCAGATGAATCGCTGGCGAATGCTCTTGAAAAATCACGGCCAGCTATAAACTGCCAACCCACCGTTTTTCCGTGTTCATGCGTTACAGCAAGTGTTCCAAAACTTTCATCTTTATTTGGATTTTTTCCTTTCCAATCAAATCCATTATTGCCCGATACCACTTCAGTTAATTTGCCCATAGACTCTGACATGTTTGATACAACACCTGTATTTAATAGTTCGCTCCTGAGTAAATCATACTTGCCATAAAAATCATCTGATCGCATATCCAGCATAATCAAACCTTCACGATTATAACCTACAGGTCTATCCTTAGCAAACTGTATCTGCCGATAAATTACAATGGTGCTGATAATAAGAGCAACTGAAACAGTGAACTGAACAATCACCAAAGTTTTGCGTGGTATTGCTGCTAGTCTTCCAACACGAAATGTCCCTTTTAAAACTTTGATGGGTTTAAAAGAAGATAAGTATAATGCAGGATAACTGCCGGCAAGCAAGCCCGTAATAAAAATAAATCCAAAGCTTATCAGCCAGAAATAAAGATTGTTCCATGGTAAAATCATTTCTTTCGATGAAAGATTATTGAACCATGGGAGAAACAGACTTACGAGCAAGCATGATAACACAAATGAAAATAAAACCACTAAAAAAGACTCACTGAAAAACTGGTAAATAAGTTGTTTGCGCATAGAGCCAATGGTTTTGCGGATACCTACTTCTTTTGCTCTTTTCTCAGATCGTGCCGTACTAAGGTTCATAAAGTTGATACAGGCAAGCAATAACACAAATAGCCCGATAGTGCTGACAAGCCATACCATGCGTACAGGTTTATCATCTATTGTGGCTTTGCGATCAATAGGGTGCAAATGCCAATCCTTCATCGGGAGAAGAAATAGTTGCGGGTTGCGGTTAATATCTTCTTTAAAACCTTCAAGGTTCCGGATGTTTTGAAGCTCTATATCTTTAATATTATCAGATACAGCTTTAAAATTGGTGCCGGGTCTGATCTCTGCATAAATCTTAAGAAAATGATTATGCCAGTCATTAGTTGCTCGTTCTTTTATCCAACTATTCCTGGCAACCCAAAGATCCCATGGCGAAAAGAATTTGACATTACTGAATTGAGAATTCACCGGAAGGTCTTCATAAATCCCGGTAACTTTTACATTGGTCTTATTACCGATCATCACTGTTTGTCTCATTGGGTCAGCATTGCCAAAAACGGCTTTGGCAAGAGATGCTGAAAGAAAGATAGAATAGGGATCCTGCAGGCCATTCCAATTTCCTTTTAGCATTTTTAAACTAAGCATTTCAGGTGCGCCGACATCCATAAACTGACCTTTAGCCGATAGCTTTTTATCTCCTGCGGAAAGGATATAGTCTTGTGCCCAGGATGCTCTTATGATATGCCTGAAATTATCTTTATAATTAGCCTGAAGTTCCGTTGCCAACGGATATTGAACTGAGTTATTAACGTAAGGCCCGTCTTTCGGATCGTTGCCTCTCGTCATTATTTGAGTAATACGGTTGTAATTCTGATGATATTTATTAAAAGATAATTCATCCCATACCCAAAGCCCTATTAGAATTGCAACTGCCATTCCAATAGATAGCCCGCTGATATTAATAAATGAATGCGTTTTGTTCTTCAACAAATTTCTCCAGGCGATTTTGAAATAATTTTTTATCATAACGCTGATTTATTCTGTTCTTAAACTTTTTACCGGGTTTGCAATGGCAGCTTTGATAGCCTGGAAACTTATAGTTACTAATGCAATAATTACAGCCGATAGCCCTGCTGCAAAAAATATCCACCAACTTATATTAATACGATAGGCAAAATCCTGCAGCCATGTATGCATAATGTAATACGCTAAGGGTGCAGAGATAATAAAAGCAATAAGAACTAACCGTATAAAATCTTTCGATAAAAGCATTACTATGTTCGTTACCGATGCACCCAGCACTTTTCGTACTCCTATTTCTTTAGTGCGTTGTGTGGTGGCAAAAAGCGACAAGCCGAGTAAACCAAGACAGGCAATGAAAATGGCAAAGGCTGCGAATATGCTGAAAGCCTTTCCAAATAATTGGTCATCCTTATACTGTTCATTAAATTTTTCGTCAAGGAAATAATAGTCGAATACATTACCCGGAAAAAATTTGGAATATTTTGCTTTAATGACTGTAATAGTTGCACCAATATTTTCAGGATTCACCTTAATGGAAATAGAATTAGAAGTATTATAGAAGGGCTGAAGTATAGCCGGTTCCAAAGGATACCGAAGTGATTTTTGATGATAATCATCAAATACACCGACAATGTCCCAGTTTTTATTAAACATATTGAGAGATTTTCCAATGGGCTCCTCATTGGATGAAAACCCAAGTAGTTTTACAGCAGAAGCATTGATAAGAATATTATGAAGTTTGTTGTAATCAGCATTATAATCTTGCCTGGTAAAATTTCGTCCTGCTAACAATTTTATTCCATATACATTGAGAAAATCAAAATCAGCACCCATATTTCGCAGGGTGTAATGATTATCCGATTTGTCATCTGTCCTATGTACATTGAAAGCCCTGGCCATTTCACTGCCGGCTATTCTGTCAATAGCTGTTGCTCCTTTTACATTTGCAATTTGGTTTACTTCATCTTTAAAGCTGTTTTCTTTTACTATAAATGAAGAATCGAACCTCTCCAAAACAGGTGGCTTTACTATCAGCATCTGGTCTATGTTCATACCCAAATCCTGGTTGGTCATATATCTTATTTGCCGGTACACTACAATAGAACCGATAATCAGAATTACTGTTATTGCAAATTGACCAATGACCAAACCCTTTCGCACAACAATTCCTTTTTTCGAATTGCTGAATTTCCCTTTCAATATTAAAATTGGTTTGAACGAAGACAGAACGAATGACGGATACAATGCTGAAACTAAAATACCCGTTACAAGAAGTGCAAACAAGACTACGCTTATACTATAACCACTAAAATTTTTTTGAAACAAAAACGCTAAAGATAACTTATGCTGAATAAGGTTATTAAAAGAATGTTGGAAAAGAATTATTAATAATAAAGCCAGGCTGAAGGAAATAATATTAATGAGAAGAGATTCTGCTAAAAACTGACGAATTAATTGTGATCGTGTTGCACCTGCAACTTTTCTGACACCTACTTCCTTTGCTCTTTCTACTGATTTAGCAGTTGAAAGATTGATGTAATTCACCCATGCAATGACAATGATAAATAGGGCGATAATTAACAGGCCCCAAACTACTGTTGCACTTCCAATCTTTCCTATCTCGTATTCGAAATCGGAATAAAGATGGGCTTTAGCGAGAGGCTGTAAATAAAATTTTTCAACGCTGCCTGAAACTTTATCTCCCTGGAAATGTCTTTGACTAAAGTCGTCGAATTTTGCCTGTAACATTTTATAGTCTGTTCCATGCTTTAATTGTATATAATGCCAGAAATCAGAATCAGTAAAATCATAACCAGCCTGTGTATATGGATTCTTACCGGCAAGTAATGTTACATAAGATGCAAGCAGCTCAAATTGTAAATGAGAATTCTCGGGCACGTCTTTGCAGATCCCTGTTATTTTGTACGGAGTTGAATCACGGCCCATAATGATCGCTCTGCCAATAAGCGATGACAAATTATTATCATTAACTCCAAAATATTTTTTAGCTGCGCTTTGAGTAACAACGGTTGTATAAGGTTCTTTCAAGGCTGTCATTTTATCTCCCGCAATAAAAGGATAAGAGAACATGCTGAGAAAAGAATTGTCAACCGCAAGCACTCCCTGCTCACCAAATTTTTTATTGTCTGCTGCAATCACAACCTTTCCAAAAGGGAATACCCGTGTATGATTAATTACCTCTGGATATTCATCTTGCATTGCTTTACTAATAGCAGAATAAGTAATGGTACCGTGTTGCACCAATTTGCCTTTCTGGTAACGGTCGTTGTAAATACGATAGATATCATTTATGTTATTATTGAACTGGTCATAGCTCAATTCAAAATTTACATACTGTAATATTAAAAGGCATGCGGCCATACCAATAGACAACCCGGCAATATTGATGAAAGAAAAAATTTTGTTCTTCATCAAATTGCGCCAGGCGGTTTTGAAATAATTTTTTATCATGGCTATACTTTTATTCGGTTCTTAAGCTTTTCACCGGGTTCATTACGGCTGCTTTAATGGATTCATAGCTTACTGTTATCCACGCTATCGCCAATGCGGCTAATGATGCTGCAAGGAAAACCACCCAATCTGCATTTACACGGTAAGCGAAACTCTTTAACCAGCTATTGATAGCAAACCATGCAATCGGTACAGCGATCACTACCGCAATTAATATTAAACGTGTAAAGCCGGTAGATAATAAATACACAACATTAAACACAGATGCACCCAATACTTTTCTTACTCCTATTTCTTTTGTACGCTGTTCAGCCAGGAATGCTGACAACCCATACAATCCCATGCAGGAAATAAAAATGGCGAGTATGGCAAATACATTGAAGAGACTGCCCATTCTTCGCTCACCTTTATAAAGATTATCGAGATCCTGGTCAAGGAAGCCATAAGAGAATGGATAAGCAGGATTCAAATTCTTACTTATTTTTTCCAATGCTTTAATAGTGGCTTCCGTCTTGCCGGGTTGTGTTCTTACAACAGCTGTACCGCCCCAACGATTCAATCCGATGATCATTGGCTCAATTGGTTGTTGTATGGGCTTGTAATTAAAATCTTTTACTACACCAATGATAGTTCCTTTCACGTCCCACATGGTTAATGATTTGCCGACGGCATCGGAAACTTTCATACCCATAACCTTCACGGCTGTCTCATTCAATATAAAATTGTTTGAATCTGCTTTGAACTCCGGTGAAAAAGCTCTGCCATTTAATATTTTCATCTGGAATACATTGAAAAATCCTTCATCAACAAAAAGTGTGGGGAATACAGTCTGTGAGCTTGGATCTTTTCCTTCCCATACAACATTCACTGTTCCACTTGTTAAATTTGTCGGGACATCAGTCGCAATCGTATAATTGGCTGTTAATGGATTTTGTTTCAATTCGTCTTTGAGAGCTTGTTGCTTGTTCCACATTTCACCAGCCATTGGCAAATAAAGCAGGTTGGATTTTTCAAAACCAAGATTCATGTTCTTAATATAGTTGAGCTGGCGATAAACTACAGCGGTGCCTGCCAACAATACTATCGAAACAACAAACTGAACGATTACTAACCCGTTCCTGAAAATTAAATTGCCACCCATTGTTTTCATATTTCCTTTCAACACTTTTACCGGCTGAAAACCTGATAGGAACAAGGCCGGATAACTTCCCGACATCAATCCGGTTAGCAATGCGATACTTATAAGAATAGTGAGAATTTTTCCATCGAAGAGATTCACCGAAAGTTTTTTGCCGGCTAATTCATTAAATGCCGGAAGCAGTAACGATACAATACCTATTGCTATCAGCAAAGCAATAAATGCGATCAGTAATGATTCGCCAAGAAACTGACCGATCAATTGTTTGCGACCGGCTCCTACTACTTTTCTTAATCCTACCTCTTTGGCACGACGTGCAGAACGTGCCGTAGCCAGGTTCATAAAATTGATACAGGCTACTGCAAGTATAAACAATGCTACTACGAAAAATATGTTTACATATTGAATATTGCCATGCCCTGCGAGGTCAACATTAAAATGAGAATGCAGATGAATGTCTGTTAATGGCTGTAGCCAAAAATCAACTTTTAGCCTTTTTTCCTCAATGTGCTCTTTGTAAATTTTGTTCATCTGCGCATTGAATTTTAAAATGTTTGCTGCAGAGCGAACAAAGTTTTTGTCTAACTGAACATAGGCATAGAAATCAAAGTTGTCCCATATTTTATCTCTTATATTTTGATTTGATTGTGCAATAGATGACATTGGTAAAATAAAATCAAACTGGAGATGTGAATTTGAAGGTGCATTGGCCAATACACCTGTAACAATAACGTTATTGCTGTTGTTTTTGCGTAAGACTTTTCCAAGTACGTTTTCTGTGCCGAAATATTTTTCTGCCATATCCTGCGTGATCAACACTGCATCGGGACGATCCATTGCTGTAGCAGGATTTCCTTTTGCCAGTTTATAACTGAACACTTGTAAAAAGGTAGAATCAGCATAGAAAACTCTTTTTTCTTCAAACTTGCGTGTGCCTACTTCAAATACATTAGTAGAGGGCTGCGTTAATCTCACTGTATTTTTTATTGCGGGAATCTTTGCTTGTAAATCTGCAAGCATCGGCGCAGGATTTATCGCTGCCTGAAAATCGCCGGCTCTCCCGAGTACTCTATATATTTCGTTTGCATTCTTATTGAAGCGATCATAGCTCAATTCATTTTGCACCCACAATAAAATAAAGATGCTGCAGGCCATACCTATTGCAAGTCCGGCAATGTTAATTGCTGCAAATGCTTTATGTCGTACAATGTTTCTAAAAGCGATCTTGAGATAGTTCTTTATCATGGCTAATAATTTTATTCAGTTCGCAAAGACTTCACAGGGTTTGCAATGGCTGCCTTTATTGCCTGGAAACTTACTGTCAGCAATGTGATGAGTAATGCGCCTGCACCCGCTACTCCAAAAATCCACCAGGCTAAGTTGGAATGGTATTCATATTTCTGCAACCATTGATCCATGAAATAATAGGCTATGGGAATAGCAAAGACAAATGCTAATGCTACGAGCAATATGAATTCTTTTGAAAGCAAACTCCACAGGTTAATAACAGAAGCGCCTAATATTTTTCTGACGCCGATCTCTTTGATGCGTTGCGATGCAACAAATGAGGCCAGGCCAAAAATGCCCAGGCAGGAAATAAAAATCGCTAGTATCGCAAAGGCGGTTGATAAGGTTCCTATGCGTTGTTCAGCAGCGAATTTTCTGCCGTATTCTTCATCTACAAATTTGTATTCAAAAAGACCATTGGGATTAAGCTTTTTGAAAACAGGTTGAATTAAACTGATCGCTTTCCCGGGACTTAATTTAGGATTCAACCTCATAGTAATAACAGGACCGATTTGCGGAACCATAAAATATAAACCTGGCTCTACCGGCTTATAAGGAGAATCTGTAATCATGTCTTTGATCACTCCAACCACAGTAAACTTGTTATTATTGAATGTGATTGTTTTGCCGACAGGGTTGGCTAACTGCATATATTTTACAGCAGCTTCATTTAAGATCACTGCAGCATTATCGGTTTTATAGCTTCTGGAGAAGTCTCGACCTTGTGTGAATTGCCAGCCTACTGTTTTTCCAAATTCATAGGTTACAGCTCTTAGTACAAAAGCCATTTTTGCCAACTTAGGATCTTTACCTTCCCATTCTATCCTGTCATCAAAATAATTATTCTCTGTCGTTGCGGCGGATGATGCAGCTACTTCAGTCACTCCGCCCGATGCTAATAATTCCTGCCGAAGTACATCATTCTTTCCATTGAGATCGGTCGTATTCATATTGAACCGTATTAATCCATTCCGGTCGTAGCCAATCGGACGGTTTTGCGCATGCTGGATTTGCCGGTACACTACAATGGTGCCTATCATTAAAATGATTGAAACAGTAAACTGAACCGCAACCATTACTCTCCTTGGTATTGCTGCAGATTTACCTGCACGAAAACTGCCTTTCAATACTTTTATCGGCTTGAAAGAAGAAAGGTAAAGAGCAGGATAACTTCCGGCGACAAAAGAGGTAATAACAATAAATAAAACCGAAATAATCCAAAACACAGGTTGATCAAAAGGAAGGCTTACATTCTTATCTGCTATATTATTAAACCAATTCAAACTTAATAATACGATCCCGATACTGAGAACAAAAGCAATACACACTGTTAAAAAAGATTCGCCGAGAAATTGCTTAACCAATTGACTTTTTAATGAACCAACTGTTTTACGAATGCCAACTTCTTTTGCTCTTTTTTCTGAACGGGCTGTGCTAAGGTTCATGAAATTGATACAGGCGAGTAATAATACAAATACAGCAATTGCTCCGAATAACCATACTAGTTGGATTTGGCCTCCTGCCTGTATGCCATTTTTCCATTCGGACCGCAAGTGCCAGTCTTTTATCGGATGTAAAAAGAGAGCAACATCATCATTCGCAGTTTGTGGCCCATTATTCTTTACTCTGTTCCAGTATGTTTCTTTAATAGCTTTTGATACGGCCTGCATAGAAACACCCGGTACGGTTTGTACAAATATGTTGAAGGAACTGTTGACCCAATTGTCAAGATCATTCTTCACGCCGTTATTCATCATTACCAATAAATCCCATGGACAGTAAAAACTTATATCATAAAACCGGGAGTTAGAAGGAAAATCTTTATATACTCC
>Ga0068859_100006172_pt1 | contig 12178 bp, 6 predicted proteins | sample KBSSwiS22_FD_66585 | JGI IMG/M metagenome (GOLD analysis project Ga0068859, IMG submission 66585) | Switchgrass rhizosphere microbial communities from Kellogg Biological Station, Michigan, USA - KBS Switchgrass S2-2 | ecosystem: Host-associated > Plants > Roots > Rhizosphere > Soil ... | reverse complement strand
CGACAACCTGCTCGACGACCGCGTGGCGCGCCTCGCCGACGCCGAGCGCGAGAACGAAGACCTCAACAACTCGGTGGTGCAGCTGCTGCAGGCCGTGGCGCAGCTGTCCAACAAGGACCTGACCGCCAAGGCGCCGGTCACCGCGAACGTGATCGGCACCGTGTCCGACTCCATCAACCTGCTGGCACACGAAACCGGCCGGGTGCTCTCCGAGGTGACCAGCATCGCCGCGCAGGTGAAGCTGTCCACCGAGCGCGTGAAGCGCCAGGCGGAATCGGTGAATGCGACCGCCGCGGCCGAACGTGCCGACGTGGAACGCGCCGGCGAAAACCTCGTGAACGCCAACAAGGTCATGACCCAGGTGGCCGAGCTCGCGGCCGCGTCCAACCGCGCCGCCGAGCAGGCGACCACGTCCACGGCCAGCGCGCTCGGCGCGGTGAACGAGAGCGTCCGCGGCATGGAAGGCATCCGCGAGTCCATCGCCGAGGCCGAAAAGCGCATCAAGCGCCTCGGCGAACGTTCGCAGGAAATCACCGGCATCGTGAACCTCATCAACACGATCGCCGAACGCACGCACGTGCTGGCGTTGAACGCCTCCATGCAGGCCGCCGCCGCCGGTGATGCGGGTCGCGGCTTCGCGGTCGTGGCCGAAGAAGTGCAGCGCCTCGCCGAGAGCTCGCGCCAGGCGACGCAGCAGATCGCGCAGCTGGTGAACAACATCCAGATCGAGACGTCCGACACCATCAACACGGTCAACAAGACGATTTCGCAGGTGGTCGCCGGATCCGAGCTCGCCGCCAAGTCCGGCGCGCAGATGCGCGAGACGCAGCAGTCCACGGCAAGCCTCGTGGAACTGGTGAAGCGTATTACCTCGTCCGCGCAGGTGCAGATGAAGATCGCCACCGAGCTGCGCAATCGCGTGCACCAGATCGGCGCCAGTACCGAAAAGACCGCCGCGGAGATTCTGCTGCAGTCGGAGGCCACCGCCGACCTGTCGAAGTCCGCCGACCGGCTGGTGGAATCCGTACGCGTGTTCAAGCTGCCGACCAACCGCGCAGCTTGATCCGGGAACGCAGGGAACAGGGAGGGTAGACAGGCAGATGCGAGGACAGGATCTCCTCACCGCGCTCGCCGACGAGCTCGCCGGGATTGCACCCGAGCTCACGCACACCTATGACGCGGGCTCCGACTCGGAGCCCGAGGCAATCGCGCACGCCAATCACTCCTATTTAACGTCCGTGGCGCGGCTTTCTGAAGCCGCCGGCTACATGGGACTCGCCGGCGTGCAGCGCATCTGCGCCAGCGTGCAGACCAACCTCGAGCATCTCGACCCGGGCGACGCCGATGCGCGCCTGCTGGTGCGCCCGTTCTTCACCGAGTGGGCCCCGCTGCTGGAAGCGCACCTGCGCGACGCCACCGCGCCCGGCCCGATCGACATCCTGCTGGCGCACTTCAACGGCAGCTGGGTGCCCCTGCCCCTCGAAACCGTGGCGCTCGACGCGCTGCGCGCCGAGCTCGCCGCGGCGAACTCGATCGGCGCTGCGCTGAATGAAGACGCGCCTCCGGAAGTTTTGACCGGCGCCGATCTGGTGCTCGACATCTCGGGCGACGTGGACGCCGCACTGCTCGACGCCTTCCTCAACGACTCGCCGCCGCAGGCTGCCGAGGTGACACAGTCGCTGTCGGGCTGGTTGTCGTCGAAAGACCTGGCCGCGCCCGCGCAGGTCGAGCTGTTGCGCAACGCCAAGCGCGCCGCGCACACGCTCAAGGGCTCGGCGAACATCCTGGGCATTCGCGGTGTCGCCAAGCTCGCGCACCGTCTCGAGGACGTGCTCGAGATCTGCGAGGCTGACGCCGATCTGCCTTCCGAACACCGCGCCCGCGCGCTGATGGCTGCCGCCGACTGCCTCGAGCAGATGGTGGCCGCGGTCGCCGGCGAGGACGTGGCGCCCGACAACGCGCTCGCGGTCATCGAGATGCTCGACGCGGCGCGCGACAATGGTTTCATTTCGGGGACGCAGCTGGTGTCCGGCCAGGGTGATCAGAGCCCGCGCGGCGCGGCGCAAGACGCTGCGACTGATTCACACCTGACACCAGCCGCGGCGCCCGTGGTTGCGGCGCGCGACACGAAGGCGATGACTCGCGTGCCTTCGCAGCTGCTCGACGACCTGGTGCGCATGGTGGGAGAAGTCACCATCAAGATCGGCGAGCTCGAGCAGGAACTGAAAGGCGCCGCCACGCATTCGCGCGAGCTGATCGAACGCGACCGCGCCATCCAGAAACGCCTGTTCGAGCTCGAGAATTCCGTCGACATTCGCGGCGTGGCCGCGCGCCACAAACTGCACGCGGTCACACCCGCCGCCTCTTCTTCTGGAATGGCCGACTTCGACTCGCTGGAAATGGACCAGTACAACGAAGTGCAGTCCCTCACACGCGCGTTGATGGAGGAAACCACCGACGCCCGCGACCTCGGCCTCGGCCTCAAGGACGAACTGGCGGGACTCGCCGGCATCGTGCACCAGCAGCAGCGCCTGATGCGCGAGCTGGCACACATGGCCTCGCAGACACGCATGGCGCCGGTCGAGACCATCGTGCCGCGCCTGCAACGCAACGTGCGCCAGACCGCGGCCGCCACGGGAAAACTCGCCGAACTGCGCGTCGTGGGCAAGGACATCCTGGTCGACGCCGACGTGCTGAACCAGCTGCTCGATCCGCTGCTGCACATCCTGCGCAACGCGGTCGACCACGGTCTCGAGATGCCCGAGGAACGCGCACATCTCGGCAAGCCGCGCGCCGGCACCATCACGCTGAGCGTCGAACGCCGCGGACAAGTGGTCACCGTGCGCGTCGCCGACGACGGCCGCGGGCTCGATCTCGAGCAGATCCGCTCCAAGGCCATCGACCGCGGCCTGCTGGAACTCGACGCCACGCCGACGGACGCGGAGATCGCGCGCCTCACGCTGTTGCCCGGTTTCTCGACGCGCGACGCGGTTACGGAAATATCCGGCCGCGGCGTCGGCCTCGACGTCGTCGCGACTCGCCTGCGCGCCCTGTCCGGCTCCATCGACATCCGCAGCCGCCGCGGCGAAGGCCTCACCATCGAACTGCGCTTCCAGGCCTCGCTGGTCGCGACGCATGCGCTCTTCGTGCGCGACGGCGGCCAGGTATTCGGCATCGCCAGCCACGCCGTGCAGCGCGCCGTGCCGGCGGTCGCGGTGACGCTGGTGCGCGAAAACGGCCAGCTGTTCGCCGACTTCGATGCGCACCGTTATCCCGCGCACGAACTCGGCACGCTCACCGGCCTCGCGCCGGCGACCGCGCCCGAGCGCCGCAACCTCGTGATCGCCGACACCGACAGCGGCCCAGCCGGCATCCTGGTCGACGCGGTGCTCGACGCCGCCGAACTCGTCACGCGTCCCGCCGGCCGTTACGTCAAGCGTATTCCCGGCGTCTCCGGCATCGGCATCTCGGGCGACGGCCGCGTGATCCCGCTGCTCGACGTCGCCGAGCTGGTGCGCAGTCCGCGCGAACAGTCGGCGCGCGCCGCCGCCGAGGCGCGCGTGTTTGCCCAGGGCATCCGCCGCTCACGCGTGCTGGTGGTCGACGACTCGCTGTCGGTGCGCCGCGCGATCGCCTCGCTGCTCGAGGATCAGGGCTACGACGTCGCGCTGGCGCGCGATGGACTTGAAGCGGTCAAGTCGCTGGAAGCGGTACGTCCCGACGTGCTGCTCACCGATCTCGAAATGCCGAACATGAATGGCCTCGAGCTCACCGCCCACGTGCGTTCGCGAACCGAACTCGCGAACCTCACCGTCGTCATGATCACTTCGCGTTCGATGGACAAGCACCGCCGCCAGGCGATGTCCGCGGGCGTGAACGTCTATCTCACCAAACCATATACCGATCACGAGTTGCTGCAACACGTGGCCGCGGCCGTCACCACCCGCGTCGAAAGACGCGCGGCGACGGCTTAAGGACCACACAAGGGTAATGTCATGAGCAATAAGACCCGCGTCCTCAATGTCCGAGTGGTTGGCTTCTCCGCGCCGGAGCGCCAGATGCTGAACTCGATCTTCCTGCTGTCGGTCGCACCGGCGCGCCAGATCGGTTACAAACTCTGGAATCCCGAAGCCGGTACCGCCCCGGACATGTACCTGCTGGATGGCGACAGCGAAAGCGCCGTCGCGAGCTGGCAGGCCACGTTCGCGAGCACCTCGGATCGCACCCTGGTGGTCGGTTCCAAGAACCTCGACCTCGGAGTCGCCTCCGCCTCGCGGCCGCTGGGTCTCAAGGTGGTCGGCGCGATGGACCGCCTGGCGATCGCCTTGAACAACGTTACTGCGCGTGAAGGCGCGGGACACGATGTCTCCGCACCGGCCGCGGGCGGCACCCTGCCCACGAGCAAGGCACCGGCCAGCAGCGACACCGCCTCCATGCCCAAACAGGAGCAGACCCTCGCGCGGGTCACCACCGGCATGACCGCGCAGCAGCCGGTTCTGTCGGCGAGCATGAATGCCGCGCTCGCGCCGATGACGGCCGCGGCGAATACCCTGTCGACCGCCGCGAGCTCGTTGAGTGCGCCGTCGGTTGCGGCCTCCACGCTAGCCGGCGCCGGGCACAGCCTGTCGGGCACCGTGAACAGCGCGTCCGCGATCCACTCCATGTCCATGACGGCCGCGGCGCCCGCCGCCACGGTCCTGCCCCATGTCACCTTGCAGCCCAACGTCTCGCTCGAGCGCTCGTTCAACGAGAAGCCGGTGACCGAGAAGACGGTCGACAAGATTCTCAGCGACAAACTGCCGGAGAAGGATCAGCCCGGCGTGCCGACGATCAACATGCAGTCGAGCGGCGTGACGCCGCTGTCGCCGTCGGCGTTGTCGGCCGCGGTCGCGCCTTCGACGACCCGCACCAACCTGCGTGTGGTCGCAAATCCGCTGTCCGCTTCGTTGCCGGCCGCCGCCCCCATGGTGGCCAAGCTGGCCGAAGCGCCGATGCAGCCCGCGACTCCGTCGCCGGTGTCAAAGATAGCCGAAGCCCCGATGCACCCACCGCCGTCACTGACCCCGCCGCCCGTGGCCGTCACGCCGCAGCCGGTCGCGCCCGTGGTATTACCCTCCGTGCCCCCACAGTTGTCCACTCACGCGCCTCCGGCGCGATACGAGGAACACAACTTCCGCGTGCTGGTCGTGGACGACAGCCCGCTGATGCGCACATTCATGCAGAACAAGCTCGCGCCCTACGGCGTGCAGCCCGAGTTCGCGGCGTCCGGTGAAGAGGCGCTGTTCAAGATCTCCAAGCTGCATTTCGACATGATCTTCCTCGACGTCATGCTGCCCGGCATGGATGGCTACGACGTCTGCAAGATGATCAAGAAGAACAAGGACAACGCGCTCATGAAGGTCGTGATGCTCACCAGCAAGGACAAGACCTTCGACAAGATCCGCGGCACGATGGCCGGCTGCGACGGCTACCTGACCAAGCCGGTCGACGAGATGAAACTCCGCGCGATCATCGAGCGCCACTCCGTCGCCCAGAAGTGAGTTGCACACGGAAGTCCCACCATGACTGAACGCGTTCTTATCATGCGCCACGCATCAGGTCTCGTGAACCGGGCGCGGCGCATGGCCATCGAAAAATGGCCCCAGGCCCGACTGGAGGTGCACGACCTTGCGGCCTACGGCAAACCGCCGGCGGACTTCCGCTGGGATCGCTACGCGCACATGCTGATCGACGACGAGTACCTGCGCCGCGAAGGGCTGCTGTGGTTGTCGGAGCTGCGCGCCAAGCCCAACTTCCCGATGATCGTGCGCGTGCCCGTCGAGGAGAAGCGACACAAGCCGCCGACGGAGATCGACGTCAAGGCGCCGCCGCGGCCGCCGAAAAAGGAACCCGCGCCGAAGGCCGAGGCCACGATCAAACCCATCCCCCAGGACGCCAAATCCTCGAGCCGGCCCGCCCCGACCGAGGACAGCCCGAGCATGATCGCGCGCGTCGAGGCCAAGCGCCTGTCGGATGCCGAGGCGGTGCTGCGATCGGCCGGCATCCAGGGCTTCACACCGGTGAAGCCGCTCGGCAGCGGCGCCACGGCGAATGTGTGCCTGTGCGAGCGGGCCAGCAAACAGCAGGTGGTGCTGAAGATCCTCAAGGGCGAAGGCAGCGGCGATTCCGACCTGCTGTCGCGTTTCGTGCAGGAGTACTTCGCCACCTCGAGCATCGACAGCCCGTACGTGGCCAAAGTGTTCGAACACGGCTTCACCGACAGCCACGCTTACATAGTGATGGAGTACTTCCCCGCGGGTGACCTGCGCGCGCGCATGGCACGCGACCGGCCCGGGCTCGAAGAGGCGTTCATCATCATCGGCTCGATCCTCTCGGCGCTGACCTCGGTGCACGCCGCCGGCGTCATCCACCGCGACCTGAAGCCCGCGAACGTCATGTTCCGCGACGACGGCACCATCGCGCTGGTGGACTTCGGCAGCGCGCGCCGCGACGCGGACCCCGTGGCCAAGACGCTTGCAGGCGTGGTCATCGGCACGCCTTACTACCTGTCGCCCGAACAGGCTCTGGGCGGCACCGCCGACGAACGCTCGGATCTCTACAGCGTCGGCGTGATGCTGTACGAGCTGCTCACCGGCCAGCGCATGTACGCCGCGGGCTCGCTGGTGGCGCTGTTCGAGATGCACAAGACCGCGCCGATACCCAAGCTGCCGGAGAATCTCGCGCGCCATCAGCGCTTCCTCGAGAGGCTGGTGGCGAAGAAGCCGGAAGAGCGCTATCGCAGCGCCGCCGAGGCGTTCGAGGCGCTCATGGACTACTCGATGTCCGAGGCGAAGAACCCCGCGATCGCCTAATTCGCCGCAAGGGCCTTCTTGCGCGCCGCCTCGAACTCGTCGCCCGCGTTCCACGCCGGCATCTCGTCGGCCTGCGCGACCAGCCAGCCAGCTTCGAAGCCGACGGTTGCGTCCTCGATCATGCCGTCGAAGTTCCAGCTGTCATTGAGCTGGTCGCTGGGTTGGTGATAGACGTGTTCAGTCCACGCGTCGTGCTGCTGCTTGCCCCAGCCCGCGGGCTTGCCGATGTAGTCGGTGCCCTCGTCGAAGTACAGCGCCGGCACGCCGATCTTCGCGAACGAGAACTGGTCGGAACGGTAGTAATAGCCCTTGTCCGGATTCTGGTCGGGCACCAGCACGCGACCTTGCTTTTCCACCAGCGCGCGGGCGATCGCGTCCAGCGACGATTTGCCCGCGCCCACCTGCGTGAGGTCGCGGGTACGGCCGAGGAAGTTGCCGCCATCGTAGTTGATGTTCGCCGCGATCTTGCCCGCCGGGAACGTCGGGTGCAGCGAGTAGTACTTGCTGCCCAAAAGGCCCTGCTCCTCGCCCGCGACGAACAGGAACAGCACCGAGCGCCGCGGCCGTTCGGGCAACGCGGCGAAGGCGCGCGCGATCGCCAGCAGCTGCGCGCAACCGGCGGCATTGTCCTCGGCGCCGTTGTAGATCCGGTCGCCGGATTTGTCTGGCTCACCGATGCCGAAGTGGTCGTGGTGCGCGGAGTAGATGACTACTTCATCCCTGAGCTTCGGATCGCTGCCCGGCAGCAGTCCCGCGACGTTCGCGGTACGCACGCGCGACACGTCGTTCTCGAACTTGATGGAGGTGCGCAGGTTGAGCGGCACGGGTTTGAAACTCCGGCTCCGGGCCTTCGCCACCAATGCGTCCAGATCCGCGCCGCCGGCCTTCAGCAGGCGCCGCACGGCGTCTTCCGTGGCCCAGCCCTTGAGCTGAATGCGCGGTTCGCTTTCCGCCGGGAGTTCGAACTGCGTGCCGCCCCAGGATGAATGCACCACCTGCCAGGGATATCCCGCCGACGGCGTGGTGTGCACGATGATGACGCCCGCCGCGCCGTGACGTGCCGCACTTTCGTACTTGTAGGTCCAGCGTCCGTAGTACAGGCGGGTATTGCCGGCGAACAACTTCGGATCCCAGTCGGGATCGTTGTTGAGCATCACCAGCACCTTGCCCTTGACGTCGACGCCCTTGAAATCGTTCCACTGGTACTCGGGCGCCTCGATGCCGTAGCCGACGAACACCAGCTGCGCATCGTCGATCGCGGCGGTCGGTGTCTGCACGCCGCTGCCGGCGATGTAGTCGTCGCCGAGCCTGAGCGAGACGTTGCCACCCTTGCTCTTGAAATCCCAGCTCGCGGGTAGTTTGGCCTTGACGCCGACGATGTCGAAGGCCTGCTCCCAGCCGCCGGCCTCGCCGCCCGGCTTCAGCCCGAGTGTCTCCAGCTCAGTCGAGAGATACAGGCGCGCGAGTGAGTCACCGCGGGTCGCGGGGCCGCGCCCTTCGAATTCATCCGACGCGAGGATACGGATCGGCGCGCGCAGCGTGTCGCGCGTGAGGTGCGCCTTGGCCGAGTCGGCCACGGCCGGCGGAATCGCGTCGGACGGCCCCGCCCCGTGCGCCGCGGCGCCGCCCAGGATCGCGAGGGCGCCAGAAATCGTGAGCAGTCGAGCTCTCATGGTTCATCCTTCACGGGATCGGGCCCCATCAATGGTCTGCTTTCTCGGCGCCCATGCTGTCGAGGAAGGCCAGCAATTCGGCCGTCTTCTCGCGCATCAGCGATTCGCTGCCGCGCGATTCGACATTCAGCCGCACCAGCGGTTCCGTGTTCGAGGCGCGCACGTTGAAGCGCCAGTCCCGGAACTCCACCGACACGCCGTCGGTGTGATCGATGTGCTCGGCGCCCCTGCCGTATTTCGCTTCGGCCGCGGCCAGCACCTGCTTCGCGTCCGGCAGCTTGCGGTTGATCTCGCCGCTGGCCGGAAACGCCTTGATGCGCGCTGCGACCAGTTGATCCAGGGACTGGCCGGATTCGCACACTCGCTCGAGCACCAGCAGCCAGGGAATCATGCCGCTGTCGCAGTAGGAGAACTCGCGGAAATAGTGATGCGCGCTCATCTCGCCGCCATAGGCCCCGTCGACCTCGCGCATCTTCTGCTTGATGAAGGCATGGCCGGATTTGCTCATCACCGGAACTCCACCCAGGCGCTTCACCACGTCGATGGTGTTCCAGGTGAGCCGCGGATCGTAGACGATGCGCGCGCCCGGCTGCCTGGCGAGGAAACTCTCCGCCAGCAGGCCGACGATGTAATAACCCTCGATGAACGCACCCTTCGAATCGAAGAAGAAGCAGCGGTCATAGTCGCCGTCCCATGCAATACCCACGTCGGCGCCGGATTTCCTCAGCGCCTCGAGCGTGGGCGCGCGGTTCTCCTCGAGCATGGGATTGGGCACACCCTGCGGAAAATGCCCGTCCGGCTCGTGGCGCACCTTGATGAATTCGAACGGCAGGTGCGGCTCGAGCTTGTCGACCGAGAGCCCCGCGCCGCCGTTGCCGGCGTCGACCACCACCTTGAGCCTGCGCAGCGTATTGCGATTCACGTAACTCAGCAGGTGATCGACATAGTCCTTCGAGGTGTCGAGCTTCGACACCGTGCCCTTCTTCGCGGACATGGGCGGTAGTTTGCCGCCCGAGATCATGGCGGCGATGTCCTTGAGGCCGGTGTCCGCGCCGATGGGCTTGGATTTTTCGCGCACCAGCTTGAGGCCGTTGTAGTCGGGCGGGTTGTGGCTGGCCGTGATCATCAGCCCGCCATCGAGCTTGTAGTGGAAGGTGGCGAAGTACGCACCCTCGGTGCCGCACAGGCCGATGTCCAGCACGTCGACGCCGGAGTCGGTGAGGCCGCGCATCAACGCCTGCGCGAACTCCTCGCTGGTGAGACGGATGTCGCGCCCCACGCAGACCTTTTTCGGCTTGATGAAGGCCGCGTAGGCGCGACCGATCTGGTAGATGAGTTCCGCATTGATCTCGTCAGGGATGCGCCCACGGACGTCGTAGGCCTTGAACGCAGCGAGATTGACCACTCAGTTCTTTCCTTTCGACGCGGCATGCGCCACGTGCTCCAGCCGGCCCGCGGCCTTGATGCGCGCCACGAGCTTCTTGACATCCTGCACCTTGGCTTTCGGCGCCACCATCACGGCATCGGCGGTTTCCACGATGACCATGTCATGCAGGCCCAATGCCGCCACCAGCCGGCTGTCGGCGTGTACATATGAATTCGTCGTGTCTTCCAGCAACACGTCGCCGCGTGCCACGTTGCCCTGCGCGTCCGGCGGCAGCACCTCGTGCAGCGCCGCCCAGGAGCCGACGTCGTTCCAGCCCGCATCCAGCGGCACCATGACGGCGTCCCGCGTTTTCTCCATGACGGCGTAGTCGACCGAATCGCTGCGACAGGTCGCGAAGATCGCCGCATCGACGCGCGTGAAGTCGCTGTCGCGCACCGCTCCGGCGCTGGCGCGCGCGCACACCTCGGCGATGTCCGGCGCGAATCGCGCCAGCTCGTCGAGGAAGCGCCGTGCGCCGAACAGGAACATGCCGGAGTTCCAGAAGTACTCGCCCGAGGCGACGAATTCCTGGGCGCGCGCCAGATCGGGCTTCTCGACGAAGCGGACGATGGGCTTCACCTCGTCCGGCCCGGTGCCGCGCCGGATGTAACCGTAACCCGTCTCGGGTGTGCGCGCCACGATGCCGAAGGCCACCAGCTGCCCTGCCTTGCCCGCGCTGACCGCGAGCCGGATCGCGTTCTGGAATGCCGCCTGGTCGCGCAGCGTGTGATCGGCGGGCAGCACTAGCAGCAGCGCATCCTCACGCAACGCGTCGAGCACCGCGTGCGCCGCGAGCGCAATCGCCGGCGCGGTATTGCGCCCCTGCGGCTCTAACAAGATGGCGGTGGGCGCGAGCCGCATCTCGCGCAACTGTTCCGCGACCAGGAAGCGATGCGACTCGTTGCACACCACCACCGGCCCCGTGACGCCGCTCATGCCGGTGAGGCGCGCGACGGTCTCCTGCAGCATGGTGCGTTCGCCGGTGAGCGCCAGAAGTTGCTTCGGCAGCAGCTCGCGCGACAGGGGCCACAGCCGGGTTCCGGCGCCGCCGGAGAGGATCACGGGGACGAGCTTCATGGATGGCGGATCGTACCGGTATTGGGGTCATCGGGTGAAGTCGCTTCGTATCCGAGCCCGCGACGCACGGCATGCAGCGTGGCCGGACGGATCGGTCTGCGGAACATCCAGGTCGCTATTCGCTTGGGATGGGACATCGTGAACCAGCTCTGGCCGTGGGCAAAGTCCGCCGTTTCGGTGAGTCCGCGCAATCCCTCCAGCAGCTCCCGTTCAGGGATCACACGCATCTTGAGGTAGCGCACGAGTGTTCCCAGGGATGTGCACCAGGCGAGTTCCGGCAGCGCCAGCAGAGACGGATTGGACGCCGAGACGTCACTGAGTATTTGTCGTTGGGCCCAACGAGTCAGCAATCGCGGACAGGTGGCCGCGAGTTCTGCGACCGTCTCCGCGTCGATGGCCCCAGTAAAATACCGCGCGGCGAGACAGAGTGGCGGATAGAGGCACCATCGATCCAGCCACCCGCGTGACCGCAATTCCTGCCAATCCGCGGGCTGCAATTGCCCGGCGAGCCGCGCAATGTCGTGCAGGTGGATGGCTCGAACCCAGCGCCTGCTCATGTTGCCCGCGGTGTGCAACAACACGTGGCGCATCAACGCGGCCTTGGTCGCATAGCCACGCAGACCACTTCCTTCCATCCCGATCGCGATGTCCGGTAGTTCGATGGGGCGGCCGGCCAGGCGCTCCGAGAGTAGCGTGTGCAGGTCCAGGCTGACTCGTTCAGAACCGCGCACGCGTTGGAATTCACGATGCTTCCAGCTGGAACCCCGGAGGAGAAACCCAGCACGCTCCAGCAGACCAGAGATCATCCCGGCGTCGCCAGGGCGCACCAGCAGATCGATGTCAGCCATCGGGCGTTCGCCGGCCTGATAGATTCCCAGCGCATGCAGGGCACATCCCTTCAGAATCATCACGGGGATGCCCGCGTCGATGGCGAGCCTATCTATTTCGCGAAGTGCAGAATCGAATTCTCGTTGGCGATCGTGGATTTCCGCCACTTGGCAGGCCAGGAAATCGCGCCAGTGAGCCGGTTCAGCCCATTGGAGGTCCCGAAGCAGGATTCCGGCAATCCCATGAATGGCGACGACGGCCCGGGCAATCCCCCACTCGAATTCGTTCCAGGGCGGTGGGCTCTCGGTGGGTGCCTGGAGCTG
>Ga0068859_100006171_pt1 | contig 12178 bp, 11 predicted proteins | sample KBSSwiS22_FD_66585 | JGI IMG/M metagenome (GOLD analysis project Ga0068859, IMG submission 66585) | Switchgrass rhizosphere microbial communities from Kellogg Biological Station, Michigan, USA - KBS Switchgrass S2-2 | ecosystem: Host-associated > Plants > Roots > Rhizosphere > Soil ... | reverse complement strand
CAGGACGCGGCGGCGGCCGCCGCCCTCATCGCGGCGCGCGCAGCGCCGGTCCGTCTGCCGGCGCCCGGCGCGGCTGGCGTCTTCTTCATGTCCTTCCTGGCCTACGCGCTCCTCTCGCCGACCTGGGCGCGGGACTGGGACGGTCACCCGGGCAACGAGCCCAAGACCCTGCGCATGGCCGTGGCCCTCGGCCACGACCTCACGCTGAACGTGGAGGGCGTGACCGGGCCCATGGAGCGGCTGCCGACGCGGCCTCTCCTCTCCGCCGCCGGTGATGCCGCCCTGCGGATCGGACGGGAGGTGGCCCGCATGGAGTCGGCCATGATCCCCGGCGGGTACAGCGCCGTCGGCGCCTCGGCCATCCGGGCCACCCGCGTGACGCGCCAGACCGTGCGCGGCAAGGAAGGCGGCGTCTACTACGTTCTGGCCCCGGGCCCCGCGATCCTCCTGGCACCGGCGCTGCGCTTCGATCGGGCGCTCAACCTGAGGCTGGGGACCGAGGGACGGCTGGCCGTCACCCTGCTGCTCTGGAACGCCGTGGCCGCCGCGCTGGTCGCAGCGGTGTTCCTGCTGGCGCGCGATGCGACTGGACGTCCGGGCCTGGCCGCAGCGGCGGCCGGCTTCTTCGCCCTCGTCCCGCCGCTGCTCTTCTACTTCTACCAGTTCTATCCGGAGACGCTGGGCGGGCTGGCCCTGGCCGTCGCCCTGCGGCTCATCCTCTTCCAGCGGTGGTGGACGGCGCGCGCCGCATGGATGCTGGGGGCGATTCTCGCGACGCTGCCCTGGATGCACCAGAAGTTCCTGCCGGTGTGGGCCGTCCTGGTCGTCATGGCCGCGGTGCGCGCGATCCACGAGATGGTCGACCTGCGCTCGCTCCTCGGCCTCGTCCTCCCCCAGGTCGTGACGTTCTACCTGACGGCCCTCTACAACTTCGCCGTGACGGGCAGCGCGCGGCCCGACGCGTTGTACCTGGCGTGGGGACCGGCCGGAGTCTCCTCGGCGCGTATGGGACAGGGCCTGATCGGACTCGCCTTGGACGCCCGGTATGGCCTGGTACCGTACGCGCCCGTGTACGTGGTGGGCCTGGCCGGGATCCTCCTCTTCCGTGGCCGCGCCTCTCGGCTGGGCTGGGCCCTCCCTGCGGCCGCGGTGTACTACCTCACGGTGGCCTCCGCCGACAACTGGAGCGGCGCCGTCTGCAGCCTGGGCCGGTATGTGATGCCGCTCGTGCCCCTGGTGGTGGCCCTGGTCGCGGTGGTGCTGGCCCGCACGGCTTCGCGCCGCGGCGTCCTGGCCTTCGTGCTCATGCTCGCCGCCTGGACCGCTCTCCTGGCCATCGTCTTGTGGCGCGATCCCCTGGCCTCGAACGACTGCGCGGTGCTCCTGGCCCGGTCCACCTTCGCCGACGGGAACGTCTACCTCCCGAACCTGTTCATCAAGACGTGGAGCGAAGGCGCGCCCGGCCTCCTGCCGCGCATCGCCGTCTGGATCGCGCTGGCACTGGCGGCCGCATGCTGGCTGCGGCGAGTGGCGGGCGGCCGCGGAGGCACGTCACCGGGACGCATGCTGGCCGGGACCACGGCCGTGGTCCTGGCCGCCGCGCTCCTATTGGAGCGGTGGCCCTCGTCGCGAGCCGCGCCCCGCTTCCCGAACGCGCTCGACCTGGGCGGCGGTACGGTCGTCTTCGTCTCCGACGGCGCATCCGTCGAAGAAGACCACGTCCGCGCGCGGGACGGCGGCCTCGACCTCCTCGTCCGCTCGCGAGCGCCGGTCCCCGCGCTCTCGCTGACCGCCGAGGGCGAAGGCCTCCTGCGCCTCCCCGGCCGGCCTCCGGTGGCCCTGTCGCCGCGCGGCGTCCGGGTCGACCTTCCCCTCTCGCCGATCAGGACCCTCGCCGGCCGGCGCGGCGTCCAGGAGACCCTGTACCGGCAGACGATCGCGATCGAAGGCCACGCCGAATCGGTCCTCCGGTTCCAGGCTGCCGTTCCTGGACCCGAGGTCCGCTGACACCACCGACCGCCACCGGTCTATCATCGACAAGGAACGCGCCGCGCCTCGGACGGGAGGACACATGAACGCGCTGATACTTCTCCGCAACGACCACCGCCGTGTCGACCGCCTTGTCGCCGAGCACAAGCAGGCCAGCGGGAACGCCCGCCGGCAGAAGGCGATCTTCGACGAGATCCACCGCGAGCTCGACGTCCACGCCCAGATGGAGGAGACGGTGTTCTATCCCGCCATGGAGGGCGGACTGGCCGTCCCGGTGCGGGAGCAGATGGAAGAGGCGCGGGCGGAGCACGAGGAGGTCAAGGCCCTGCTGAAGCAGCTGGTGGGCCTGGCTCCGGAAGACGCCGGCTACGCGGTGGCCTTCACCAACCTCGTGGAGACGGTGCGGCGCCACGTGGCGGAAGAGGAAGGGGCGATATTCGCCGCCGCGCGCGAGTTCCTCGGCCTGCCGCGCCTGGAGGAGCTGGGTCGCGAGATGTCCGACCTCAGGGCACAGCTGGGCCGGGCGATCCGCCCGGCGGTGGCGGCGGCCGTGAAGGCGGCGAAGAGGCCGGTGAAGGCGGCGAAAAGGCCGGTGAAGGCGGCGAAGAGGCCGGTGCGGAGACGGGTGCCGGCCCGGGGACGGCCGCGGGCGGCCGCGCGGCGTACAGCTCGAGGAAGCCGTCGGCGACCAGCCGGTGGCCCTCCTCGTTCCAGTGCACGTCGCCGCGGATGAAGTAGCGGTCCAGGACCTCGTCCGCGGGCGCCGAGCCGATGAAGCGCGGGAAGTAGTCGATGAACCCCGCGCCGTGGGCCGCGGCCCAGTCCTTCCAGAATGCGACCTGCTTCGAATGCAGGTCGTGGTGGCGGATCTGGTCGGGCCAGGGATAGACGGCGACCGTGAGCGCGATCCCGCGCGGCCGCACGAGCTCCGCCAGCCGGTCCATGTTCTCCCGGGCCAGCTCGAGGCCTTCGCGCCCGTAGGCGGCGAACGCGTCGTCGTGGACGGTCCACAGCCCGGCGCGGTTTCCCTCCATGGGGAAGAGCCGCTCCAGGCCCACGTAGACGTGGCTCCACAGCAGGCTGTTGTGGTCCAGGAATTTCTTCAGCCGGGGGAAGCGGAAGAAGCCGCGCCCGCCGTGCTCCTGGTCCGCCGCCAGCTCCTGGACGCGGCGCACGGGCCGGGAGCGCACGTTGCCCTCGGCGTCGAGCTTGTAGGTCACCTCGTCCTGGATGTCCCCGATGTCGATGTAGACCACGAGCGCGCCGAACTCCAGGCCCACGTCCTCCAGCAGGTGCTTGACCTTGCGGCAGTAGATGATCGGGCAGTAGGAGATGACGCCGGCGTTCAGGACCTCTACGCCGCGCGGCGCCAGGGCGGCATCCACGCGGCCCACGAAGGAGTCTTCGTAGCGGACGCCGGCGCCCTCCGTGAAGGAGTCGCCGATGAAGACGATGCGCGGGCGGTCCGCGCGCAGCGGGATGTCGCGGACCGTGCGGTCGCGGAAGCCGAGGGAATTGGTCCGGTACGGCGAGCGCCGGGGGCCCCACACTTCGTCCTCGACGGAGGCCCGCGGGCGCAGGTCGTGGTGGTACAGGTCGGACGGCGTGCGCAGCGCGCTCGTCCCGGGCGCCGGTGGAGGATGAAGCCGGTGGTAGACCCGGGTGAAGATCAGGTCCGTTCCCAGCACGGAGGCGAGGGCCAGCGCGGCGACGGTGGCCCGCGGGTGCCGCTCGAAGACGGACCCGGCAGCCCTCAGCGGGCCACCGACCGCGGCCCGCGCTGCAGGCAATCCTCGAAGAAGAGCAGCGTGTCCGGGAGGTGCAGCGCCCAGTAGTCCCACGAGTGGTAGCCGGGGAACTCCTCGTAGCGGTGGGCCACCCCGTGCGCGGTGAGGTCGGCGTGCAGGCGGCGATTGGCCACGATGAGCGGGTCCTCGGTGCCGCAGTCGAAGCGCAGCGGAGCCAGCGTGGCCCGGTGGCGGACCAGCCACCAGCCGACGGAATGCCGGTCGGTCTGGAGGCCGGTCTGCGGGTCGTCCTCGAAGCGGCCGCCCTCGGCCAGATGGGTCATGGCCGAGTGGGCGGAGATCCCCAGGATGCGCCGCCCGTATTTCGCCCCCATTCGCAGCGCGCCGTAGCCCCCCATGGAGAGGCCGGCGAGGAAGAGGGGAGGATCGTAGTCCAGCTCGGGAAGGACCTCGGCCACGGAGGACAGGACCTCGTCCATGATCCAGGTCTCGTAGTCGCCCGCGCGGTGCCGGGCGTGCCGGTCGGTGCCGGCGCCCCCCCAGACGCCGTCGGCCGGCATGGCCAGGACCATGGGCCGCATCAGCCCGCGCTCGATGAGGCGCGCGGCCGTCCGGTGCGCTCCGCCGTTGTTGGCCCACGCCCAATGGTTGCCGTAGACGCCGTGCAGCAGCATGACCAGGGGCAGGTCGTGGTGCGCGCCGGGAGGCACGTAGACCGTGACGTCGCCCCGTCCGCCCAGGGCCGGGCTCTCGAAGCTCAAGACGCGCAGCGACTCTCGCTGCCGTTGGCCGTCTACCACTTTGAGGGATGTATAGCGGCTCAAGCTCGCTCCGGTCGGAAGGTCCCCCTGTATCCAGACTATACCGAAGACGCTGTGACTCACACCCGCGGCGTGTCTCCTGCCAGAATGGTCCCCGTCCGCGGCTCGGACGGAACAACGCGGCGTGTGGGGTCGTCATGGCAGCGATGGGAGAAGGGACGCTCGTCGATTTCCGGGACCTCACGGTCTCCTATGGGGTCGTTCCGGCCCTGGCCGGGGTGTCGGGCGCCTTCCCCGCGGGCCCCACGGGACTGCTCGGGCCCAACGGCGCCGGCAAGACCACCCTCCTGAAGACCCTCCTCGGCTTCCTGCGTCCCGACGGCGGCCAGCTCACCGCCTTCGGGCTCGACCCGGTCCGCGAGCCGCTCGAGGTGCGCCGGCGGATCGGCTACATGCCCGAGGTGGATTGCCACCTGCCCGGGATGACCGCCGCCGCCTTCGTGGCCTTCGCCGGAGAGCTCTCCGGCCTGCCCCGCGACGAGGCCATCAGCCGCGCCCACGAGGTCCTCTACTACGTCGGCCTGGGCGAGGCGCGCTACCGGACGGTGGACACCTACTCGACCGGGATGAAGCAGCGGGTCAAGCTGGCCCAGGCCCTCGTCCACGACCCCGACCTGCTCCTCCTCGACGAGCCGACCAACGGCCTCGACCCCGAGGGCCGGGACGAGATGCTCGGCCTCATCCGCGACGTCTCCACGCGGCGGGGGATGAGCCTCATCCTCTGCTCGCACCTGCTCCGGGACGTGGAGGACGTGTGTGAGCGGGTGATCGTCCTCAACCAGGGCAAGGTGGCGGCCGCCGGGCCCATCGCGGAGCTGACGGGGCCCCGGCGCTCTGCCTACGACGTACGCCTCAAGGGCGACGCCGCGGCGCTGCTGACGGACCTCAAGGACCAGGGTTGCGACTGGCGCGAGGCCGAGGACGGCTACCGCGTGTTCATGTCCGACGGCCTGGGACCGGAGCTGATCTTCCGCGCGGCGCGGGAGTGCGGGGTGCAGGTGCGGTTCCTCAGGCCGGGGGCGGAGAGTCTAGAGGATGTGTTCCTCCGAGCGCTGGGTCACGGCGAATGACCCAGCGCTCGGAAAAAACCATGCGCGTCTCCGTTACGTTTGTTGTTGTTGTTGTTGTTGCCGTTTCAAAACCAGTCCCTTTTCCAGCCATCCAACCCGACTGATGCCTATCTACGACCAAACCTACCGCCGCTACGAAGCGCGCGGGCCGCTGCGCGCGCTGCGCTTCTGGCCCATCACGCGCGAGGCGCTGAGGCTCGTGCTGGTGCGGCGGTGGTTCCTGGCCCTGCTCGCGGCCGCCTGGCTGCCGTTCGTGGTCCAGGTCATCCGGATCTACGTCGTGACGCGGTTCCCCGAGGCCAACCGCATCCTGCCCGTGGACGGCCGCCTCTTCGGCGAGCTCCTCTCGTGGCAGGCCGCGTTCACGATGTTCGTGGCCATCTTCGGCGGCGCGGGCCTGGTCGCGAACGACCTGCGCACCGGGGCCATCCTCGTGTACCTCTCGCGGCCCCTGACCCGGCGCGACTACGTCTTCGGCAAGCTGGGCGTGCTCCTGGCCCTCAACCTGGCCGTCACGCTCGTCCCGGCGCTGGCCCTCTACGCCGCGGCCCTGGCCCTGGCCCCCGACATGTTCTGGAAGTGGAGCCTGGCCTGGATCGGCCCCGCGATCCTGGCCGAGTCGCTGGCCATCTCGCTGGTGATGGGCCTCCTGGTCCTGGCCGTCTCGGCGCTCTCGAAGAGCGCGCGCGTGGCCGGCCTCGGCTTCTTCGGCCTGCTCATCGGCCTGGACGCGGCGCGCGGGATCCTCTACGCCCTCTATCGGCGCCCGGAGACCGCGCTCCTCTCGCTCCAGGCGAACCTGCGCTCGCTGGGCGTAGCGCTCTTCGGCATGACCGAGAGCGCGGTGACCCTGCCCTGGCCGTACCCCACGCTGGTCCTGGCCGCGGTCTGCGCGGGCTGCGCGCTCGTCCTCCGCTCGCGCGTGCGCGCCGTGGAGATCGTGCGGTGAGCGCGGTCCTCGAGCTGACGCGCGCGTCCCGCTGGTACGGCCAGGTCATCGCGCTCAACGACGTGACCACCGCCGTCGCTCCCGGGGTGACCGGCCTGCTCGGCCCCAACGGCGCCGGCAAGTCCACCTTCCTCAAGCTGCTGGCCGGCCAGCTCCGGCCCAGCCAGGGCGAGGTGCGCGTGCTCGGCCTGCCCGCGTGGGGATCGCCGGAGCTGTTCCACCGCGTGGGCCTGTGCCCGGAGGCCGACGCCTTCTGGGAAGGCCTGACCGGGATGCAGTTCGTGACCGCGCTGCTCCGGCTGACGGGCTACGACGAGGCCGAGTGCCGCTCGCGGGCGGAGGGCGCGCTCGAGCAGATGGACCTCCTCGAGGCGAAGGACCGCAAGATCGGCGGCTACAGCAAGGGCATGCGGCAACGCGTGAAGCTGGCCCAGGCGCTGGCCCACGACCCCGAGGTGCTGCTCCTGGACGAGCCGGTCTCGGGGATGGACCCGGTCAACCGCCGGCGCGTGATCGACCTCGTCAAGAGGCTGGGGCGGGAGGGGCGGACCGTCGTCGTCTCCAGCCACATCCTCCACGAGGTGGAGGCCATGACGCGCCGCGTCCTGCTCATCCACAACGGGCGCATCCTGGCCGAAGGCGACGTCCGCGAGATCCGCGACCTCATGGACGAGCATCCCCACACCGTCGCGCTCCGCGCCCGGGACCCGCGCGCGCTGGCGGGCCGGCTGGTGGGCGCGCCGCACGTCCTCTCGCTGAGCTTCGGCGGGGACGGGGAATGGCTGACGGTCCAGACGGCCCGGCCGGACGAGTTCTACGGCGGGCTGCACGAGGCGGCCATGGCGGCGGGCGTGACCGAGATGTACTCGCCCGACGAGGACCTGGAGTCCGTCTTCAAGTACCTGGTGGCCCGATGAAGGACGCCTCGAAGCCGCTGCCCTTCGGCCGCGCGGTGGGCGGCGTCTTCGACCTGGCCCTGGAGGGGATGGTCTGGAGCCGCCGCAGCCTCATGATGGCCCTCCTGCTCGGCCTCCCCGTCGTCTTCGGCGTGCTCTACCGCTCGGTGCCGGTGGCGAAGCTCCCCACCCAGGTCACCGCGGCCGACCTGTACGGCGTGATCGTCACCGTGTACATCCGCTTCCTGGTCCCGCTGGCCGCGCTCTTCTACGCGACCGCGCTCATCGCCGACGAGGTGGAAGGCAAGACGCTCACCTACCTGCTCACGCGGCCCGTGCAGCGCGCGGCCATCCTCACCGGGAAGTTCGCGGCCTGCCTGGCCACCACGCTGTCCTTGAGCCTGCCCGCGCTGGTGCTCGCCTTCTTCCTGCTCACCACCGCGCAAGGGTGGGCGACGGTGGGGGCCTCGGTGCCCGACCTCTTCCGCGACATGGGTGTCGTGGCCCTGGCCCTGCTCGCGTACGGCGCGCTCTTCACGCTTTTGGGCGTCGTCCTGAAGCGGCCGATGATCCCTGGGCTGCTGTTCGTCTTCGTCTGGGAGCTGGTGGCGAACCTCCCGGGCTACCTCCCGCGGTTCACCCTCACCGCCTATCTGCGCTCGCTCCTCCACCACCGTCCGCCGGCGGAGGGCCTATCGGAGATGTTCGGCCAGGTGCTGCCCGCGGCCCTGTGCCTGGAGGTCCTGACCGCGCTGGTGGCGCTCTTCCTGGGCCTTTCCGTCTGGATCTTTTCCACCCGCGAGTACGTAATGGAACAATAGGGGTGGGCTTCGCCTTGCGGAGGGACTCATGACACGCAGCCGGTGGGTCGTCCTGGGGTCGGCGGTGGTGGTGACGGTGGGGGCGCTCGTGGCCATGGGGGCCATCTACCTGTCGCCCGCGCGTGCCGCTGTGGGGCCGATGCCCGCGGAGGGGCTGATCCTGCCCGCCGACACCCGCTTCGTGGTGGGGCTGGACGTGCGGCGGTTCGTCCAGAGCGAGCTCTACACGACGAACCGTCGCACCATGCGGCCCGAGTCCTTCGGGGAGCTGGAGGAGAAGACCGGCCTCGATCCCGAGAGGGATCTGGACCAGGTGGTCATCGCCGGCGGGCCTTCCGTGGCCAGCGGGCGGCGGCAGCCCGGCCTGGTCCTGGTGAGCGGCCGGTTCGATCGCTACAAGCTCAGCCGCGCGATCGAGACCTCGGGGAAGGGCGTCACCTGGAAGGACCACCAGGGCACGACCGTCTACATGTTCGGCGAGGGCCGCAAGGGCGCCGAAGCCGCGGCCTTCCTGGACGACGACACGTTGGTGTTCGGCAGCCAGGCCGCGGTGGAGGGGACGATCGCCAGCCGGGTCGGGGGCAAGGCGCCGCTGCGGACCAACTCCGCGCTCATGGCGCTGCTCGAGCGCGTCAAGCCGGGATCGACGTTCTGGATGGTCGGCGACCAGAGCCTGCTCTCCAACCTGCCGCAGTCCGTGCCCGCGCCCGGTGGATCGGACGGGGCCAGCCTCCAGCTCCCGGCCGTGCAGAACCTGATCGTGACCGGCGACCTCGACCCGCAGATCGCCGTCGAGGCCACCGCGGAGACCGCGGACGAGGTGGCGGCCAAGAACCTGGCCGACGTGCTGCGCGGCCTGCTGGCCCTGGGCGCCCTCCAGGGCAACCAGAAGCCGGAGCTGAAGGAGCTGGCCTCCGCGGTGAGCGTCTCGACCGAGGTCAACCAGGTGCACGTGAACGCGCGCATCCCGCACGCGCTCTTCCAGTCGCTCCAGCCGAAGAAGGCCGCGGAGTCCCCGGCCGTCGCGCGGTAGCACGCGCCGGCTGCGTGGCGATCCTGCCCGCCGGCAGGCTCGCGGATCGCCGTTGTGTCCCACGCTAGAATGCGCGCACGGTCCACGCCATGTCCGGAGCGCCCGCGAGACTCCGAGCCGTTCGCTGGGCAGGCGTCTGTCTCATCGTCTGGTACGCGCTCGGCGATGGCAGCGCCGCCGGTCCGCGGCCCACGGCCAGCCGATCGTCGTCCGCCGATGAAACCGCCGCGTTCCAGGGGCTGAACGACCTCCGCCGGCGGAGCGGCCGCGCGGCGGTGCGCTGGGACCCCGCCTCGTACGACGTCTTGAAGGAGACCGCGCGCGCGTGGGCGGACGGCGCGCGCCCGGCGTCGGGCGAGGTGTACGCGGAGATCACGCGCCGGCGCGGCAACGAGACGGCGTGGGTCTACCGGCTTCGCGGCCGGTCCTCGGCCCAGGAGGCCGTGGAGGCGGTGCTCGAAGAGCGCGACCTGCTGGATGCCGCTTACAGCAGCGGCTCGGTGGCGGTGGCGGAGAGCTCTCCCGGCACGGAGCCGCGGACGGTGGTGGCCGCGGCCTATCTCTGCCGGCTGATCCCGTATCTCCAGGACGTGAAGGGCTCGCTCCACTGGGCCACGTGGTTCGTCCAGCCCTGGGCGCCGTTCAACACCACCAACCCCTTCCTGGCCTGGCAGTGGGCGAACCAGCGCGTCCGCTACGACCAACCCAAGGCCGATCACGACGTGCCCGGCTGGCAGACCCCCCAGGAGACCCAGGCCCTGGAGACGGGCGTGTGCCGCGACACCGCCGTCTTCCTGGGGGCATGGCTGGCCCACATGGGGAAGGACTTCCGCGTGGTCACCGGGCTCATGGACGACAAGGACCCGCATGCCTGGGTCGTTCTCTTCGACGGAGAGACGCAGTACCTGCTGGAGACCGCGATGGACGGCGACATGTCGCGCCGCTATCCGCCGCGTCTCGAGCTGGCCACCCGCTACCTGCCAACCGAGATGATGTTCGACAGCCGGGGCGTGTGGCTGAACCGCAGGCAGCAACGGATCCGCGACTACCGCTCGCCGAGCGTGTGGGCGGCGACGCCGGAGGAGGCGCCATGATGGACGCGCAGTTCTGGAAGGCCACCGCCATCACGTTCGTCATCAACCTGGTCTACGCCCTGGTGGCGCTGGTGCTCGGCGTGGTGGCGGTGAGGTGGATCGACCGGCGGATCTACACGGAGATCGACTTCATCGAGGAGGTCAAGCGCGGCAACATTGCCGCCGCCATCTATGCCAGCGTGCTGCTGCTGTTCGTGGGGGTGATCCTGGCCGCCGCCCTGGCCAAGTAGGCGGCGCCGCCTTCTAGTTCTTGACGCGGACCTCGATGCGGTAGCGCTTCACCCACACGTCGTTGTCGAAGCCGCGGGGGCTGTCCTTGAACCTCTGGAGCTGCCCGATGGCGTGGACCGAGGCGTGGCCGCCGCTGCGGAAGCCCAGGTCCACGCGGTGGCCGTCCCAGCCCGTCGCCCAGAGGAAGTCGTCGGCCGCGTAGGCGCCGAGCGTGGCGTCGCGGTCCACGCTGGCGTAGGTGTACTCCAGGCGGGCGGCGGCGGTCTCCGTCGAGCCCAGGATGAGCGCGGCCCAGATGCCCTTGTTCAGCTCGTCCGCCTCGGTGTTCCAGCAGTACTCGCCCACCAGCATCCCCGGCACCTTGCCGGTCGTGCGCACCCGCGCCACCAGGTCGACGACCTTGTAGTCCAGGGCGAGCGGCGAATCCGCGGGCGGGCCGGGCACGCGCAGGTTCTGGCGGCGCAGGATGGCCGGAAGCTGGTCCGCGTCGAAGAACGCGACGTACGACCCCAGCAGCTCGAGCTTCGACGTCTGTCCCGTGCTCAGGTCGGCCTCCGCCGAGGCGATCAGCATGCTGGTGTCGCTGTCATCGAAGACGTGGCTGCCCTTGGCGCCCAGGACGGTGAGGCGGACGGTGTTCGCGCCGCCGTGGTTGAAGTCCAGGGTCAAGGCCCCGCCCTGGGGCCGCAGGTCGCGGTCCCAGATCATCTCCGTGAGGGGCACGGGCATCACGAAGCGGCCGCCCTCCAGGCGCAGCCAGCCCGTGTCCAGGCGGCCGAAGGCCAGGTCCACGCGCGCGTCACGCGACTTGTAGTTGTCGCGCACCAGGGGGAAGGCCGGGTTGATGTTCTCCGTGTTCTCGTCGCTGCTGTAGTTGAAGTCCCCGCCCACGCCGAGCACGACCTTGCTCAGGTTGAGCTCCAGGCGCGGCCGGAGCTGAGCGCGCCACCGTTCGTCGTCCTGGAACGTGTCGGGGGCCACGGCCAGGCCCTTGGTCCACTCCCGCCGCAGCATTCCGTCCACCTTCAGCGAGAAGGCCTTCTGGGTCTGGTAGACGGAGGCGGGCTCCTGCGGCGCGGGCTCGTCCTGGGCCGCCGCGGACGCGGCCGCCATCAAGGCGAGGACCAGGGCGGCGCGCGGATGGCTCACAAACGCGCGCGATTCTAGCACGGCGGTCCGGGTGCCTCTTCGCGGTAGCATGGACGAAGAGGGTTACGGGATGATCCGCCGGCTGAAGAACGGCAAGTACCGGCTCTATTCGCGGAAGAAGAACCCGGCCACCGGCAAGCGCCGCAACCTGGGGACGTTCGGCTCGCTGCAGGCCGCGCAACGCCACGAGCGGGCGGTCCAGTACTTCAAGCGCCGGGGTTGAGGGCGGCGCTCGGCGTCTTCCTGAAGGCGCCGCGGCCGGGCGCGGTCAAGACCCGGCTCGTCCCTGCGCTGGGACCGGAGGCGGCCGCCGGCCTCTATCGCGCGCTGGCCGAGGCCGTCGTGGAGCAGACGCAGTCCCTCTCCGGCGAGTACGA
>Ga0068859_100006167_pt1 | contig 12183 bp, 10 predicted proteins | sample KBSSwiS22_FD_66585 | JGI IMG/M metagenome (GOLD analysis project Ga0068859, IMG submission 66585) | Switchgrass rhizosphere microbial communities from Kellogg Biological Station, Michigan, USA - KBS Switchgrass S2-2 | ecosystem: Host-associated > Plants > Roots > Rhizosphere > Soil ... | reverse complement strand
TCCTGGTAGCCGACGCCCAGCCGGTCAGCCGTGCCGGGGCTGAAGTTCTCGACGACGACGTCGGCCGCCCTGGCAAGGTCCGCGAACACCACGCGCGCCCCGGCGTGCTTGAGGTTGAGCGTTACTCCGAGCTTGCCGCGGCACCGGTCCAGGAAGGAGACCGAGACGTCGTCGTCGCTCTGGGGGATGCGGGAGACCCCGTTGGGGCCGACGAACGGCACGTTCCCCCGCGCGACGTCCCCGGCCCGCGGCTCCTCCACCTTGATCACCCGCGCGCCGAGCCCGGCCAGCAGCAGGGTGGCGTAGGGCCCCGACAAGGCGGTGGTCAGGTCGACGACGGTGATGCCCTCGAGCGGCCCCATCGCTCAGCCAGCCCGGCGGGCTCGGCCCAGGCACCCGGCTGCCGAGGCCCGCACGGGCCAGGTCCGGCCGGTCGGTGCGCGACCGGCGGTGCCAGCGGCGGCCCTGTCGGTCGAGTCGGAGCCGGGGACCCGGGCGGGGTCCGCGAACAGGCGAGACGCCTCCGTGGAGGGGTGCGCCCGCGCCTCGCCGCGCAGGTCGATGGCCGGCGGCGACGAGTGCACCCCGCCAGCCTAGCCTCGACTTCTCTCCGTCTGGCCGCGTACCGGGCGGCTCTTGACGGCCCGCGCCTCGCGCACGCCCGTCCCCGGTCGCGCGGTGGCGCCGCAACCGCCGTCGGATGGGTCGCGGAAGTGCCGATGAGCTGCCGTCACGGTTTTGGGCGCGGGCTACAGCCAGCGGTTGCGTTTGAAGGCGCTGTACAACAGCACGCAGGTGACGACCATGAACGACAGTACGGCGGGGTAGCCCCAGGTCTGGCGAAGCTCGGGCATGTGCTCGAAGTTCATGCCGTAGATGCCGGCGGTGGCGGTGGGGATCGCGGCGATGGCCACCCAGGCGCTGATCTTGCGCATGTCCTCGTTCTGGGCGACGGAGACCTGGGCGAGCGTGGCCTGCAGCAACGAGCCGAGGAGGTCGTCGAAGGTCGCGATGCGCTCGGTGACCCGGTTCAGATGGTCCTCGACGTCCCGGAAGTAGCTGCGGACCTCGCGGGGAACGAGGCCGAGGCCATTGTCGGGGTCGGCGAGTTCGCGCAGCGGGGCGGCCAGCGGCAGCACGGCGTGCTTGAACTCCACAACCTCCCGCTTGAGCTGGTAGACCGCGCCGGCGTCGGGAAACCGGATCCGGTGGTCGAACACGGCGTTCTCGATGGCGTCGATATCGGTCTCCATCAGGTCCGCGACCTTCAGGTACTCGTCGACGACATGATCGGCGATGGCGTGCAGGACTGTTGCCGGGCCGCGGGCCAGCAGGTGGGGGCGGGCTTCCAGCTCGGCGCGCAGAGCCTGCAGCTCGCCGTGCGCGCCCCGGCGGATCGTGACGACGAAATCCGCGCCGACGAAGACCATGATCTGCCCGGTCTCCACGATCTCCGAGCTCGCGGAGACCTCGGCGTGCTCGACATAGCGGATGGTCTTCAGCACGGCGAACAGGGAGCCGTCGTAACGTTCCAGCTTGGGGCGCTGGTGATTGTGGGTGGCGTCCTCGACCGCGAGCGGATGCAGCCCGAACGCGGCGGCCACCGCTGACAGGTCGTCCGCCGACGGCTCGTAGAGACCGAGCCAGACGAAACCGTCCCGCCCGGCGCGGACGGTGCGCAGCGCCGCGTCGAAGCCATGCGGTTGGGGATCGCGCTCGCCGCCGCGGTAGACCCCGCAGGCCACGATCGAGTCGCGGTCGCCGAGGGACTCGTCCGCGGAACCGAGCCGGTGCCGCCGCGGGTGCACCAACGAGACCCGCCGGCGCACGGCGTCGGTGAGGAGGTGGGCGCCAGCCGCGGCGATCGCCGACGGGTCCCGCACGCCCCGCCGCCGCCCCGACGCGCCTTCTCGGTCCTCATGCACACCAACAGCCTATGACCGGGCAGTTCAGCCGATCCTGGCCCGCCGCCCGCGGCAAGCAGGCGGCCCGCTCAGCGCGACCGGACGGCGTCGCGCGGCGCGGGACAGGAAATCAAGGAGGACGCGTTCGGGCAGCGCCCCAGAACGCTTCACAAACGTCGAGCCGTGCTGAAGTCAAGGATGGCGATGAGCACCAGAGACCTCCTCGATCGGGGCGGGGGAACGCCGCGGGTCTGCTTGCGGCAATCCTTAGCCAGCGCGCCACCGACGGCCTCGCTCAGTCGGACACTTCACGCTCCTGCCGGACAGACGGCTGGCCCGACGTCGCCGAAGATTTCGACGAAGCGGGCGGATGGCAGTTCTCCCAGGGCCGGGCCCTCCGGTGCGTCCAGCGGCTACGGGTGCTACTCGTGGCCGCTGGACGTTCGCCCGGTCAGAGCACGGAGTTGCCCGACGCGGCGCCGAGGCTGAGCCCGGCGCTCTCGCGGCTCAACCGGCCGTGGTCGGCAGGCTGATCACCGCGAACGCCTCGCCTTGGGGCCCGCGCAGGACCGCCAGCCGGCCCGCGGGGCTGTCCATCGGCCCGGCGACGGCGACCGCGCCGAGTCGGCTCGCCTCGGCGACGGCCGCGTCGGTGTCGGTGACGGCAAAGTACGTCAACCAGTGCGGCGGCACCTCGGCCGGGACGCCGGGTGGTATCGGCATCAGGCCGCCGATCGTGGCGGTGCCGCCGCGCTTCCACTCGTAGTACTCCCAGCCGCCCTCGCTGCCACCCTCGACCGTCCAGCCGAACACCGACGGGTAAAAGGCCTTTGCCGCGTCGAGGTCGCGGCTGTTGAGCTCGTTCCAGCAGAAGGCGCCAGGCTCGTTGGCCAGCTGCGCGCCCTTGTGCTCCTTGGGCTGCCACACCGAGAAGAACGCCCCTTCGCGGTCGGTGAACACGGCCATCCGGCCGGCGTCGCCGGGAATGTCCATGGGACCGGCGACCACCGTGCCTCCCGCACCCTGCACCGCCTCAGCGGTCTTGTTCGCGTCGTCGACCTGGATGTAGGTTCCCCAGGCTGACGGCTGGCCGGGCGCCATCGTCGGCCCGTAGCCGGCAATCAACTTTCCGCGCAGCAGGAAGAAGCCGTATCCGCCGGCGGACGGGTCGGGCACATCCTGCGCCTCCCAGCCGAAGAGGGCGCTGTAGAAGGCTTTGGATGACGCCAGGTCGGAGCTGGCCAGATCGACCCAGCTCGGCGTTCCGGGCTCGTAAGAGGTGAACTCGGGCATGCAGACCTCCTGTGGATGTTGTGGCGCGCGCCACTCATGTCCTGGACAGGACGCTAGCCGGCCCCTCCGACAAAACCGCACGGCCAGCGACGCGGCCTGACGTCTGTCACCGGCCTCCGTGACCTTCTGGCGGTATATCGCCGAATGGTCCGGCCTCCGGGCGCGAAAGCGCTGCCAGGAGCGGGATCGCCGCTGGGAAATCAGTAGAGGTGGACGTGCGCCTGGTCGTCCGCGGGGAGGTCTCCGGAGACGGTCGCGGTGACCGTCAGGGACTGGAGGGTGGCGACACCCCGCGGAATAGCTGCCCAGTAATCGGCGGGTTGTGGACCTGTCATGGACGGTCCTCAGGCCAGGGCGTCGCCGAGATCACCGTCTTCGCGAGGCGAGCGTGCCGCGCCCGCGGGGAAGGTGCCGAGCCGGGAGACGTCGTAACCCTGGGGGTAGCCGCGGATCTCGGGGCGCTGCCGGGCGTACAGCGGCTCGGTGCGCGGCGGGAGCAGCCGGACGACCCGGCCGCGCAGCCGCACGGCGCCGGCACACAGACTCTGCTCGGCGCGGGAAAGGCGCGGGTAGCCGAGCGCCACGCGCAACGGGTCGTCCATCAGCCCCAGCGCGAGGCGCCTGACCAGGGCGGCGGGCAGGCGGCGCGCGAGGGGGAAGGTGGTGAACACCTCGAGCGCGGCGTCGCCGACGGCCCGCCCGCCCGGGTGGTGCGCGAACCGCTGCGCCTCGTAGCTGTCGAGGTGGGCGGCGAATTCCTGGTGGGTACGGGGCATGTCGGTGATGCCCAGGTGTCTGCCCAGCTCCCGGTAGTACTCGGCGCCGCCGGCCTTCTCCGTCTCGCTGAGGCGCCGCCAGCCGAACCGGTCGATCCAGCGGATCGGCTGGACGACGAAGGTGGACAGCACGTAGACGTAGTCCGCGTTGGTGATCGGATAGGCGCGGTGCATCTGGTTCATCCGGCGGATCGCCGCCCGCCCCTGCGCGCTGGCGAACCCGTGCTCGAGCACCGCGTCGAGAATGAGGACGGTGTCCTCGAAGCGTTTCTGGGACCGTGCGGTGAACTCGCCGGTGTCGGCCAGCAGCCGGCCGACCGAGGGCACCGCGAAGGTACGGAAGAGCGCGAAGGACAGCGCGTTGAAGTAGTCCCACGGGAACTCGTAGGTCGAGCTGATCCGGTAGATCTCGTGGAAGTCCGTCGCCGGGTCGAGCTGCTCGATCCGGCGCAGCCCGTCGAACCGTTTCATCGATCTCCCCCAACCGGCAACGGCGACCCCTGCCGCCGCGCGCACTGTCCACCGCCGCTACTGTGCAACACCGCGCACAGTAGCGGCACTGTGTCGTCGGAAGACAGGCGGCGAGGTCATCCGCCGTGGGGCGAGGCCCGACGGTCCCTGCTGGACGAGGTGGTCAGCACAGCGGCGTGGCGGTACTGGTAAACCGACCCGACCAGTCGCAGTACGCCACGCCGATGGGCGTCCTGAAGGAACGTCATGAAGCGAGACGGGAGCTGCGCCGACAGGCGAGCCGGACCCGCGCCGGGAGGTGCAGCGTCCGGGTGAGCGTCACCGCGAGCGGGGTCGTCAGCACGTCCGCGCAACCCGGCCCGGTTCGTCAGGCTCCGGCCCGCCTCTCCCCCGGCGACGTCCTCCTCGACCAGCTCCGCTGGTGAAACGCGACCACCTTGGGATGGCTGTGATTGACGGCATCATCCGATGAATCCCATACTGCGACAGGTACGGCGTGGCCGGCAGTCTTCCCCCCGTAGGCTGCCGGCCCTCGTGCTCCCCCGGCCCTTTTCGCAGGCGCACCGGTCGGCTGGGGCGCAACCGGCGGGTGCCGCGAGTAAGGAGACCGGCTACACGGTCGCGCGGGTGGGCCCGGGCCCGGGTGGTTGGCTGGTCACGGCCGTCGGGTCGCTGCTCGAGGCGGCGCCGGGTGAGTTCCTGCGGATGTGGGGCCGGTGGGGTAAGCCATCCTCAGCATGGTCGGCAGTTCCAGGTGGAGGACTACACGACGGTGCTGCCCGCGACCGTGCAGGGCACCCGCCGGTATCCGCCAACTCGCGCGGCTATGAGGGAACGGTGAACAGTGGTTCAGCGGCGTTCAGGCCTTTGCGGAGGTAGTCACTGAGCCGGACCCCCTGCGCGCGGTCCTCGCCCGGGTTCGTCGGCAACGGCCAGCGGAGTTGGCGGTAGAGCGCGTCGCGATGCAGGTCGTAGACCGACTCCATCAGATCAGTGAGATCTCGAACCCGGGCGGGGACCACGACGAGGAGCGCGATCGCGGCGATCGCGAGACCGATCGGGATGACGAACGGAGTCAGCGGCGCGAAGGCGCAGAAGAGCAGACCCCAAACCGTCGTCGCCACAGCCCGGTCGACCCCGCCGCGCGCGGCGGTCACCGCGGAGGCGGCCGGTTCTGGCAGCACCAGCAGGATCCGCGGCCAGACGACGTCGTTGGCAAGGCCGTACTTCTCCGCGACGCGGATCTCGGCCGCGCGCAGGATGTTGCCGACCTTCGTCGGCAGCAGATAGTTCGGATAGGCGGGCCGGTAGCGGCGGCGACGGTCGAGGACATTCCGGGTCACGACGAGGCGGGCCGTCAGGGTGGGCGACGACTCGAAATCACGCCGCGCCTGCTCCCACGCCCGGTCGTCGGCGCTGGCACGCCGGGTCCTCCGGGCGACGAGCCGCTCGTACAGCGGAGCCGTCCACCTCGGCCAGTCGCCCTCCACCAGCCGCAGGAAGACGGCACCGAGCCTGTTCACGATCAGCCCCGACGAGCCGACAGCGAGCAGGAACAGGGGGATGAGAAGGGCCATGCTGGAGGCCGGCTGCCGCCCGAGCCACTGGGCCGGCGCGGACCCAGTCTGGTAGCCGCCGCGGCTATACGCCCACGCGCCTATCCCGCCGCCCCAGAAGGCGAGTGCGGTAGCGAACGTGGTAGCGGTGCGGCCGACGCGGCTGCCGTACCCGGCACCGACGTTCCCCACGTAGCCGATCATTTCGCTCAGGCCCTGTTCAGCCGGCGAGGCCGCGGTGTGCCTGCGCCGTCTCGCCGGTCAGACGGCGCAGCTCGCGCCGGCGTCTGGCAGCGGCCGAGACCCGTTCAGCGAAACGTCGCCGCGACAAGGTCGTCATGCAAATCCCCCCGTAACCCGCGCCCGCGCCAACCGCTGGAGACGCACCAAACCGACCGGGCACAACTCATACACCCGGCCCGGCGGGCGCACCGAGGCCGGGTACCTCAGATCGGGGGTTCGCACAGTCCGTCACGCGATGGTGTCAATGACGAGCCGGCTGGAGCCACCCCCCACCGGCTCGCTCCTCCGGACCGGCAGCGTCGCGCAGTCGCGGAAACGCAACGCTGGGAGACGGTTGGGTCGGTCGGTCACCACCGGACAGTGCTGTCCGTGAAGGGTCCGCTAGGACGCGACCGTCCACTTCGTCCTTGCCCAAGCCGTCGGCGAACAGGTTGCCCTGCACGCTCGTGGCGCCGCCAGCGGCTGCCCGCGGCCACCGCGGGTGCCCTCCGAAGTCGCCGCCGCTCAGTACCTCGGCTGATGGGACGCGGTTCGCATGAACCCAACACGATCGTCAGTCGGAGCCCAGTGCGGCAGGGGCGCGTCCTCCAGACCTGCGACGGCCCGGCTGGCCGTTGTGCCATCCTGAACCTGGTCATCGTTCGCCGTAAGGGGTTGCCGTGACACCAAGCGGTGATCGTCGCCGGAAGGTGACGATGAACGAGTTGCGTAGCCGACGCAGGGATGTCTACACGGTCGCGGAGCGCTACGGCGTAAGCAACATCCGTGTCTTCGGCTCCGTCGCCCGCGCCGAGGCGGACGACGTCAGTGACGTCGACCTGTTGGTGGACCTCGCTCCCGGGCGGGTCTGTTCGATCTCGGCGGATTCATCAGCGACACCGAGGCGACGCTTGACGTCCATGTCGACGTGACCACAGTGGCTGGACTACGGCCGCGGCTACGCGGGCAGGTTCTCGCTGAAGCCGTCGAGTTGTGAGGTCCCGACGACGAACGCCTCCGTGACATCCTCGAACATGCCGAGCTAATCAGCGCGCATCTGCCGGCCTCGCGCGAAGGACTCGACAAGGACATCGTGCTGTCCGCCGCTCATCAGATGGGTCGGTATCATCGGCGAGGCCGCGGGTCGCCTGTCGGCAATGTTCCGTGCCCGACATCCTGAGGTTCCCTGGTCCGGGATCGTCGGCATGCGTAACCACCTCGTCCACGGCTATTTCGCCATCGACACCGACCTGCTGTGGATAGCGGCGCGATCGGAGTTGGTGTTCGACCAGACCGCGCACAGCTCGAACGGCACCTGCCTGGTCAACTCACCGAGATGACCAGGCGCGAACCAGCCCCCGGCGATCCGAACCGCACGCGCGTAATGACAGATTCGGCAGACAGCGGAACTCCCGGGAGCACAGGGACTTGTCTTGGCAGACCAGTCCTCCTACCGGGGCTCCGCTGCCTGTTTCACCCCGACACGCCGAACCCACCGACCCTTGACAGATCGGGGCCCCGCTATCCGAACGCCCTTGCGTCCAGCCCAGACATGGCGTGTCACCTTCGACAGGCGTAATAATGCCCACGACAGCGTCAGTAGGGGCTACTGTTCACAGTATGACGCAGGCGGCGACAGATGGTGGAGCGCCTCCTTTGCTTTCCCTGCCCACGCCCGATGACGACGAGACCAGGCCGTCGGTCTCGCGTTCTCTCGTCGCTCGTGCCATCGACCCGGCGACAGCGCCGGCGATCGTCCCGGCGCCAATCGATCGGTCGTGGATGGCAGCCACCGACCGTGGTTTTGCCCGGCGCTGCCTGCCTCTTCTTGTGGCGAACCAGGGCGGGTGGTGGATCCTCAACAGCACCACGTTCCGGGCCACCTGGACCGGCCACAACGGCGCCGACGGCGTCATACTCGAGTTCTCGGGCGACCGGGGGCCGGTCTCGGTCAGCAGTCACTTCGGGTACGGGATCGTGACGTTCTCCATTCCTTTCGTCTTCCGCACCCCGCCGGGCTACGACCTGCTCGTGCGCGGGCCGGCGAACCTGCCCAAGGACGGGGCGTGCCCGCTGGAAGGGCTGGTGGAGGCGGACTGGACCGCCGCGACTTTCACCATGAACTGGAAGATCACACGGCCGTTCGACCCCGTCGAGTTCTCGGCCGACGAACCCGTCTGCATGGTGCTTCCTCAGCGCCGCGGTGAGCTGGAGGAGTTCGCGCCCGAGATCCTTCCGCTCGACGACGACCCTGAGCTGGCGGCCAGGTACCGGGACTGGTCGGCGTCCCGGGCCGCCTTCCTCAGCAACCCTCCCCTGGCGGCTCCCGGCTCCGCCTCCTGGCAGCGCCACTACTTCCATGGTCAGGACGTCGACGGCACCGAGCACATCGACGACCATCGGCGGCGGCGCCGACTGCGGCCCTTCACCACGCCCGCGGGGAACCCGACCCACCACGCACGCTCGTCCGAGGAGTAGCCATGCCCTTCCGCGCGAACCGACTACGCATCCAGCTCCCGTGCGGACCCTCTGGTTCGATCATCGACGTGACCGCGGGTATCGGCGACACCGTGACCGTGGTGGGGTCCTGCGACGGCGGTTGCAGCGACTCCCCGCAGTCCGCGGTCTGCCCGCCGCCGCCTCCGCCGCCGCCCCCGCCGCCCCCGCCGTGCGGCGTCCCCAGCAATTTCCACGTCTTCGACCCGAAGGACCGCTACGACCCGCTGATCAATCCGGTCCTGCTCCCGCGCGTCCAGGAGCGCCTGATCCTCGAGGCGACCGACCTGCCGCTGCTGCGGCGCGAGCTCGAATTGAAGCTCAAGATGGCCGAGTTCGCCGAGCAGGCGACCGCGCACGCCAAAGGCCAGGTGGAGGCGCAGCTGCGCGATCTGGCCGCGGTCGAGGAGCAGCTGGCCAACCTGCCCGTCGACGAGTAGCCGGGCCGACCGGCGTGGTCACCGACGAGGCTGGACGGAACGCTGCCATCTACCGGGCAAACCCGGGCTACACCGCCGTCTTGCTGGACCGCCTCGACGCCATCGACGTCGAGGCGCTGCGTGCGGGGGACCAGGGCGCCGACCTGTACGGCGCCCTGGTCCCCCGGACGGGTTCCGGGCTTGAAATGCGGTCCCTGTCCTTCGAGACCGCGCTGCTCTTCTTCTCCCTCACCGAGCCGGGGCCCCTGCCCGCCTTCGCGAGGGTGCGCATGGACGCCGACGGCGTAGGTCTGCGGCGTCTGATCCTCGACGGGGTGCTCGAGGTAGCCCGCGGCGGCTCCTTCGTGTCCGGGCCCGCCTCCCTGTCCCCGCACCTCACCTCAGACCCGACCTCCGCAGCACGCACGGCGGGCATCTCCACGCTTCCGGGCATTCTGGCGCCGGGACGGCCTGTAGAGCGTGACCTGTCCACCGCGGCCCTGCAGTACGCGCAAGGGCTCGTCGACGTGCCCGAGGACGACCTCGCGCTGCGCCTGTACTGCTACGGTCGGCGGCCGCTGTCCCCGCACCTGCTGCGCTGGCTGCCCGACCGCGACGCCGTCGAGGCGTTTCTCGGCGTCGGCGCGACGACCCGGACCCTCGCCGCGCACGGCTGGTCGACAGGGGCGGACCAGCGCTGGCACCACTGGTTCGCGCCCGGCGAGCGCGCCGCGGCCAGCTACAAGCTCTACGTCAGCCCGCTGCCCCGCGCCAGCGGCGACGCCCTCGCCGAGGTCGCCCGGACTGCCGTCGACGAGGACACGTTGGGCTTCAAGGTCGCCGCCGACGTCACAGGCATTTGCCGCCCTGACCGGATCGTCGTCTACTTCCGCTCCTTGGACGACGCCGCCCGCTTCGCGCAGCGCCTGCGTCCCCGGCTGGGCGCCATGACCGGGTGCGGCGTCCCTTTCACCGCCCCGGTAACCGACGACGGCCTCCTGTCCTGGGGCGCCGACCCGCCGCCAGCCCCCGGGCAGCGCGGGACGAGCTGGCGGATGTGGCTGAGCCGGCGCCTGGCGCAGTACCTGGTCCTCGCCCGGGACGCCCGGATCTCCACTCCAGAGCCCTGGCAGTTCGCCGTGGGCCGCTTGCTGCTCAGCGGTATCGACACCACGTCGTGGACGCCGTCGGCCGGCGCGTGGACCCAGGTCCTGGAGAGCGCGTGAGCGCGCCGTCGCCGCGGCTGGTCCTGCCCGAGTCGGTCACGATCACCCCCGTCATGCAGGTGCCAGCCGACCTGCGCGAGCGGTTCGCCCACACCCCCGGCGACTTCTGCGTCACTCTGCCCCGCAGCCGGACGAGCACGTGCGTCGTCGACGGGCAGACCGCCGAACTGCTCAGACTCTTTCGCTCCCCCACGTCCATCGTCGACGCGGTCCTCAGCTTCAGCCGGTCCACCCGGACCGACCCCGCGCGCCTGCTCGACGAGGCGTTCCCCGTCCTGGCGGCGCTGGCCGCGGACGGCCTGCTGGTCCAGGAGGGCTCGGCCGCGGCCTGCGCCGTCACCCCGGCGCTGGATCCGGGTGAGCGGATCCGGTGCGGGGAAGACGTGGAGATCGTGCGGTGCGTGCGGCTGCTCGACGACACCGAGGTCTACCTCGGTCATCACCTGTCGGCCGCCGCCTACGTCGCCGTCAAGCGACTGGGCCGGTCCGCGGGCCACGGGGCCCTCGCTGCGATCCGGCACGAGGAGCAGGTGCTGCGGATCCTGGCCGGCCGCGCCGGGCCGGCCCTGGTGTGGTCCGGCGAGCACGACGGCGTCCCGACGCTGGTGACCCGGTGGGTGCCGGGCGTCGACCTGTCGGTTGCCGCCGCCGACGCCCGCCGGCAGGGGGGAACCACCGAGGAACTGCACGCGCTCGGGCTGGCCGTCCTGGACAGCTACACCCGACTGCACGCCTGCGGGGTACTGCACGGCGACGTGCACCCCAGGAACGTGCTCGTCACCCCATCGGGGACCGTGACGATCGTCGACTTCGGGGCGGCGTGCATCCCCCACGCGCAAGGCGCACCAGTCCGCGGCGGGATCGACCTCTATCAGGCCCCCGAGATGGCCCGATGCCGACTGGACGACGACCACCTGCCCGCACCGACGACGGCTTCGGAGATGTATTCGCTCGGCGCGCTGCTGTACTGGCTGATGACCGGCGGCCCCACGCACCTGTTCTCGCTCAACGGTCCCCAGATGCTGCGCCAGGTCATGGAGGACTTGCCGCTGCGCTTCGACCACTACGGCGTGACTGGCCACGCCGTCGAGACCTGCCTGGCGAGGGCACTGGCGAAGGATCCCGCCCAACGATTCGGTTCGGTCCTGGAGTTCGCGGAGCACTTCCAGGACGCGGCCGCCACCGATCGCCGCACCGGCCCCCGGCCGCTCGTCCGCCCCAACGACCCCGAGGAGCCCACGGCACTGCTCGAGGCGACGCTGCGGGCCCTGGCGCCCGGCGGCGACCTGCAGCGCCGCGGACTCCCCGCCCCGACCGCCTCCGTCGCACACGGCGCTGCCGGGCTCGCGTACGCCCTGCTGCGCACCGCCCAGGCGCTGGACCGCGAGGACGTCCTGGCGAGCGCCGATCTGTGGTCCACTGGCGCGGTGGCGGCAGCCGCGGGGAAGGACGGCCTGCAAGACGACGCCCGGGGCATCGGACCGGCCCTGTTCGGGGAGGGCTCGCTCTTCCACCACGCCGGCGGCGTCCACCTCGTCCACGCGCTGGTCGCGCACGCGCGCGGGGATACCGCCACCTGCCGCCGGCAGGTCGAGGCGTTCTCGGCGCGGGCACGCCCCGACGCGGCGCTGGACGTCGCGTTCGGCCGGGCCGGACTCCTGCTGGGCCATGCGGCGCTCGTGGAGACCGTCGGTGCCGCCGCGGCGGGGCTCGTCGATGCGGGCGAGGCGCTGTCGCGCGGCATCTGGTCCGAACTGGCCGGCGAGCCGCCGATCGCCGACGGCGGCCGGTTGACCACGCTGGGGATGTCCCACGGCTGG
>Ga0068859_100006163_pt1 | contig 12191 bp, 10 predicted proteins | sample KBSSwiS22_FD_66585 | JGI IMG/M metagenome (GOLD analysis project Ga0068859, IMG submission 66585) | Switchgrass rhizosphere microbial communities from Kellogg Biological Station, Michigan, USA - KBS Switchgrass S2-2 | ecosystem: Host-associated > Plants > Roots > Rhizosphere > Soil ... | reverse complement strand
GCGAGCGGGTCCAGGAAACCGGGAGGCGCGGCTTCGCCGCGCCGGCGTCGACGGCCTACGGATCCGGGGAGGGCTCGTGGGAGGGGCGAAGCCCCTTCCACGCTCATCGGCGGCGCACCGACATGGCGCGGTCCATCTCGCGCTGGCTCTCGCGCTTCTTGGTGTCTTCGCGCTTGTCCCACTGTTGCTTGCCGTGGACCAGGGCGAGCTCGGCCTTCACCCGCCCTTGCTTCTCGTACAGCGAGAGCGGGACCAAGGTGAACCCCTTCTCGCGGACCTTTCCGGCGAGCCGATCGATCTCCTTGCGGTGAAGCAGCAGCTTGCGCCGGCGGCGTGGATCGTGGTTACGCTGGTGCGCGAAGGCGTAGACCCCGACGTCCATCTGGTGCAGCCACGCTTCGCCCTTGTCGATCTCCGCGAACGCGTCGACCAGGGTGACCTTGCCGTCGCGGATCGATTTCACCTCGGAGCCGGCGAGGACGAGGCCGGCCTCGATCACCTCGTCGACGTGGTACTCGTGGCGTGCGCGGCGGTTGCGCGCCAGCACCTTGGGCGCCGCTTCGGCCGCCGGGGTCGTCTTGGGTGACACGGCCCGTAGGTTGCGGCCGCGGGCCGGCCGGTGCAAGCGACCGCGGATGATCCCCGCGGATCCTCAGCGCTGCCGCCGGCGTGGGCGGCGGCGTCCAAGGGCGAGCATCAGCACGCCAGCGAGCGTCGCCGCCCAGCTCGTTTCCGAGGGCGCGCCTGCGGCGCCGGCCGACATGCAGTCACATCCGCCGCCCGACGAGGTCGTCCGGTTTCCGCGGTAGAGGCCGGGCTCTGTCCCGGAAGTGCCAGCGGTTCCTGGGTGGCCGGCGATGCCCTCGACAGGAGCGCCGGCCCATCCGCCGGCCGATCCGCCGACCGCCCCGCCGCGACCTCCGAGGGCCGGGGCGATGCCGCCGCTGCCCGCGCCGATCGAGCCAGCGAGCCCGCCGTCGCCCCCCGAGGAGGTCGGAGGGCCGGCGGGTCCACCGCCCGTGGGCCCCATCGTCATCATGCCGGCCTGCCCGCCCGGCTCGCCCCCCGCGCGCCCGCCGGAGGCCGGCGCTCCCCCCGTACCGGCGTGCTCGTCTCCGCCGCCATTTCCACCTCCGTTGCCGCCGGCGTTGCCGTTTCCGCGCCGCCCCGCAGTGCCGAGCGAGCCTCCGGTGCCCGTCTGCCGGCCTCGGCCACCGCCCCCGAATCCACCGGGGCCGCCGCGACCTCCAGCGGTACCGGTCATTCCAGCTACGCCACCGGCGCCGCCCATCCCGCCGGCGCCTCCCATCCCGCCGGCGCCGCCCGGCCCACCCACGCCACCCGCGCCGGCGATCCCGCCGCCCCCCTGACCGCCGGCGCCACCCGCGCCCGCCGGGCATGGGGTGCCGGCCGGCGGATCGACCGCCCCGCAGCCACAGGCGCCGGGCGCCAGCTTCGCGCGGTCGGCCGGGCAGCCGTCGTAGCAGTCGTGGGTACCGTCGGCGTCGGCGTCAGCCGAACAGCCCGCCATGGCATACGAAGCGGCGACGCTGCCGTTCGTGCCGTCGCCCGGCCGATAGGATCGCACGTAGTCGACGGTGGCCGCGCTGGCGGCCACGCTCACGCGGAGGTAGCCGGAGTTCGCGATCATCACCGCGCCCGCGTACTCGGTCGCGTTCGTTCCGAAGCCGGTGTCGTAGCTCGCGTTCGCCGCCATGGGGACTTCCTGATAGACGACGCCGTCCAGCGTCTCCTTGGCGTAGACGTGATCGTGTCCGTGAAAGAACGCCGTCACGTGGTTCTGAACCATCAGGGCATGAACCGGCGACGCCCATCCCGGGCGGTTCGTGGACCAGCCGGCCGTCCCGTCCAGGTTCGCACCGCCCCACTCGCAGTACTTGGCGCCGAGGGCCCCCCCTCGGCCGTAGTCCTCGATCCCGCCCGCCATCTGGTGGGTGAACACGAACTTGAAGGACGCGTGGCTGCTCTCGAGGGTCTGTTTGAGCCACGCGTATTGCTGCTGCCCGAGGGTCCAGTCCCACCGCGTGCCCACGACTTCGTCGTTCTTTTCGCCGCCCGTCGTGCCCGCGAAGGGCTTGGTCATCGTGTACCAGTACGGGTCGATGGCGACGAACAGGGCGTCACCCCAGGTGAACGCGTAGTAGTCACCGCGCAGGTGATCGCCGTCGAGCGCCGCGAGCGGGTCCGCGTTGCCGCTGTAAAACGCGTTCGGGATGGGGTTCAGGAAGTACAGCTTGCGAGCGTTGGCGCCAAGGACGGGCAGAGACGAGGCCAGGTCGGCGCCGAAGTCGTCGAGGTTCCACCCCTCTTCATTCTCGTGATTGCCCAGCACCAGGAAGATCGCCGAGGCGTGGCCGGGCACCTCGAAGTAGGCCCGCTGATCCGCGTACTTCGCGCGCACGGTGGCCTGCGTCTCCGTGGCCGCGTCGGTGGAGACGGCGTCGCCGAGGTCCAGCAGGAAGTCGGGCCCCGCGGCCGCGATGTTGGCCATGGTGATGCCATAAAGGGTGGGGTCGTTGAACCCGGTGTAGCCGAGGTGAGAGTCGCTCTGGATCGCGAACGTGAACGGGGCCCCCTTGGCCCGCTGGGTCTGCAGGGCATACTCGGGCCGCGCCGCGAACTCGTCGGTGGAGCCGGCGGCCCGGTAGCGCAGGCGGTAGACGTAGCGCGTGTTGGCGGCCAGCCCATCGATGACCGTTTGCACCACGCCGTCGGGGCTGGTGACGGGCGGTGTGCTGATTGTATAGCTGCCAGGCGTCGTTCCGACTTCGAGGTACGTCTCCACCGCCTGACTCGCGATGGCCTTCAAGGCGACCGAATGATCGGTGGGCTGGCCCAGCATCTCGCCGCCGGTCCAGGTCACGTCCGCCGTGGCGGCGCTGGTCCTCGACGAGAGGGTTGAATCGACGTCGAAGGTCCGGGGCGGGTCGTTCGTCGCTGGCGCGGCCTCGCACGCGCCAAGGACGAGGGTCAATCCGGCCAGAACGTGGCGGGCGACTCTCGCCGGGCCGGGCGGAACGCAATCGGCATTTCTAGATTGCTCGCCTGTCATGGCGCGGCCCAATGTATCACCGGCACCCTGCAAGCAATGTGATCGTTTGTTACGAATAATTTTTAATGAAGGGCCCCCATCTTTCGCACTATTGCAATTGCGCGAGATCTGCCGGCGTGCGCCTTTGCCGGAGGCGCGGCAGCCAGAAGCTCGTCAAACGGTCGATTCCGGGCGCGACCGGTCATGCGCGGGCCAGCGCGACGACGCGCACCTCTCGGGCCCCCGCGCCGATCAGCGTCTTCGCACAGGCGCCCAGCGTCGCGCCGGTGGTCATGACGTCGTCCACCACGACGAAGCACCGATCCACCACCCGCGTGCGATCCACGACGGCGAACGCGTCTTGCACCTCGCTTCGGCGGGCGGACGGTCCGTGACGGCCGAGCTCTCGCGTGTCCTTGACCCGAACCAGGAGGCGCCGCTCGACGGGCGGCGGCCCGCCCCTTCGCGGCTCGCCGCCGGCAGCCCGCAGGCGTCCCTGCGCCGCGAGCGCCAGCTCGAGCGCCTGGTTGAAGCCCCGCCGCCGCAGCTTGCGCGCGTGCAGCGGCACCGGCACGATGGCGTCGGCCACCCTCTCGCCGCTCCCTTGGCCGATCGCGCGCGCCAGCGTGGCGGCCAGCAACCGCCCGAGCCGCCGCGCCAGCTCCGGGCGGTCGCCGTGTTTCATGCGGACGATCGCGTCGCCGAGCGGCCCTCCGTATTCGAACGCCGCGAACGCCCGCGAGAAGGCCAGCTCGAGCCGGGCGCACCCCGGGCAGCGGCCCCCGCCGGCATCCGGTCCGAGCCGCGGCAGCGCGCAGGCCGCGCATGCGCTGCCGAGCGGCAAGGTGGCTTGTGCGCACCCGCCGCAGAAGATCGCGTCGTCGCTGCCAAGGAGGGCGTCGCACCCGGCGCATCGCGCCGGCCACAACAGATGCAGGCACGAGCTGACCAGCGTCGAGGGAAGGTGCATGCGCGGTTATCGCCGCCGCGCAATCCCGGTTGCTCGGTCAGTGAAAGAAGATCCGCGAGATCACCCAGAACAGCGGGAGGAGGATGGCGCCCGACCACACGATGTACCCGAAGAAGCTGGGCGTGCGCGCGTGGTGCTGGTCGGCGATGGCCTTCACCATGAAGTTGGGGCCGTTGCCGATGTACGTGACCGCCCCCATCATCACCGAGCCGCACGACACCGCTTGCAGCAGGTGTTGGCCTACCGGGTGGGCGGCCAGCGTGCCGAGGTCGGCGGTCGACAGCACACCCGCTCCGGCGTCGGCGACCCCCGTCGCCAGCGAGGCGAACGTCAGGTAGGTCGGCGCGTTGTCGAGGACGCTCGAGAGCGCGCCCGAGGCCCAGAAGAACTGCCACGGCTGCGTGACGCCCAGGCTCGCCCCACGCTCTTCCAGGAACGAGAGCGCCGGCACCATGGTCACGAACACCCCCAGGAACACCACCGCCACCTCGATCATCGGCGCCCAGGTGAAGCGGTTCTTGGCGCGCACGTCGGGCGAGGTGAAGAACCAGGACAACGCCGCGAAGGTCGACATGCCCGCGATCTGGGCCACCGCGCGGGCGTGCTCGTCGGGGAACAGGCGCGCGCCGTAAGTCCCCATCACGAACACGACGGCCACGACGCCGAGGAGCCACAGCAAGTTCAGGCGGCCCTGCAGTCGGAACCGCTCGGGCAGCGGCGCTGGGCGCGGCGTGCTGCCGCGCGGCGGGCCCGTGCGCCGCTCGCGGGCCACCACCACGCTGTCGACGACGGCGAACAGCGCCAGCAGCACCCCGTTTTCGAGGGCCCACATCGGCAGGAGGCGCAGGGTCCAGGTGAAGGGGACGCCCCGCAGGAAGCCGAGGAAGAGCGGCGGATCACCGAGGGGCGTCAGCAAACCTCCGCCGTTCGCGACGATGAAGATGAAGAAGACGACGAGGTGGGTGGTCTTGAACCGCTGCTCGTTGGCGCGCAGGAGCGGGCGGATGAGCAAGGCCGAGGCCCCCGTCGTGCCGACGACGCTTCCGAGGACGGCGCCCGCCGCGAGCAACGCCGTGTTCACTGCCGGCGTCCCGGGCAGGGATCCGCTCAGGCACACGTTGCCGGTGATGGTGAACAGCGCCCCGAGCAGCGCCATGAACCCGACGTAGTCGATGCCCGTCCGCAGCAGCTGGGCGCCACCGGTGGTCGCTCCCCGGCCCAGCAGGAACGCGATCACCGGCGCGCTGAGCGCCAGGGCGAAGATCAATTTGTTCCGGTTCTTCTCCCAGAAATGTCCGAGGAACAGCGGGAGCGCTGCGATCGACAGCAGGTAGGCCACGAAGGGCGCCACCGCCCAGGCGGGCGTTCCGGTTTGTACGGCGCGAGAGGCGACTTCGGCGGAGCTCATGCGGCGGGTCGGGCGAGGGGACGCGCGCTCAGTGCTGCAAATAGAGCGGGATGGTCGTCCTCTCGACGATCCCGCGGGTGACCGAGCCGTGAAACAGGTGTTGCAGGCGCGAGTGCGCGAACGCGCCCATCACCAGCAGCCCCGCACCGCTGCTCTCGGCGAACGTGAACAAGGCATCGGTGTTGGAGAGGGCCGAGACGATGTTGTGGGGCGTGGCCGGGATGCGCTGCTGCTTCAGCAGATCGACCCCCTCCGCCGCCAGCTCCCAGGCCCGGGCGCCGTTGTCGTCGACGGTGGCCACGTACACCTCTCGCCCGGTGGCCAGGCCGCTTCCGGCGAAGCTGGCGAGCGCCCGCCGGGCGGCCCGGCTGCCATCGAAGGCGATGACCACGCGGGTCCCGATGTCGTGCACCGTCTCGGGCACGACGAGCACCGGACGAGTCGCCTTGTGCAGGATCGCCTCGCGCGTCTTGCTGTCGTCGGAGGCGGTCTCGAAACGAAAGTTGGCGTCGCGGCCCAGGACGGTCAGGTCGTGCTTGTCGGTCTCCTCGAGGATGGCGTCGGCCGGCCGGCCCACGATCTCGAGGGCGTAGGCGGCGATTTTCGCGTCCCGGCAGCGGCGTTCGAAGGCGTTCAACCATTCGGCGGCACGCGCGTGCGCGTCGGCCACCAGCGCTTCGTCGCGTTCGTGCTTGAAGGCGGCGCCTCCGATCCCCATCGCCGCGCCGGCGCGGATGTCCGGTTCGTCCACCACCGCCAAGCCGACGAGCCGCGCGGGCAACAGGGCCGCGATGCTCATGGCGGTGCGGAGCGCGGCGTCGCTGCTGGGAGAGCCTTCGAGGCAGACCAGGATTTCTTTGAACATGCGGGCGCGGACCAAAACGGAGTCGGACAGGTCGAGCCGGGCCTCGAACACCGCTTCGAGGCCCGGCCCGACCGAAGGAACGAACGAAGATAAAGATACGAAGAGAAGCTAAGACGAATGCCTAGGATACAGACTGCTGGGTTCTGGCTATCGCGTCGCGGTCGCCGCCACCAGCGCCGGGATGGCCTCCTTGGCCTCCGCGACCTGAGTGGCCGGGACTTCTTCCGGCATCATCGGCTTCACGAACTCCGGATAGCCGGGCAGGCCCATCTCCGGAACGTCGAGGCCTGCGATCTCGACCTCGACCGACACGCGGTTCGATCCGAGCACCTTGCCGATGGCCCAGAAGGCCAGGCCGCCCACCACCACGTTCCAGGCGACGCCGACGCCCAGCTCGACCAGCTGCGCGATGATCTGCTTGGAATCGCCATAGAGCAGGCCCGTGACACCCTTGCCCGCGACCCCCAGGTAGTCGGTGGCGCCGACGCCGTTCCACCCCTGGCCATAGCTCCCGTCCGAGAAGATTCCCACCGCGATCAGGCCCCAGGCGCCGTTGACGCCGTGGACGCTGATGGCGCCGACCGGATCGTCGATCTTCAGGCGGTCGAAGAAGAAGACGCTGACGACGACCAGGACGCCCGCGATGGCGCCGATGATGAACGCGCCCACCGGGGTGACGAACGCGCACGGCGACGTGATGGCAACCAGACCCGCCAGCATGCTGTTGCACATCATGCTCGGGTCGGGCTTGCCATAGCGCAGCCACATGTACGCGATGCCGCTCAAGGTCGCCGACATGCCGGCGATCATCGTGTTCACGGCGACGATGCCGATGCGGCCGTCGCCGCCGGCCAGCGAGCTGCCCGCGTTGAAGCCGAACCAGCCGAAGGCCAGGATGAACGTTCCAATCTGAACCATCGGGATGTGGTGGGGCAGGATGGGATTGACCTTTCCGTCCTTGCCGTACTTGCCGATGCGCGGGCCGATCAGGTACGCCGTGATGAACGCCAGCGCGCCGCCTTGCAGGTGGACGACGCCGGATCCGGCGTAGTCGACCGCGCCGTGACCCAGCCCCAGCCGGTAGCCGAGCTGCGCCAGCCAGCCGCCGCCCCAGACCCAGCAGCCAAAGACCGGGTAGATGAACGCGCCGACGATGATGCTGAAGGCGACGAAGCTCTTGAACTTCCAACGCTCGGCGCACGCGCCGGTCACGATGGTGGCGGTCGTGTCCATGAAGACCATCATGAAGAGAAACAGCACGATGACCGAAGCGTCATAGCCGTTCTCCGACAGGAAGAAGCCGGTGGTCCCGAGCAGCCCCCACCCGTGATCGCCGTTGACAGCCCCGCCGACGGTGATCATCGAGTGGAGCGTGGGTACGCCGCCGAGCGTGACCGGGCCGCCGATGGCCGTTCCGTTGAGGCCGCCGCACATGAACGCGAAGCCGCACACGAAGAAGCCGAACATACCGAGGCCGTAGACCGCGAAGTTCATGGAGATCGTGTGGGACGCGTTCTTGGCGCGGATGAGCCCCGTCTCGACCATGGCGAACCCCGCCTGCATGAACATGACGAGGAAGCCGGCAATCAGCACCCAGACGAAGTTGACCGAGAAGATCGCGTGCGAGGCCGCCTGAGCGGTCGCATCGACCGCGACCGCCAGGTCTTTGATGGTCGCCTTGGCGGGATCGGGTTTCGTGTATCCCGGGACCGAGTAGGCGGTCGGCGTGTTCTGGAACGCGCCCGTCTTGTCGGGGACCGGATCATCCGCCCAGCTCTGCGTCGCCGGAATTCCGACGAGCAGTGCGGCCAGGACGATTGCCCCGAGCCAGCGGCCTCGTCGAGCTCTCTGCATCACCTTCGACATTCGTTTCCCTCCTTCAACTGTTTTGCTTATCTGACCGAACGATTTCCTCACCATCGAGGACGGAGCTTTCTCTTCAGACGACTCGCCCACGCGGCACCGACCAGCGAACCGAGCTGCATCACGACGAAGAAAGCCGCGGTGACGGACCACATCCGGTGCAGGCCGAAGAAGACGACCGCCGTTATGAACGCGATCATCAGCTGGACGCGAGGAAAGGTCTCTTTGTAGTGCTCCCACATGGCTCATGACTCCGTGATCTCGATTGGTCCCGACGACATTTGTCGTGAAGGCATCCTAGCGATCGCCCATGAACGCAATGTTTCGAGATAAATGGTCCTTCGTTAACTCGCCGTCGTTTCATTGACGTAGCGAGCCGACGCGGCGAGCCGTGGATGGCGGAATTGCCTGCGAAATCGCGCAAAAGGCCATGTCGAAACCTTGTCGTTACTTCGTAACGATTTGTTTCGATAACGATCGCGTGAAGAAATCCCGCCCACGGCTCCACCAGGCTCGCCGCCGTGTCGCGGCTCGAGCGGCGACCGCGTCACGCGCTCAGCGCCGCGTGGCGATGGCGATGAAGAACGAGGGAATCCCCGGCGTCCCGCGCGGGGGCACCGGGTACGGCCAGCGCCCGAAGCTGGCCGCTGGCTCACCGGGCCGCACGACGACCGCCTCCCAGCCCGCTGACGCGAGCAGGGCCTCGGGCTCGTCGGTGCCGAAACGCCAAGGCGCGCCGATCCGCTCGAGCGCCTGCCGGTAATTGACGGTCCACGGCGAGTCGAAGATCCCTCGGCTGGCCAGGTCGATGCCCAGGCGCGACCCTCGGGCGGCGAGATCGCCACATCTCGCGAGCAGCGCGCGTACCGCCCCATCCTCGAGATACGGGGTCAGGCCTTCGACGAGCCAGACCGAGGGGGCGCCCGCGTCGAACCCGCCGGCCAGCAACATCTCCGACCAATCGCCGGTCAGATCCGCGCCGATGACGTGGCGGGCACAGCGCGGGACGGCCCCGGCGGCCTCGAGCAGCTCGTCTTTGGCGTGCAGCACGTCGGCGCGATCCAGCTCGAAGCAGCGCGTGTCGGCGGGCCAATCCAGGCGGAAGGCCCGTGAGTCGAGACCGGCCGCCAGGAGCACCACCTGACGGATCGCCGCGTCCCGCGCCGCGGCCAGCAGGAAGTCGTCGAAGCACCGGGTTCGAATGGCGATGTACGGGTTGTCGCGGGCCCCCGCCGGCTTGCCGGGGGGGCTCGCCACCGCCTCCAGCTCGTTCATGAGGGCGACCCCCTCGGGGCCGGCCAGCGCCCCGGCCCACGGATCGTCGAACAGCCGATCGGGGCGCCGCGACTCCCGGGCGCGAGCCGCCGCCGTCATTCGAGCGGTGAGCGAGATGGGATCGTCGAACGCCACGCCCTCAACCATAGCGCTCGCGGGCGCCGTCCGCGTGGCGCGGCCGCCCGCTCTGCGGTAGACGTGGTCGGCCGGGTGGAAAAGTCAGCCGACGTGAGCCCCGCGCCGTCTCCGGCGCTGACCCCGCCGGTCCGTGCGATCGAGCGAGATCTTCCGACGCCCACCCCCGTCGTCGTTCGGGCTCCCGGCCCGGCGGCGGAGCTGGACCAGTGGGGCCCCCCCGCCCTGATCGCCCTCGGCGTGTTGCTGTTCGTGCTCATCCACCTCTATGGGGTCGCGGCGCCTTTCAGCTATGGCCACTACGGCTTTCACGGCGGGGAGTACGCGACCTGGGCGCGCGGCACGCTGCGCTTCCACACGATCTACCCCGTGAACGTGCCGGGCTGGGCACCGCCGCTCGCGCGCAACTACTACATCCACCACCCGGTCCTGCCGCACCAGATCGCCGTGCTCGGCTTCCTGCTCTTCGGCGAGCACGAGTACGCGATCCGCCTGGCCGCCATGCTGGCGCCGCTGGCGTCGCTCGGGCTGATCGCGGCGCTCACCTGGCGCTGGATGGGCCGCTTCGAGGCGGGCTTCGCCGCGATCCTGTTCGCGATCCTTCCCGTGAACGTCTGGTACGGGTCGCACATCGACCAGGGCTTCCCCAGCATCGCCTGCCTGCTCGGGTTCCTGTGGTTCTACCTGGACTGGCTGGACACCGGGCGCTGGCGGTCGGCGGTGCTGGCGCTGGTCCTGCAAGCGGGCGCCGGCTTCTTCGAGTGGAGCCCCTACTCGGCGTTCGTGGTCCTCTTCGGTCACGCGGTCGTGATGGCGGTGCGCCGGCGCGGTCGTTACGTGAAGTTCGCGGCGCTGCAGCCGCTGGCCGTCATCGTGCCGCTCGCTTTCCACGCGATCCTGGTGACCCGGGCCGGGTTGTGGGACGACCTGCTCGCCGCTTACCGGACGCGCACCAGCACCGTCGCGTGGTCGCCGTTCGTCTCCCGGATGGGGGAGTACGGGAGAACCCTCTATGGATCGGTCATCATCGTGGTGGTGGCGATCTGGGTCGTCGCCCTGGCCGTGAGATTGGTGCGGCGTCGCGCCCGCCCCCGCGATCTCATCGCCGCGTCCTTCGCGTTCGCGCTGGCCCACCACGGATTGACGTTCCGGGAGGAGGTCGTCACCCACGCCTACCGCCTGATCTTCGGTAACGTGGTCGCGACCTGGGCGGCGGCGGACTTGCTGCACGTCCTGGTCAAGCTGGTGGCCGTGCGTCTGTTGGGCCTCCCGGAGGGCGACGGCGCGCGAGATCGACGGCGGGAGATCCCCCTTCGGGCGGTCGCCGTGGGCGGCGCGTTGCTGGTGTTGCTGCCGACCGCGCATCTCGCCCGCGCCGGGCAGCTCGAGAGCCGGGCACACGGCGGCATCCCGGGGTGGACCACCTTCAACGCGGAGCTCGACAAGGCGGTGCTGGCCAAGCGTGCCCACGACGTCACCCGCCCCGGCGACATCATCTACTTCCACGCCACGTACCCCTATCCGCCGCCTCACCGCAAGGACTGCGCCTTCTATTACGACAAGGACGTGCGCGAGCGCGTCCCCTTGCGAGCCATGGCGCAGCTGACGCCGGCCGAACGCGCCCACGCCGTGCTGGTCCTGGCGCCGGGAGCGCTCGGACCCGATGACGCCAACACGTACGCACGGCTGGCGGTTGCGCATCCGGTCTTCCGGGTGGGACCGTTCGCCCTCGTCGATCTGCGGGATCCGAACCCGCGCTACGAGGCCGTCCGCCTGGTGCCGCCGCCGCCCGGCTCGCGCAGCCGCCTTCGCGCCTATCTGGACGGGCCTTACCCCTGGCCGCACCTCGTTCCCGACGCTGCGCTCGCCGGCTCCGAGCGGGCGGCCCTCGAGGCCAGGAGCCTCGCCGCCGCGGGAATCACCGCACCAGCTTCACGTTGAACATCGGCGACTTCGTGGCCCCGTAGAGGCGGAGCCAGAGCAGGAGGTAGGCCTCGGTGCCGCGGGCCGCGCTCAGATCGCCCAGATCCACGACGTTCTTCCAGCCGAACCAGCCGCGCAGGATCTCGGTCACGCGGCCCTTGGCGCCGGCGTCGTTCCCGCACACGAAGGCGTCGTGGTCGCCGCCACCCACGCTGGCCGGATCGACCATGACGGGCGCGGACATGGTGTTCAGGGCCTTGACGACCTTCAGGTCGGGGAACGCGCGCTGGATCTGCTCGCCCAGGGAGTCGCCGCTGGCCGTGAACAACGAGGGCGGGAAGCCCTTCGAGAAGTCGAGGGGGTTCGAGACGTCGACCAGGACCTTGCCGCGCAGGTTCGCGTCGGTCGCCGCCCGCAGCACCTCGAGCGACGCCGCGCCCGAGGTGCAGTTGAAGAGGAGCTCACTGGCCGCGGCCGCCGCGTCGGCGAAGGTGCCATGGGCGGCTCCCCCACCGGCCTTCGAGGCCCACTCGGCGGCCTTTGGATTGCCCGCCTCGCGGGCACCCATGACGACCTCGTGGCCCAGCGCGACGAGCTTGCTTCCGATCGTCTGCCCCACGACTCCGGTGCCGAACACTCCCAGCTTCATCGTGATCTCCTCTCGTCGTTGTCAGGACGTCTCGTCGCCGTCGCCGTCGCC
>Ga0068859_100006153_pt1 | contig 12203 bp, 13 predicted proteins | sample KBSSwiS22_FD_66585 | JGI IMG/M metagenome (GOLD analysis project Ga0068859, IMG submission 66585) | Switchgrass rhizosphere microbial communities from Kellogg Biological Station, Michigan, USA - KBS Switchgrass S2-2 | ecosystem: Host-associated > Plants > Roots > Rhizosphere > Soil ... | reverse complement strand
TAACCGAACCCTCATCATCGGCGTGGCTGTGGTTGCAGCGATTTTGATCGCGGGCCTCTTCTACGGTCTGATGCGTTTAGGCGGTGGCGGCGGCGGTCCAACCGGATTACAAGGCGCCATACGCGAAGGCTCATCACAGTGGGAAGAGAACAAGAAAAACATCGTGCTCGATGACCCGGAAGCGACCGAAGCAAAACGCGCGCTCGGCGACATCACGATGACTCTCTCAACTACCGTGCGTAATCTGACCGGGAAGACTTTGAGCGGACTCGAAGTTCGTGGTGCTGTTGTCGACTACGATGGAAAGCCTGTGAAACAGAGAGCCGTCGTAGTAATTCCCGGACGACAACCCGAACTCCCACCAAACAAGACTCTCCAGGTAAACATAACCCTCGACGGCATGAGCGACACCGACGCCCGCGCAAACATCAAGATGGAAATCACGGGGTTTAAGTTCAAAGAATAGTTTTGCGCTTGGCGGATCACTTCTCGGATTCGTCAGATTTCTTCTTGCCGCTCGACCGACACCTGATCGGTTTTCGTAAACTGCTTCTGGGGTCCAGGAATTCCTGTCCGGATCTTTGCGATCCCGTTTAGGCACCCGAGAGAATTCACATAGAGGACCACAAACCCCCACCACGGATCTCAGCGAACCGAGATAAGTTCTCGTCCATCCTTATCATCTGTTAGGCGGTCCGAACTGCTATTTTCGAAGATTCAGAAATTTGAGCCACAGATCTCCGCAGATGTGTCGCGGATCAGATCCGCGATTTTATCAGTGAAAATCTGCGGCTCACATATTTGATTTACGATACGAGCGTTCCTGCCAGCAACTCGCTCTCAACTACTCGAATTTGAGCGTCGACTATCCCGTAGAGATTCGATTCCGCACAGCGCGTGAAGGCGACGTGTTTTCCCGCATTGGCAAGCACTTTGGGATGCGTTGAAGTTTCCAGCGTCCCCATCAGCACGAACAACGCGGCTGCGGCCTCAGCGCCAGCACGACAGATTATCTCCGTCAATGCTTCGATCTTTTCTTCGTTCGAATCGTCGACTGCTAGCACCAGTCGGCCCGCTTTCTTTTGCTTTGGAGGCGTAACCGGACCATAGCACAAAAATTTCGTTTGTTCGTAAAAAGTGAGGTTCGGTTAAGTCAGTCGGGATTATAAACTGACCAGCAGATGAGTCTGTGAAATTTTTCGAGAGTACACTCCAATCATGGAAAGAAACCTCAACGACGTTTTTCAGCAGGCGGTCCAACTACCTGAGCGCGACCGCGCCACCCTTGCGGGTTTGCTGATCGAGACATTAGATCCTGTATCCGAGCCTGACGTCGAAGCAGCGTGGTCTGAGGAGATCGCACGACGCGTAGCCGAGATCGACGCCGGTTCGGTGGAATTGATTCCATGGGAGGTTGTTCGCGCAGAATTGTTCGGCGAGTCTGAATGAGAATTAAGCTTCACCCTCACGCTCGCGCCGAAATTCGTGACGCGCGAAATTAGTATTTCGAACGCAGTCCACTTAGTGCAATAGCTTTCGCACAGACTGTCGAGAACGCCATATTCAGAATTAGGGAGGCTCCTACAGCTTCCCGCTTGCCGATCACGGCACGCGCAAGTTCGTTCTTCAACGGTTTCCATTTAATATCTTTTACTTAATTCGAGGGACTGAGATCGTCATCGTGGCTGTTGCCCATCAGAAGCGACGGCCAGGCTATTGGTCCAATCGAGCCAGGTCTTGATGCTGCACACTGCATAAAGTGGATGCATACTACGAAGTCTGGTCAACTCTCGAACTCTGATCATGAAAGTTTCGCAGACCCCAGTAGCCTTTATCCAGGCGCTGAAATAAATCCTCACCTCCCCTATACGAATCGGTGTCTGATGAATGTATTTGTAGAGTGTACCTAACAGTTGCTTGCCAAGTCTCAGCCAATGTCCTATGAGTGTGGTTTTCTATCTGTGAGTAAAGTTGTGACAGACTAGCCTTGCCGCCCAGCGCTGTTAAAGCATCCACAATTTCATCTTTCCAACTGAGCCTTATTGATTTAGTGAATTTCTCTAGACTTGCAATCTTCGAGCTAATTTCGTGTTCTTCAATGCGTGATGCGCCTGCGTGTAATAGGCGATTTCTAAAGAAAGCAAGGTCTGCACCCTCGCTGAATTGCTTCTCGTCAATCACTCCGCTATTTAAGAGATCTACGAGTAAGATGCGAACAGGCTTAAGTCGCGTAGAGCCAGTACTATCTCCCGCCCTATTTAGTGTCGCTTCAAGCTCCTTCCAAAGTTGAATAAAGGTCCCATATAGAGCATTAATGTTGCTCGCGACAGTCTCTGCGACTTGATCTCTGTCCTCTGTCGGCACATGGACTTTATCTAGATTATCAATGGCTCTTTGAAGGTGCTCTGAAACCTCATTAACAAGCTCAACAATCCGTTCGTAATCGTTGCGCGTAACAATTGCGTTATGAGCAATCAAACATCGTAAGTCGTATAGCGAGGACCATCTTTTATCTAAATACTGGTCATCACATGAAACAACCTTTGAGAAATACCTTTCCCAATTCGACTTCGGCCGAAATTCTTTTAGCCGATTAAGATTGAGATCTATGTTGCTTCGCGCTTTTTCTATATCATCGTACAACTCCGCTACGTTTCGGGTTTGATAGGCCTTAAATAGAAAATCTCCCAAATGAATAAAGTCTAGTTGGTGAAGTACATCGACGTATTGTTTACGTTTGCTCTTATCAATCGCTTCTCTTACAGATGTTGGGGAAGCTTCCACCACCCACTCTTTGCCTACGTTAGTTAGCATGAAGTATGTAATGAGCTTTCTCATCAAATTCTCAACGCGGTGGATAAGCGGGTATGATTTATCTGAGAAGTACCAAGAAACGTCGTCCCTTAGGGTTTCAGGCTGAGCGCCCGCTCTGTAAACGGCGCCTCTTATTGATTTCAGCATTTCGGTATAGTCATTGATACTTGATTCGTCCCCCCTAAACGTTAGCTTGATATGAAAGAACCTCTGTTCCTTATCTTGAACGGTACCGTTCTTCACCTCAAAACCGAACTCAACAACCTTCTTGTACTTTAAGCAACCGGCATCGATTGTTATGTCTGAATCGGTTTGTAATAACTTATTGAATTCTTCGGTGGTGTCGCATAGATAATAAAAAGCTTCTGAAGAGCTCTTTTCGATTATGATCAGGTATTCGGTTATTAGTTCCATAAGGATTTTCCATAATGGACGACACAGACGTAATGCAACAAGAGATCAGGGTACATCACATCAGGTTCAAAACAGTGACTTCTTCGTCCATATTGAAGATCGTGACTCATTTCACCGTCAGTCCTCGTTCCACCAGAGTTGCTCTAAGTTCGGTCCAATTCACAATGCGCACACTCTCGTATGTATCTCCCAACAAACGTAGATCAGAATCCTCGGTTGTAAGGAGATGTGCTTCGCCATCCACTGCACAGGCTAGATAAATAGCATCGTCAAGATCACGCTCAGCTGCACGCGGCGCTTGAGATATGCGGCGACGAGCGTTCCGCATCGTAGTGACAGAAATACCGATTGGTGGCTCAAGTCGCAACGCCGCGAGGAATAGTTCGAAACTGATCCGATCAAATTTTGCTCGCCGCGTAATGCGTTCATCAGATTCGATTGCTTCGGCGCCGCGCACGTAATCATCGATAATGTCTGGGGTCCAAAGCCAATGAAAGGTATGCAGGCGCAGGAGATTAAGAAGTTGTCGTTTGGCAGAAATCGTGTTTGGTCTATCACGCCGGATGAGAAACATTGCTAGAACAATTTGCGCGTCAACAACGACGCGGAGGTCATCCTCGTCAGCGCTAATCGGCTCTTCAACAGGCACGTTACTTGTGTGAAGCCCTCCGAGAAGACTTCCGCCGCCGCACCTTTTTAATCGCGTCTCCGACCAACGCTTCTAGTTCCTCTTCGCTAGTCTCGACAGACTCGACCTCTTGAGATTGTATGCGTTCCTTAGACAGCGCGAGACTCGAGCTCATCTCCTCAACGAGAAGATGCAGGAGCGCGCGTCTCATGTCTTCGAGGGTTGTGAAAGGAACAACTGCAGCCTCCGGCTCACCGTGCATCGTAAGAACTACGCTTCCCTTTGAGACCAGATCCAGAGTGCGGCGCATCCCCGCGCGTGCATCTGCAACGGGCATGAACTTCTGTGGTCGTCCCAGGTAGGAGGCAACTCGTAGAAGCGCCGCAGCCTTGTCATCTAAAGGAGCCGAGTCTTGTTTCATAGAATCACCCCGAACTTCATTGTACATAACCCTGTACAGAAAAAGTAAGGACAGCCAGAGATGAACCATCGCAGCGCCGGCGAATTCAGTAACGCTAAGTCCAAAACCGGACTGAACGGTTTTGGCTAAAGGTTTATACTCACCAAAAGAACGATTGACATCACCGCCCACAGCTATGTCGTGCGCGCATCTCTCACGATCGGCATCGCGCTCCAGGGGAGGGGGCAAAGATGGCGAAAAGTATTACTCAACGGCTCGAACTCATAACCAACCTGGCCATCATTGTCGCTGCTGTTTTGCTCAGCGCCGTTTTAATTAAAAACTATTTATTACCTGACCGATCAAAAGATGGACCCCGCGATTTTCGGGTCCCTACGGGCGCTAAAGTCTCTTTGCCTGGCGTGGATTGGTCCAATAACAATCAGACGCTTTTACTCGTGCTTCAGAAGGGATGTCACTTCTGCACTGAGAGCGCGGCATTTTACCAGCGACTCGTGCGGGAGACAGCAGGGCGTGGAAACATTCACGTGATCGCCGTATTGCCACAGGCGCCTGACGAAAGCAGGAAATACCTTGATGATCTTGGCGTCGCAATCGAAGAGGTGAAACAAGCACAGCTTGATTCGATTGGAGTCCACGGCACACCGACGTTGATACTGGTTAATAATCAAGGCGTGGTCATGACGTCGTGGGTTGGAAAATTGGGTGCTGATGGTGAAGCGGAAGTCCTGCGCCGGCTGCTTGAGAAGCCACTCGTTAGTAGCTGAGCTCAGCTCACGATTCTCAGAAGATATTGTTAGGCAAGACGTATCTTCTATGTTTGGGAATTGCCTGAAGGTCAAAACAAAAAGGGAAGGGAGGGACTGAATGATAAGGCTCATGCGCAAACTCTTAATCCTGAGCGCGCTGGTTGGATGTATAGGGTTGGCCTCTGGCGCTAGCGCCCGAATGAAACCCTGCTGTTCTTGGTGTGATGTGCTTTGCGAACGCTGCGAAACGGACCCGTCCTACTGCGCCACTTGCGCCAGTTGCTCAGCTAATTGCAACACACTTTGTCGAGAATAATGCGGGACTACACAACTTAAACTAAATAGAACACTATTCTACTAGTGTTAAATTGGGGGCTGCGTGAGTGCGTCGAGCGTTTGCCTGGCTCCCTTTGTTAGGTGTAAATATCCACGATTAATCTCGGTTCTCCAGAAGATTTTCCAGGTCACTTAACAGTTCCGGCGATTCCAGCGCCGCCGCAAACTGACCTACCCAGTGCCGTATTCTATCGAGGTCGAGGTTCGGATAGACCGACACGAGATTGTCAATGTCAAGTAAATCCCTCTTTCGATGCGCCACAGCTTTGGTAATTATCAGATCTTCCGGCGTCGCAACTTGCACGGTTAATTCAGGCATGGTGAATTCAACTGCACGCTCGATCATCTCTTGTTCGAAGGGCAAAGCACCGAGAGAAATATCAACATCTATCTTTGTTTGATTGTGTTGAAGAAGGAGAACTCGTGACTTGAGGGCGAATTCGATTGGATCAGAAATTCGCGGGAAAAAACCAAAGCGAGCGCCGGATTTAACAAAGCCAGTCGTTTCCGCTAAGTCGAGCCATGTTACTGCGTCTATATCTTGCGTAGAACGTGGCTGGGCCAAAAAGCCTATTGCGGCTCCTCCAATTATTGCGTAAGAGACATGCTGATCCTTAAACCATTCCGTAAGGGAAGCAAGCACTCGCAAGAAACCTTGTGGCAGTTGAGGCTCAGACATTGGCTTTCTGCTTCAGCAAGCGCCAACGATTCCGGACTTCCTGCTCTTCGGATAAGAAAGCCGTCGAACGACTCTGTCCGACGATAAACATTGCACTCAATTGCTGAAGCTTGGTTTCAGCCGGCGTATTTCGGATTTGGTGAGCGATGAAATTGTTGACGAACTTCCACCGATCTTTAAACTCGTGCGCCTCTTGTTTGGTTATCGATTTCATTGCGGTGCTTGCCGTCGCTTAATTGTATCCCGCAGAGATAGCGAATCCAATCAGGAACCGGGCGACGCGACCCGCTGCTATTTTCATCGAAGAACTCAACATGACGCGCGCCAGCCAATCAGGCTACGATCCTGCCCACGTCTCGAACGGTCAGACATACCATTAACACCATAACCAGCGCCCAGCCTAAGAGTGTGACAGGCGCTTCGACTTTCGCGATGGGGCGATAGATCTTCTCCAGAATGCAGAAGAGAATTCGCCCGCCATCCAGAGGAGGAAGCGGCAGCAGGTTGAAGACTGCAAGGCTAATGTTGATCAGCACGGAAAAGGTGAGGAGGTTGGCCAGGGTGGAACCAAACTGAGCACCTCCAACAGCTACGATTCCGACGAGCCCACTCAACTGTTCGAAATCGGAAAACAGTATCGATAACCCATGCAGTTGCTGTTGCAGACCCCTCATCAGTTGAGTGGCGGCGAACGACACAGCGTGGAATAGCCCTAAATGAAACTGCGTGAGGCCTATTAAGAATAACCCTACGAACGCGCCGGCGATGTTCGCCACTGGTCCGCCGAGAGCGAACGTGATTCGCTTATATGTTGGAAGGCGCCGGAAGTCCGTGTCCTCGAGCGCAGGCAGAACATATCCGCCAAATGGAATCAACGAGAACCAGTAGGATGTTTCGCCGCGTTCGAACCCAAACAGTTTGGGTCCAAACCCGATGGAAAATCGCCTGACGGGAATACCGCACAGCTTCGCCGCCAATAAGTGGCCGTATTCGTGGATGGCGATTAGCAACCCGATAACGATAGCGACGGCGACGTACGACATGGTTTCACCTCCAGGAGCTGTTCACAACATTCGTTGAATTCTATCCCTCCGATTTTAATCCAGAAACAACTCTTCCAGCGACTGCTTCACGGGTTGGACTGAAACAATCTTCCCGCCAGCTTTGCGCAGCGCTGCCAATACACCTTCAATTTCATCCTCGGATGAGATCTCGATGCGCAGGCCGCGTGGGGTGGGGGCGATGTCGGCGCCGGGAAGATGTTGGCGCAAGGTCTCTGCGTCCGTGCCCGTTGCGAGGACTTCCATTCGGTTTGGACCTTCAGTCGCGCGTCGTAACTCGTCGAGATAACCGACCTGGGCCAGGCGGCCGCGTTTGAGAATCGCAACCTGGTCGCAGAGCACTTCGATGTCGGAGAGGATGTGAGAGCACATGAAGACAGTCTTGCCTTCGTCACGCAGCGAGGCAATTAGATCGCGCACCTCGCGACGCCCGACCGGATCGAGTCCACTCATCGGCTCATCGAGAAAAACGATCTCCGGATCGTTGACCAGCGACTGGGCCAACCCGACTCTCTGCAACATTCCTTTTGAAAACTTTCGCAATTGCGTGTCCCAGCGCTTCTCGTCGAGTTTGACTCGCGCCAGTAGATCTGCCGTGCGCTTCTTCCGACCGGCGGCGCGAAGACCGAAGATCTCGCCGCAGTATTCGAGAAACTCGCGCGCGGTGAGGTAATCGTAGAAGTACGGATTTTCCGGCAGGTAGCCGATGCGTTGGTGCATCGAGACGTCCTGGATGTCGTGGCCGAGAATCCGCGCGCTGCCTGTCGTCGGAAAGATCAGCCGCATCAGCAGCTTGAGCGTGGTCGTCTTGCCCGCGCCGTTCGCGCCGAGGAAACCGAAGATCTGTCCGTGATCGATCGACAGCGACAGCCCGTCGAGTGCGCGCACTTTTCGTTTGCGGAAGAAACCGACTTCGTAGTCTTTCGTTAAGTTGGTAATTTCGATAACTTGCATGGTCTATTTCGCGGGAATCTCCGACTTTGGATCGAGCTCAACTTCACACGGTCGTAACACATAAGGCGCCCCGCTCGGATCGAGTGGCGCGCCGGACGCATCAACAGCGACATGAAGCGCGCGGAAAACCGGCTCAATCTCCTTCCATGAACTCGGGCACTTGCCGGTGCGTGCCTGGTAAGCCGCAAAGAACTTTCGCAAACTCTCGCGCTGGTCCAGTGAATCGAGCTGGAGCAAACGCCTGCGCGCCATGTCTCTAACTTTCTCGTCGGCCGACTGCTCGTACATGCGCGTGTAGATCTCGCGTGCGGTCGCGCGACTGCCACCGTCAGCAGCCATCTTCGCTTTCATCGCTTCCATCCACGGCGGCGCGCCCGAGATCTGCGCTCCGCGTCCATAGATCTCGCTCGCCGCCTGGTAATCATGTTGTTGCCAGTAGATGTAACCGAGGTGTTGATACAGTCGCCACGCGTTTGGGTTAGCGTCGATGCCTTTTTTCGTGATGCGGATCGCGTCGTTGACATTGATCGCAGGCAACACGATCGCGGCGTATTCGTAAGGATCGAGAAACTCAGGATCCAGTGTCGTGGCTGTGTCTAACAACGGCGCCAGCAACTTCAGATTGAGCAATCCGAGATTGTCGAGCTGCACGTCGTTGTCGTTGATGATTTTTCTACCGACGTATTGCAGCGACCGCATCCAGTACCAGTCGGCGGCGAGGCCGTTGAAGCCGAGACTGATTCTTCGCGCGGTCTTACCGTTTACATAAAGACTCTCATCGATCGCATTTGGATCTTCCGGCGGACGCAGCGTGTCGAGACGTCGGACCAGCAGCGCGGCACACACAATTCCGATCACGACGACAAGTCCGAGCGCGATGGTCCTGTTTCGATCGTTCATTTGAAGTTACGACGGCTGAAGACGAGTGTTGCGGCGGCCAGAATCACGGCGATGTAGAGGAAGGCGTACAGCGCGGTTGCAAAAACAAATCCGGGCGATGGTGCGCGACCGTGCGCTGCCGGAGTGATGAAGCTGTAGTTCGAGAGGTTTGGCAGCAGGTAGTAGAGACCGGTAAACAACCAGCGCGCGCCGGAGCCGCCCAACGAGTTTGCGAGACTCTTCAAGTCGGCGCTGAAGTGACCGATGATAAAGACCATGAACGTTAGCAGCGCGGAGAGCGCCGGTGATGAGAATGACGAGAAGAGCAGCGCGGTCGCGGTCAGCAGCATCAGCTCCATATAGATCAACAACACTGCGGGCCAGATCGTCGGAATCAACGGATCCCAGCCGTGGCTCACGTACAGCAAAGCCAGCGACACGCCGACGCCCATCACGAGCACGTTCACCAGCAGCGTGAGACAGAGACCGAGATACTTCCCGACGAGGAACTCACCGCGACCAACCGGCTTCGAAAAGACGGCGTAGATCGTTCGGCGTTCGATCTCTTTATAAACAAGTCCGACGCCGACGAAGATCGCGATGAAGACGCCGAAGAGAAGCATCGCGCTGAGGCCGAGGTCTACGATCACTTTCCGTTCCTGACCGCCCGACAATTCGCCGATGAAGACCGAAGCGCCGGTAAGCAGCAGGACGAAGAGCACGAGGTTGTAGAGCACGCGGTCGCGTACGGCTTCGCGGAAGGCGTTGCGGGCGATGGCGGCGATGCGCCAGAGCTTTCCGTGTCGAGACTCAGTGCGCGTAGTTGAGTGTGTGATTGCTGCGGTACTTTCCACGTTCGATTCTCAATTGTTTTCTTTGCGCCTTTGCGCCTTTGCGGCAAATATTCTTGGGGAAGTAGATCTCCCGCAAAGGCGCAAAGGCGCAAAGAAAGATCAGAGTTTCTGCCACTGCGTCACGACAAAACACGACGTGAGTTTCGTCTGGAGTTTATTGATCCACGGCTCGAGCTTCATCAGCAGCGGCGCAAACAACCTTTTACTTTTGGGAGGAATGCGGAATATCAATGAATTCAAAACCAGTAAGAATGCGATGTTGCCGAGATAGTTCACCTTTGTGAGCTCAAAGCTCTCGCGAAAATCTCTCTGCAACGCGCCAACATCGATCGCCGCTTCATTGTCCGAAAAGAAACGATCGAAACGATACCAGACCTTTCGCACCACATCCGGAAGCGACCGACTGTGTGGCTCCATGAAACAAAAGTGTCCACCAGGTTTCAGCACGCGATGGATCTCGCGCACAGCCGCCTTCACGTTCGGATGAATGTGATGCAGACCACCCACCACCGCGACACAATCGAAACTGTTGTCCGGCAGTCCGGAATCGAGCAACGATCTTTTCACCACACTAGCCCCAGTCCAACGCGAGTGAAAAGTGTCGATGACCTCGTTTGAGATATCCAACCCCGTCACATTCGCGCCGCGTGCGAGCAGGTAACTCGTCGTTTGCCCGCTGCCACACATCGCATCCAGCACTTGAAGCCCCGCAAGATTGAGACCGGCAAACATCGGTTCGTAAATAAACCGGCGACGGTATTCGACGCTCCACTCGTCGCTGTAATGCGCTTCGTAGTCGGCGGCGATCGTGTCGTAGTGTTGCTGCTGCTGCCGTTCAGAAGCGCCAAGCTGGTCCTCCCACGTTGCGGCCACGGATGAGTCGAGGGCCTCTTCAATCATTGCTTCTTCTCCGGTTGAACGGGAAAGCGAGCATGCCGATGATTATTAAACCGCTCAAACTGCTCATTGTCGATATATTTGTTTTGCGAGGCTCGCGGAAGTCGAGGTCGACTGTGGTTGCGTTTTGCGGCAGAGAGATCAAGAGTGCGCCGTCTTTGTCCGGGCGTGTTGGCAAGTTGCCTGCTTCACTCGTTGCGGTCCAGTGTGGGTAGTAGAAAGTTCTGACGCGTGCTTCCGTGGCTGGACCGGCAGCAACTGAAAACTTTCGGTGCTCAGGTCGCCACGTACTTACTGTCACTGTTCGCCCGTTTGCTTCGACTTCGGTGGTCATCTTTCGCACGTCACTGCGGGCCCAGATTGGGTACCAGTAGTTCACGCACGAGCTGCCACGCACGTCCGTGACCATGGTTTCGAATTTTTGAGGGGGGAAATATTGTGCTTCACGCACGACGTGAGAGAGCGTGAACGCGACCGCAATCGCCATCGCGCCGAGCACCAGCATCCGTTTAGCCCTGATGCTGTTCGAGAGCATCGGCAGACCCGCAGCGGCGAGTATTGAGCCACCCATTGAAATCAAAACCATCCACCGCCATGGGAATTGTGTTTCTTGTAGAGGTTTCAGCAACATCCAAATCGGGCGGCTGAGAGGAAGCGCCATGAATAAAGCAAAGAGTGTTAGGACAACAACCGGGTGGCCGCGGAGGGCGGGCCCTACAGTTGCTCGCTTAGATCCCCGAAGCAATAACAACGCCGGTGCGAACAACATGAGGGTCATCAGCGCCATGATGTTCATCCACCACACGTTGAGATTGTCGGGTGAGAATGTTGAAAGCAAAAAGTTGACGCGGTAGTCGACAGATGGATCACGTTGCAGATTGTTGACGCCGATCCAGCCTAATTCCGAAACCATCGTCACCCAATAGATCGCGCTCACACTCAACCCAAGCGCGCCTCCGACCGCAAGTTTCGCAAGCTTGCGAAGCTCTCGAACTTTAACGAGCGAATAGACGAGGAGCGCCATCGATCCAATCACGGCGAGCGGCAAGTGCGTAAACAACAGCAACCCATAGGTTGCCGCAAGCCCTGCCACGTCCCTCCGCCGGCCACGCTCACACACACGGTCGACAAACCCGAACACAAACGGCAACACAGCACTGCCGGCCCATTCGGCCAGCAACGTCGCCTGGTAAAGCTGATTGAGGTGATAAGGCGCGAGCGCGTAGAAAAAAGCGGCCCAACTGGCGCTCGACGAAGGCAGGATCGACCTGGACCAGAAATACATTCCGAGTCCGCCCGCAATCGAGATCAGAACGAACACGACGAGGGTTGCGTCGTACCAATTGCCAATCACAAAACGCGCAGCGGCGAGCGCGTAATAGAGTGCGGGCGGATAAAACCTGAAGCTCGGATCGCCGTAGCCGCCGTTCGACTCGGCCAGCCAGCCGGGATACGGATCACCAGCGACGATCGCGTCGTAAAAGGGAAGTGCAAAACGAAAGTGATTTGTGAGATCG
>Ga0068859_100006152_pt1 | contig 12203 bp, 6 predicted proteins | sample KBSSwiS22_FD_66585 | JGI IMG/M metagenome (GOLD analysis project Ga0068859, IMG submission 66585) | Switchgrass rhizosphere microbial communities from Kellogg Biological Station, Michigan, USA - KBS Switchgrass S2-2 | ecosystem: Host-associated > Plants > Roots > Rhizosphere > Soil ... | reverse complement strand
TCGCAATTATCGGATACACTACTTTCGCCTTTATATTTGGTTTATTAATTTATGATATCGTAAATATCGGGACCAAAATTTACAGGTTCATTTTTAATATTCCGTTACTGAAGCTTGTTGGACGTATTTCGTATGGATGCTATATTATCCACTGGCCGCTTTATTTAATGATTGGCCCCTATTTAAAAACTTTTGCCGGACAATATATTTCTGATTTTTTTGCAAATTTCCTTGCGTCAGCTGTCGCCACCCTGTTGGCCTATGTGCTTGGTTATTTTAGTTATCAGTATTTTGAAATAAAATTCCTTCGATTAAAAGACCGCTTTGTTTGAATGATAAACCGTTTGACTATATTTTAGCGCTTTATAATTTTAAACCATGCTTCATACGATCATTCTTTGTCCTTTTTTTAATGATGAAGCTTCGCTTGCCAAATTTTTACCTGCAATAGAAAATTTGAGCGAAATCGACAAAAACAATCGGCTATCTGTTTTGATTGTTAATGATGGCGCATCAAATCTGAAGTTTCAAACAAACCTTTCCTACCGGGTTATCCACCTTCATCGAAATATCGGCCACCAAAAGGCAATTGCCGTTGGGTTAGCCTACGCATACCGTCACCTGGCATTTGATCAAATCATCACAATGGATTGCGATGGAGAGGATAAACCAGAAGATATCCCTCGACTTTTACAAACCGCTGGCACAGAACATAAAATTGTTGTAGCTAAAAGAATTAGTCGACAGGAAGGGAAAGGCTTCCGTTTTTTTTACAAACTTTATAAGCTGCTGTTCTTCTTGCTCACAGGAAAAAAAATATCATTCGGTAACTTTATGTTACTTCCAAAAAAGGAAATTGACAAGCTTGTTTTTTACAACGAAATATGGAATCATCTGGCAGGAGCCATTTTACTGTCCGGCATTCCATTTACAACCATACCTTCTCATCGCGGCAAACGATATGAAGGCAGTTCCAAAATGGATTTTACTTCGCTCCTACTCCATGGCCTGGGAGCCCTTGGTGTCTTCATCCAGGTCGTTGCTGCCCGCCTACTGATTTTTTCTCTAATAATGGTCGCCATTTCTTTAATCGCGATTTTGCTTATCCTTTTCATAAAGATTTTTACAACAAAGGCAATTCCAGGATGGGCTACGACGGCAGTCTCCTCTATGCTTATCATTCTATTGCAAAGCTTTCTATTATCCCTATTCACCTTATTTTTCTACCTTCTGATAAGAGGTCAGCGGCAATTTATTCCCGCTAATCATTTTACAGATTACGTTCATTCCGTTGAAACTTCAGGCAATGAGTAAACCCTATCAATACAGTGGCAATGAACTATCGCTTTTTGAAGAAGCGAAAACGTGGAAAAGGTATTTTAAAAAAAAAATTCAGCATTTCATTCATGGAAGCGTGCTTGAAGTAGGGGCAGGTATCGGAGGAACGACAAAAATCCTGAACGATGGATCAGCAAAAAAATGGACTATGCTGGAACCTGATGAAAATTTGTATAGCTACTTGTTAAAGAACACGCCTTCGTTTCCTCCAAATACCTCCATAGAAAAAGGATCAATGGCTGACGCAACACAAAAATTTGACACCATTCTGTACATAGACGTGCTGGAACACATCAAAGATGACGCCGCAGAACTGGCAAGGGCTTCTTCGCATTTGAACGGCAAGGGCTGCCTAATTGTTCTCTGCCCGGCTTTCAATTTTCTTTTTAGCGACTTTGACAGGTCAATTGGCCATATCAGGCGGTATAAAAAAAAAGAGTTGAAAAAAATAACTCCGCTGGGCATGAAATTGATTTTAAATAGGTATCTCGATAGTGCGGGGTTCTTTGCTTCTGCAGCTAACAAATTTTTGTTACATCAATCTTATCCGTCAAGCAGTCAAATAAGGTTCTGGAATAAATGTTTAGTCCCGATTTCCAAAATAACAGACCCGCTTTTTCTATATTTATTTGGGAAAAGCATTTTGACTGTTTGGGAAAAATCCTAACATGCGTCATTTAAAAAAATCAATTGGCAATAATAGTAAGTATTACATAATAATAATTGCCGCTGCTTTTGTTGCCTATTGGCCATTAACACTGAATGTTTTTTCTTTAAAAAATGACGCAACCGCATATTTTCTTCCCTGGCGCTATCATATAAGTGAGACGATACAAAATGGGTATTTTCCTTTTTGGTCTCCTTATTTGTATACTGGCTTACCATTACACTCAGATATTCAAAGCGGCGTTTGGAATCCTGTAGTCTTCATAGTATCGCTATTTACAAGTTATAATATGAGTGTATTACAATGGGAAACCCTTTTATACATAATCGTGGCAGGGATTGGGTTCTTTCAGCTGTGCCGTTTTTTTTCTTTACACAAAAAGGTCTGCCTGTTTCTTTCGGTTTCGTATATGTGTTGTGGCTTCGTTGTAGATAGCGGGGCTTTTATTCCGTGGATAGCATGCTCTGCATACATACCGTTTACGTTTTTATATTTCCTCAGAACGATTCAGCATCCCATGTTAACGAACACCCTCAAGCTTGCTTTAAGCATCTCGTTGCTTTTTTTAGCGGGCTATTCCAGTTTTTTTATTTTTACATCATACATCCTTTTCTTCGTCTGTGTGGCTCATGTGATAATTTGTATCAAAAAACAGAACAAGAATCATTTATTCCGATTTTTACAGCATTTGACAATTGCATTCTTTTGCTCCCTAACCATTTGTAGTCCTGCATTAATTTCTTATGCAGAATTTTTGCCTTATTATAATCGGGGGCATGGGCTTAGTCTTCAGATGTCACAGAGCAACCCATTTGCCTTCGGGAACATCGTTTCTTATCTTTTCCCGGGAGCGTCCTATAAGCTCAATACTCAAAACGACATTAGTTCAAGAAATGCCTATATTGGAATTCTGCCTGTTTTATTTATTTTTCTCTCCTTGCGAATTAAATACGGACTGCACCAACAAATAATATTTGGCATTACTACTCTTTGTTTTTTGTTCAGCCTGGGCGGTGCAACCCCTGTGCACAAATTGTTTTATCACATCTTACCATTAACAAATACCTTTCGTCATCCGGCCACTATCCGCTTATTTACTTCTATGGGAATGCTCCTTCTCGCAGGCTTCGGGTTAGAATATTATATGAATAATAAGGTCGTTTCGCCTTTAAAAAGAATTATAGTCACAACAATCGTTGTACTCCTATTATTTATCCTTTTTGTACTTTTTTTTGACAACGGTCTTTATGACCTAAAGGGGGTAAATTCCTTACATTTAACTACTGCTTTCATCAAGGGATTCTTCGACTCTTCTTCTTTTTTTGATTGGCTATTTATAGGGAGTGTAACGCAATTAGTGTTTTTGACGTTGATTTTATTCATAAAAAACAGGGATTTCCTGTTTTATGCTGGCATTGCAAACGTCGTTGTGATGTGTTTTTTATCTATGCCTTTCACCATGATTTCACAACATAAAGCCAAAGAGGTTAATGCCTTTGTGAATTCTTTCCCTAAAAATTTTCCCCCGGATTTAGCCTGGAAAAATATCGAATTCAAAGCTAACGATAGCTCTGCCCTGACGGTTTATGGTTACAAAAACTTTTATACAAAAAATATTTCCATCCAGGATCACGTTATTACCCCTACCATCAATGAACGATATATAATAATGCTCAAAGATCCAGCATTAAAGGAAACAGTTAAGGAACATAAATTTGCGTATGCTGAAAATGCAATTACAACCCTTCTAAAATTTTCTCCCAGCTCATTTTCTTTTCTCATCGACAACAAAGAGCCGACTGTATTTCGCATTACTCAACAATATAACAGTAACTGGAAGGCTACCGTAAATGGTCACGCCATTCCTGTCACCCCGGATAACGTTGCTTTTATGAAAATAATGATCGGGAAGGGACCTAATCGAGTAGACCTGGTTTATAGACCGACGGCAGTAATAGCTGCGGGTTACATTTCACTAATAATATTTTTAGGATGCATTGCCTGGCTTATTTATTCTAAATGGACAAAAAAATGAACCACCCTGAAATAAGGAATTGGAGCCTTGCATTCATTCTCACCTCACCAATGCTGATCTTTTTTGGGGGTTACTTATTTAATCATTCAGGCAATTTAATTCCAACTGGCTTCATTCAATATGATAATGTTTCTTATATCGCCTATGCAAAGCAGTATCTCGATAGCAATGTTTTTCATTGGCAATATTCCAATCCCTTCAATGCCCAGACTCTAATGCCCATCTATTTTCAGCCACAAACTCTTTTTTTTGCGCTTTTACTGAAACTCGGAGTCCCTGCATCGTGGATCCTGATCACATTTACTGTTATTTGTTCCGTTATTTGCTTCAGGCTCGTGATTGCCATTTTTGATCATCTTCTCGAAAGAAATAGATACAGAATCTTTTCTATTTGGCTCTTTGCATGGGGGGGAGGTTTGTTGGCACTGGCGGGTATTATTCTTCACTTCCTTTTAAACAATGGCAAAAGTCTTGTTGAAGACCTTTTTATTTTAGACCCAGGATATGGATGGTGGGGCTTGAATCTTGGCAGATCATTATTTTTTTCCTGCGAGGCCTATTACCATGTTCTGTTTTTAGGGTGTGTATACTGCTTGCTGAAAAGAAAATGGATAGGCGGCTCAGTTTTGATGCTGGTACTCTTACTGTCACACCCCTTTTCAGGATTGGAGTTAATAGGGATTGTATGCTTTTGGATCTTTATTGAACTCCTTATTGACCGAACAACTCTGCCTCGCGGGTTCGTGTTAGCAGTCATCTTTTGTTTAGCCTTATATATATACTACTATTTTTTTTATTTGAATCAATTTGCTGATCACCGCTCTGTGGCTGACCAGTATAGTTTAAAATGGAGATTGGGTCTCTATCGAGCAATTCCGGCCTATGGATTGGTTGGCCTGCTCGCCGTTGTTGCCATTAGGAGAGAAAACTTTCGAAGATTTTTTCAAACAAGTTCAAGCAGGCTTTTCCTCTGCTGGTTTATAATAGCCTTTTTGCTGGCAAATCATGATCTTTTCATGAAAGGAAGACAACCTATACATTTTACAAGGGGCTATATATGGACAAGCCTGTTCCTGTTAGGTTTGCCAACCCTTCAGCGACTGAATATTAGCATGAAAACAAGATTTCACCGGCTTGGTCTCATCTTCATAGCCCTCATATTTTTTGTTGACAATCTTACCTGGATTTCTCTAAATGTAGCCTCACGAGCAGCACATCCTGATTCACGCTATATAAATTCGGAGCAGGAGCAAGTATTCACATTGTTAAATAATGAATGCACCGAGCGCACCCTACTCATTAGCAATGATGGCACCATTTCTTACTTAAGTACTGTGTATACAAAAGCTTATCCGTGGCTGTCACATCCATTCACCACCCCTTTTGTGGCTGATAAAAAAATTTCTTATCGTGCCTTTATCGAGAGGGGTCAGGTTGATAGTTTGTGGTTGGGGCGTCAAGTTATTTTTGTGCTAAAAAGAGATAAAGAGCTTGAACATATTCTACCGGTATTGAATAAAATGGATATAGTAATGGAAAAAGAAACGACAAACTATTTTATTTTCAAATCGGATTCACTTTTTTTGAAAAGACAGTAGTTCCGTTTTCGCGATGTCTATTTAGATTATAGCAAAGACTAAAAGCGATTTATTAGTTGATGCAAATTTTTTAAACAACTTTTTCTACCCTGATTTTCTTAATACCCAGTGATCTTGCGCGGCCTCATTATTATTTGTAATCCCGGCAAAGAATTCAACAATCTCAAATTGGTCAGCCACAATGCGTTTTATAAACTCAGGAGGTTGAAAAGCGGAAAACAGGCGATTTCCTTCGTTAATATAGTGGCGTGTAACCAAATAACCTTTATCAAAATGCGATCGCTCAGTTGCCGTGAGCTTTGAACGGTAGGCCACGCCCTGTGTTGTAATAAAGATAATGCCCGCCGGTTTTGTTAACCTGTACAATTCATTCATCCAGGCTACGTGGCTGGCTTCAGAAAGATGTGTGAATATGGAAACACCGATAACAGCATCAAAAAAAGAATCCAAATAATTCGTAGGAGGATCGATGCGGTTCACGGAAAATTTGATGTCATCTAATTCACGCTTGCACCAATCGATATATTCCTGGTTATAGTCTGTTCCATGTATTTCCGTCCCCGGTAATAAAGCAGGCAGGTGGCGGACAATTCTCCCAGGGCCACAGCCCCAGTCCAATATTCTCCCCCGCAATACATCCCGATGCTTTTGTATGCGGTAAACTATTTCTTTTGCCGTAGAAAGCCCATCATTATAGTACTCCCTGAGATTTAATGTGTATGTTTCATAGATCGAAAAATCAGGAGGCAGTGCGAGCCCGGGGTTTTGCAAACGGAACACTCTGTTTTCCTTCTCAAAATTTTTCTTTTGTAACCTATACCTGATTTTATCCGCAACAAAAAGTAAGCGAAGCTTTCGTAACGCTGCAGATATTTGTGATTTGACCCTGGCCATTACACGAAAATAAAGAGAGAAAGGAATTTCTTCCCTTCTCTCTTGTTGATTAATTCGAAAAATTTCTACCGCATTAAATACATTTTTCCATAGCCTTTATTAAAATACTTGTCTGTATTGTCTCCGGAAGCTTTGTATTTATCGAGAGATTTTCCATTCAGGTTTGTAACAACTCGATATAAATAAATTCCGTTGCCCAGTTTCCCACCGTACTGGTCAGTTCCATCCCATTTAAATTCTGTGATATTTCTTCCGATATGCAGGGGGCCCAGTTCATCCTTCGTTATCTCCCGCACTATTTTACCTGTTATCGTCATGATCTCAATTTTGATGTTCTGTGGTACCTCGCTGCCTGTCAATGTAAATACGAAAGCTGTTGAAGTTGTGAAGGGGTTCGGATAGTTCAGCATATTCGAGATCATTGGCTTATTAATAATTTCAAAGGCCACGCGGTATTCGAAAGCTCCGGCGTTGTTATTGCTTTCATCTTTCCCGGTAATGATCAATTCGTACGCGCCATCATCTTTGAAATACGGAAGGAAATTAATAGAAGCCGTATTGTCGTTTGTGGGGGGCGGTCCGGCCGGAGTAAATTGTAATGTATCTATACTGTTAAAATAGAAATTGTGCAGACTGCCATCCGGATAGCGAACCTTTAAAGTGACAAGAGAAGTGTCAGTCAGGGTCATCCATCTTGCTTCATCCTTTAACTTGATTAAGATATGAGGTTTGGAAGACACAATGTCGTTGTTGAGAATATGTTGCCCGTCGAATGTTACATCCAAAAGGGGATTCAAACTATCAGGTTTTACATAAAAGCTTCTGTAGGCGAAATTATTAAGCAAGTATTGTTCAGGCTGATCGTTGTCAGGATTGAAATTTACATACAGGTTATTTATGCCCGGCAGGTTCCTTGTGTTGATAGTAGTACTTAAAATCACGGAATCATCGGGTGTCAAAGGCTTTTGCCTTGATAGGGGTATAATGTTCTGAACGTTATTTTTGTCGGTTATCGTCATTTTAACCTTCAAACTATCAAAAGGCAAGTCACTAACGTTTTTAAAGGCAACTTTAAAATTTACAGGCTGACCGATGTCAACTGCAGTATCCATCTGGAAGTAAATATTCGGCGCTATCGCTCCTTCAGGAGCTCCCACATAATTGATGCGCCAATAGTTAAGCTGATAAGGAGTATAATGTGCAGTATCGATGTTGCGCATTTTCAATTGGAGGTAAGGATATGTTTTCGGGTCGACCGAAGAAAGATCAAAATCCTGTGATGACTGATCTAGAGCAGGATATAAAATTGTTTCATTCCCTGCAAGATCGACACCATAGACGTCAACCGTCGGCTGATCGCCCATCGTTGAGTCCAGGGAGCTTCCTCTCCAATGCAACTGCTTCCATGCTTTAGCAGGACCGAATAAGGGTGATGTAATGAATCCCATTGAATCAACTACGGGGCAGTCTACCGATAACGATGTATTATCGTAAGTACCCTGGGTGAGCACCCATCTTGGAGTAAAGGAAGGATCGTTTTTCTTATATACAAACACAAAATTTCTGGGCATATAGAAAGAGTCAATGTCGGCAAAACCCGCATTCTTCAAATATTGATCTAAACTTTGCCCCGCTCCATAAATTGTTTGATCATCGTGCCATTCTGGAACATATTTTAAAAGGCTTGCAAACTGCGGATATGTAACCGGATCAAGCAAAAAACTTCTAACAATAACATAAGATCCATCGGGTATCACATTTTGCATAAAGTCCATGGCCCTTTTTCGGCTGGTTGCGGAATCCCACCGGTATTCAAAATTATATTGCCTTCCTCCTGAACAGTCATTTGAAGTACTCCCGTATAAGCCATGGCCAGTCGGTGCGACATGGTCAAGAGTTGTGTTCATCCACGGTTTAAACGTTTTCGGGTCATAGACATTAAACACTACAGATTGGAACCAACATGTATTATGTATGTTCGAATGGTTACCATCGGTAATCGCAAAATTACCTTCCTGGCCTGCACTTGTAACCCATGTTCCTTGCCTGATAAACAGATTTTGGATGGACGTTTCAAACTTCCAGGATCTGGAATTCGAATCAAGGTCAATATCCTGCGTTGTAGATTTCAGGTGCTGAAAGAAATGGGACTGGTTAAATCCCGCATCACTATTAGCCAGGTAAATAAATGAAAAGGAACTCCATTTAGGTTCTCCTTGCGGAGGAATTTGCGCCACTCTCCAATAGTAAACAGTGCTGTCAATAAAAGTTATGCCGGGAGTAAATTCAAGAACGCCACCCGTTGTTGTGACACTTCCTGATACTTTGAGTGGTGAATTGAAAAATTCTGTCGTATCAATTTCGACATTATATTTTGACAACGCCGCAAAAGGATTAGCTGTTGACGCTACAAGCTTTATATTCTGTTTATTAACGATTGAAAAATCATACGGGAAGATCGGCCTCGCAGCATCGTTATAAATAATTACATCTTTTGTAATTGTATTGTTCGTTTCGTACAATTCATCAACCGCATTATCAGGATCAATTGTTATTGTAATCCGGTTAAGTCCGACGTCACGATTGGCAATAATGGGAACCTGTAGAGAAATAGAATCGGAGTACCGAATTCCGGCAATTGTATCCCTATTGATCACCTGCGTGATGCCGTTGGGATAAGTGCGTTTTATTTCTATCACTATATTACTATCCACAGCTTTACCCATATTCAGCATTCGTGCGTCCACCCGGAAACTGGTTTCGTCTACAGAAATAAACGAGGGAGACACTTTCACTAAGGGATCCTCGATCACATAGTCTGGCTTTTCCTGCGTATTGTACCTGAGAGCAGGATCGCCGTTTAATGATATTTGCTCGCAATGTACACGGGCGTAAAAATCAAACTGGGTGGTAACGTCAAAACTACGTCGAATAGCTTCCACCATTATGTCACCGATAGGTTGTCCATACTTGCTAAAGGATATTGCTCTGTAATTGGCTGTATTAAATATGTCCAGGTATTGAACTATTCCCAAACTTGTAGTTGCCAGAAAGGCAACAGATCCTCTGTCTGGGGTCAACACAAAATTTTCGGATACGCTGTTTTTGGTAACTAAACGGTTTTGGTCAAAAGTATAAATGTTTCCGGCGTTACAGCCCAAGGCAATAAATATAGGGTACTTCCCCTGATTGTTATAAGCCTTGGGGTTGTCGAGGTTAAAGTCTAGCGTTGAAGAGGCTGAATGTCCAAAATAAAGTATTATACTAAGGCCTTCCTGAAATAGATTTTTCAATTCTTCGCTCTTTATCTGGTCTCCAACATTAGTTGAAGCTTTGGCAAAAGTGGTTACGGTGCCGCCGAATAATGTATCGGAGATAATGTCTTTATAATACCCCATTATTTGGTTTAATATAGTCAATAGCGATGCATCATCAGCCCCAATGACGTGAATCACATTTTTCATCCATGCTTTATCCGCGATTAAGGGTGAAGAGATGGCTTGCGTCGCTTCATACTCTTTTACTTTGTTCAAGTAAATTGTTACTTCATCTGGGGAAATAACTGAAAGACGACCGATGGGAACCGCGGGGATTGTGTTAGGGATATTGCCGTTAATAAAACAGCTAAACAAATTATCTGAAGCCGGATAACCAAATGTAGGAACAAGGTTGAGTTTATTCAGATTATCCTTAATAGTTTGAGTCACAGAGCTTTCATTAGCCCTGTATTCAACATAGTTAACCCCTTTACCAATTAAAAATACCAGCTTTGGAGGGATTGTGTAATTATTTAGAGCATAGAGGATAAAATTTTTAATGGAGTAAGGATGGGATTTTATGCCGAAGGCAAACTGATCAACCAGCTGACCGATGTCGTAAATTTTGCTGTTATAACCACCCCCCGCGGGTGAGCTTCGATAAAGCCTGTATTCTTCGACGGGATTGTTGCCGTTCGTTCCACTGTACAGCACAGAATTCGATATTATGAGATAATCTCCTTGTTTATCGGGTAAGCCGTAATTAACGAAATTTCGCGTTTCAAGTGAAGTGACGAAATTAATATTCGAATTATCCTCGCTTACTAACACAAGCTCCCTGTCTAAAGAGGAGGGTTCCAGTGCGATCTTTATTAAGGTTGGAGTAGAAATATCCGCAACATATCTTTTTCCATTTGTAAGATCATACAAGACAGGTGCTGTAGTGCCATAATTAAAATTACTGATCTCGATATAATTTCCATTTATGTTCGCAGGAAGTTTAAAATAAAACTTTTTTAAGTTGTCGAAATTGAATTGTCTCGGATAAGTTATTTCGTATTGGGCTACTACCATTCTGTCAGCGCTTCCCGTTCCGTCATTGATAATACTTACTAACGCCGATCCGGTGCTGATCACCGAAAGTGGGAACGAAGTTTGGAATTTGACATAGTCGAAATAATCCATAGTTTGTTGTACCACCTGCGATCCATTAACCGTTACTCTAAAAGATCTTTGATTCACCGCATTCCCCGCCGCATTTATACTCAACGTCGGATCGGGACCCGCGGTGTAAACGTTTAGATTCGAATGAGTAATATTCAATTTACCTCCTGCTCCAATATCGGTTGATGTATATCCCTCGTCCTTATCATACGCTGAGGAATAAACATAGCTTTCCTGCACTTTCTGTGCATTCCCCACGTTAATCTTATTTTTGAAATAATTACCAAGTGTATACATGAAATAAGGCTCAGGCGAAAGTACATTACCTGCAATGTTATTAACAGTGCTTACCAGTCTCTTATTGGGAGTTGAAGAATTTGCCGTCAGAAAATAAGAAGCACTATCGGTTTGCAAACTCCAATGATCGTTTAGCTGATAATCAGGATTTATATACAGTCCTTTGTCCGGTTTCCCGTCATTCATCTCTCCCCAAAATTCAATATAATCACCCCCGCCAAGTAGTCCCGTGGGTACGGACGTATATAAGGAAATTTCTTTCCCGTTTCTCCATAATTGAAAATTTTCTGCTGGAGTATTGCCAAGCCCAATTGAACTTAGAGTTGCCTGGCTAATGCGGAAAAGGCCAGTTGTACCAACTCGGAATTTATAATAAGTCTTGCTATAGTCTATCCATTCATTATTATAAACCTGCGCTCTTAATAAGAAGCCTGTGTATATGAATAGTAGCAGGAGTAAAAGTCTTTTCATGGTGGCCAGGATTTTATAAGGTACAGTTTATTTTTTCTTTTTATTCTTATCATTTATCAGGTCAAGCTTCAAAGAAAATACATGGGTAAACAACGGATTTGATTGGTTAGCAAGATTAGCAAACGCATAGTCAATTGTGATATTTTGGATCTTAAAACCTGCACCAATGCTCGGTTGGTATATCCAAACTTTTTTCTGGTTCAATGTGTCCGCGTCCGCAAGGGCTCTCTGAAAATTATTGATACCTCCGCGCAGGTAAAATATATTATTGATATTTAACTCAACACCAAGTTTGGGATCAATGCTAATTGCATCGCTGCTAATAACAGTATTCCTTTTTCCATCAAAAGTCAGGTCAAAGTTTGCCTCGGCAAGCAAGCTCAGTTTGCTACCGATCTTAAAATCTCTTGCAGCGCCAACAATCAACCGCGGGGCAGTCATTTCAGTTGATTTAACTGGAATATCGTTTTTGGTTAAATAGA
>Ga0068859_100006145_pt1 | contig 12205 bp, 13 predicted proteins | sample KBSSwiS22_FD_66585 | JGI IMG/M metagenome (GOLD analysis project Ga0068859, IMG submission 66585) | Switchgrass rhizosphere microbial communities from Kellogg Biological Station, Michigan, USA - KBS Switchgrass S2-2 | ecosystem: Host-associated > Plants > Roots > Rhizosphere > Soil ... | reverse complement strand
GTAGCGCTCGATCACCGCGCGCGCCCAAAGCACTTGCGCGGTGGCGGCCGACCCCTCGCGCGCCGCACGCTCCAGCCACGGAAGCGCTCGCTCAGAATTGCCGGCATTGAGTTCGAGGACGCCGAGTGTTTCGGCCGCTGCGCTCGCAGCCGGATGGGCCGCCAGCAGATTTTCGAGGCGAGTCCGCGCTTCGTCGAGGTGGCCCGTTCGTCCGAGCAGATCGGCCAGGTAGATTCCGCTGTCGGCCTCGCTCAGCACATCAGCCCTGCCAATCGCGGCGACTCCGACCCGTTCCGCAAAATCCACCCGAAACGCCGGGAAGCTGAATTTCCTGACGTAGTCGCGAAGCTCTCGTTCGAGAAGCGCCGGATCGCCGAAGACCGTCGCAAACACCTCGGGCGGCTGGCCGCCGTCGTGAAGCTGCGACAGATACGCGGCCAATTCGGCGGCGCGGCGCTGGCTGCCGAGCTGAAGGTAGTGCATCAGCGCCCACGACTCGGCGTAGAACGCGCTGCGCCGGTTGCCTTCGTTGTACTCGGGCGAGGCATAGTCGACGGCGAGCAGATCGCGCAGTGGCATCAACGGGCCATCTCTGAGCAAGGCGAGGTACTCGTTGATCGGCACGCCAATCAGCGCATTCTTCCCGCCGTCCCGCTCCTGAAATGTCTCGTAAAACCCGGCCAGCCCTTCGTTCGCCCACGGCGGCAAGCGGCCCGAAGTGTTCTGCACCAGAAAATGGGCGTACTCGTGAAAGACCACGCGAAGCGAACTCTGCTGCGCGGCGGCGCTGATCGCAATCACGTTGCGATCGCTCCAGCCCGAAAAGAAACCGGCCAACTCGACCGGCTTGCCGCGGAACGTCGGCTTGTAGGGCGTCAGCGAGGAATCGTTCTGAAACACGAAGACGACGGTGGGAATCGGTGTGGCAACGGCGGATGCCGGGAGGAGGCGCGAGAGGACCTCGCGAAACCGCTCCAGGTTCTGGGCGACCTCGCGAAGGTCGCGCTCGGAGGTCTCGCCGACGAAGACGAAGTGCTCGGATCGCAGCCGTGTCCATCGCGACTCGGCGACAGCGACCGCAGAGCACAGCATCGCGACAACCGCACAGATCAGCGTTCGCATTCGTCCATGGCGTCCGGCTTCTGCCGGAACGTACTCATCAGGTGGTGTACGAGAACTCGATCGTAGTCGCGGCGCCTGGCTTAACCGTCACTTTTTTCGTCAGCTCGCCGAAACGTTCGTGCCAGGTCTTGATCGTATAGGTGCCGGCCGGAACGTTCGCCATCGCAAACGCGCCATCGGCGCCGCTGACCGCGAAATACGGGTGCGAGACGATGCCGACATACGCGGTCATCCACCGGTGCACGTCGCAGCCGATCGGCAGCATCACTTCGGGCGCTTTCGGCGTAAACGAGAACACGATGCCGGCCTTCGGCTGGCCCACGTTGAAGCTATTCCCCGCTGCCGACGAACTATGCACATTGTGCAGCAGGTCATCGTCGTTCCTGATTTGCAGCATCTGACCGACTCGCATGCCGACGACGCGCGGACGGTAGAAGCACGCGCGTTGATCGATGACGACCGGTTCGGTGGGAACCGGCGTGTTCGGAAACATGCCGTCCAGCCGGACGAACACGTTGGCGACGCTTCCGTCGGCGGCAATCATCGCCGATTCCTGAATGACGCGATGACCGGCATTCAACGCCGAACACTTGGGATCGACGCCCATGCGAATGAACGGATTGCCCGGCTCCTTGCCAGCCAGAAGGACATGTCCCTTAATCGTGCCGAGCGACGACTGAGCGGTGGCGCTGATGGCAAGAAGCATCAAGCAGGACGCCGCGACGAACCCACCACCAAACCAGCGTACGCTCCACACGTTACGCACCCTGAGCACCTAGGATCCGTTCTTCGGCCGCTGACTCGTATCGACATCCGTACCTGGCGCCACCCGGTACCAGTAACGGCGATGGCACGTCTCACACGCCTGATCGAGCACGTCGCCGGCATTCAAGAGCGCTTTCACATCGCGCGCCTCGATAGCCTGCAGCGATTCGAGTGTGGCGGCGTGGAGACCGTGGGCGCCGCTGGTCCAGGCGCCCGGATCGTTCTTGACCCGATCTGCGATTTCCTCCGGCGTCAGATCGACGCGCTCGTCCTCGGCCTTTTCGCCTGGCTTCGCGACCTGCCGGCCCGGTACGAGCAGCAGGTTGCTCGCCTCCAGCAACGAAATCGCATGGCGGCGGAGATCCTTCCATTCCTCGTCGGTCCTCGGCGCTTTTTCTTCAATGCCCTGCAGCGTGGCCACGATTTCGACTGAATCCCAAATTGCGTCGGCATTCGGATCGACGACCGAGTCCATGATGTCCTTGACGGTCGCCGTCGGCTGAAATTCAGGTGGCGTCGAACGTGAACACGCGCCGCCGACGCATACCAGGCCTGCAAGGAGGCTGACCACGAATGCTGATCGCATCGGGCGAAAGTCTACCTGATTCAAAAGAGGTCAGGACCGGGAGTTCACGAGCGCTGGTTCCGACGCTCGAAGGAACCATCGATCGAGGACAACGTGCCGGACGAAAGCCGGGACGCGCATCAAGCCGACCGCCAATGCCGACGTCAGCGAAGCAGGCAGGATTGAATGCCGTGGACGTGCGGACGATCCAAATCGGGCGGCCAGTTGTTGCTCGTACTCGGCCAGCCGATCGCGCGAGTAGACACCCCGCGCATTGATGATGGCCGCTGCGGCCATGATGCCCGACTCGATCGCCGGCCGGATGCCCTCGCCGCTCTGCGGATAAGCCAGGCCGGCCGCGTCCCCAATCAGCACCACCCCGGCGTCGACGACCCGCCTCGCACGCGGTTCTGCGAGCAGGTACGCATGGCCGCGCCACCGCCACGTGGTGTGTCGCGGAACGCGCCCTCTTTCCTGCAGGTACGCGATGAATTGCTGCGTTGCCTTCGAACACGCATGCCGATCCAACAGGCCCAACCCGATATTGAGGTAGTTCTGCTTGCGAAAGCACCACCCATAGCCATTCAGCTCCGCCGAGAAATAGAGCTCGGGCATTTCGCCGTCGACAGCAAACGCTGCAGCGTCCGCATCAATTGAAAACTCGGCCTCTTGCGCCGCCACGATAGGAGCGTCGGTGTCCAGTGCCGTGTTGGTCGACTCCAACGTTTCGAGCGGCGGATGCTGCGGATCGCGATTCAGCATCCGCGCGACCGGGCAAAAGTGCCCACCGGCGCCGACGAGCATGTTCGCGGTCACGCGCTCATTCACGATCCACTGCGTTCCGGCACGACGAACGGTGGCGACCGCCTCGCCGTCATGCCGCCGGGCTCTCGACCGGCCAAGCAGATAGTGATCGAACTCGCACCGGCGGATGCCGTAGCTGACGATGCCGTCGTAGGCAGTCGTCACGTCGCGCCGGTGCCCGATGACGCCGGCTCGAAAGCCGCGAATCGGCTGAAGAGTCCGGCCGTTCGCGTATTCGTTGAGATCGAGCTCGAGGTCGGTGACGGCCTGCGGCGTGATCCAACCCGCGCACACCTTGTCGCGCGGAAAGACGGCCTTGTCCATGACGATCACGTCGGCGCCGGCCTGTTGAAGGGCGCGCGCGCACGACGAACCGCCAGGACCGCCGCCGACGATCAAGACGTCACAGGTATCCATATTGGACAGGGTCCGGCCAAAGCCGGACACTACGAGTGTTCACGTACCCACGGAATGCGATTGCTGCCGCCGCGGGCGAACACAATCTGAAAGAGCTGCATCGATCCGGTTCGGAACGCGACCTGCGATCCGGACAGATACAGGCGCCACGCGCGCACGAACGTGTCATCGAACATCCGCGCCACCGTGTCTGCGGCATCGTTGAAACGGCGCAACCAGTGGTCGAGCGTTTTCTCGTAATGGAGACGTAGGTTCTCGACGTCGAGCACCGAGAGGTTCTGCGGCATCAGCGCCCGCTCGAAGACCTCGCTGAGCGTCGGCGGATAGGCGCCGGGAAAGATCCGCCTGGTAATCCAGGGATTGAGCGGCGCGGGCCGGTCCCGGCCGATGAAGTGCAAGAGTCCGCGGCCATTCGCATGGATCGAGCGATCGATGACGGATCCAAACGTGGCGTACTCCGGCAACCCGACGTGCTCGAGCATCCCCACCGAGACGAACGCATCGAAGGTGCCGGTCGTGTTGCGATAGTCGTCCTCGACGAACTCGACGCGATCGCTCAACCCCATCCGCGCGGCGCGTTCCCGCGCGTACGCGATTTGCGCGACCGAGACGTTGAAGGCGCGCACGCTCACCCCGTAGTTCGCCGCCATGAACAAGGCCAGCGAGCCCCAGCCGCATCCCGCCTCGAGCACGCGTTCGCCCGGGTTGAGGCGCAGCTTGCGGCAGACGAGATCCATCTTGGCGAGCTGCGCGGCTTCGAGCGAATCGCCCGGCGACGGAAAGTACGCGCACGTGTAGACCATTTCCTCGTCGAGCCATAATCGATAGAAGTCGTTTCCAAGATCGTAGTGATGATGGACGTTTTGCCTGGCTGCCTGCAGGGTGTTGGATCGCTGCCAGAGCCACCAGGGCCGCGGCTGGCGCGGTGACAATGCCCGGTACACCGCCTCGAGCAGTTCCACGAGATCGCCGTCGATCTCGACCGCACCCGACATGTAGGTCTCGCCGAAATTCAGATCGGGATCCCAGAGCCAACTGAATAGCGCGATGCGGTTCCGGAAGCGGATGGTGCCGGCAACGGGACGGCTCGGCGACGGCAATTCATAACCGTCCCAGAGCGCAAACTGAATCGGCGCTCCTGGAACGGTTGCCTGGATCCGGCGGAGCGCCCAGCGATCGACGGCTGTAGAGGCCCACGACGAGACGTCGTTCGAGATGGCAGGAACCGGTAGCGGGTGCTCGTGCACAAGTCCCTCCTACATTACGGTTGAGCATGCCTCATGCCAAGCCGATCTTGAAAGGTCTCTTTGCGGAGTGGGTACGAGGCTTGCTCAGTCCCGGCTCGGAGAAGGACTGATGCGCGTAGCTCTCTTACTGTTTGGAATTCTTCTGGCAGTCATGCCGGTCAGTGGCAACGACTCGCTGCAGATTAGGGTTTCGCCTGCCCAATCGATGGCCCCTGCCAATCTTTTTATCCGCGTGTCGATCGAGCCCAATTCGATCAACCGCACCGTCTTCGTCGAGGCTGAATCCGACGACTACTATCGCAGCAGCGAAGTGGCACTCGAGGGCGAGGACGGCCCACGCACGGTTGTGCTGCAATTCCGGAGTGTCCCCGGGGGCCACTACCAAATCCGCGGCTCGGTGGGAGACGCGCGCGGCCGTCAGGTGGCGACTGCGCGTCAGGACGTCGTAGTGATTTCGTCCGGCGACGATCGCTGAGCCGCCACTCGATCCGGAGGCAGAGCGCTTTCGTATCGCTGTCACGGCCGCGGGCTCTGAAGCCAGTCGCCTACCCGGATGTGCCCGGCTTCAGCCGGACCAACAGCGTTCGCAATGAGCGGAAGGCAGCGAGCATGTCCGCGTACGAAAAGTTCGCGTTGCGCCCGCTGGGATTCGGCAGCACGAAGACGCGTGCTCCCTCGAAACGTTCGCGCCGTTGCAGACCGAGCGCGACCGTCTGCCCTCCAGGGACGCTGAAGATCGACCGAAAGAGGGTGACCCCGACGAAGGCCACCACGGCCGGTTTCCAGCGCCGTACTTTCTGTTTCAGGGCGTCGAGACCCTCCACGTACTCGGCTGGCCGCAGCGTGTCGATGCCGGGCGTCGGCCGCGGCACCAGATTCGTGATGCCGTAGCCAAACTCCACCAGCCGCCCATCATCTTCGGCGCGCAACAGCTCCGGCACCAGCCGGGCTTCGAACAGCAGCTTCCAGAATCGATTGGAGAATCCGGCGAAATGATGCCCGATTGTGGCTGAGCGGACTCCCGGATTGATACCGACGAACAGCACCCGCATGCCCGCGCCGAGCCGGTCCTCCAGGCGCAACGATTCCCAGTTCACGGATGCGGCGGTGCTCTGACGGTCGCGTTGTCGTGGCATCAGGGTTGTACAATTGGTGATCGAGATGGCAGCCCGTGTCACGTCCTGGTTGTCTCGTCCGTCGATGCTCCGCACGCTCGTCTCGCACGTGCGGGTCACGCTGCGGCTGCTCCGCGAGCCGCGCGTTCCGCTGCTGCTCAAGCTGATTCCGGTGCTCGCCGCCGGCTACGTGATTTCGCCGCTCGATTTCGTACCCGACGTCTTCCCGATTGTCGGGCAACTCGACGACCTCGGCATCATCTTCGTCGCGCTCGAAGCGTTTCTGCGCATCACCCCCGCCGACGTCGTGGACTATCATCGGTCGGCCGTGGCCGAAGGCCGCCGTTTCGGTCCGATGCCACCTGGCGGCGAAGTGATCGACGCCGAGTACCGCCGCGACTGACTAACCACAGAAAGCATACCGTTATGAACTGGCTGTTCAAGGAAGAGCCGACCCATTACAGCTACGACAGTCTGGTCAAGGACAAGCGCACGGTATGGAGCGGTGTGAAGAATCCGCTGGCGCAGAAGCATCTCCGGTCCGTCAAGAAGGGCGATCGAATCTTTTATTACCACACCGGCGATGAGAAATCGGTGGTCGGGATCGCCAAAGCGCTTGGCGACGCCTACGCGGATCCGAACGACAAAACCGGGAAGCAATCCGTGGTTGACGTCGCGCCGGTAAAGAAGCTCGCGCAACCGGTGACGCTCGCCTCGATCAAGGCCGACGCCGCATTCACGTCGTTCCCGCTCGTCAGAATCTCGAGGCTGTCGGTAATGCCGGTCACCGACGACGAGTGGGATCGGATCGTCGCCAAATCATCGGCGTAGGGGTGGGCCTTCAGGCCCCGCCGTCGGCGCGGCTCTGCCCGAGGCAGGCTCCACCCGCGACAGCATCCCTGCCACCAAGACGACGGTCGGCGCCCACAGCAGCGTGAGCCTCGCGAACCCGTAGCGCTCGTAAAGAAACCCGCCCATCGCCGGGCCGAGCAGCAGCCCTACCGCCCACGCAACGTTGTAGAGCCCATATGACACGCCGAACGACGGCGATCCGGCGGACGCCGTGGCCTCCGCCATGTAGGTCAACGACGGCGTGATCATCGTCGCAATCGCAATCGCGGCGACGACGTAAAGGCCGGTGGCTGAAAGAAAGCTCCAGCTGAGAGGAAGAAGCGGCAGCATCGCGCCGATGGCGGCGAGCCCCCAGAGCGTCAGGCGGCGACCGCCGGCGCGATCGGCAAGGTGACCGAACACCGGATGCAGAACGGCTGCGGCCAGCGCGCCGCCGCCGAAGACGAGACCGATGCGCGCCGGCCCGAGACCGATCGCAGCGCTCAGAAACAGCGACAGCACCGGCTCGAGCATGGCAATCGTCCCACCGCCGACAATCACCGCCACCGCGCACATCGCGACCGCCGGCACGCGCACGATCGCCGACAGCGGCAACGGCTCGTTGGCCTGGCTCTTTGATGGAAAGCGGAGAAGCGCGAGGCCCACTGCGACGACGACCGACATGGCCGCGACGAAAAGATACGGCAGTCGGATGCCCCCGGTCTCGTAGAGCCAGCCGCCAAGCGTCGGTCCGGTCATGAAACCAAACGTGGACCCCGACATCACGAGGCCCATGACCCGCCCGCGTTCCTCGGCCGCGTACAAATCCGCAATCAGCGCAAAGCCGACGACCCACGTCACCCCATCCGCCGCGCCTTGAACGAGCCGGGCCGCGAAGAGCCACGACATTCCCGGCGCGAAGGCAAACAGCACCGACGATGCCGCCAGGGCGAGCAAACCGCCGACCAGCGGCAAGCGGCGGCCGACACGATCCGAAAACGATCCCATCGGCACCGACACTGCAAACAGCGTGACGCCGAAGGACGCGAACAGCAGACCGATGAGCGTCGGCGACGCGCCGAACTCACGGCTCAAATGCGGGAGGACCGGAACCGCGATCGAGTAGGCGAGGATGTCGGTGAACACGGCCGTCGTCACGAGGGCCACGGCCAGGGCGCGAGAGTTCGTGATCGACACTCAACGACAGTTAATCACGAAGACGCGAAGGACACGAAGGGGACGAAGCGTCAATGAAACGTCCTAACGACGCTTGAGAAACAGACACGCGAGAGGCGGCACGGTCAGGCTGATCGATTGCCCGAAGCCATGCCTGGCGATCGGATCGCTCGTCACGCCGCCGCTGTTGCCGACGTTGCTGCCGCCGTAGATGGCGCTGTCGCTGTTCAGGAGCTCGGCATAGTAGCCGGCTCCGGGAACGCCAACCCGATAGCGCTCGCGCGGGACCGGCGTGAAATTGACCACGACGACGACAAAGTCCGAGGCGGCGCGGGCCATCCGCACGAACGACACGACGCTCGCCTCGTTGTCGTTGCAATCGATCCAGCGGAAGCCGGCCGGCTCGAAGTCGATTTCATGCAGCGACGGCTCGTTGCGGAAATGCCAGTTCAGGGCCTGGACGTAACGGCGCAGCCCGGCGTGCGCGGGATCGTCGAGCAGATGCCAGTCGAGACTGTGATCATGGTTCCATTCGCGCCACTGGCCGAACTCGTTGCCCATGAACAGCAGCTTCTTGCCGGGATGTCCGTACATCAGCCCGTAGAGCGTGCGCAGCGTCGCGTATTTCTGCCATGCGTCGCCGGCCATCTTGTCGAGCATGGCGCGTTTGCCGTGCACGACTTCGTCATGCGAGAACGGCAGGATGAAGTTTTCGGTGAAGGCGTACAGCATCGAAAACGTCAGGAGGTTGTGCGACCAGCGGCGGTAAATGGGATCCTTCTCGGCGTACTCGAGGATGTCGTGCATCCAGCCCATGTTCCACTTGTAGGTGAAACCCAGTCCGCCGAGATGCACCGGACGGCTGACGCCGGGAAACGCCGTGGATTCCTCCGCCGCGGTGATGGTGCCGGCGTGCGATCCGTGGGTCAGCGTGTTCAGCTGTTGCAGAAAATCGATGGCCTCGAGATTCTCGCGGCCGCCGAAGCGGTTCGGCAGCCATTGCCCCGCCGGCCGCGAGTAATCGAGATACAACATCGAGGCGACGGCGTCGACGCGCAGTCCGTCGATGTGGTACTCCTCGAGCCAGAACAGCGCGTTCGACAGCAGGAAGTTGCGCACTTCATTGCGGCCGTAGTTGAAGATCAGCGTGCCCCAATCCTGATGTTCGCCCTGGCGGGGATCGGCATGTTCGTAGAGCGCCGTCCCGTCGAAACGCGCGAGCCCGTGGTCGTCCTTGGGAAAATGACCGGGCACCCAGTCGAGAATCAGGGCGATGCCCGCCTGATGACAGACGTCCACGAAGTGCTTGAAGTCCTCCGGCGAGCCGAATCGGCTGGTCGGCGCGAAAAACCCCAGCACCTGATAGCCCCACGACCCCGAGAACGGGTGCTCCATCACCGGCAGCAGTTCGAGATGCGTGAACCCGGCGTCCTTGGCGTACGGCACCAGGCGATCGGCCAGTTCGCGATAGGTCAGAAAGCGGTGGCTCTCCTCGGGAACCCGCGCCCACGATCCGAGATGGACCTCGTAAATCGCCATCGGGCGATCGAACCAGCCGTTGTGGGAGGCCCGGCTCGCCATCCACTCCTCATCGCCCCACTCGTACCTCGAAATATCGCGAACCACCGAAGCGGTTTGCGGCGGGGCTTCGAACGCGACGCCGAACGGGTCGCTTTTTTTCAGCAGGTGCCCGGCTTTGGTGCGAATCTCGAACTTGTACTTTTCGCCATCGGCGAGATCAGGAATGAACAATTCCCACACGCCGGCCGGCACCAGCCGCCGCATCGGGTGCACGCGGCCGTCCCACCCGTTGAAATCGCCAATCACGCTGACACGGTCGGCGTTGGGCGCCCACACCGCGAAATGGACGCCGGTTGTCGATCCGATGCGCATGCGGTGCGCGCCGAGCTTTTCGAAGATTCGCTGGTGGGTGCCCTCGCCGAAGAGGTGCAGGTCGAAGTCGGTCAGCACCCGCCCGTAACGATACGCATCGTCGAACTCGACGACGTGGCCGTCGGGAAAGGTCAGGCGCAGGCGGTAATCGGGAATCTCCGCCGCCGGCCATCCGGCTTCGAAGAGCGAGGGATCGCCCTTGAGCCGGCGCATCGGCATGAGCACGCCGGTCGCGAGATCCCGAACAGCGGCCGCCGCCGCCGCCGGATGACGCGTGCGGATGACGACCGTCTTGCCGTCATCCGCCCGATGGGGACCAAGGACTGCGAACGGATCGCGTTCGACAGTCTCCGAGAGGGTGTGTCGCAACGGCAGAAGCCGATCGCGTTATTTCCCGATCGTCGCCGTCTTGATGTAATCCAGCTTCGGGAAGTCCTTGGCCAGATACGCGTTGCCTTCGGCCTGCAGACGGCCCTGATCCGGCCCTTTGCCGCGCGGCGCGCCTTCGCCATAGCCGTTGTAAATCTTGTCCACGACGTCCATGCCTTTGGTCACTTCGCCAAACGGCGAGAAGCCCTGCTTGTCGAGGCCGGCGTTGTCGCCGAAATTGATGAAGAGTTGGGTCGTGCGCGTGTTGGGGCCGCGCGTCGCAAACGTCACCAGGCCGCGCTTGTTGGTCTGCTTGACGGGATCATCTTTGATGTTGGCGTTATTCCACGCTGACGCCACCGCGGGAATGCCGTGGATGCCGAACTGCGCCATGAACCCGTCAATCACCCGGAAGAACCGGACGTCGTCGTAGAACCCGTTCTTCACCAGGTTGTAGAAGCGGTCGGCGCCGTTGGGAGCCCAGTCGCGGTGGACGGTCACCACGAACAGCCCTTTGCTCGTGTCGAAGTTGGCCGTGAACGTGGCCGGCGCCTGCTCGGTGAGCGCCGCCGGATTTCGGAGCTTCGACATCTTTTCCAGATTCGCGGCCTGTCCAGCCAGCGCGACCGACGCGAGCATGAACCCGGCGACCGTGTAAATGAGCGACTTCATTCAGCCTCCTTCAGAGCAGCGGTAGTGCGGACCTTCAGGTCCGCTGACAATTCCTGAAATCCTAACATTGAGAGGTTAGGTATGATGCTCGGCGTCCAAGGGAGCATATATCAATGTTGAAGGCACGTTTCACAACGAGCGAAGGGGCATTCACGGTTCAGTTCTTCGACGCCGAGGCGCCCAATACCGTAGCGAACTTTGTCGGGCTGGCCGAAGGCACGAAGGAGTGGACGGATCCGAAGACGGGCAAGAAGGTGACTCGGCCGTTCTACAACGGCCTCATTTTTCATCGCGTCATCTCGGGATTCATGATTCAGGGCGGCGATCCGCTCGGCACCGGTGTGGGCGGCCCGGGTTTCAAGTTCGCCGACGAATTCCACCCCAAGCTGCGCCATACCAAGGCAGGCCTCCTGTCGATGGCGAACGCCGGGCCGGGCACCAATGGCAGTCAGTTCTTCATCACCCTGGCGCCGACGTCGTGGCTCGATAACAAGCACAGCATCTTCGGTGAAGTGGTCGAAGGCATGGACGTCATCGAGAAAATCGGCAAGACCCCGACGAGCAAGCCCGGCGATCGACCGCTCAAGACGGTGACCATCGAGTCGGTGCAGATCATTCGTTCCTGAATCCGGCGAGAGTGTCGGTCGGGGGGGTATGCCGAACTGGTTGTAGACCCTTTGCTAGCTCGACAAACACATTGACCACGTGTGACACTCCTGCTACTTTCACGCCGACAGTTTGTCAGCGAGGTGTCTATGAGTCACCATGAGGTCACGTGTCCGAGCTGTCAGAGCACAGCTCAGCACATGCCGGTGGTAAGTGACATCAGCGCGGTTGACTTTTACCAGTGTGGGAACTGCCGGATGATCTCGCTGACGCCGAAGAACGGCGGCGGGCCGGTTCAGCCCTTCAAGCTGGCGCCGATCCAGGCCGAGACCGCGGCCGGCGAAGTTCTTTAGCTAGTCCACGTTTCGAACGGCCACGACTTCGCGCGCTGGCCGCCGGTCTCCTGTACAACTGATCCGCCGTGGCGCGTCCAGATGCTCGACGACGTAGCCCAGCGAGCGGTACAAATCCTCAATCCGTTTCGTCGACTGATTGACGAGCACCACCGGTCCGCGGTGTCGTACGAAAAACTCGGCGACCCGCGTCTGATCGTTCCATGAAAACCCGCCCTGGGCGTAGGCGGTGAACTCGACGTCGTACGGCGGGTCGGCGTAGATGAAGTC
>Ga0068859_100006143_pt1 | contig 12206 bp, 10 predicted proteins | sample KBSSwiS22_FD_66585 | JGI IMG/M metagenome (GOLD analysis project Ga0068859, IMG submission 66585) | Switchgrass rhizosphere microbial communities from Kellogg Biological Station, Michigan, USA - KBS Switchgrass S2-2 | ecosystem: Host-associated > Plants > Roots > Rhizosphere > Soil ... | reverse complement strand
TCGAGAAATGGGACCGCCGTGATCAGCAGCAACTGCGCGATGACGATGACGACGAGCGGGGAAAGATCGAGCGTGCCGCCGATGGGCGGAAGGATCCGCCGGATCGGGCGCAGGAACGGAAACGTCAGCGCATTGAACAACCCGGATAACGGCCCATCGGGCGCAAACCACGACATGACGGCTTGCACGAATACGACGACGATCAGCAGCCAGAGCGCGGCCTTGACCAGCGCGATGACGGTTGCCACCAGCAGGAACGGGACGCCGGCGCCGAGGAGATCGAACCCGCCGAATACCAGCGAATACGACAGCAGCCACGCGAACTGGAAGAGATAAGTCGCCAGCAGCGACGCCCAGTCCACACCTCTCCAGCCAGGAAGCACGCGCCGCAGCGGCTTCACGATCCAGTCGGTGAGCGCGATGACCGCCTGGCCGAGCGGATTGCGGAACGGCGCGCGCAGCACCTGCATCGCGAAGCGCAACAGCAGTGCGTACGTGAACAGCCCGAAGACGACGTCGAGCAGATAGCGGATTGCCTGGTCGGCCATGGCAAGTAGGGTCAGAGGCGACTTTTGTTGGACGCCGGAACTATGGATGCGATCTGCGCGTAGGGTCAGAGACGACTTTTGTTGGACGCCGGGATTAGGGATGCGATCTGCACGTAGGGTCAGGGGCGACTTTTGTTGGACGCCGGGATTATGGATGCGATCTGCAAGTAGGGTCAGAGACGACTTTTGTTGGACGCCGGGATTATGGATGCGATCTGCAAAAGTCGTCTCTGACCCTACTTGCCAAAGTCGTCTCTGACCCTACTTCCCGAACTCATCGCCCAGCTCGTGCGCGCGGACCGCCGCGGCCTTGACTGCGGCAATGAATTTCGCCTTGACGCCGTCGGCCTCCATCGTCGTGAGCGCGCGCTCGGTGGTGCCGCCCTTCGACGTGACCTGCGCGCGCAGGATGGCCGGTTCCAGGTCGGACGCCTGCGCGAGCTTGAGGGCGCCGGCGAACGTCGTGTACGCGAGCTTGCGCGCGTCGCTGGTCGAAAATCCGAGTTCGCGCGCCGCCTGCTCCAGACCTTCGAGGAAGTAGAAAACATAGGCTGGGCCGCTGCCGGACACGCCGGTCACCGCATCGAGCATCTCCTCGCGGTCGACCCATACGACAGCGCCGGCGGCCTCCAGCACGCGGCTGGCCAGCTTGCGGCCGGCTGCGTTGACTTCGACCGGCGCGAAGACGCCGCTGATGCCCGCGCCGACCAGCGCCGGCGTATTGGGCATCGCTCGCGCAATGCGCGGATAGCCACCCAGCCAACGCGAAAGATCCGCAATGCGCGTTCCGGCCGCGATCGACAACACCACCGGCACGCCCGCGATGTGCGGCGCCAGCGCCAGCGCGGCCTCGTGCATGTGCTGCGGCTTGACGGCCATCACCACGAGGTCCGCGCCGTCGACCGCACCCGCCGTCGCCTCGCCGAAGATGCCGATGCCTGCGAAGCGCTCGACCAGGCTCGCGTGCTGCGCGGCCAAAGGCTCGACCACGCGGAATTCGCGCGCATCGGCGCCCTTGCTCACCAGGCCGCCGATGAGCGCCGTGGCCATGTTGCCACCGCCGATGAAGGATATGTTCATTGTTGTTCTTCTGTGATTGCGAGGTAAGAAGGCAAGGAAGTGAGGGGGTGAGTAAGCCAGGGAAGTGAGGGGGTAAGGAAGCCAGGTTCGCAGCGCCGGCGCTCCGCGTCCGACTTCCTTACCTCCTTACTTTCTTACACCAAATATCGCACTTCCCACGCGCACCTCAGTGGACCCCTCGGCAATCGCCGCTTCAAGATCCGCCGACATGCCCATCGACAGCGTATCGACGGCAAGACCCGCATCGAGGCAGCGGTCGAAACACTCGCGCAGCGCGCGAAACTGCGCGCGCTGGCGCGCGACGTCCTCGGTCGGCGCCGGAATCCCCATGATGCCGCGCAGCCGCAGCCGCGGCAGCCCCGCGACCGCCTTCGCCAGCGCGAGCGTCTCGCCGGGCGCGACGCCGCTCTTCGTGGCCTCATCGCCGACATTGACCTGGATGCAAACGTCCAGCGCCGCCGCATCCGGCGGGCGCTGCGTCGAAAGCCGCTGCGCGATTTTCAGGCGGTCCACGCTCTCGATCCAGTCGAACGCCGCGGCCGCGACGGCGGTCTTGTTGCTTTGCAAAGGGCCGATCAGGTGCCACGCCACGTCAGGAAGGTCGCGCAATGACTCCCTTTTCGCGGCACCCTCCTGCACGTAATTCTCCCCGAACGATCGCTGGCCCAGCGCCCACACCGCGCGCACCGCGTCGGCCGGGAAGGTCTTGGCCACCGCCAGCAGCCGCACCGATCCGGGCGCCCGCCCTGCGGCGCGCGTCGCCACTTCGATGCGCCGCAGCACGGCTTGCCACGCCTTCTCGTAGTGGCTCATAATCGATTCGACTTGGCCGGTGACATTGTTGGCATGCGACTTGCGTGCTACAACAGGTCAAGGTCACCGCCGTCCAAGGGATTATAGATGGACATCACCGAGCTTCTGGCCTTTGCCGTCAAGAACAAGGCCTCCGACCTGCATCTTTCGGCGGGATTGCCGCCGATGATCCGGGTCCACGGCGACATCCGGCGGATCAACCTGCCGCCGATGGAGCACGAGGACGTCCACGCCATGGTGTACGACATCATGAGCGACGCCCAGCGCAAGATGTACGAGGAAAACCTGGAATGCGACTTCTCGTTCGCCGTTCCCAACCTCGCGCGCTTTCGCGTCAACGCCTTCGTGCAGCAGCGCGGCGCGGCGGCCGCGTTCCGGACCATTCCGGCCAAAGTGCTGTCGCTCGAGGAGCTGAACGCGCCAAAAGTCTTCGCGGAGATGACCAACCGGCCGCGCGGGCTCATCCTGTGCACCGGCCCCACGGGGTCAGGCAAGTCGACGACGCTGGCGGCGATGTGCAACCACGTCAACGAGAACGAGTACGGACACATCCTCACCATCGAGGACCCGATCGAGTTCCTGCACGAGTCGAAGAAGTGCCTGATCAACCAGCGCGAGCTGGGGCCGCACACGCTGTCATTCCCGAACGCGCTGCGCGCTGCGCTGCGCGAGGACCCCGACTACATCCTCGTCGGGGAAATGCGCGACCTGGAGACGATCCGCCTCGCGCTGACGGCCGCGGAGACGGGCCACCTCGTGTTCGGCACGCTGCACACGAGCTCGGCCGCCAAGACCATCGACCGCATCATCGACGTCTTTCCCGCCGCGGAAAAGGAAATGGTCCGCGCGATGCTGTCCGAATCACTGGTATCGGTGATCTCGCAGACGCTGCTCAAGACCAAGGACGGCCAGGGCCGGCTCGCCGCGCACGAAATCATGATCGGCACGCCGGCCATCCGCAACCTGATTCGCGAGAACAAGGTCGCGCAAATGTATTCGACGATCCAGACCTCGCAGAATGCGGGCATGCAGACCCTTGACCAGTGCCTGGTCGAGCTCGTTCGCCGCAACATGATCAATCTCGCCGAGGCGCGCAATCGCGCCGTCAACAAAGACCTGTTCATGGGCGCGTAGATGACGACCCCCACGCTCGCGGCGCTCGCTGCCCCCAAGGGGGAGCATCAGTCCCTTGGGACGGCCCGGCGGGACTGATGACGACCCCCACGCTCGCTGCGCTCGCTGCCCCCAAGGGGGAGCATCGGTCCCTTGGGACGGCCCGGCGGGACCGATAGGAGTTTCCAATGGAACGCGAACGCGCCACCAAATTCATCCACGAGCTGCTCGACCTGCTGGTCAAGCAGAGCGGCTCCGACCTCTTCATCACCGCCAATTTCCCGCCGGCGATCAAGGTCGACGGCAAGATCACGCCGGTGTCGAAGACGCAGCTGTCGGCACAGCATACGATCGAGCTCGTGCGCAGCGTGATGAACGACAAGCAGGCTTCGGAATTCGAAGGCACGAAGGAATGCAACTTCGCCATCAGCCCGCCCGGCATCGGCCGCTTCCGCGTCAATGCGTTCGTGCAGCAGGGCCGCGTCGGCATGGTATTGCGCACGATCACGACCGACATTCCCAAATTCGAGGACCTCGGACTGCCGCCGGTGCTCAAGGACATCATCATGAGCAAGCGCGGCATCATGATGTTCATCGGCGCGACCGGCGCCGGCAAATCGACGTCGATGGCCTCGCTGCTCGGCTACCGCAACGAAAACAGCTACGGCCACATCATCACGATCGAGGACCCGATCGAATTCGTCCACGAGCACCGCAACTGTATCCTGACGCAGCGCGAGGTGGGCGTGGACTGCGAAGGCTGGCAGGTCGCGCTGAAGAACACGCTGCGGCAGGCCCCCGATGTCATCCTCATCGGCGAAGTCCGCGAGCGCGAAACGATGGACTACGCGATCGCGTTCTCCGAAACCGGCCACCTGTGCCTCACCACGCTGCACGCCAACAGCACCAACCAGGCGCTCGACCGGATCATCAACTTTTTCCCGGAAGAGCGCAGAGCCCAGCTGCTGATGGACCTGTCGCTCAACATCCGCGCCTTCATCGCGCAGCGGCTGATCCCGCGGCGCGACGGCCGCGGCCGCGTGCCCGCCGTCGAGGTGATGCTCAATTCGCCGCTGATTTCCGACCTGGTGTTCAAGGGCGACGTGTCCGGCATCAAGGAAATCATGAAAAAGTCGCGCGAGCTGGGGATGCAGACGTTCGACCAGTCGCTGTTCGACCTCTACGAGGCCGGGCTCATCACGTACGAGGATGCGCTGCGCAACGCGGACTCGCTGAACGACCTGCGCCTCGAGATCAAGCTGCACGGCAAGGAAGCGAAGAACCGCAACGTCTTCTCCGGCATCGGCAATCTCGACATCGTTCCTGACGCGCAAAATAATTCCATCGTATGAAAATCGCGAGGTAAAGGCTTCCTCGCGAATTTCATCCGGTCGAAGTCAGGGAAGAAAGCTTCGGGCGGCCGCGCGCTTTCTTCCGGAAACTGCACGAAGCGCGTCGATCATAAGCCGCTGCGCGGCCGTTCAGTAACGCGCAGGCGAGCTGACAGCCTTCGCCATGCTTATGCGCCGTGGAGCGTGCAAGGCGCGTGCACTCGACAGCCTTCGATTTGCACAGGCGTTCATTGGGGCATTCAAGGCGCATACGCGCGCTACCGAGCTTCGGCGAAGCCGACCGCGATCGGCGCGCTTCCTGCCTTTTCTACACGAAAAGCGCGCGGCCGCCCGAAGCTTTTCGTGCTGACTGCATTCGGTGGCAAAATGCGCTCACATCACGCTTTTTCATGTGACCGCATTTTGACACCGACGTCCATTCTGCTGCATCAGAAGTCGCGCGTGCTGGAGCTCGCGTTCGCCGACGGTCACGCCTTCCGGTTGCCCTATGAATTTCTTCGCGTGCATTCCCCTTCGGCCGAAGTGCGCGGGCATGGACCGGGCCAGGAGGTGTTGCAGGTGGGCAAGAAAGACGTGACCATCACCGAGGTGGAGCCGGTCGGGCACTATGCGATCCGCCCCGTCTTTTCCGATGGCCACGACACCGGCATCTATTCGTGGGAGTATCTGCACGATCTGGGCACGCGCCAAGACGAGCTCTGGCAGCGCTACCTCGACCGGCTGGCCGCGGCCGGCGCAAGCCGCGACGCGGCCTGAAGGCCAATCACCACGCATGGAAGAGCCCACACAATTCGGTTACGAGCGGGTGACGCCCGAGGAAAAGACGCGGCGCGTGCGCGGCGTGTTCGACTCGGTGGCCGGCAAGTACGACGTGATGAACGACGTGATGTCGGGCGGGCTGCATCGGCTGTGGAAACGTTTCGTGGTCGACGTCGCCGCCGTGCATTCCGGCCAGCGTGTGCTGGATCTCGCGGGCGGCACCGGCGATCTTGCCCGCCTGTTCGCCGCGCGGGTGGGCCCGACCGGCGTGGTCGTCCACACCGACATCAACGGCGCGATGCTGGCCGAGGGCCGCGACAAGCTGCTCGATCGTGGCCTTGCGCTGCCGACGGCTCAATGCAACGCGGAGGCGCTGCCGTTTTCCGACCGCACCTTCGACTTCGTGTCCATCGCGTTCGGCCTGCGCAACGTGACCCGCAAGGAGTTGGCGCTCGCCGAGATGCGCAGGGTGGTCCGCCCCGGCGGTGCCGCCCTCGTGCTCGAGTTCTCGCGCGTCGCCGCGCCGTTGGCGCCGGCCTACGATTGGTATAGTTTCAACGTGCTGCCGCGGCTGGGCAAATGGATCGCGAACGACGATGCAAGCTACCGCTATCTGGCCGAATCGATCCGCGTGCATCCTGACCAGGAAGGCTTGAAGCGGATGATGGAACAGGCGGGTTTCGACAGGGTCGAATACCACAACCTGGCCGCGGGTATCGTTGCCCTGCATATCGGACGTGTGTATTGATCGCTTTCGCGGTGGACTCCATATGGGTGGTACCGTATGGTACGTGCGTGATTGAAGTCGCTACGCACCTGGCAAAAAGGAGGTTGGTGATGAAGAGATTTCTGGCGATTGTCCTGTCCCTCGTCGCGCTGTCGGCGTTTGTCGGCGCCGATGTCGCCGAAGCAAAGCGCATGGGCGGCGGAGGCAGCTTCGGTGCCCAGCGCAAGGTCGCGCCAGCGCCACCTTCGGCGCCAAGCGCGAGCCCTACCACGCCATCGCCGCAGTCGCAGGCAATACCGGGTAAAGCGGCGCCCGCGCCTGCCGCCTCCGGCGCATCGCGCTGGCTTGGGCCCATCGCCGGACTGGCGGCAGGTCTCGGGCTCGCGGCGCTGATGTCGCACCTGGGACTTTCGGAAGCGTTCGGGAGCTTTCTGCTGATCGCGCTGCTGATCGTCGGGGGCTTCTTCCTCGTGCGGATGCTGTTCGCGCGCCGCACGCAAGCGCCGCAGTCGATGCAATACGCGGGACTGGGTGCGACGCCGGGCGCCGCTGCGCAGCGGCAGGAACCCTACGTCGCGGCATCCGCTGAAAGGTTCGAACCCGTGCTCGGCGGCACAACCGTCCAGCCGGCGCTCGCCGCGCCCGCACCGCGCTTTCCGCCGGGGTTCGATCCGGCGCCGTTCGTCGAGCAAGCGAAGGTGCAGTTTCGCAAGCTGCAAGCGGCCTACGACGCCGCCGACCGCAAGGCGCTGGCCGAAGTCATGACGCCCGAAATGTTCACGCAAATCTCGAGCGAGCTCGCGCAGCGCGGCGCGCACATCCCGACGGAAGTGATGCGCCTCGACGCCGAAGTGCTGGAAGCGACGACCGAAGGCGATCGCCATTGGGTCAGCGTCGAGTTCAAAGGCCTGCTGCGCGAGGATGGCACCGTGTTGCCGAAGGAATTCGAGGAAATCTGGAACCTCTCGAAGCCGGTGGACGGTTCGACGGGTTGGCTCCTGGCCGGAATCCAGCAATTGAATGAAGTGGCCTGACGCCGGCGAGGCGCCCGCGCGCCTCGTCAACCGGATGCTCGCGGACCAGCAATGGGCCCGCGACAAGCTGGCGCCGTTCGCCGGCCGCGTATTCACGCTCGCGGTCGGTCCGGTGCGCGCGGCGTGGCGCATTCGCGAAGGCGGCGCGCTCGACCCTGCATCGTCCGCCGACGCCGCCGATCTTGCGCTCGCCATCGCGCCGTGGTCGGTCCCGTCGTTCCTGGCCGATCCCGCCCGTTGGAACGAATTCGTCCGCGAGGAAGGCGACGCCGATTTCGGCGGCGCATTGAAGGACCTCGCGCGAACGATGCCATGGTTCGTCGAAGAGACGTTCGCGAAGGCGCTCGGTCCCATCGTGGGACAGCGGATGGCGGATGCCGGTCGCAAGCTCCTGGCGTTTCCCGAATACGCGGCGCAACGGGTAGCCGACAGCGCCGCGAGCTATGTCCGCGATGAAGCACCGCTGCTGGCGCATGCCGGCGACCTGCGCCGCTTCGGCACGGAGGTTGCCGAAATCGTGGAACGCGTCGAAGCCCTCGAAGCGCGCGTGAAAGCGCTCGCACCGCGCGTGCGTCCGATCCGCTGACGTCGCACGATGGCGAGGTCCGTTCGCCGTACGGAGCCCGCGCCCGCGCTCGCCAAGTTCAGCCGGCCGCGGCTATACAACGTCCAGAAGCGCGAGCGCCTGTTCCGGCTGCTCGACGAGCATCGCACGCATCCGATCATCTGGATTGCGGGTCCGCCGGGCGCCGGCAAGTCGACCCTCGTCGCGAGCTACGTCGAGACGCGCAAGCTGCCCGGCATCTGGTTCCAGGCCGACCAGGGCGACGCCGACCCGGCCACGTTTTTTCACTATCTGCGCACTGCCGCCGCCGATCTGCCGGTAAGGCGCGCGAAGGACGCCGCCGCGCTGCCGGTGTTCACCGCGGACTACAGCGGCAACCTGCCCGCGTTCACCCGGCGTTTTCTGCGCGAGTTCTTCGCCCTCTTTCCTTCGGGTTCGCTGCTCGTCGTCGACAATTTTCACGAGCCGAAGGCCGATGTCGCGTGGCGATTCGCGTTCGCCGAAGGACTGCGCGAAATTCCGCTCGGCATGAGCCTCGTGTTCCTGTCGCGCGAACCGCCGCCCGCGGAGATGGCGCGCCTGGTCGGCGAGCAGCGGTTGACCAGTATCGAGTGGGAAGCGTTGCGGTTCACCGTCGACGAAGCGGAAGCGATGACGGCGTCCGCTCGCATCGACCCTGCGCTGGCCCGCGCGATCCACAAGGCGAACGACGGCTGGGCCGCGGGCATCGTGCTGATGCGCGAGCATCTGCTGCGCGCGGCGGATGATGCGCCGGAGACGCTGCTGCCCGAAGGCAAGGAAGCCGTGTTTCGCTATTTCACCGGCGAGATCTTCGGACGCGCGCGCGAAGAGAATCAGCGGGTGTTGCTCCTTTCGGCGCTGTTGCCCTCGGTATCGCCGCGCGATGCGGAAGCCGTATCCGGCAACCCGGAAGCGCCGCTGGTCCTGGACTACGTCTACCGCCGGCACCTCTTCACCGACCGCCGCCGCATTGGTTCCGAGCCGGTGTACCAGTTCCACGGATTGTTCCGCGAGTTCCTGCTCGCCGAGGGCAGGCGCCGGCTGACGCCGGAAGAACGGCGTGCGGCGCTCGATCGCGCCGCGGGTCAGCTCGTCGAACGCGGCGATTTCGATGCCGCGGCCGCGCTCTATATCGAGGCGCAGGCGTGGCCGGCGCTCGTCGGCCTGACGCTGCACGCCGGCCGCTCGATGCTCGCCGAAGGGCGCCGGAAGGCGCTCACCCAATGGCTGGCGGCGATGCCGCCGGAAGTCCGCGAAGCGGAGCCGCGGCTCGCGCTGGGCGAAGCCTATGCCGTCATGCACGAAGAACCCGCGCGCGCGAAGGCGCTGCTCGAAAAGGCCTTCGCCGGATTCACCGCGCGCAACGACGTGCGCCGCCAGTTGATCACCGCCGCCGCCGCCGTCGATTGCCACTATTTCGAATGGGCCGACTTTGCGCCGCTCGATCGCTGGATCGCCGTGTTCGAACGCCTGCTCGATCCCGGTCCGGAGTACTTGGCCATCGCCGATGCGCTGCGCGTGCATAGCGGCCTGCTCATCGCGTTGCTGTTCCGGCAGCCCGAGCACCCGCGCATCGCGGAGACAGCCGGCGTCGTCGAGCAGCTGCTCGCCGCACCGGACATCGAGACGGTGCCGATCAACGACCGCATCAACGCCGCGTCGATCCTGTTCAACTATTTCAACTGGAAGATGAAAGGCGATACCGCCGACGCATTGATCGAGCGCGTCGAGCCGTGGCTTGCCGATCCCCAGGTGACAGCGGTGAACCGGGTGTGGTGGCACGTGCACCGCGCGTTCAACGAGCAGATCCGCGGCCGCTATGCGCGCTCGCGGAAGATCATGAGCGAAACGGAAGCGTTCGCCGCGGCGCACGGCTTGAAGTGGGTGCAGGTCGAGATCTATCACGCCGAAGTGACGGCGCTCGTCTCGAGCGACGATGCCGCGGGCGCCGCGGCCGCGCTGGCGAAGCTGCGTGGCGTGCTCAATCCGTCGCGGCGGATGGACCTGGCCTATTTCCGCTATCAGGAAGCCGGCGTCCTGCTGCTGCAGAATCGCCCGCGCGATGCCGCGACCGCCGCCGCCGATGCGGTGGCGATTGGCCGCGCCAGCGGCTTGCCGGCGATGCAGATTCCACATTTCCTCGTGCGTCAGGCGCTGTGCCTCGTCCGCCTGGCCGAGATCGCGCCGGCGCTTGCGCTGTACCAGGAAGCCATCGCGCTCGCCACCGGCGCCGATCGGCGCAACTTCGCGTTCCACGAGCGACTCCTGCGCGCGCACGTCGCGTTGGACGTCGGAGATACGGCCGGCGCGCACCGCGAGTTGCGTGCGCTTTTTGCCGCCTGCCGCGACTCGAGCTATTTCGGATTCCTCAAGCTTCCCGCCGAGGTGCTGACGCCGTTGCTGGCGCAGGCCCTCGCCCACGACATCGAGCCCGACTACGTGCGTGCGCTGATCCGCCGGCGCAAATTGTCGCCGCCCGCAGCCGACGTGCCGGGCTGGCCATGGCCGCTCGCCTTGCGCGCGTTCGGCGATTTTTCGATCGTCCGCGATGGCGTCCCGCTCGTGTCCAAGGGCAAGGCGCAAAGGAAGCCGCTCGAGCTCGTCAAGGCGCTGGTCGCGCACGGCGGCCGCAGTGTCGATGCGACGATGCTCACCGGGCTGGTATGGCCCGACGCCGAAGGGGACGACGCGAAAACGTCGTTCGACAGCAACCTCTACCGGTTGCGCAAGCTCCTCGACGTCGATGGAGCGCTGCAATTGGCCGAGGGCAAGCTGTCGCTCAATCCGGAGCTGGTCTGGCTCGACGTCTGGGCGTTCGAAGCGGCGCTCGACGCCGGTGACGTCGAGGCGGCGCTTGCGCTGTACCGCGGGCACTTTCTGGCGCTCGACGCGCCGGTGCCGTGGACGCTGCCGGCGCGCGACCGCCTGCAGGCCCGGCTGGTGCGCGCGGTGCTGGCCGCGGGCGACGCGCTCGAAGGCGCGCGCGATTGGGCGCGCGCCCGCGCCTTGTACGAGCGCACGCTCGAAGTCGACAACCTCGCCGAGGCGATCTATCGCCGCCTCATGGTGTGTCAACGCGAGGCGGGCGATCCCACCGGTGCGTTGACCACCTACCGCCGCTGCCGGGAACTGCTGTCGATCGTGCTGAGCCGGCCACCGTCGGCCGAAACGGAAGCCGTCCGCGCGACGCTGCGCTAGGTTTCCGGGCAAGGCTGTCAGCCATCTGTAAGTCGCGTGGCCAGCCTGTCGGGGGCCCGCGGACCGACAGGGTCGGCGCACGTCACCGCCACGGTCGGCGGAAGGAGGTAATGGCCGCAATCCCAGGCTGGATGCGGCTTTCCGGGCGGCCGCCGCAACGCTCCGGTGCACGTAGCGCGCCGAATGCCGATTGGCGCATTCGTCAGCCATCCGCCAGCGGCCGGTTGCCATCATGCGCTCCATGCCATGGCGTTGCCTGGCGTAACCGGAGAGCTGCCGTGTCCCACTTGCGTTTCATCCTTGCCGCCGCGCGCGTGGCCGCCGCCATGGCCCTGGTCGTGCTGGTGATCAAGATCGCCCCGACGTTGGCCGACCATGCTGCAGACCATTCGGGGACGTATGCGTCGACGGCGACCGCGGCGTCGGCGCACCCCGCCAGGGGAGCCACCCAATGATCCACCACAATCTTTTCGGGGCATCCAGGCCCGCATCGGCCGCCGCGCGGAACCACCCCTCGCCGGGCACCGGCCTCTCGCCGCTGCCGGGATTCCCCTTCACTGCGGCGGCGAGTCGCGGTCACATCGCCGTCGCCACCCGCATCGCGCGGCGGACCGGGCACGCGTACGGGTTCCTGCAGAAGGTCCTGGGCGTTGCGCCGAAGCTCCGCTTGCTCGTACTCGACGCGACCGACTGGTCGCACTACGCCGACGCCCCGGCTTATGGCATCACGCACTTCACCACCGATGGCCACCTCGTGGTGGGCGCGGAGCCGGCCGCGGCCTGGAACGACGTCAGCCGGTATTTCGCGTTGGGCCTGCCGGCCGCGGACTTGCGCGCGCTCGTCGCGGCGCTTGGTCGTGATCCCATGTTTGCGGCGGGACCCGACCTCGCGAGCGTCGCCGACACTCTGGTCGCCCATGACCTCGCGCACCTGATGACCGCGCAGGCGGGCGCGTCGTTCGGACGCCGTTGCCTGTCCGAGGCGTTCGCCAACTA
>Ga0068859_100006142_pt1 | contig 12207 bp, 10 predicted proteins | sample KBSSwiS22_FD_66585 | JGI IMG/M metagenome (GOLD analysis project Ga0068859, IMG submission 66585) | Switchgrass rhizosphere microbial communities from Kellogg Biological Station, Michigan, USA - KBS Switchgrass S2-2 | ecosystem: Host-associated > Plants > Roots > Rhizosphere > Soil ... | reverse complement strand
TAGGAGCGGGCCGTCTGTTCTGGCGAATTTGAATTCGTCTCATACGGAGATCAACCACCCGCTACCGCAGGTGGTTCTGATGTAAATTATCCTTGTGATCGTGGTGATAGAAGCCCATTGGCTCGCCGTATAACTTTTCCAGCACGTCCGGAGAAAGGGCTTCGCGCGGAGTGCCAAAACAAACCCTCTGCCGGTTCAGGCAAAGCACATTTGTCGCGTAGCGAAACACAAAGCTCAAATCGTGCGACACCATTATGCTCGCCAGATTGCGCTCATCCTGTAATCGATGGATGAGTTCGTAGATGTGCTCTTCCCCGGGCTCATCGACACTTGCCGTGGGTTCATCAAGCAGCAACAGATTCGGCTTTCCAATTAACGCAAAGGCGATCAGACCACGTTGGAACTGGCCACCGGAAAGATGGCCCACCGGAGTCTCTAATAGTTCCCTCGTCAGGCCGATGCTGTTCGAGACTTCGTTGAGATCAGCCGGCGGCACTTTCAGGGTCCGGCACTTCGCGCGAAACAGATCTGTGAAGGTCAGCGGCAAGTGGATGTCCGCGTCAATTTTTTGCGGCACGTAACCCAACCGTACTTCCGGCGCCCAAACGATTTCGCCCGTGTACGGAGTCAGATTCAGCAAAGCTTTTAAGACGACGGTCTTGCCTGCTCCATTTGGACCCAGAATACTCAGGCGCTCTCGCGATCCCAGGTCGAAGCTCAGATCATCGACGATCAGCTTGTCCTCAATCCGAACGCTCAGATTCTTAACCGTAAGCAAATTCACGTCGGAGAGTCTTAGCACGAATACCGCGTTGTTGGAAGCAGAGGCAGGGCCGAGTGGTGTGCTCTTCTCATCGTAACGTTTTCTCCAGCCCAGGCGTTTACGCCTGGGTGAGAAACAGCGGCGCTATTAAAGCCCCATTAATGGGGCTTTTGAAAACTATCGCCTTTCATTCCCCAGGCGTAAACGGGGTGTGTCAGAACCGCGAGCGATAGCGACCGGATCAGGAGGAACCGCGAAATTCATCTCGGCCCGGTTCGCTCTAATATCTTTACCGCGAGGTTTCGTTGTTGATTCGGGAAGGCTTCCTGATCCGGTCGCTACCGCTCGCGGTTCTGACACACGCTCTAAACGCCTGGGCTACGGAAAAGTCATTCAAAGTAGGGGCACCACCCAGCGCCATCAGTGCCATGGCCTGAAGTTTGCTCATTTCGCAAATGTCTCACACAGAATTGGCCATCTGAGACAGTTCGCGACGCAGAACATGACAACCGTGTTCTGTTAGCAGACGAATTCTTCATTCTAATTTTGGCACGGAGGGTAATCATGAAGGAGAAACAACTCAACGAGCTTTTGTATCAAGCGCTCGAAACCGAGTTAGGCGGTGTTCAGATCTATACGACCGCGGTGCGTTGCGCTGAAAACGAAGACTTGAAGGAAGAATGGGAAGAGTATCTGGAGCAGACTCGCAACCACGTGCGAATCGTCCAGGAGACAATGGAAACAATGGGGCTGGATCCGCAGGAAGAGACGCCTGGACGAAAGGTCGTGCGTCATATCGGCGAATCCCTGGTTAAAGCGATGGAGATGGCTTTGGAATCAGGTGAAGCAGGCGCCGCGCAGCTGGTGGCTTGCGAGGCGGTGTCGCTGGCCGAGACCAAGGATCATTTGAACTGGCATCTGATTGGCGAAGCCGCAAAGAAACTGACTGGGGAAAACGCCAAGGCTTTGAAGGCCGCCCACGAAGAGGTCGAGGACGAAGAGGACGAGCATCTCTATCACACTAAAGGGTGGACCAGAGAGCTGTGGCTCGAGTCTCTGGGCATGAAGGCTGTACTACCACCACCGGAAGAAGTTAAGGACGTGAAGACCGCGATCGGGGCTGCCCGCGCCGAGCAGGCACGCGCCCAGATGGGTTAGAGACGGACTGGTTGATGTGACACATGAGAGGGCCGAGGACCAACGGCACAGCAGTGTGGTCGCTTGTAGCGATTTAGAGAAAGCGCTGCTTGCGTCTAAACGTTGGATCGGCCCTCTTTCTCTAAGTACCACCACGCCGCGGAATGGCTAAACAGGCAGCCGCAGAGCGGCGACAGATCTGTAGCCCATGGCGCAAGCCACGGGATCAGGGCCAACACGACAACTGAGCCGCAGAGCGGCGTAACGCGGGACAGAAATCGACCTTTCTGTTACGCCCCTCCCGGGGCTCTTGTGTAATGGGTGACGGTACCCACGGCTAACGCCGTGGGCTACAGATCTTTCGCCGCTCCGCGGCTTTGCTTCGTGACTGAGACTGCAACGATGGCAAACTGAAAACGTTTGCAATTTACCTCGATTCGCCTGAGATGCGACGCTTGACCGTGTGGCACATCAAATTTACCTTTCTCTTGCGCGCCTCCGGACTTTTGATAACGGGATCTGTTTTGATCCCCCGGAAAACACGATTGGAGATAAGTAATGCCTGCGAACGCTGTTTCTCTGGCCGAAGAATTTTGGAAATTGATGATGACCAATGACTTTCGATCGGTCGGCTCGATCTTAAGCGATGATTTCGTGCTGGAGTGGCCACAGTCGAATGAGAGAATCCGCGGGCGCCACAATTACGCGACCATGAACGAAGAATACCCGGCGCGTGGCCGCTGGCAATTTACCGTCCACAGAATTGTCGGAAACCAGTCCGAGGCCGTCAGCGACGTTTCGGTCACCGATGGAGTGGAACACGCCCGGGCCATTACTTTCTTCAGCATCCGCGAAGAAAAGATCGCGAAGATGATCGAGTTTTGGCCTGACCCCTTCCCCGCCAGAGACAATCGTAAACATCTGGTCGAGCTGATCGAATCTGACCAAATTAGCCGCGGATGAACGCAGACAGTCGCGGATCAGAATTCATTACTGTCAACCCGAGGGAGCTGTCGGACCTATGTTTTCACGTTCCGGCACCAATCTTTTTATCCGCGTTTATCCGCGGCCAATTCGTTTTCAATCTTTCGCCACGGGCGTTATCAAATTCGCGCCTTCTGCCGTTAAGATGCCAGCATGCATCGCGAACCGACGTATCGAGCAGCCCGAACCGTAGCCGCCACTGTCGAAGAACATTTCTTACGTCACTTCGCTCAGGCCACCAGCCGTGGCGAATTGCACCTGGCCCCCGCCCCCGACGCGCACACCATCGAAGCGATCATCGACGCCACGTTCTGGGCCAGCTTCCGGCCGGAGGAAGGCCGCTTTCCAAAAATCTCGCTGGCGTTTCTGCCGCCTGAACAGGCGGGCCAGCCTCTGATCTTTGAAAACAGGTTGGCGGTCACCTCGGACACTCTGACTAAACTCGCACCGGCAGTTGAGCGCCCGGGAGTTCATCTCGGCGTTTGGCGCGACGCTGAAGACGTTTATGTCTGGGGAGCTACGCGCACCATTCCGAGTCTCGGTTTCGTACTTGAGGACGTTGAGCCCGGACTGCTGGTCATCAAGCATCGTCGCATCGACGGCTTCGGAAAGTTTGCAAACGTCGCAGTGCTCAAAGGCGAGCAGACAAAAATTGTGGACGAAGAGGCGGCCAGTCTTCCGGAGTGTCCCGATCTACTCAAATCTCTGCGGGCGTTTACCTCTCCGGCAACCTGGGATGATTCCGTAAACGTGCTGGTTCAGCTGGCTGCTTCAATGCGAGCGCATGGTCATGGCGGCACTTTGCTGGTCGTACCTGACGGAAACGAAGCCTGGAAGGAATCGATCATTCATCCGATTACTTATTCCGTGACCCCTTCCTTCTCAAAACTCGCTAAGCTGCTCGAGAAACGTCCGCAGCTTGATGATGAAAGCAACTGGCTCGCTTCATTAAACAAAGTGGTCGACACGGTAACCGGGCTGACTGCTGTTGACGGAGCCACACTAATGTCGAATGGATACGAGGTGCTCGCTTTCGGCGCAAAAATCAGGCGCGGGCACGGCCGCCAACCAGTCGAGCAGATGATGCTCACCGAACCAATCGTCGGCAACGAGGCGATTGTGATTCCGCCGGTCCAACACGGCGGCACGCGTCATCTGTCCGCGGCCCAGTTCGTATATGACCAGAGAGATTCACTGGCGCTGGTCGCTTCGCAGGACGGACGCTTCACGGTGTTGGCCTGGTCGCCGTGTGAACAGATGGTCCATGCGCATCGCGTCGATGTGTTGTTGATGTGAGTTGTAGCCCGCGGAGATCACTGCGTAGCGCGGCAGAGTTAAGCCCAAGGTGAGGCTTTTCGAGGGCATTCATATAGTTGACTCACCTCAGTGCCACCCGAAGGGTTGCTGAGGTGAGTCAACTATATACTGGCCTTTGCGGGCCCTGGTTAATGATTCGTTGGAGTCGGCGAGCCGCTCCGCAGCTCGCTGAAACTCGCATCTGGCGCGAATCAGAATAATGCCATCGACCATCGTGATGTTGGATCATCCAGCAAGTGCCAACGCTCAGCGCAGATCCTTGTGGCCATGGGTTTATGATGCAACCGATTCTTCTTTGTCGTGGTTTGAAATGGAATCTGGAAGAGGGCTGGCCAACGGTGAAAAACTGGCGATGATTGCTACTGCTTTGAAATTGCAGAAGGTCGTCCGCGAGCGCTTCCACCCATGAAAGGAAAGCGCTCGCAAGACGACCTTTGATGAAGAACAACGTCGGGAATGGCCTGCCTAATTACCGTTTCCCACGGTTCCGGCAATGCCCTTGTTCCTCATCAGTCTGATTTCAACGCGGCGGTTCTTGGCTCGTCCCTCCGCGGTTTTGTTTTCAGCTGCCGGCTCAAGTTGTCCATACCCGAATGGCTGAACCAGGCGCTGCATAGGCATTTTGTGCTTAGTCACAAGGTAATAAATTACGTTGTTGGCGCGGGCTTCGCTCAAGGTTCGATTTCGCGCAGTGTTGCCGGTGGAATCAGCGTAACCGATCACTGCCACAACCCACCCTTTTTTATCTGGTTGATCTTTCACCCATGCGGCAACTTCATCAACCGCCGCCCGTGCCTTTGGCCCAAGAGTCGAGCTGTTCGTAACGAAATAAACCGTGATGGTCTTAATCGGATCGTAGTCATCGAGACCGTTGATGCGATTATTCGCATAATCAGCAGTATCCTGCGCCTTCTTTGCATCAACTCGAGCCTGATTGGCGACGGCTGTTGTCTCGGCCAGCTGTCCGGCTAAACGCTCTTGCTCTTCCTGTTGGGCCTTTAGTTTCGCATTGGTCTCGGCCTCAATTGGATCGAGGGTATTTTTTAGCGCCTGCGCCGTTCTCAGATCCTGTTCGTCAAACCGAATATCGTCGGCGACAATTTGGCCTTCGGAATTCCCTACACCATCAACTTCCAGTCTGAGGCCGCGCAAAATATAGGTTTGGCCATATTCTTTCGACCCGCGAAAAAGACCTTGCTTGTGACTCTTGACCTCGGTCGCCGGAGTCATGATGACTACAGTCTGAGCGCCGCCCATCGTGTCACCCATCATGAACATCTCGCCCTGGCGCTTGGTCACCACGCCCCTGAACTTTTTCACTTTCTGGCCGTTTCCAACCTTGTTGACGTTCGCCTCCTGAGCGAACGTATGTACGGCACCCGCAAACATGAATGCGATTGCCACGGTCGCGAGACCCAGGATTTTGTATCTAACGTTGTTCATCTCTTACTCCTCCCCAAATGTTGTGCAAAGAACGAGCCGGCTGTTCTTCGCGTGGCTGTCGAATGAACCTGGATCGCTCCAGGGGGCTTTCAGCGGACGGTTTTTCGGCTCAATTAATTGTCTCCATATTCACAATTCTGAATACTGTCATTTCTGACAGGTGTCGCGCTGTCCGAAAGGTCAGTGGCTCGTTTGTTTTTTGTCCGGAGGGTCTTGATATCGCTTTTTCCCCACAAACGTCAAGGATTTTCAGTAGTAGGGTAATCTGTGTTTGCTCGCCGACGAGGCGGTAGCCCGACCGTAAGAGAGCTCGCAGCGGGCAAACACGCCCGCTCTTACGGTCCGGCTAATGACCCCGCTCCGCCACTAAAAGGATTTTCGCTACCATCCCGCGCCTGTACCAAAATCACCGGGATTTGAAAAAAGTCATGTGCCCGGGCCGGGCTTGGCATTAGAATCATCGCGATCGGATATTGAATCCAAACTCAGCGCCTTTCCAGAGAGCAATAGTGGTCAACCTCGACATCCTGATCGATCAATTCCGACAAACTTACGGAAAGCCGCCCCGAATATTTTCGGCGCCTGGAAGAGTGAATTTGATTGGTGAGCACACGGACTATAACGAAGGCTTTGTGCTACCCATCGCGATTAACCGGCGCACATACGTCGGGGCCGCCCTTAACGATTCTCGGGTCGTGCAGGTTCAATCACTGGATCTGAATGAAGCTTCCGCTTTCTCTCTGAACCAACGAGACGGTTTGCACACCCAAAAGCGGCCGAAGTGGTTGGCCTATATCGCAGGCGTCGCGTTCGAACTCCAAAACCGCGGCATAAATCTCTCCGGCGCAGACCTCACCATTAGTTCGGACGTTCCGCTGGGCGCCGGCTTGTCTTCCTCAGCAGCGCTTGAGATTTCGGCCGCCGCGGCGTTCCTCGCACTCTGCAATGAATCTTTGGATTCGACAGACCTGGCGTTGACGGCCCAGAAAGCCGAGCACGCCTACGTCGGCACTCTTTGCGGAATCATGGACCAGTTAACGGTTAGCGCAGCGCAAAGGTCCCACGCCCTCTTAATCGATTGTCGTTCCCTTGAAGTAAAACCCATCGATCTGAATCTGCCGGGAACCACGGTGGTGATCTGTAACACGAACGTCAAACACGAACTGGCATCCTCCGCTTACAACCAAAGGCGCCAGGAATGTGAGGAGGCAGTAACAATCCTGCGCCGGGACCTGCCAACGATTAGCGCTTTGCGCGATGTCAACCCCGGCGAGTTGAAAGAGCACGCTAAAGAATTGCCAGATGTGCTTTACCGGAGGGCGCGACACATCATTACCGAAAATGCTCGCACGCTCGAGGCAGCGATCGCCCTCAAAGATGGCGACGTCGAGAAATTTGGCAGACTGATGTCCTCATCGCATGCATCTTTGCGTGACGACTATGAAGTAAGCAGCGCTGAGTTGGATTTGATGGTTGAGCTCGCCGGCAACAGCGAAGGAGTTCTGGGCGCCAGAATGACCGGCGGCGGTTTTGGCGGTTGCACAGTCAACCTCGTGCGATCGGAGATGGTGGAATCTTTCAGCCGATTCATTACCAATGAGTATTGCGCTCGAACCGGGATTGAACCGCACATATACGCGGTCGAAACGGACGACGGAGTGAAAGAAATGAAGTGAGCGCGGTACGCACGCCTCCGGCTCGGTACGCACGCCTCCGGCGTGCAGCAAGAATCACTCTCGATAAAAGCACACCGGAGGCGTGCGTACCGATTCAACCCAGCAATTCAAGAAGTTGATCAATCAGCGGCAATTGACTGGCGAGGATCTTTCTCCTGGCCATCTCAGGCGCGAACCACCCGGCGCGATCAACCTCGGGGAATTCCTGCATTTGCCCCGAACGGGGCGGCCATTCGCATTGAAAGCTGTTGCTTCGCAAACCAGCCGGATCGAAATCTCCTTCGATGGCCCAGGCAGAAACGATCTTTCCGCCCGCCTGCTTGACCGGTTTGAGCGCGAAGTATTCGCCGGCCGGGGGATCACTTCCAGTCTCTTCCCGGAACTCGCGTCTGGCCGCTGCCAGCGCGTCCTCATCATCGAGAAACTCACCCTTCGGAATTGTCCACGCGCCATCATCTTTTTTACGCCAGAATGGGCCGCCCGGATGAACCAGGAAGACTTCGACCTCGGACCCTTGAGAATTCCGCCGGAACAATAGAAGACCTGCGCTTTTTTTTGGCATGCGTCTGTTCCAGAATAATCCAGGCTTGTAGATACTGGGAGCGCGGGCGCCCTCGCCCGCCACTCTCGCAGCTCAATCTTTGAGATTTTAGCGCTTCAACCGTTCGCGCTTCGCGCTCATGGCGGGCGAGGGCGCCCGCGCTCCTAGTGTTGGGGCTCATTTCAAATTAGATCGATCTTTTTGAGCAAAGCCGCTTTCCTGCAAGGCCGACTTAAGCGACAATCAGTCGAAAATTTACATATGGTCATCATACTCATGGGGGTTACCGGATCGGGAAAGACCACTGCCGGGCGCCAGCTGGCTGAGTCACTTGGCTGGAAATATTTCGATGCTGACGATTTTCACTCTGCGACGAATGTCGCAAAAATGAAGCGCGGTGTGCCGTTGAATGATGAGGACCGAAAACCCTGGCTCGAATCTCTGCAACGACTCATTCAAGAGAGGCTGGCGAATGATCAGCCGGCGGTTCTGGCTTGCTCGGCGCTAAAACAAAGTTATCGCGACATTCTAATCATTGATGATCGCGTGAAACTGGTGTACCTCAAAGGCGATTACGATTTAATTAAGGCGAGACTGAGCACCCGGAGCAATCATTATATGAACCCGGCATTGCTGGAGAGTCAGTTTCAGACGCTGGAAGAACCCACGGGCGCCTTGTGCATTGACATCCAGTCGCCGCCGGATGAGATCGTCGGCACAATCAGAACGCAATTTGAGGTTTAGAATTTCTCCGTGCCTCTGTGGGTCTCTGTGACTCTGTGGTGAAGAATTGTTCTAGTATCGTTCACCACAGAGTCACAGAGATCCACAGAGGCACAGAGAAAGACATTAAGTTTAGAGAAGGACCAATTGGAAACTACAGCCAGCAAAGCAGCCCGTGCATACATCGGTAAAGGGTCAGCAGACTCTGACCTCTCGCCCGCTGAGCTGCGCGAGATTCTTGAGGAGTCTCTCATGCAGGTCGCTCCCGGAGCGCGCGTGCTCGGGATCATTCCGGACAAGACCCGCGATGACAATACCGACGTGCTGTTTCCGTTTGCGGCTGAGATTCTCTCGGCCCGCCGCGTCCAGCAGTTCGACGGGCTGGTCGCCCAGGGCACTCATGTGCCGATGTCTGAGGATGAAAAGCGATCGAAAGTTGGCTTAGGCCACGGCAGTCCACTGCACGGCCTCGGACAGATCTTCGATCACCAATGGAATGTTCCGGAAGAGTTGACCACGATCGGGGAGTTAAGCGCGATAGAAGTTTCGCGGCTCACCGGTGGCTTAATCAGCGAAGCAGTCAAGGTGAATCTAAATCGACTTTTGGCGCCCGGAACCTATGACACGATTCTGATTTTCAGCGCGACCGTCCCGCATGAAGTTGCCGGTTTTGCCGGCGGCGCAAAATATTTTTTTCCCGGCGTTGCCGGTCCCGACCTGACCCACGCGACACACTGGCTGGGCGCTCTGGCCAGCATCGAAAACGTGATTGGCCGCGTTGAGACGCCGACTCGTCACATGATCGAGGCAGCTGCTGATTTCGTTTCCGCGCAGATCATCACCCTGAATTCCGTGGTGACGCGCGACGACGACAACCTCTTGCACACGCACGCTTTGTTTGCCGGGGACTTTCGTGAAGCATTTCGCCGCGCTGCCGAAGTCAGCAGCCAGGTCCACATCAAGTACACAGGCCGCAAATACAAACGCGTCGTGGCGCTGCTCGACGAGCATTACGACGAACTTTGGGTGGGCGGCAAAGCCAGCTACAAACTCGGAGGGATCATCGAAGCGGGCGGCGAGTTGATCATCTACGCTCCGCATCTGCACTCCATTTCTGAGACGCATGGAAAGTTGATTGAAAAGTACGGATACGCGCCCCTGGACCGCGTGCGCGAGATGGTCGCGCTCTCAACTGAGTTACAGAACAATCTGGCGGTCGCAGCCCATTTGGCCCATGTCTCATACGCCGGCCAACGCGACGAGCAGGGACGAGTTGTGCCCCGTTATCGCATCACAATGGCTTCGGCGCTCGATGAAGAAACCTGCCGGCGCGTTCACCTGGGGTTCATGGACCACCGTCAGTTCCGGCGTGAGGATTATGAAAACGATCCGGAGACGCTGGTAGTTGAACGGGCCGGGAGGGATCTGTACCTGGTGGCGCCGCAGTAAGAAGATTGAGTTCAAGACGGCCCATAGCATTGGCTCCGCCACTCTGATTCGCGGCAAGTCTGCGACTTGCCGGCAAGCGCTCCAATTTTTCTAAGGGTCTCCGACGACCCGCGGTCATAGACCGGTCACTTTAGGAAAAGCTTTTCGGCAAGTCATAGACTTGCCGCGCATCCGAGTGGCAAAGCCATTCCGCGAGGACCATCGAGAATCATAGCTGGCGCTACTCCAGTCTCAAGACAAGGCGCCATCTCACAGACTTACCCGGCGTTAGTTGCAGGTCGCGCGATTCGTAAATCATTTGGAGGGGTATCGGACCACGAGCACTGCGCCCCAGCGCATCGTCGCCGTTCGCTTTCAGCGAAACAGTCAAAGGCCAGTCCGCGTTGACCGAGATTCCGAGACTCGTTTGACCAAACTTCATTCGATCCCAACGAACTCCGGCTTTGAACTCAACCTCAGCGGTTGACGCAGTCGTGGGAATTGCCAGCCACCAGCGGCGCACCTTCACACTGTTAGCTACCTTCAACTCTTCATCACGGGTCAAAGTCTGGTTCGTTAGCCGCCAGGTGACTTCGGTGGTGACACGAGCATCCGCCAATTCACCAGGTTTGCCGCCTACCACGGCCCAGCGCCGCCACACTGCGCGGAGAGTTTGGCCATCGCCCGCCGGCTCAATTTCGTCGGCGCAGTCGCCGGCGACCAAAACCCGGCCATCCTCCAGTTCAATGAAGGGAACCAGCGATGGGTAGACCTGTTCGACAGGATTGGCAAAACCTCTGAGACCGTGCGGCGCCGGCAGATAGTCCGCCACGCCCGGCTTTGGTCCGGTGGTAAGAGGCAGAGTGAAATAGAATGGTCCCTGCCGCACCAGCCAAACTCCGGCGGGCCGATCGCCGCGACGAAAGAAAACAAATCTATGAAGGTCCCGTCTGGCGATCTCTGACGGGAACGTCAGTATCTTGTCCCGCACCAGACCTTCCATGAATCGTTGCTGGGCCAGCGCTGCTTTGCCGAGAATGCTGACGGTCTGTTGCCATTCACGCTCGCGCGTGATGTAGCCGTAATTGCCGCGGCCAAACGCAAAGATCGAAAAGCCGTGGTGCTTGTCGTTATAGTCGTTTCGAATCCAACGCCAGGCCTGATAGTAAGCGCCGGCCAGTTGATCCAGCGGCGCGGGGCGAAATTCCCGATGCTTCGCCAGAAAGCCGACAATCTCCATGGTGTCGGCGTAGCTGATCAGACCGACACTTCGTCCCCAGGCATAACCATAACCATCAGGCTGGACCAGGTCCCACCATAGCCGCATCTGTTCTGTCAGCGTCGGCCGCAACGCCTCCAAAATGTCTTTCCGGTCAGCCGCTTCGGCTGCCTCCCAAACAAACCGCGCATACTCGTTTGAATAACGATCGAAGCGGCCGGTGGGCGGCGCGTCATCCGAAAAGACGCCGCCGTTAGCAAAGGGCCGCGCCGCGCGCGTGATTACCCCGTCAACCAGCGCGCGATCTTTCAACAGCCCGAGTTGATAGCTAACGCTGGCGATGCGCGCCGCCACCCCCAGATAATTTTCCGGCAGATTGATCACCTGCTGTGTCTTTGGATCGTAGAAGGCCGAGACGTCAAGAAACTTGAGCCATTTTTCCCGGTCCTGTTCCGTGAGATTTTGCCAGACCGGATTCGACTTCAAATCGAGACCAAACAATTGCAAAGCCATGACGCCGTACAATTGCGAGAACCGCGTTCCCTTCAGACGATATTCCAGCAAACCGATCTCGCCGACTTCGCGCGGCAGGTCATGACTTCCCACCGTCTGCTTGCCGGACATACGCGCGTAGGTCCCCAGCGCGTACATGAAATTGCCCCAGGTGTATTCGCCGGTTGTTTGGGAATCAAAGACTTTGCCGGGAGCCGGATCGTAAGACTTGATTTGATCCAGGTGGGCCAGGAGTTCTTTATCGAGAAACTCCCTGACCTCTTTATCAAGCGATGATGCCGCGATCGTCGAAGTTTCGGGTGGGCGAGCCGTCTGCGCCGAACAAACAGACAGAGAGATAACTAAGAGGATAAGTGAAATCAAAGAATTTCGGAGCATGTTTGTCGAATAAATATAGACAGGATTTACAGAATTAACAGGATGAGAGAAGAGCAATAATCTTACAATGTCCGACAAACTTCAG
>Ga0068859_100006139_pt1 | contig 12210 bp, 12 predicted proteins | sample KBSSwiS22_FD_66585 | JGI IMG/M metagenome (GOLD analysis project Ga0068859, IMG submission 66585) | Switchgrass rhizosphere microbial communities from Kellogg Biological Station, Michigan, USA - KBS Switchgrass S2-2 | ecosystem: Host-associated > Plants > Roots > Rhizosphere > Soil ... | reverse complement strand
TGGCCTCTCCGGAAGCTGCCCGAGGACCGGACGAGCGCATTCACCTTCTCCATCGGGCGCAGTTTCTAGCGGAAAGGAACAACATGAAGCGCACGACCACCATCCTGATCCTGTCCCTCGTCGCCGCGACCGGGCTCGCCCGCGCCCAGAGCGCCGCCCTGAAGATCGGCGTCTTCGACGCGAACCGCGTGTCGGAGGAGAGCGACGAGGGGAAGAGGATCGCCTCGCGGCTCACGGCGCTCGGGGACAAGAAGAAGGGCGAGATCTCCGCGAAGGAGAAAGAGATCGCCGACCTGAGGCAGCAGCTCGAGTCTCAGACGCTGTCGCTCTCCCCGGAGAAGCAGTCGCAGCTCCAGAAGGACATCCAGAAGAAGGGGCTCGAGCTCCAGCAGGCGCAGGAGAGCGCGCGTAACGAGTTCCAGATCGAGGTCTCGGAGGCCCAGAACAAGTTCCAGGATCAGCTCCTGCGCGTCATCAGCCAGTTCGGCCGCGACGAGGGGTTCACGCTCGTCCTCGAGCGAGCGACGGGCGGGGTGGCCTTCGCGGCGGAGTCGATCGACGTCACGACGGCGATCGTGGACAAGTTCAACCAGATGGTGAAGGCGCCGGCCGACGCCGCGGCGAAGCCCGCGCCGACGCCGAGCAAGCCCCCCGCATCCCCCAAGCCGTAACGTGGCGGGCGGGGTCACCCTCGGCGAGCTCGCGGCCCTCGTCTCGGGCGAGGTGCGCGGCGATGCTTCGCGCCGCGTGCGCGGCGTCGCGAGCCTCGAGTCCGCGGGGCCCGAGGATCTCTCGTTCCTGACCAACGCGCGCTACCGCGCCTCGGTCGCCGCATCGCGCGCCGGGGTGGTGCTCGTCGGCCCGGGGGATGAGATCCCGGGGCGGGAGCTCCTGGTGGCTCCCGAGCCCTACGTCGCCTTCGCGCGGATCCTCGCCCACCTCCACCCGGAGCCGCCGCCCACTCCCGGGGTGTCCGCCTCGGCCGCCGTGGCGGCGACGGCCCGGCTGGGGGACGGTGTGGCGATCGCGCCCTTCGCGGTCGTCGAGGAGGGGGCCGCTCTCGGGGACGGCGTGGCGGTGGGGGCCGGAGCGTACGTGGGCGCGGGGGCCGTCGTGGGCGAGCGCTCGGTGCTCCACCCACGGGTCGTGCTCTACGCCGGCACGGTCGTGGGGGCCCGGTGCATCCTCCACGCGGGGACCGTCCTGGGCGGCGACGGGTTCGGATTCGCGACCTCGTCCCAGGGGGTGCACCACAAGATCCCCCAGCGGGGCCGGGTCGTCATCGAGGATGACGTCGAGATCGGAGCGAACACGACGATCGACCGGGGCACGCTCGGCGAGACGCGGATCGGCGCGGGGACGAAGATCGACAATCTCGTCATGGTCGGACACGGGGTCGAGGTCGGAGGGGGAAGCCTCCTCGTCGCGCAGTCGGGGATCGCGGGGAGCACGCGTCTCGGCAGGCACGTGACCCTCGCGGGACAGAGCGGCGTCGCGGGCCACCTCCGCATCGGCGACCGGGTCGTGGCCGCCGCGAAGAGCGCGGTGTTCGCGGACGTCGAGGCGGGGCGTGTCGTCGGCGGTATTCCCGCGGTCGATCTCTCCACCTGGAAGCGGGTCCAGGCCGCGAGCCGCGGGCTTCCGGGCATGCGCGCCGAGCTGCGCGCGCTTCGCGCGAGGATCGAGGCGATCGAACGGGAGAGGGGGAAGGTGTGAGCGCAGAAGACGGCCGCGGGATCCTCGAACGGATGCCGCACCGGTATCCGTTCCTTCTGATCGACCGCGTCGTGGAGATCGTGCCGAGGAAGCGCATCGTCGCCTTCAAGAACGTCACGTTCAACGAGCCGTTCTTCCCGGGGCACTTCCCCGGCGCGCCGGTCATGCCCGGCGTGCTCATCATCGAGGCGATGGCCCAGGCCGGCGCGTACCTGATCCTCGACGAGATCCCCGATCGCGCGTCGAAGCTCGTCTACTTCACCGGGATCGACGACGCGCGCTTCCGCCGGACCGTCGTCCCCGGCGACCGGCTCCGCCTGACGCTCGACGTGCTGCAGATCCGCTCGCGGGCGTGCCGGATGAAGGGGGTCGCGGACGTCGACGGAGAGACCGTCGCCGAGGCCGTCATCATGTCGGCCTTGGCGGAGAGGTAGGCGATGGCCCAAGCTTCGATCGATCCGCGCGCAGCCGTCGATCCGACCGCCACCCTCGGGGAGGAGGTCCACGTCGGTCCCTTCTGCGTCGTCGGCGCCGGGGCCTCGATCGGCGCGCGCACGCGCCTCGAGTCGCACGTCGTCGTGGACGGCTCGGTCACGCTCGGACCCGACAACGTGGTCGCCCCGTTCGCGTCGCTCGGCGGACCGCCCCAGGACCTCAAGTACAAGGGGGAGCCGACGAAGGTCGTCATCGGCGCGGGGAACCACATCAAGGAATACGTCACGATCAATCGCGGGACGGTGGGCGGCGGCGGGGTCACGCGTATCGGCGACGGGTGCCTGATCATGGCCTACGTCCACATCGCGCACGACTGCCAGGTGGGAAGCCGCATCATCTTCGCGAACGGCGCCACGCTCGCCGGCCACGTCGAGGTCGGCGACGACGCGACGGTCGGCCTGTTCTGCGGGGTCCACCAGTTCACGCGCATCGCCAAACACGCCTTCATCGGCGGGTATTCCCCCGTTTCGCAGGACGCGCTGCCGTGGATCATCACGGTCGGTAACCGCGACGCCGAGAGCCACGGCATCAACAGCATCGGTCTCAAGCGCAAGGGGTATCCCCAGGAGACGATCGACGCGATCAAGACCTGCTACAGGACCTTGTTCCGCTCCAAGATGCTCCTCCCCGACGCGATCGCGAAGGTCGAGGCGGAGCTGGGGCACGTTCCGGAGGTCCGCTACTTCCTCGACTTCGTGCAGTCGAGCAAGCGCGGGGTGATCCGGTGACGACGGAGCCGATCCCGGTCGGCGTCGTCGGGGTGGGGCATCTGGGGCGCCACCATGCCAGGCTCTACGCGGATCTGCCGCAGGCGCGGCTGGTCGCCGTCGCCGACCGCGACCTCGAGCGCGCGCGTGCCGTCGCCGCCGAGTTCGGATGCGAGGCCGTCGCCGACGTCGCCGGTCTTGCGGGGCGCGTCGCCGCCGCGAGCGTCGCGACGCCGACCGTGCACCACCGGGAGGCGGCGGTCGCGCTCCTCGCCTCCGGCGCCGACGTCCTCGTGGAGAAGCCCATCGCCGCGAGCCTCGACGACGCGGACGCGATCCTCTCCGCGGCGGAGGCCGCGGGACGGTTGGTCATGGTCGGCCACACCGAGCGCTTCAACCCCGCGATCACGGCCCTCGCCCGGGCGGTGGACGCGCCCCGCTTCGTCGAGATCCATCGCCTCGCGGGATTCACGGCCCGCTCGACCGACGTGGACGTGCTGCTGGACCTGATGATCCACGACCTCGACCTGCTCCTCTGGATGGACGGCAGCGACGTGAAGAGCGTGGACGCCGCGGGCGTCGCCGCGCTCACGGACAAGGTGGACATCGCGAACGCCCGCGTGCGATTCGCCTCCGGCTGCGTGGCGAACGTCACCGCGAGCCGGATCTCGGCGGAGAAGCTCCGGCGGATAAGGATCTTCCAGTCGCGCACCTACATCGCGTGCGATACCGGCGAGCGGAAGGTGGAGCGCTTCCGCCTCGTGATCGGCCCCGACAAGAAGCCCGTCATCCAGCGCGACCTTTTGCCTGTGGACGACGGCGAGCCGCTGCGTCTCGAGCTCGCGGCGTTCCTCGGGGCGGTCGCCACGCGGACGCCGCCGGAGCTGAGCGGCCTCGCCGGGCGCCGTGCCCTCGAGCTCGCGCTCAAGGTGCGCGACGCGATCGCGGCGACGGCGAGCGCTTGACCCCTTCCAAGGACGCGGTCGCCCGCGTCCTGGCCCGCCACGTCGCGGACGGCGCGGCGCCCGGCGCGCAGTGGTGGGTGGGCGGCCCGGACGGCGCGATCTCGAGCGGGGCGTTGGGACTCGCGTCGCGGGAGCCGCAGGCCGAGCCGGCGACGGAGGCGACCCCCTACGACCTCGCGTCGCTGACGAAGCCGCTCGCGACGTCCGTTCTGGCCGTGATCCTCGAGCGCGAGGGGCGCCTTTCTTCCGCCGCGACCCTCGGCGCGTCCTTCCCCGAGCTCGGGGGCACGCCGTACGCGGACGCCACGTTGCGAGACGCCGCGTACCATCGCGCGGGCTTTCCCGCTTGGAAGGCGCTCTACCTCGAGGGAGCGACACGGGAGGATTACGTCGCGTCGATCGCGGCGGCGCCCCCCGGAGCACCCCGAGGCACGACGATCTATTCGGACCTGGGCTACCTGCTCCTCGGATTCGCGATCGAGCGCGCCGGAGGGGCCGCGCTCGACCGGCTCTTCGAAGAACGGGTCGCGCGCCCTCTCGGCCTTCCGCGGTGCGGCTTTGCGGGGCGCTCCGACAAATTCCGGGACGCGGCCCCCACCGAGCACGGGAACGTCTACGAGCGGCGCCTCGCGGGAGAGGGTGCCCCGGCCGGCCGTTTCCGTGACGAGATGATTCGCGGCGCCGTCCACGACGGGAACGCGTGGGGACTGGGCGGGGTCGCGGGACATGCCGGGCTGTTCGGAACGGCGGGTGAGGTCGCGAAGATCGCGATCGCGCTGCTCGAGCCGCCGCGTTTGGGCCGCCCGAGGGGAAGCTTCGAGGCGATGCTCGGTCGTCCGGACGCCGGAGGGCGGACGCTGGGTTTCCTCACCGCCGGGAGGACCGAATCCGTGCGCGACGTGCTCCGCGACGGCGCGGTCGGCCACTTCGGCTTCACCGGGACTTCGCTGTGGATCGAGCCCGAGGCCTCCCGGGTGTACGTCCTGCTGACGAACCGGGTCCACCCGGCGGTCCCCGCCGAGGATTTCGTCGCCACGCGCCGCGCCTTCCATGCAGCGGCGGTTCCGCTCGCCCGTTCGTAGAATGGGCATGCCGATGGACGAAGCTCCCCAGTCGCGGCTGGCCTTGGGTCCGCTCGAGATCACCCTACGGCGGCGCGGGGCGAACGAGATTCGCCGCGTCGGATTCCCCGGCTCGATCGTCGTTCACATCGCCGTCGTCATCCTCTGGTTGATCCTGGCCCCGTACTCGCACGTGGAGCGCGAGAAGGAAGCGGTGCTCGCCGCCCAGCCCCCGGTCCCGATCACGTTCCAGAATCCCTTCCCGCCGCAACCGCCGCCCGAGAGGCGCAAGTCGCCGCCTCCTCCGGCCGCGATGCCCAAGGAGCTGCGCATGCAGCAGCCGCCCAAGGACACGCTGACCGCGCAGAACGCGCCGAAGCGGGAGTCCGTGCGGGAGATCGGTGCGAGCGACACCAAGCCCGCGGGAGGGCAGGCGGGGGGGCCGCTCCCCCAGCCGACCGCCGGATTCCCCGACCCGGGGGACGCCGCCCCGAGCGCGCCCGAGCCTCCCAAGGACCTCCAGGGGAGGCTGCGCGAGTTCCGGCGCGCGATCGAGACGCCGACGACCGGCCCGAAGAAGGGCGGGGGCACGGGAACCGGCGGACTGAACATGCCCGACGTTCCGACGATCGGCATGGGCATCGGGAACCTCGAGTTCGAGAGCCGCGACTACGACTGGTCGTCGTATGCGCGGTCGATCTACTGGGCGATCTGGCGGAAGTGGCACATGAAGATGCTCGCGTCGGTGGGCGTCTTCGAGCGGTGGGGGATGGAGCACCAGCGCCGGATCATCGACGCCCGCTCGCGCATCGTCTTCACGATCGAGCGCTCGGGTCGCGTGTCGGGCGTGGCCGTGGAGACCGCCTCGGGCTGTTTCCCCTTCGACGACTCGGCGACCGACGCGCTGAACGAGGTGCTGCTCCCGCCGCTCCCCAACGACTTCACGCGGGAGGCCGAGACGGTCCACGCGACGTTCGTCGGCGAGGACGTGGACATCCAAGGGATGAGGGGGGGGCTGCAGTTCCTGAGGGACCACGGGATCATCTACTGACCCTTCGTTGACGGTCCTTTTCGCGCCGATTACGATGCGGCGCATGCCCGACGATCTCATCCACGACTGGAACGTCGACGAACGTCCGCCGCCACCCCCGGGCGAGATCCTCCTGGACGACGAGACGCTCCGCGACGGGCTCCAATCCCCGTCCGTGATCGATCCGCCCATCGAGCGCAAGCGCGAGCTGCTGCACCTGATGGACGAGCTCGGGATCGACACGGCGGACGTGGGCCTTCCGGGAGCGGGTCCCCGCGCGGAATCCGACGTGGAGGCGCTCTGCCGCGAGATCGCCGCCGCGCGCCTTTCGATCCGCGCCAACTGCGCCGCGCGCACGATGGTGCGCGACGTCGATCCGATCCTGCGCGTCGTGGAGGCGACCGGTGTTCCGATCGAGGCCTGCCTGTTCATCGGCTCGTCGCCGATCCGCCAGTACGCGGAGGGGTGGGACGAGGATTTCCTCGTTCGCCAATCGACGGAAGCGATCACCTATGCGGTCGATCGGGGCCTCGAAGTGATGTTCGTCACCGAGGACACGACGCGCGCGAAGCCGTCCACGATCCGGCGTCTGTACACCGAGGCGGTTCGCTGCGGCGCCCGGCGCGTCTGCCTCGCGGATACGACCGGTCACGCGACGCCTTCGGGGACCGCGCGCCTCGTCCAGTTCGTCCGCGCGTTCCTCGACGAGAGCGGTCATCGCGAGATCGGGATCGACTGGCACGGTCATCGCGACCGCGGGATGGGCCTCGCGAACGGCATCGCGGCGTACGAAGCGGGCGCGACGCGCGTGCACGGGTGTGCCTTGGGGATCGGCGAACGCTCCGGGAACGCGGAGATGGACCTGCTGCTGGTGAACTTGAAGCTCCTCGGTTGGATCGATCGGGATCTGACGAAGCTCGGCGACTACTGCCGCGTCGCCTCCGAGGCCCTCGGAGTGCCGATTCCGGACAACTACCCGGTCGTCGGGTCGGATGCGTTCGAGACCGCCACCGGCGTGCACGCGGCCGCGGTGATCAAAGCGTTCAAGAAGGGGGACCACTGGCTCGCCGATCGGATTTACTCCGGCGTCCCGGCGGGTGATTTCGGGTTCCGGCAGTCGATCCGCATCGGGCCCATGAGCGGGCGCTCGAACGTGGTGCACTGGCTCGAGAGCCGAGGCCACGACCCGACCGAGGAGCGCGTGGATCGGATCCTCTCTGCGGCGAAGGGGTCCAAGAAGCTCCTCGAGGACGCCGACATTCTCGCTTTGGTCTGAGTCCGGGGCGCCGGCTGCTACAATCCGCGGCGCATGTCCTTGTCCTTCCGTGATTTCCGGCTGCGCCCGGAGATCCTAAGCGCCCTCGATGAGGTCGGCTATTCGGAGCCGACCCCGATCCAGGCCCAGGCGATCCCCCTCCTCCTCGAGGGTCGCGACCTCATCGGCATCGCCCAGACCGGGACGGGGAAGACGCTCGCCTTCCTGATCCCGATCCTCCAGGCGTTCAAGCCGGCGGCGGACGGGCCGCAGGCCGTGGTCATCTGCCCGACCCGGGAGCTGGCGATTCAGGTGGCGGGGGAGGCGGAGCGCTTCTCGAAGCATCTCGGGTTCCGCACGGTGCTCGCGTACGGCGGGACGTCGAGTGGCCATCAGAAGCAGGAGCTCCAGCAAGGGGTGGACCTGCTCGTCGCGACCCCCGGCCGCCTGCTCGACTTCCTGACGGCGGCGTGGGTCTCGCTCCGGCGCGCGCGCTTCGTCGTGCTCGACGAAGCCGACCGGATGCTCGACATGGGATTCATCAACGACGTGGACGCCATCGTGAGGCGCGCGCCGATGAGCCGGCAGACGATGCTCTTCTCGGCGACCTTCCCGAACGAGATCAAGCACCTCTCCGAGCGCTACCTGCTCCACCCCGAGACGGTCCGCATCGACATGGTCGTGCGCGTGAAGGAGTCGGTCGAGCACGCATTCATCGAGGTGTCGGAGCGGCAGAAGGAGGACCTCCTCCTCGCGGTCCTCGACGCCGAGCGGCCCTCGAAGTGCCTCGTGTTCACCGCGACGCGGGAGATGACCTCGGAGCTCGCGCGCCGGCTGCGCACGCGCAACCACGAGGTCGTGTCGCTGTCGAGCCTCCTGTCCCAAGCGAACCGCGAGCGGGCGCTCACGGCGTTTCGAACCGGCGTCTTCGACGTGCTCGTCGCGACCGACGTCGCGGCACGCGGACTCGACATCGACGACATCGATCTCGTCGTCAACTTCGACGCCCCGATGCATGCGGAGGAGTACGTGCACCGGATCGGCCGCACGGGCCGCGCGCACCGCGCCGGGAAGGCCCTGACGCTCGTCACCGAGAGGGACGGTCGCCGGATCGCTCAGATCGAGGGCATGCTCGGTCATCCGGTGAAGCGCGTGACCGTGGAGGGTTTCGCCCTCGCGCCCGCGACGGCGGTGCGGGCGCGACGCGGGCGGCCCGGCGAGCGTCCCTCAGGCGGGCGCTCCCGAGGCGGACGCGGGGGGCGCCGGCGGGCGGGAGCCTAGGCCCAGCGCCCGGTGGGATCGATCCGCATCATCGCCGGCCGGTTCCGCGGGCGGACGCTTCGAGTGCCGAACGTGCCGGGGCTCAGGCCCACAGGGAGCCGGGTTCGCGAGGCGCTCTTCAACATCCTCGGGCAGGACCTCACCGGGCGCGCCGTGCTCGACCTCTACGCGGGAACGGGAGCCCTGGGATTCGAGGCCGCGAGCCGCGGGGCGAGCCGGGTCGTATTCGTCGAGGCCGACCGGGGACTCGCCCTCGGCCTTCGACGTTCGGCGGAGACCCTTGGGGTCACGGGCGTGGCCCGCGTGGTCGCAGGACGGGTGGAGGACGTTCTCACGGCCGGAAGCGTCTCAGGCACGTTCGACGTGATCCTGGCCGACCCGCCCTACGGCGCGGTGGATGCCCCCTGGCTCGCCGAGCGAATCGACCGAGGCAGGTTACTGCGCCGCGACGGGGTTCTCGTCGTGGAGGGACCCCGTGAGCCGGGTCCCGCACCCGGCGCGGAGCCCTTGAGCCTCGTCCGGTCCAAGCGTTACGGCGGGACCACCCTGTCGTTCTTCGAATACCGAAAGTCGCGTTTCCCGGCAGAGGAGAGTTGAATTCTCCCCCTCGATGCTTATATTTGGCCGCGGTTTCCGGATTGCCGGGGGAGTTTCGTGCCGGGGTCCAAGCCGGAGGAGTCGCCGATGAAGATGACGGTCAGGGTTGGGGCGATGGCGGTGTTCCTCGCCGCTTTCACGGGGTTCGCCATGGCCGAAGACGCCAAGGCGACTTCGTCTTCCCGTCCGCCGAAGAACCTCAAGCTGGTCGGGGACCACTGGACGCCCTGGGATCCGCCGCAGCCGGCGGGGGAGGGCTCCTACGTGATCCAGAAGGGCGACACCTTCTGGGACCTGTCCGGGAAGTGGCTCGGCGACCCGTACCTGTGGCCCCAGGTCTGGGACCAGAACCGTTACGTCCTCGACAGCCACTGGATCTACCCCGGGGATCCACTCAGCGTTCCCGCCCGTCCGCAGGTCGTTCCGCCTGAGGGCCCTCCGGCAGGGGAGAACCAGGCCCCACCGGCCGAGACCGAGACCGCCGCGGCGCCGCCCACCCAAGGGGGTGGTGACGTCCGGCCGCCCACGCCGTCCACGACGCCCTCGATGATCCAGCTCGCGGACCGCCACGACCTGTATTGCTCGGGCGCGATCGACGAGAACCACCAGGCGTCGAGCCTGCTCGTCGTCGGCGCCGAGCTCGAGAAGGACATGCAGTCGGACGACGACATCCTCTACCTGAATCAAGGCCGCAATAACGGGATCCAGGCAGGGGCCGAGTACCTCGTCTCGCGCGCCGAGCACCAGGCGATCCACCCCGCCACGCGTGAGGCCCTCGGGACCTACATGCAGCGCCTCGGGCACATCCGCGTGCTGTGCGCCCAGGAGGACACCGCGATCGCGGTCGTCCTCGATGCCTGCACCGATCTCAAGCCCGGGGACGAAGTGCTCCCGTGGCCGAATCTCGCGTCGCCGATCCTCGATCACGTCCCGCCGGTGGACCGGTGCCAGGAACCCTCGGGCCTGCCACAGGGGTACGTCGTCGACGGGGGCGCCGATCAGCCGACCGTGTACGGCAGCGGCCACGTGATCCACGCCGACCTGGGCCAGGACGCCGGGATCCGCCCCGGCTCGATCCTCACCGTCTATCGCGACAACGGCGACATGCCGAGGATCGTGCTGGGCGAGGCCGTTGTCCTGACGGTGGACGGATCGACCTCGACGATCAAGATGCTCCAGTCCACGCGCGAGACGCGCTGGGGCGACCGCGTCGAAGTCCTCCAGCAGTAAGGCGCGCGTCAGAGGTCGCGGAGCTTGTTCCGGAGCAGGACGAGCTCGAAGGCGAGCGACGTCTTCGCCGCGACCCGCCGCATGAGAGGGATGTCGGGCCGGGGCAGGGGCCCGTCGTCCCCGTCGAGGTAGAGGAGCGCCACCGTGCGCTCCTTCACCACGATCGGCAAGATCATGACGCTGGTGGGGAGGCGCCCTCCGAGCGCCGTGAACAGATCCCGGTTGGCCGGGAGTCCGGGCACGACGCCGAAGTAGAAGTCGCGGCTCCCCAGCGCGGTGTCGAAGACGGTGCCCGAGCCGAGCGGAACCGAGACGCCCTTCAGCTCCGATCCTTCGAACGCGCGGCCGCGCCCCGCGACCCCGCGCACGGCCTCTCTCCCGATCGCGAACAGACCGGTGCGGCTCGCTCGTCCGGAGCAAAAGGCGAACAGCGCTTCCGCGATGTCCTTGCGGTCGCGCGCCGAGGAAAGGGCCTCGTCGAACGCCGCCCACGCGATGTCCCGGCCCGAGGCCGAGTCCACGGAAGGCGGAGGCGGGGGGATCTCCCGATCCGAGACGAGCTCGCCGGGCCGGTGGAGGTACTCGTCGAAGGTGACCTCGGCATCAAGGGGCCGGCCGTCGAGGCCGACCTCGTCGCCGCCCGTCCCGAGAACGGGCTCCGGGCCCGTCTCGGCGACCTTCGCGCCTTGCGCGGCGGGGAGCCGCGACGACGCGGTGAGCGAGATGCCCTTCGTGCCCTCGAAGCGGAGGCGGTACCAGCGCTCGAGCGCCTGGTAGAGGCGCGGCTCGGTCGCGATCCACGGCTCGACGACGTAGCCGGTCAGCGCCTGAATCTCGCGGAGGGCGACCCCGTCCTTCGGGTTGAGCATCGCGACCCGAAGATGCCCCTCTTCGAGACGGATCGGGCAAACGCGAAAGCGCTCCGCGAGACGCTCCGGCAGCGCCTGGAGCGCGTTGGACGGAATCGCGCGCAGGTGATCCCACGAGGCGTACGGGACGCCCGTGACCTCGGTGAGCGCCTCGCCGAGGACGGGCTCGCTCACGTAGCCGAGCTTGAGCAGGTGCGAAATCACCTGCCCGCCGAAGAAGCCCTGCGTCCGCCGCGCCTCGACGAGTTGGTCGCGCGTCACCGAGCCGTTCTCCAGCAGGTAGTCGGCCACCCTGTCGCCGAGCACCATGCTCCCTCCTTCGAATCCGGCTGTCAGTGGCGGTCGCTTCCTCCGTGACCCCCGTGCCCGCCCTGCCCTCGGGGCCCGCGACCACGGGGCCGGTCGCCGCCTTCGCGACGTCCCTCGCCGACCGCGGCCGGCTCGGCCGCCGTTTCCCCGCGCTGTTCACGCAGGACCGCCTTGCGGGAGAGGCGCACGCGTCCCTGGCCGTCGATGTCGATGACCTTGACGAGGACTTCCTGGCCCTCGTCGAGGACGTCACGCACCTCGTTGATCCGGTGCTCCTCGATCTCCGAGATGTGGAGCAAGCCTTCCACGCCGGGAAGGACCTCGACGAAAGCGCCGAAGTTGACCACGCGCACGACCTTGCCGACGTAGGTCTTGCCGAGCTCGGCCTCCGCCGTGAGCTCCTTGACGATCGCGACGGCGCGCTGGGCGGCGGCCTCGTCGGTCGAGGCGATGTCCACGCGGCCGTCGTCGTGGACCTCGATCTTGCAGCCGGTCCGCTCCACGATCGAGCGGATCGTCTTCCCGCCCTGTCCGATGACGTCGCGGATCTTCTCCTTGTTGATCTGGACGGTGATGATCCGCGGCGCGTAGGGGGAGATCGACCCGCGCGGTGCCGCGAGGGCCTGGCTCATCGTCTCGAGGATCTCGAGGCGGGCCTTCCGCGCCTGCTCGAGCGCGCGCTCCATGATGTCGCG
>Ga0068859_100006134_pt1 | contig 12214 bp, 12 predicted proteins | sample KBSSwiS22_FD_66585 | JGI IMG/M metagenome (GOLD analysis project Ga0068859, IMG submission 66585) | Switchgrass rhizosphere microbial communities from Kellogg Biological Station, Michigan, USA - KBS Switchgrass S2-2 | ecosystem: Host-associated > Plants > Roots > Rhizosphere > Soil ... | reverse complement strand
ACGCCAGGCGGCGGCAACTGGGGGCAGCTCCGCGAGATTGCTTTCAACGCGCTCCCGAGCGTCATCGAAGCCGATGTTTATCCGGCGCTTGGTGGTCCGTCATCCGACAAGCTGGTGATCCTCAAAGGCTTCGACCGAAAGCGCAACGACTACCACCGAGCGTTTCAGTCGGGTGGCATCAACCTAGTCCGTACCGCGATCCATTCAGAGCTATCGACATCAGACGAGCACGTGGTCGCCACTGGGGATGAGCAGGCGTGCGATCTGACGTTTGCGCTTTCGCTACCGGCATCGTCTCTTTCGGGCGGTAACGGGCTCGGGTGGCTCGACCAACGCCCGTGGCCACCTGCCGGTTCTGGCACCCATGCGCCAATCACGGCGGTCAATAATTTCGGCGTATCGATCACGGTCAATGTGGCGACAGCGACTGCTCCGATTGTTGGGCAAACCCACATCATGTGGTGGTCGCCAAACGACATGAAACTGCGAACCTATCTGGTGACCGGCGTGTCCGGAGCGACCGGCGCCTGGGTGCTTACGCTCGATCAGCCAGCCGTAGATGATCTGGGCAACGTGGCAGCAGTCGGCGACTTCGTGTCACCCGCCGCTGCGAACGGCGAAAAGTACGGCTCGACGTTTCTTGATCTGATGGAGGCGCTCGGTGCCGGCGAGAATACGACTGACGTGAACCGGCTTCCTCGATCGGCGCGTCATCCGTTCATCGGGGAGGGCGCAGACATCGCCATCACCAACAAGTTCGCCACCGACTTCCTGAGCAAACATCGGGAGATCGTTGATGGAGAGCTCTCGTATTTGCCCGTGTCTACGCCGAGCGTTCCGAGTTTGGTGTCCGACAATCCAAAGGTGCTCGTTCCCCGACACTTCGGGATCGTGGTGATGTCTTGACGACCCCGATCGGAAATCCGGCGTGGGTTCGCTCCGCCGACTTCACGCAATATGGCGGTGATCCAAATAAGGCGAATTACCAGTCCCAGGGCGTTGTCAACCCGCGCACCGACGTGGGCGCCGAAGGGTTTTCGCGCCTGGCATCCGACATGGCCGCGGTCGCGCGAGTCGCGGAATTCTGCTCGATGCAGGTCCTGTGTGACGTACTCGGATCGTCGTCGACGGTCGAGAGCTGCCGACTGATGAGCGGTGTTGCTTCGCTGAGCTATCTCGGCACCGCGCCGCCGACGGGATTTCCGACCGTTACCCGCAATGGCAGCGGGGACGTAACCATCACATTCTCTGGTTCGTACACAGACGAATACGGCGTCGCTGGCGCCTTCATCGCAAAGGAACCGGTCGCCAGCCTGATCAGTACCACGGGCGGCGTAGCGAGCGTTCAACTCGTGAGCGCGACCGTGGTGCGCGTTCGTTGCTTCAACTTGTCGGCCGTCGCGATCGACGGCGCTCGGTTCACACTCACGCTCGGAAGCGGCTCCTGATGTTTGGTGGATTCGCGCCGCTACCCATTCGCCTAGGCGGCTCGGGCGCCACTGGTTGGTCTGCGGCTCAGCATGCGCGCGCGGCGGCAGACACGGCCGCTGTGTCGCGCTCAGCACCGCTTGCCAGCCTGACCGTCGATATCGCGTCGACCACCGTCACGAGCTACCACGGGCGCAATGGTTCCGGGCTCGGCTCCGCGCCTACCCCGCAAGCACTAACGACTGGCAGGATCAGGCTCTACTGGGAGATCACTTACCCGTCCGAGCAATTCAGCGACGGGCAAGCGGTCAGCTATCCGTGGGCGATGCGCAGTGGCGTCCTGTCCGGCCACTACAATGGCGCGCCCGTGATCGCCACAATCCGCCCGCTCAGTGGCACCAATATCATGGGGCCGTACGTGATGGAGGTCGAGACGCGCAAATGGGACGGCGCCGCCTGGACACTCTCTGACGAGATGTTTTCACTACGAGTGTTCGGAGATTGGGGCCCGGAGTCGCGGATCGGTGACTATGACGGAGCGCCAGACAAGCTGGACTGCGCCACGGAGATCGAGCCCTACGCTTGGCTTTGGTACCAAGAATACGAGGCCATGCTCGGCGACGCTTTCACGCGGAACCGCACAGGCATGGTGCACGCGAAAAAGCTCACGCTGGCCCGCTTCGAGGCCGGCAAGACACGAGCTTGGGAGCGCGCGCGCGCGAACAGTCTACCGAACACCGCTGATGATTGCCTCGGACAATGGGTCCAAGTGCTCGGCGTCCCAGTGCGTGCTAGCGACCAGAAGTGGCAGATCCGACAGCGGTGCGCGGCGAAGTTCCAGGGCGCGATCGGTCCAACCCAACAGAACGTTGACGACTCGCTGAGCAAGCTGCTCGGCCCGCTATTCGTGCAGACGATCCGGCCGATCGGTGTCGATCTCGATACGCCACCGCCGCTCACGTTCTGGCCGGGCGTCAACCCGGGCCCGCCGGCAATGTCACTTGGCGGCGGGGCTTGGTCGAGCGAGCGAGCTCACGTCGTAGTGATCGTAGCCAAGCCGCCATCATCGCAACTGGGAGAGTTCTTGTACCAGACCAACGTCGTGCTGTTCCAACAGCTCGACCGGCTGCTGCCGGCGAAGTGCACGTTCAATTGGACCACATCCGTGCAGGGGTTCCTTCTTGACGGCGCGCCGCATGCAGATGGCAGCTTTTCGCAACTCGACTTCGACGGACTCACGCCATCATGAGCGAGATTTACCAGAGCACCAAAGCGCTGTCGGTATACAACGCGCTGTCGTTCGCGAAGCGTGACATGCCTCGAGAGGATGTCGATGCGCTGCTGCGCGCGAACTTCGATCCGGCATTGCCAGGCGATTACGTCGACCAAGGCGTTGCCTATTTGCTCGACAAGCGATTGGCTTCTGAGGCTGACGGCGTGCTGAAGATCGAGCGCCAGCGCAACGGCCTCGGTGTTCCGGTGATGCGCTCCGCGGACAGCCGCGATCTTCTGCATGAGGCGCGCTAGATGGCCGCATTTGCACCACTCAAGGTAGGCGGCTGGGCGTACGGTGAGATCCTCACTAGCGCCCAGATGAACCAGCTCAACACGGACTTCCCGTTTGCGCTGAACCTCCGCGACGGAGCATCGTACACGCCTACCGGGGCGGTCAGTATCCAGACGCCGACCACAAAAACGATTGTGCTCAATGGTTGCACGTTGCTTTCTGTGGCTGACGGCGGCGGCGTAGTTCAATGCGCGAGCAGTCTCTCGGTCGATGACCAAATCGCTTGCGAAGACATCAATGTGGGTCAGGACGCGCTCGTCGCTGGCGACATGACAGTGCTCACGGATGTCGCGCTTGGTAGCGGAGAGGCGACAACTGTCACCGTAGATGCGCTGACAACGACGTTCTTGCGAGTGCGCGCTCCGAAAGGGATCGTCCACGGCAACGAGAGCCCTGGCACTCATCTCTACAAGTTCGAGGAGCACGACATCGTTTACGTGCATCCGGCCGGGGCTCCTTCAGCCGCGTGTATCTGGCAAATTGATCCCGCCACATCGATTATTGACCACTCTTTCACCAACATTTGCACTGAGGTGATGAGCTTCCGCCACCTGGGAGGCGGCAACGCCGTTGTCGTAAAGGACCCATCTGGCGCGACGCTCGGGACCATAGGCCCTGCCGGTAGTGGCAATCTATTGCAGATCGATGTCGCGCGAGCGCCAGAGCTGGCAAGCGCCTACGTTGTCATCGGCAAGTACTTCCAGCCATAGCCAATGGCCGTCACCGTCTCATCATCGGTCGCGGTCGTGACTGCGAAGGCCCCCATCCGCCTGAAGTTCACCGCGACATCCGGCAACTTCGTGCGCGTGTGGTGCACGGCTGCGCCGCCAGGTTCTAAGCTTAGAGAGAAACTCGACGCCGACAAGTTGTCTCGCGTCTTCGTTCAGGACTCGGATTCTGGACGAGATTTCGACTACACATTCGACGCGGCCGGCGCGTATCAGTTGCTCGCCACGGAGATCACAAAGGGCGCTGCGCCCTACGGCGGCGGTTACCAAGGGGCGCCGAACGCGGAGCGCTCTGAATCACTACTCGGCGAAACCGCTCTCACTTTCTACGTCGCGTCGAGCATCAAGTCCCCGATTGGCCAAGGGGCGGACTCCGCAGAATTGGTCCTGTACGTCAGCAACAACCTGATCCAGGAGACCACGATTGCGGTACACGGGCGCACAACGCCGGCCATCGAAAAGTCGAAGACGAACAAGGCCAAAACCGCAGCGGAGAGCGCAACCGTTGCCGCAGCGCTATCCGCGCTCATCGGCATCAGCGCCTCGACGGCGCTGGGCAGCCTCAGCAGTGTCTCTACCGACATCATCGATAGGTTCAACTCGCACATAGCGAGCGGATCGTTTCACAACACGGCCGACACGACGGACAACAAGATCTCTGCGGCATTCCGGAATCCGGTTGGGCCTGAAGCGCTCAAGCGCTCGGTTTCTGCCATTCTAAAGGCGCTGAGTTCGCACCTTCGCAACGACAGCGCTGCGACCCCGGCTGGCACCGGCAGTGCGAGCTGGCACGAAATCAGCTCCAGTAATCGCGCAGACCTGCAAGCGCTGCCGCTCTTCGAGTCCTCGGCAACTGTCGCTGATCACGTGCGCGCGCTGGCCGACGCTTGGCGGTCGTTCGAGGGGCACCGCATATCCGCTGCCCACCTCAGCCCGGACACGACGAACGCGCTATCGGCATTGCCCAAGTTGCTTGAGGTTCATCGGGTGTTTCTCGTCGAGCTCGCGAACATCAGCCCCAACGTGCCTGTCACTGAAAACTCAGCAAAGACGATCCTGGTGCATGGCGCCGGTTTCGAAGAGAGTTGAATGGCGTCTGCAAATTTTACGGTAAACGGTGCGCAATGCCCGCCGGAGGCAGCGGTGTCTTATGGGTCCACCGTCAACCTCGCGCTGCTCAGTACCGCATTCAATACCGCGGACTGGTCGATCGTTGGCACTAGCGACGCGGCGCTGTCCGTACCAACAATCACGCCCAGCGGATCTCCGCTCGGCGCGACTGCTACATTCACTGCGGGCGCAGATCCGGGCGATGGACTCGGGATCTCGTACCTGGTGCAGTGCAAAATCAACGGCGGCCGCGACTCGGTTGGCCAAGTCGACTCGAGCCTAATCAAGCGTGCCGTCGTTGGCGTGCCGAACCTGTTCGCCATCGTGCCGATGCCGATCGGTGAGACGCTGGAGCGATCCGCCACGCACGGCTGGACGCGCACCATCAATCAAGCCCTCGCCGCTGGTGGGCTGATGGCGGGACTTGGTCCATACGACGATTCAATCGAGCGCAACGCTGCGCCGATCACGCTGCTCGACACCGGCAAGTTCGCGTTCCAACTAAGCGACGGCTCGCTTTGGGTGGTTGGCCCGGTCGCGGGCAGCAGCGGAACCGCCGTGGAATGGAAGAGCGTCTCGGTCGGTGGCTCTAGCGCTTTCGATGGCAACTTCGGCGCGCTGCTCGATTCGCTATGCGGCGCCGGCACAACGGTCGGCTATTGGCGCGGCGATCTCGGGGTGCACCTCACGGGATCGATCGCCAATCAATGGGACAACCAAATCAGCGGCGGGTCTGCGTTTGGGCCCGTCATCGAGCGCACGGCCGGCGTCGGCATCGCCTCGGTTTCGGCTGGCGTAGGCGGCAAGGTCAGCCTCGTCAGCAACGGTACCACGCAAGGCGGCGCGATCGTCACGATCCCGTACCCGCTCGGGGCGCCAGCGACAACGCAGCTCCACTACTACATCGTAGCGAAGTCGGCCGTCGGTACACCCGGAACTGACGGTTTCCTGATCGGCTCCTCGTACGGGTATTCGCTCTACAAGCTCAACGGCTCGGCGAACACACTGCGCTCGTTCAACGGTGCCGTGCAGGATGCCACGATGGTCAGCGGGTCTTGGGGGAGAATCCGCAAGTCTTGGACCGGTTCAGGATCCGACATTCTCAAATGGGGTTCAGGCGCCGACGTCGTTGGCAGCACCGGTAACAGCGGCGGCAGCGTGAACCCACTTAGCGTCTTCGACAACGGCGGAGGAGCGTTCGGCTCGATCTGGGACTGCGCACTCATCCTGATGAGCCGCGCGACACTTTCAAACTTCACCGCTGCGATGTCCGCTCTCGATACGGCCGTAACTGACTACTTCGGCGCAGGCGTGCAGGTCTAGTTTTCATGGTGCTGTTCGTACGCGCGCGCGCATTCAAGCCCGTCATTCCCGGGCCGATCGAGCTTACGGTGCTCGAGCCGACAAGTCTCGCGGCGATGGTCGGGGTGAAGGTACTGATCACTGGCCGGATCTCGCGCCTCGGAACAGTCGCGCTCTATGGGCTAGGCGCAGCAACCGTCGTTGCCGACGGGTCTGATTACCTTTGGTCCTACCTCCACACGCCGTTGCTCGCTGGCTCGCCCACGATCGACATCATCGCGACAGACGCGACCAACGGCTCAACGGACACGGTATCGGTCACGCTCAACGTTGCCGCTGCAGCGGTCTACCCCGCTACGGTCACACCGCTCGCGCGCTTCGATGGCGCGCACGCTGCCATGTTCTCGGACACCGCCGGAACCGTTCCAGCGCCCGTCCACGGCCCCGTGTTACGCGCAAACGACGTTTCGCCGCTGTCGAGCAATTGGCAGGGCCCACATGAGACCCGCGACCCTTCTGGCATCAGGCTCGAGCCATCATCGATCTTCGAGACGTTCCCGCTCAACTATCAGGGCAACGTCGGCACGGCGATCAACCTCAACGACTCGACGATCGTCTGTTCCTGGATCCAGCGCTGGCAAGACTGGGCGCTCATCCTGGCGGGCGTTCCCGAGTGGGTGATCTCCGCGGTCAGCTTCAAGGCGAACAACGGAAACTACTACACACTGCCGCCCGCTTTCATCACGACGCAGGGCGCGCGGCACTCGATGGTTTTTCGGTACACGCCGACGGCCATCAAAGCCGAACTCTGGACGAACGGCGTCCAGACGGCGACCACAACGGTCACGATGTCGATCGCGGGCGGGCACCCGAACGCGCCGAACCTCGTCGTGGGACAATCGCAGTCGTACGCCTACGGGACGCTGGTCGATCTCTCTGTGGTCAACCGTGCCGTGTCAGACTCCGAGGCCGGACAGCTGATCGCGCACGCGGATTCTATTCCATGCCGGTCGGCGTTCCCGCTCGATCAACCGCTGTACGCCGCTGCCGGCGACTCAAACACGGTCGGCGTAGGCACCACCCAATACAACACCTACAAGTTTTCGGTCATGCGTGCGCTTCGCGCGACTCGTAATCTCGAGGTCTGCTGCGTTGCCCGCGGCGGCTGGGGTGTTGTCGGGCACTCAGGTTTTATCGCGCCGTTCTACGACGCTCGCCGGAAGGTCCACATCGTCTCGTGTCTTGCGGGCACGAACGACTTTTCCGCCGACAACCCCCCGGCACCGGTCGTGGCTAACTACTTCGCCGAGCTCGACGCCATGCGCGCGCAGGGCTGGAGGGTGATCGCTGGAACGGTCCAGGATCGCAATGGGCTGTGGGGGTCGACCGGGAACCATACGCTCTACCGCACCGCCGTCGACTACTTCAATGCGGCCGTTCGCGCAGGCTCTGCGCATTACGATGCGCTCGTCGACCTCGCTGCGATTCCGCAGCTTGGCGCCGATGGCGCAGCGGACAACACCACTTACTTCAGCGTCGACAAGGTGCACTTCACCGATGCAGGCCAGCAGTTGATTCATGCGCCGATGATGGCGGCAGTCGAGGCTTGTTACGCGATGGCTGCCTAGGCGCGCCGTTCGCTCAAATCCACCGCAGCCCACGCGCTGCATAGGCCGAGATCTGCTCGGCGCACACAAGACAACCGCGGCCCTCGGGCTGCAGTGGCACGCCCATGTGGGTGAGCCGATTCACCAACAAGGTAAATAAATGGCCAATTACTCTGCAATCGGCAGCATCGCAGTCGCTGCCACCAAAACGGCTCTCATCCTGGGCGCCACTTCCGCCACTCGCTTCCGCGTGACCGCGTTCTCGGTCTCGACCTCCGGCACCCCGACGTCCGATCAGGGCGTGGAGTTCCAGGTTCGTCGCGCAACTGCGCTCGGCACTTCGACTGCGGTCACCCCGATCGCGTGCGATCCCGCGGATCCCGCCTCGGTGATGTCCGCCGGCAGCAACTGCACCGTCGAGCCGACCTATTCGACCGGCGCCGTGCTGGACCGCGCGTTCAACCCGCGCGCCACCGTGCAGTGGGCTGCGTACGATCCTCGCTCCGAGATCGTCGCCCCTGCAACTGCGGCGAACGGCATCGGCTTCCAGTGCATCGGCGCTGGCGGCGCGGCGGGCAACTTCCTCGTCGACGCGATGGCGATTCAGTAATCGAAAGGCGCTCGATCTTGGGCGCCCAGCGCGCCCCGAGGCTCACGCTTTGGGGCGCTTTCTTTTGTGCGGAGTTCGTGAGGGAACATGAGTCAAAGAGTGGGCAAGGCGAAGGGCTATCTCGTGGAGACAGGCCCTTTCGGCGCTATCGAAAGCGAAACGTTCACGTGTGCGCACTGCAATCGCGTGGGCACAGTGAAGAACCGGCAAGACGGGCAGCTGCTCGGCGTGACCTGTCATGCCTGCTTTGCGCTGATGTGTCCCGACTGCGCGCGCGTCGGCAAGTGCGAGCCGTTCGAAAAGAAGCTCGAAGCGATCGAGCGCAGCGCACGACTCCGCGCCGTCTGCTGATTCCGCGCCATGTGGTCCACGACGTACATGCCGCGCGCTCGTGGCTTCGCTGTGCCGCAGCCTCAGGGATTGTCGTACACGACCACGTTCCCGCTCACCGAAAACCCCATGTCCGAGTCGGGCAACTGGGGTTCGGTGTCGCTGCGCACCGACTTCCAGACGACGGGCGGGAACGCGATCGGCAAACAGACGGGGCTAAACGGCTTCGACGACTCGATCATGTTGCTCACGTTCGGAACGTGGACGAACACCGAGATCGTCACGACGATCCGGAAGTCCGGAACGCCCGCCAACTTCTGCGAGATCGAGCACATTCACCGCGGCGACGCGGCGACTGGCAAGTACATCGAGATCAACCTCGCGCATGACGGTGGCTATTGCAATGCCTACCTCGCGATGGGTCCGATTGGGTCCTCATCAGATTTCGAGGATCTCGCTCCAGCAACCGGCGGCATTCAATTCTCGGTTTCTGGAGGCGTGCACGATGGCGATCTATTCCGCACGCGCATCACTGGCTCTGGCGGAAGCACGGTTATCACTGCCGAGATCAACTACAACGACGGCGGCGGCTGGCATCTGATCGCCACTTGGTCTGGTGGGCAAAGCGTGTCCGTCCCTTCGCACACGGTCCCCTCAAGCGGGCGACCTGGAATCGGCGCGTTCATTTCTAACGGTGGAGGCCCCATGGCGAACTACTGCCATGCGGATTTCACGGCGACGGCGATCTAGTGTCTTCACCCGTTATCAATCAGCACGTCAGTGCGGCAGTAGCGAGCGGTTCGCCGACCTCGCTGACTACGGCGTCGCGCAACACTGCGGGTACCGTCACTGTCTCGCTCCTTGTCGTTTGGTTTACCAACGCTGGTGCCGCTGCAGCCCCGTCGAGCGTTCAAGACAACAAGGGGAACGGCAACGCAACTCAAGTAGGCGCGACGAAGCAGTGCGCGGGCGCGTCGAACCTCCGCTCAGCGCTATTCGAGTGGGTCGGAGTCGCGGGCGGCACAGGCCACACGTGGACGGCGAACTTTGCCTCTCCGCAGGACGTGATCACGATCTTCGTGGTCGCGATGACGAGCACGAACGGCGTAGTCCGTGACTCGATTCCGGCCGGCGTCGCCACAACTTCCAGCCCGTACACGTCGAACACCGTCACGCCCAGCGCCCCTGATGCGCTGCTGCTCGGGTTCACCGGGACGCTATCTAGCTCCGGCACGGAGACGCTCACGTGGGGCAGCAGCTTTACGACGCTCGGCGATGACGTAACCAACGCCAACGCGGACGCGACCGGCGGCTCGGCGTCGCGCACGATTTCTGTCGGCGGAACCTATTCGGTATCCTTCACCTCGGCGGGCGCAGGCACGACCGAGGCGATGGTCTGGATCGCCGCGTACAAGGATTCGCTTTCTGGCGGCGGGGCAACGTCGATCGGCTTCTTGCCCAGCGACGCGCAGAGCCCCAAGCTGAGCCGCAGTACCGCGCGCGCGCTCAACTCGGACTCACCGACCGGCCAACGCATCGTCGCAAGCGCTCTCGCCGCGCTGTCGATGTGGTCGTTCGAGCCCCCGCCGCGTTCGCGCGTACCTTCTGCGCGCCCCAATGACAGCGGCGCGCAGGTCTTTTCGCCGCAGTATTTTGGCGAGCCAATCGTCAACGATCTGCCGTTTACGCCGTCCGTGCGCGCGATGCGCGTGGACAGCAAAGCGGACGTATTCCCGTCGCTCGGCTTCGCCCCATCGCCAGCGTTCACTGGTTGGGATGTCCAACCGCAGAAGCGCTCCACCGCGCGTGCGCAGGTCGCTCCCGAGAGCGTACTCGGCGCGCGCATCACGTCGGTTGCGCTTTCTGGGTTCGCCGACTTCGCCCCGAGCGCTCCGCGCCAGCAAAGCGCAGCTACTCGCGCCGCGGCCGATTCGTGGTTTCTTGGCACCACTCAGCCTCCGCCTGGGGTATTTGCGCAGTGGTCTAGCGATGCGCCGCGCGGTCCAGCTACGCCCGCCCGGGCGCTCAATGACGCCTGGCCGCTAGAATCGTCGCCTTTCCCGACGAGCGCCTTCGTCGGCTGGTCGAGCGATGCGCCGCGGGCACTGGGCCAGCCATCGCGCCTAGCCTACGAGCCATTCTCGCTGTCCGCGCTGGCGTCACCGCCCGGGGTGTTCGCCGAATGGTCGATAGCGCCGCCGAAGTCGTGGAAGTCGCCGCCGCTACGGCCCGACAACGCCCCGATCTCGACCGCGGTCACGCTCCCGCCGAGCGCCGGCTTCTTCGACTGGTTCGTGTCGGAGCGCCGCGGCACGGCGGTCAAGTCGCGTCCGCCCGGGGAATCGGTTCTCACCGGCCAATTCGTCCCGCCGCCCACGCTGACGGGTCTGCCGTGGCAGCAAGATCCGCCCCGCGTTGCTCAGCGTTTTGGCAGAGCCGCGCCCGAGGCGTTCCTTGGCGGGGTGCTCTCCCTGCCGGGCATCCCGTGGCAGCAGGACGCGACGCGCCCCACGGGACAGGCGTCCGCGCGTCCGCTCGATGCCTACGTCGGGTCGGCGCTGGCCTCGGTGCCCGCTCTCGCCACGTTCCTGGCCCAGGACGAGCTTCGCGCAGCACACCCCGGCGCCCGGCCCAGCGCGGGCGACTCGTACCTAGGCGCTCCGCTTGGGCTCCCTGGTGCCCCATGGGCGGCGTCCGATGCCCCGCGCGGGTATCGTCCGGGCGCTCGTCTACCGACGGATGGCTTCGTTCCGACCGCGCTGGCGCCCACGCTTGCGGCCTTCGTCGACTGGGCTCCGCCCGCGCCGCGCGCGCAGTCCAAGCAGGCGACACGGGACGCCGCGTGGTTCCTGCCGCCGACGGTCCCGCCGCCGATCACGGGCTTCCTGCAGTGGTCGGTCGAGAAGCCGCCGGTTTGGATCGCGCCGCAGTGGCGACCCGAGAACCACACGTTCGCGTTCTCGAGCATTAGCGAGATCTTCATCGAGCCCGCCCCGCCCGAGTGGCGAGCCCCAGTCGTCGACCTCCGCTCCGCCACCTACGCCGCCAAAGTCATCGACCGTCGGAGCAACTCATGAGCGCGCGCATCGACTATCCGCTGCTGAAAGAGCACGACCCGAACGGCACGCGACTACGCACGCTGCTCGTGCTGCTGGACACCGGGGATTCGCTGCTCAACACGACGACGATCGTGCCGGTCGATGGCGCGGACGCGGATATCGTTGGTGGCGAATTCAGCGTCGAGGTCGTGTCGATCGGGCTGATCGCGGCGCTTGCAACGGGCGATCTGTGGGGCTGCAACATCAAGTTGCACGATGGTGTCGACCTAATCGGAACAACCGCGCTGATTCGCATGCGCCCCTACCTCGCCTCGCAGCCGGGCGAGCCCGCGTACGACCAGACATATCGGGTGCCGGTCAGGCACACCTAACCCAAGACGCAGCAGAGCGGCGCGCGTTGGCGGGTACGTCCCCCTCCGCAGTCGCCTTCACGCGCTGCCCTGCTGCGCCTCGGATTCAACCAAGAAGAGGGA
>Ga0068859_100006129_pt1 | contig 12219 bp, 6 predicted proteins | sample KBSSwiS22_FD_66585 | JGI IMG/M metagenome (GOLD analysis project Ga0068859, IMG submission 66585) | Switchgrass rhizosphere microbial communities from Kellogg Biological Station, Michigan, USA - KBS Switchgrass S2-2 | ecosystem: Host-associated > Plants > Roots > Rhizosphere > Soil ... | reverse complement strand
ATCGGCCTGACCGAAGGCAAATTGCGGCAGGACGGATAGGCCTATCCCCCCGACCGCAAGTGTTCTTATGAATTCACGTCTGTTTTGCATTTAATCTGGCCTTCCATTTCGGATAATCCTTGTTCAAAAGTTCGTTTGGTGTTGATACATACCATGCGTAACCGTTGCGGCGTTCGGCTTCGATCTCGGAAACATCGTAACGGATGATCGAATCGCGTCCTAGGAAGATCGGTTTCATTGTTTCAATCTCGTAAAATCTTGCCCAGATAGGCAACGCACTTTTCTCTTTGACAGCTTCGTTTTGACCGTTTGTGCGCACCCATCGAATGCCGTTGATCTGATTTTGCTTATACCAGGCGATGGCTGACTCGACTGCGTCAATGATCTCAGGCGTTGGTTTGGCTTTCATCAGAAAGCGGACTATCCCGACGCTTTCCCCCGCAGTCAGACAAGGCGGTTCATACTTTCTCGCCCATGCCGGCTTCAACGTATTTTCGTCGTACTGTGCTGCCCAAACAGTTTTTTTGCCGTTAACAACGATCTGTAGTTTTAGTACGAGGGGGAGCGCTTTTACCAACTCCCGCTCGACGTTTACACGCCGGGATTCATCTACGAACTTGAAATCGTCACCCTTTTCGGCGATCTGACGAAAGAGCTCTAGAACGCCGATCATTGCATCATCGTTGAACGTTATGTGGGTGTAGTATCCCTTCTTAAGCGGAAAGAATTGAGGAAATCCGCCATTCTCATATTGCGACGACAGCAAGTAATCAAGCCCTCTATTGAATGCCTCTTTATACTTCGGGAAATTATTCGGCGGTGATGACTTTAAGAGGCTCGCGGTAATTATTTTTCCAAGGTAAGAGACTTGCGGATAGGTAGTACGATTGTCGATCGTTGTTTCACTGATGTCTGACCTCTTGACGGCCAACTCTTCTTTCTCACTCTTCGTGAGCATTAGCGCCATATCAATGTTCTTTTCCCAACCGCCATTTTCCTTTTGATAAAAAAGTATCTGGTCGGCGATGCGCGCGGCTTCATCCGTTTGATACCATAAGGTATTCTGAGAAAAAACCTCATTCCATGAAACAAGTTTCCAGTTTGGCGGCGTCTTTTGGAGCCAATCATCCTTTGCAGTCTTCGGATTCCATCCGTCTTTACCCTTGAGAAATTCCTCCGCAGAAAACGCCTTTGCTTCGGCGTCGGTCAACTGATGAGACCATTTGACACGAGCCGCCGTATCGGCACCTGGACCGCGGGACTTGTATTCGGCAAAATATGCCGTTCTTTCACGTTCAGGAAGCCAGTGGTTCCAGCCCTCGGGGCGGATCTGGGCGTCCATTTGGGTATCAATAAAAACCGTTCGGCCATAATCGCGCCACGGTCGTCCGAGAAAAACGCCGTCCTTTGTGCCGGCACTGGTCAGCTTCGAACGATTGAAAACAAACCCACTCGGCTCGTCCGCGGCGAAGCGCATGGGCGCCGCGATGTATCCGTCGCCCTTACTGTGGATTTCGCAGTTTTCAAAAACCGCGGCAGCTTCGCCAAAGATAAAGTCGACGTGTCCTTCGACATAACAATCCTTGTAGTATTGGCGGCCGTTCTTTGCATATAGCGTGTCCTGCCATCCAAGAAAACGACAGTGCGTAAAGACTAATCGATCGGCCTCCGCGAGAACCGCGACCGCCTGCGACCCCGGACCAAAAGAGTTTTCAAACGTAATGTTTTCGGCGCGAAAGTCATGTCCGCCAATGTACGCAGCATACGCCGCTGACGTGGAGCCAGCCTCCTTGTTCGAAAGGCCAAAGGTCAGCAAAGTTTTCTCTGCAGATTCGCCAATTAGTGAAACGTACGGCTTATTTGCCGCGATCCTGATCTGCTCTTTGTAAGTGCCCGGTTTGACGAGGATGATGAACCGCTTAGTGTTGTTTTCAGGAACGCGTTCGATAGCTTCCAGTACGGTCCTTACATCCCCATTTCCGTCAGCAGCGACGACAATATTGGGTTTTATATCTGCAAATGCCGAAACAACAGCTATAAAGATCAAAAAAAGTATGTTGCACAGCTTTCTCATTTCCCAAATACCAAGGCGTGGTTTGTTCGCGAAACTGGCCATCGCGTGAAGAAACAAAAGGAAGCTTATTTTTTGACAACGACGAGAGGCCAAATCGGTCCCGTTCATTTCTGCCAAATGCCTCCCGAATCAATTCGGATATTTCGCGATTTGTTCTTATTCGATCTGACGCAATAGAATCACGAGAATGATAATTGGTTTAACCAATCTGTGCAAGTGATTAGCTGGTAGATAATCATAAATACTGCCAGCTACGATGCCATCGGCCAACGACTAAGTTTTGATGCCGGAGCACAGAACCTATTCAGATCACATAGGTTTTACCAATTATCACAAGACGCTATTAAATGAAATGGGAAAAATAGACAATAAAAAAGGACACCAGTCCGATTGGTGTCCTGAAAAAACTGCCTGTGTCGATTCTCTTGAACGCGGACGTTTAGCAATCAAATTCCGCAACAAGACAAGAGTTTCAATCCGGTGAATACGTGAGGGATATGCACCGGCGTTTATCGAAGCGGCCTAAAGTGGAAAAGCCGCCTCGGAATAATTGGTCAGCCGGGGGTGAATCAGCTTTCCAAGAGAACAACCAAACAGTTACATGCAATATCAAATTAGTGGGCTGTCATAAGCTAATGCACGAAAATATGATGAAAGTAATAATAGATTTTCGACAATTCTGAAAAAAATTGTAAGACTTTATTTATTCGCCTGATGTTTCCCGCTGCAGAGATACATTATTAATGTCTGAAACTCCTGAAATAACATCCCTCCTGGCCGCCTGGAGCGAGGGTGATACCGAATCCCTCGAAAAGCTGCTGCCCCTGGTCGAGGGTGAATTGCGTCGGATCGCTCATTCCTATATGAGGAAGGAGTCCGAAGGTCATACTCTCCAGACCACCGCGCTGGTAAACGAGGCTTATATTAAGCTACTTAACGGCGTTAATCCACAGTGGCAAAACCGGGCCCACTTTTTTGGAATCGCCGCAAATATAATGCGGAGGATCCTGATAAATTATGCACGGGATCGCGTGGCTCAAAAACGGGGCGGCCCGGGCATTCAGCTGGTAAACGTCGATGAGATCGCAGTGATCTCAAACGAAAGGTCGGCCGAACTGCTTGCGCTCGATGATGCTTTGACAAAGCTTGCCGAATTTGACCCGGTAAAAAGCCGAATTGTCGAACTCAAATGTTTTGGCGGCCTAACCGCTCCTGAAATTTCGGACGTCATTGGACTTGCTACGCCGACGGTCAACCTTTATTGGAGGCTTGCAAAGGCGTGGCTCGCCAACGAGATCAAAGCATAGCGGCTCGAGTTCGGTTGCGAAACGAAAATACTGCGAACAGAGGTTATCAGTCGATGAACCGTTTCGGGCATTAGATAAAAGAGACAAGATAGATGCGTCCTGAACACTGGCAAAAAATTCAAGATGTTTTTTACGGAGCGCTTCCATTGCCGCCGGCGGACCGCGTTAATTTTGTTTCGTCGGAATGTAGGGGTGATGCCGAATTGTCGGAACGCATTCTCGCCTTGCTTCACGAAGACGAAGAAGGCTCGATAGATCTTTTAGAAAGCAGTCTATTCGAACTCGGTGCCTCGATAATTGTTGATCAGGATGAATTGGACATTGGCCAAAAGCTAGGATCTTACGAGATACGATCGCTCCTTGGTAGCGGTGGAATGGGTTCCGTCTATTTGGCCGAGGACCTTCGACTTAACCGTAAGGCTGCGCTCAAAGTATTGCCTTTGATTACGACAGCGGGGTCGTCCTCGATCGAGCAATTTCACCATGAGGCCCGCGCGGCGTCAGGCATCGCACATCCGAATATTGCTCATATTTATGAATTCAGCGAATTCGGGGGCCGACACTGCCTTGCCATGGAGTATATCGAGGGGCCCACACTCCGAACGCTTATCAAAGAAGGGAAAATTGATTTGCGGACTTGTTTGGAGATCGCCCGCCAGGTAACGCTTGCGTTAGCGGCGGCCCACCTAAAAGGTATTGTCCACCGGGATATCAAACCGGAAAACATCATCGTCTCGCATGAGGGATTGGTAAAGGTTTTGGACTTTGGTCTCGCACAACGTACGGAGCCAGGCGACCCGACCTCTGTTAATCCGTTTACGGTCGCCGGTACCGTATCGTATATGTCGCCAGAACAGATCCGCGGGGATAAGCTGGACGAACGGACCGATATCTGGAGTCTCGGGGTTGTGCTATATGAGATGGTAAACGGTTCGCGGCCGTTTTGTGGTACGGATCCTTCCGAGGTTCTAGAGGCAATATTGTCGAAACCTTTACCCGCGTCAAAGTCCAACTCAAAAGTCGCGCGAATTATTTACAAATGCCTTCAGAAGGATCGAAAGGAAAGATATACGTCTGCAGGAGAATTGTGCGACGAGCTTGTTGAACTTTGTTCCGAGGCTGATGGAGACAACGGTCGTGGGTGGTGGCCTTGGATCGTCGGCGGATCAATCCTTGTGCTGCTATCGTTATTTGGCTACTCATATTTTTGGAAGCCAGCCTTAAATGTGCCTTCGAAAACAATAGAATCGATAGCCGTCCTTCCATTCACCTTCAGGAACGGAAGTGACACTAATGACACAGAGTACGTGGCCGACGGGGTCGTTGAATCCTTGATAAACAGAATCTCGGGTATAAGGAATCTCACTGTAAAGGGGCGCAATTCCGTCGCCCATTACAAAGGAATGCAGATCGACGCCGGGAGGGTCGGCCAGGACCTTGGTGTACAAGCCCTGCTTATCGGAAATATTAGCGAAAACAACCATACTTTGACGCTGGACCTTGATCTCGTTGACACTTCGACCGGCGACCGGATCTGGAGCGAGAGATATGACCGGCCCGCCACGGACCTCATCCGACTGCAGAATGATATTGCAGTGGAGGTAACTGAAAAGCTGCGAGGATCGTTATCTTTGCCCGAACAACAGAGGCTGGCGAAGAATTACACAAACAATTTGCAGGCTAATGCCGATTATATGCTCGGGCGGTATTTCTGGAACAAGAGAACCGGTCCCGATATGGAGAGGTCGATCGACTATTTTCGAGTTGCGGTGGAGCTCGATCCGAATTTCGCACTGGCATATGCCGGGATGGCTGATTCGTACCTGCTCTTACCCAGTTATAAGGGAACCCTGCCGCCTGAGGTCGCGTTTCCGAACGCGGAAGCTGCCGCACAGAAAGCCCTTGATCTGGACGAATCGCTGGCCGAGGCTCATACCGCGCTGTCATACGCACTCTTTAATTATGATTGGGACTTCGCGGAATCCGAAAAGCATTTCAGCCGGGCAATAGACCTCAATCCAAACTACGCGACGGCGTACCACTGGTACGGAAATGCCAATCTCTTAGCCTACGGAAGATTTGACGATTCGATAGATGCGATGAAGCGCGCCCGGGATCTTGATCCGCTGTCGTTGATTATTAACGCCGACCTCGGGACAAGCTATTGCTACGCGCTACGGTTAGATGAGGCAATCGAGCAGTTCAATAAGACCCTAGAACTCGACCACAATTTTTATTATGCCCACGTGTATTTGGGGCGCACATATTTGCTGAAGGGCGATTATCAAAAAGCTCTTGATGAGCTGCAGCAAGCTGCGGGATTGAGCGAAGATCCGCGTATTCCGATGCTACGTTCGAGAATCTACTCGAAAATTGGGAACAAGGCGGCGGCCCTGCAGATGCTCGGTGAACTTAAACGAATGAGCAAGAAAAGATACGTGTCCAATTTTGATTTCGCCCTCGTTTATACAGGCCTGGGCGATCATGACAAAGCGTTTGCAAGCTTGCAAAGATCATTGTCCGCTCACGATGGAAATCTTATCTACCTGAAGGCCGATCCGTTACTTTCGGACCTACGTGGCGATCCGCGATACAATGATCTGCTTGCTAAGATCGGCCTGCCAAAATAACGTACTAACCCTTTCTAATTAAACAACTTCAGTTGCAGAACGGATAGGTTGGCCTCTGAACTGCTGCAGATGTCTGAGTAGACACAGCTCGAACATTTTTCGATCGACGGATCCGCATCAAATTTTCCAGCAGCGATATTGTCGATAAGCTGACGCGCGGCCGTCGCAGTGTCTGTCATCTGCTTCGGCGAAAATGTATGCAGATAGGGTTTGCGCAGGTATGCGATATATGCGGTTGGCTTACCGAGGGCGGTCGCATACGCCCAAAGCTGAAATCGGTGCTCGTCGGGTTTGATCTCAGAATCCGTTTTATAGTCAAGTACAAAATCATCACCCGCTAGATCCGCCACACCCACAAGATCAACATCATTCTGCCTTAGTAAAACTTTTGTTTCTCTAGAGACATCAATGCCCTGAAATCTCGAGAAGATCGGATCCGACTGAAACCTTCGGGCAAGATCCAATGCCTCGTTAATATCTTCCTTCGACGCATCTTCGGCAACGCGTTTCAAATAATCGGGGTCGTCGGTATCGAGTTCCAGGGCTTTGTGCGTCAATGTGCCGATCGTCCGTGCCTTGGCGTGGCCCTCGCCAAGGCCGGGGTGACCATCGATATATATATAACGAAACTTAAGTGGACACTTTGCGTACTCGGTCAGGCCTGAAATTGGAATAGTTCTTAGACCAGCATCTACACTGCCGGTATAGACGAATGGTGGCAGTTCAAATGGCTGCGCGTCTGAGGGTGTCGGCGGAATCGCCGACTCTTTTGAAAACGGAATGGAATTGACTGTGATGTTCGCCGCTGAGATGCCGGGCATTAACAATTCGATCAGCGTCCCTTTTTTTTCCGGTCCTGATGTCAGTATTACCTGGTCCCGGGCACGCGTGACGGCAACGTAAAGAAGGCGTTTCTCTTCTTCGCGCTCGCGGATCTTTATCCTCTTCTTTATCAGCTCAAAGATGGCAGGCTTGGCCAGGTTGCTTGTCTCATCCTCTACCGGAAATGCGATACCCACCTCGGTGTCGACGAGAAGCCTATCGCCCCAGCCACCGATTTGCACTGCGAGGTCCGGAACGATCACAACCGGCCATTCCAAGCCTTTCGCGTTATGGATCGTCATTAGCGAAACAGCATCACCAGCATCAAGCGGAGGCCGCGGTATGCTGTTTTTTACTTGGGTAAGCTCAAGTATTTGTCTAACGGCCCCAAACAGGTCGCTTCGGCCGTTTAAGCTTAGCTTTCGCAAGAGCGAGAGAAATCCCATCCAGTCAGCTTCGCGGCGGTTACCTTGCGGAAGATTGGCGATCACCGAAGCATAACCCGTCACCAGATCGGCTTCACGAAGCAACTCCTCGGGAGAGATCTTATTTCTTTTCGCCAATAGGTCCGAAAGTATCTCGGCCGCGCGACGTATCTCGCCATCAGATGTCCTAATAAGTTGCCACCAGGTTTGATCTTTTTGCCTTGATTCAACTGCCGCAAACAGGACGCGATCGCTTATTGCAAAGAACGGACTTCGCAGCAGCGCTATCAGCGAAATGTCGTCGGTTGTATCGGACAAAAAGCTCAGCATCGCGATAGCGTCTTTCGCCTCGCGTGTATCGAGAAGACTTCCGCCGCCTGCATTGACGGCAGGGATCCCCACCGCGGACAAAGCGTCGATGTAAACTTCTACTGCCGCCCACGTCCGCGAGAGGATCGCAATGTCGCGAGGTTCGATGTTTCTCGTCCCTTGCAGTTCTTTGTCGAACACCGTGACGCCGGTATCGAGGAGACGTGCTATTTCACCGGCAACATATCTGGATTCGACGATACGGGCGACGTCGGGCGGTAACTTGTCGTCGCGGGAGATCATCGCCACAGACAACGGAATTTCGCGGTTCGGGGATTCTGTTCGGGTTGCATCGAGCGGTCTGTGAAGGTCCCCGAGAACCGGAGCAAAGATCTCGTTCATCATGACAACCAAGGCATCGTGTGCGCGAAATGTGTCGCTCAGCTCAACATGATCTCCGCCCGATGTGACGATCGATTCGCGAGCTTCACGAAATACGGCGACGTCTGCCCGCCTGAAACTATAGATCGACTGTTTTTCGTCACCGACGATCGTTACCTTAGCGCCCACGCGCAGAAGATCGATTATTTCGGCCTGCAACGGATTGGTGTCTTGAAATTCATCGATCAGGAAAGCTCGCCAGCGCTTCGCGTAATGCGTTCTTGGTTGCTCATGCTCGAGGATCTCGCGTGCAAAAAGCTCGAGGTCGATGAAATCAAGAACCTTGTCCTTCTTCTTCTGTTCCAGAAGATATTCATGAACGGACGCAAACGCTCTCTCCAGCAACTTTACTTTTTCTGCCGCTATAATATCCTCTGATCCGAAAACCAGGCTCGCTGCTCCGGCCGGACCTTCGTCGTCAGCGGCCAGCTTTAAAGCCTTTAGGGCTGCTCGCATCCTATCGAGGTCGCCAGTTGCCCAACTGCCTTTCTGGCCCTGATGTGCAGGTAATTTACGAAGAACTTTTAATGCGGTGGGGATATTTATGCCGTTTTCGATATCCCGCATCGCATTGATCGCGTCCTGTCGCGCTGCTTCAAGCTTATCGCCCTCTTTTCCCGAAAGGCCTTCGCAGGCTAATGCCGCGCGGGCCCAGGCATCACAGTTCTTAAGCCAATCCAGAGACTTGCATCTTTCTTCATCGATCGTTTTTTTCCAGCTCTCTGCGTCGTACTTAAATCCCCTGGTCGCCGAATGTGGATCAAGCAACAATTGCTCGATCATGCTCTTTAACCATGAATAACCGAGTTCGCTAATGATCGTTTCATCGACCACGCCCATTGCCGCATCAAATTTGTCTGCCAGCCAGATCGTGGATTCAGTTTCCAAAAGAATTCGAAAATCCGGCGAGATACCAGCGAGGTGAAAAAAATCACGACACACTCTTGCGGCTAATGCATGGATCGTGCTGATCTGAGCGGCATCGACCTCGGCTATCAGGTCTTCATCATCAATGTTCCTGGTGAGTGTTTTGCGGATCCTTTGGCGCAATTCCGACGCGGCCTTTTCGGTAAAGGTCACGGCAACTATCTCGATCGGCCGAAGGCCATCGGTTTTGATATGGCGGAGAAACCGTTCAGCCAGCATGGCCGTCTTACCGGTGCCCGCACCTGCGGTTACTACTACACTGCTTTCGGTGTACGCCGCCCTTGCCTGTTGTTGCGTTAGTTCCATTTAGGAGCGTGGTTTGCGCGCGTTGCGTTGTCCCCGTCGACAAACCGGATCGTATTCACAGAATTTGCAGCTCTTCCTTTTGCCATCGGGATCTACCGCAAAATTACCTGCTTCGAGAATTTTCCTGACATTCGCTGCAAAGCCGTCAATATCGGCCGGCTTCTGCGGGATGATCTTTGTTTGCCGCAAAGAAAAATAATGGCCGGAGGCTACGCGGCCGGGAAACATCGCTTCGAGCGCGACATTCGAATAAATCGGCAGCTGAATATCTGTTTCGAGCTCGCCCGTCGCATCCTTTACTTTCCCGACGTACGTACCAGTTTTGTAATCTATCGCGATGATTCCATTGGGTGTGTCATCAACGCGGTCGATCGAGCCGCGCATCTTGAATCCGTTCCAATTCACGTCGAATGCTTGTTCGGTCGCTAATACGCGCGACCCTTCACCAATAAATTCCGGAGATTCAATTGCTTTTCGCAACGTCGACAAATGTTCCGAGCGTCGATGTTCCCAGTTAGGCAGCACGTGCACGCCGATCTCTTCGTCGGATTCGGCTTCGAGAAATGCATTTTCCAATCCGGCCAGTACGTCATCGCGAAACGGCACGGAATTGAATGCTCTTGTGACAGCTATCTGCAGCGTTTTGTGGTAGAGCCTGCCCATGACACTTCCGCGAAGATCGGTATCTCCTTCCTCGGTCGGCGAAAGTCTTAGAATTTTCTCGGAAAACCATTTGAAGGGACACTGTCCGATCTTGGTTAGCTGCGAGGCGCTCCACTGTCTGCTTTCCGGCTTGATCGGAATGCCGGTCACGCCGTCATATTCGTCATAAGGTGCGGAAGATTCGCGGCGTCGTTCCACTTCAAACTGATGTCTTGCGTGTGAAAGACGAACATCGCCGAAGTTGGCGTCATCGCGCCGCAAAAAGACCTTTAATTCTTCCTGAGGGCTGGCGATCCATTCGGTTTTTGCTTCGATAGGCCGGATCGACAGCCTTTCAAAATATGGGCTTGCGATCTTTTCTTCAATATCGACCGTTTTCGGAAAGCTAAGCGTGATCCCGTTTCGGGCGGCGAGCAAAACGTAATAGAACGACAAGGCTTCCCAACGGGGAAACTCGGCCGGCCGGTCGAATTTGATACCCTTTTCTTCAAGTTTTCGCTGTTCGTAGAAATCGATCACGGCGTCTTCATTCGTAATCGCGGGAAGCGTCCCTTCAGCCATTCCCAGGACGAAGATGTGATCAAACTCGCCGCCTATTATCGTGTTGGGTTGGTGAAATGCGATACCGCCATTTCGCGGGTCGATCCTTGTTTCTATGTTTTCAAGGAATTCACCGATCGTTCTTGAAAAACTCAGCAGATCGATCTCGTGACCGTCGCCCAGAGTTTTCAATTCCTCGATCGCATCGTGAAACACTTCATATGCGATCAATTCCGAAGCGCTCTCGGCGGCACGTTCACGAACCAGTGCGAAAGGTACTGCTTTCAAAAGCCAGTCGATCCACACATTTAGCGTTGAGATATCGCTGAAGGTCAGTTGACCAAGGTCGACACCTGCCTCATTCCAAGCGTCGATGCCGGACGAACGCCGGCGGCGAGCAAGCGCCCAAGCTTCTTCGCTCATCCCTGGGCCGTATTTGTGATTTAACAAGCGGGCCGTCACAGCAAACTCGAAATCAGATTCTTTTGCTGCAAGGATCAGGTTGATGTAGCTGCCTAAGGTCGTTTCCGCAAGGCTGATCTTCGACTGCGATGAAACCGTTACTCCGTATTCTTTGGCAACGGTCATGATCGTGTGTTCATAGTCCGAGGACTTGCGACACACTATTGCGATACGGTCGGCATTAGCGCCTTCGACGACCATTTTCTTTGCAGCGGCAAGGGCACCCCTTACTTCGGCGTCGACATTCGGATAAACGAATGCCGTAATAACATTTTCCCCTGACTCGAGCGAATCATCCTTTCCCGTGGAAAACCTCGCCGCCGACTTTAAAATATCCGATTGTGCGTCTGTCTCCCTATCGTTACGCAGCCAGCCCTGTGCCGTGAGCGAATCGATCGAGCGATTCGCCGAAGCAAATATCGATTCGTTCCCTGACGGCACTACATAGATGCTTCCATCGCCGGCAACTGTATCGATGAAGCGGATGTCATGTTCGCGCGCCCGAAAATAGCCGTAAACCAAAAGCTTTCTTCGTTCGCGAATAAATCCAGCCGCCTTCCAAAGCACTGACTCAGCATCGACAAGGCGATCCGTCCAAAGCTGATCGCAATACGCTTTCGCGACTACGGCCAGTGTTGTCACACTCGGTATTCCGGAGCGCGTCATCGCCGTGATATCTATTCCATCCCTCAGAACGGTCGCCAGAATTCTTCGTACGCGAGCTGCCTCGGCGGCTGCATCCCGATCAGGAATTAATTCGCCTACCACAGATCGCAGAACGTGCAGGGATCGCAAAGGTGTGGCGACCCCTATCCCTTCGCGATTCAGGATCTCAACGGCAAGGCTCCGCAAACTTCGATGAGGAACCCTCAACCTGGAGGCAGCGGCCCTGTTTGGCGTCAGTACAAGAAAGTCTTCCGGGATCTCGGACGGAACGTCGATGAATCTTGTGGTTGCGAGGATCCTTTTCATCTAAAAATATTACGGCTTGTTTAGACAGTATAGCCCGATTACCGCTCATCACTTATCCAACAAACCTGATTTTACGGAAATACCAACCGTCGAAAAACTTATCCTGATGCCTAGATCTTTCACAACAATTTGTTAACTGTGGATCAATGAGGAGCCAACATATTTTTTGTATAATCGTGGACGAGGTCGCAGGCAATATCAGCCTTGATCGATCACTTTAAATTGGCAGGTTTCGGTGTATATGAATAGACCAAGATTCTTTCTTTGTTGGCGGCAAACGGTGGCCCTGTCGGCCTTAGCGGTAGCCGTTTTTATACTTACCGCGGCGGGCACTTCGCTCG
>Ga0068859_100006126_pt1 | contig 12221 bp, 10 predicted proteins | sample KBSSwiS22_FD_66585 | JGI IMG/M metagenome (GOLD analysis project Ga0068859, IMG submission 66585) | Switchgrass rhizosphere microbial communities from Kellogg Biological Station, Michigan, USA - KBS Switchgrass S2-2 | ecosystem: Host-associated > Plants > Roots > Rhizosphere > Soil ... | reverse complement strand
AGCACGATCGCGTTGTCGCGGATGAGTGGACAGACGACGTCTCCGCGCCAGCCATCAGCGTCGTCGCGATAAGCAGACCCGCGCCGAAGACGAATCCCCGCGGCATAAATGGCTTCCTGCCCGAGCGAGCGGAAGCCTTTGCCCTGCACGCCGGCGCTGCCGTACTTCACGTCGCCCTGCAGATAGAGCAACTTCAGGCGATTGTCGAGCGCGCGCATCAGCACCATGCCGTGCATGATCTCGAGCTTCTCGTCGCGAGTCAGTGACGCGGTAATCGTCTCACGCGCGAAGAACCCGTCGATCGCATCGAGCAGCTCTCTGACGGCGTCCCTCCACCGCGCCGCCGATGCGACGCCGGGAGTCGTTTCGGGGAGGTCGCGGACGTCGACCGCGCGTAGCTCAGTCTCGACTGCACGAGTCAACGCTTCACGTGTTGCGGGTTGGGGAACGCGCGCTGCGGCGCGCTGGACAGCGCCGAGCGCAAACGGAAATCGCTCGAGCACGAAGGCCTCGAGACGTTCGATGACGCCGGCTATCGCGGGTACTGGAGTCGAGCGCGCCATCACTTCCAATGGTAGCCTGTCCCACAAGAGGTATCAGGTTTCAGGTATCAGGTGTCAGCCTCCATCGAGACTCATTTCAAAGGGTGGGCAAAACCGGGAATCCTTCCGCCCGGTGCACTCGCATCGCCTGAGGTAGCGCCCGACGAAACGCTGGATGCGATCAGCGGCCACTTCAGACTGTTTCAGCTCCGAGACGGCCACAGGTTTTCGACCGACGATGTGCTGATTGCGTGGTACGGCACGACGTGGGCGCCGTCGGCCAGACGAGTGCTCGATCTGGGTTCGGGCGTCGGCTCGGTCGGGATGATCGCCGCATGGCGTCTGCCGGGGGCGCGGTTCGTGACCATCGAAGCGCAGGAACAGAGCGTCAGGCTCGCCAGGAAGTCGGCCGCGTATAACGGTCTGGTAGATCGCTATGAGATTCGCCTCGCGGATCTGCGTTCGCCCGATACGTTCGTGGCCGACGAACAGTTCGATCTCGTCCTTGGCAGCCCGCCGTATTTCCCGCCGGGCAGCGGTATCGAGAGCGAGCATCCGCAAAAAGCTGCCTCGCGCTTCGAGATGCGCGGCGACGTCCGTGATTACGCCCGCGTCGCAGGGGAACGTCTTGCGCCCGGCGGTGTGTTCGCTTGTGTCTTTCCGGAGATCGACTGTGCCCGGATGGAGGAAGCGGCCGCCGTTGCCGCGCTGACGATCGTCCGTAGACGACCCGTGGTTTTCCGGGAAGGTGAGCGTCCGCTCATCGCCTTGCTCGCGATGACACGGCGGCGCGATCTGCCGCCCCACATGCACGACCGCACGTGGGTCGAGCCGCCGCTCGTCATCCGGTGTGCGGACGGCCAGGTGCACCCGGAGTACGCTGCGGTCAAGCTGGCTGTCGGGTTTCCTCCGTAACCGCCTGCACAATAGCGGTGCGCACCTGCACCGTCGTTGCCTTGCCTCCGAGATCCGGCGTTCTCATCGCTCCTTCCGCACACACGCGTCCGATCGCCGCGACGATGCGGTCGTGGGTCGCACGCTCGCCAAGGTGATCGAGCATCATCGCGCCAGCCCAGATGGCGCCGATCGGATTCGCGATTCCCTTGCCCGCGATGTCCGGCGCCGAACCATGAATGGGCTCGAACATCGAGGGCGTAGTCCGCTCGGGATTGATGTTTCCGCTCGGGGCGATTCCAAGGCTGCCTGAGATCGCGGAGCCAATGTCGGTAAGGATGTCGCCGAATAGATTCGAGCAGAGAATCGTATCGAGCGTTTGCGGATGTGTGACTAAACGAGCAGCGATCGCATCCACGTAGTACTTGCGGTAGTTCACGTCGGGGAACTCTTTGGAAACCTGCTCGACGACTTCATCCCACAGCATCATCGAGTGTTGCAGGGCGTTCGACTTGGTAGCGCTCGCCAGCAGCTTTCGTGGACGTGACGCCGCCAGTGTGAACGCGTACCGCGCGATGCGCTCGATGCCGCGCCGGGTGAAGATCCCCGTCTGCTCGGCCAGCTCGTCGGGGGTCCCGGCATGCACCCGGCCGCCGACGCCGCAGTACTCACCTTCCGAATTCTCGCGAACGCACACGATGTCGATGTCCGCGGCGGTGCGTCCGGCGAGCGGCGAGCTGATGCCCGCCAGCAGACGAACGGGTCGTAGGTTGACGTATTGCACCAACCGGCGCCGCAGCGGCAGCAGCAATTCGCCGGCGGAAATGTGGTCTGGAACTTTCGGGTCGCCGATCGCACCGAGATAGATGGCGTCGAACTTCGACAATTGATCGACCGCGTCGCGATCCATCATGCGGCCGTTATGCAGATAGAAATCGCAGCCCCATGGGAACGCCGTGAACTCCAGCGCGAAGCCGTCGCGTGCCGCCGCTGTTTTCAGGACCTCTATGCCTGCTGGAATCACTTCCTTGCCAATGCCGTCGCCGGCAAGCACTGCGATGCGGTGGGTTCTCATATCGACGTTGATCCTACCAGTCACCCCCGGCACGAACCTTTAGGTTTCGCTGCGAGTGCTGCGCGTCCTCGCCGCATAGATCGCCGCAAAGCCGGCTGCAGAGGCCAGGAGACCCGCGAGTACCGGATCCAGCGACCCGAAGATGCGCGGTGGACCGAAGCGCACCAAGAGAAGCGTGAGATTGCCCGCGACGATGGCACCGAGCGCCTCAGGGGCGCCCGCTCGTCGCAGGTAGATTCCGCCGACAACGGGCACCAGGAGGCTCACTCCAAGCAGCGCGTAAAAAACAGCGAGCGCACCCTGGACGGTTTCAAACAGCAGCGCCAGTACGACGGCGCCGGCGCCACCGGCGAACGACGCGAGCCGCGCAATCATCAGCACTTCACGGTCGTCTGCTTCTGGCTGAAGGAACCGCTTGTACAGGTCCTGAGACAGCGACGTGGCCAGCATGAACAGAATTGCGTCGCATGCGCTGACCTCGGCAGAGAAGACCGCGGCGAGTGCAAGTGCGCTCAACCACGGCGGCAGCTGTTCGACGAGAACCGTTGGCAGCACGATGTTCGGATTGCCGAGGCCGGGATGTGTGGCACGTGCGGCCATGCCGAGCAGCGCTGGCGCGAATGCGAATACCGCAAGCGCGGCGGCCTGGACGCCGATTCCGATCCGCACCGCGCGCTCGTTGACGGCGCCATATGCCTTCTGCATCAAACCCGGTGAGATGACGAACGCCGGCATGAAGACCAGGAGCGTCCAGCCCGAGAGTGGACCTCCCGAATGCAGGAAGTCGAGGAATGTCGCCGGGACATCTGGCGCCTGCGCGATGCCACTGAATCCCCCCGCGTTTGCGAGCACCGTCGGGACGGCAATCAGGAACCCGACCAGCAGCACCGCGAGCTGCACGACATTGATCCATGCCGTGCCGAGCAGCCCGCCCGCCATGAATGTCGTCGTCACGACGAACGCGCTGATAAGCGTGCCCTCCCACCGCGGCAGACCCGCGACAACGGTTAGGACGGCGGCGCCGGCAATCAACTGTCCGGCGAAGATCGACAGCGTGCCCAGCCAGATCAGCCATGTCACCAGCGCGCGTACCAGCGCGCCATACCGCAGTTCCAGGAAGTCACCTGTTGTGAACAGGTTGTTCGCCTTCGCTGCGCGCCACACACGCGGACCGATGAAAAATGCGAGGAAGATGGATCCGATCGCCGACGATCCATTCCACCACCACGCGCTGATGCCGTCGAAGTAGCCGCGTCCGGTAGCTCCGATGGTTGCGCCCGCGCCGATGTTCGACGCCAGCACAGTCGTGAACAACAGCGGGGCGCTGAGTGAACGGCCAGCGACGAAGAAGTCGGCGCTCCCGCGCACGAAGCGCGCGACCCACATGCCGATTGCGACCAGCGCAACGGAATAGACGATGAGTAGCGTGAGGTGGACGTTCAGATCTATTTGAACCGCGCAGGAACGGTCCCGAGATCCGCCGCCGCGGGCAGGCCACCCGAGCCCTTCGCCATTACGGCAGCACGCACAATCGCTTCGGACATGACATCAGCCGCCAGCGCACCGACGGTGCTGACGTCCGCGGTTCCATTCCAGGCTCCGGTCGCCAGCGCAAACACGGTATCGCCATCGCCGATCGTGTGTGAGGGAAAGATCGCTCGAGCCAATCCGTCGTCCGCCATGAGCGCCATGCGCGCAGCCTGCGGCTTGGTCAACCTCGCGTTCGTCGCAACGACGCCGATTGTCGTGTTTTCGCCAGGGCGCGGCGTCGTCGTCTGAGTACCGGCGCGCAGCACCCTGCGGGCATCCGCCAGCTTTCCGCCAGCGTCGCGCGTACCGGCGACGACGGCGCCGCTGGATGGATCGATCACGTCACCCACGGCATTGACAGCGACAAGCGCGCCGACGATGAGGCCATTCGGCAGCGCGATTGCCGCCGAACCGATCCCTGCTTTCATTGCCGTCCGGCCACCGTTGATTTTGCCGATCGTCGCGCCGGCGCCTGCGCCGACATTCCCCTCGGCGACCGGGCCGTTGGTCGCCGCCGCTGCCGCTTTGTATCCGCAGTCAGCCGTCGGACGGGCTTTCGAGGGGCCTATGAACGGCAAATCGAAGATGACTGCGGCCGGAACGATCGGCACGACTCCGGCGTTTGTCTTGTAGCCGATGTTCTTCTCTTCCAGAAATTTCATGACGCCTGTGCCGACGTCGAGACCGAATGCGCTACCACCCGTGAGGACTACGGCGTTGACACGCTCCACAAGATTGGTTGGGTCGAGGAGATCGGTTTCGCGTGTGCCGGGCGCGCCGCCTCTCTGTGCGACGCCGCCGATTGCGCCCTCGCCGTCCGCAAGAACGACCGTGCATCCGGTGAGGCCGCCGGGCAGCGTGAAATGACCGACACGGATGCCGGCCACCTGCGTGATCCCCTTCGCGGCCGGACGCGCACTTTGACCGAATGCATTCATCGTGAGCACCAGGACGGCGACCGTGCCCGCGACCATCCGCGGAGTATTCATCGTCGTGAAGTGGGAGCGGGCAGCGTCTTGGTCAGCCAGTCGGTGATGGCCGTCGTGATGTCTGTGCTGACGTTCAAGTCCGGCAGCGAGGCATACTCCTCGGGCTCGCCGGTTATTGCCGGGACGAGAAGATGATTGACGCCGCGCACGGTGACGACCTCGACGGACTTCGACTTGCTTTCCTTTCGCGCGAGATCGACCAGTCTGTCGACATGCGAGACGGGTATCAGCCGATCGAGCGCAGCGTGGATGAACAGGATCGGCTGCCGCACGTCTTCGATGACGCGCGCCGGATCGAACGTCAGCACACTGTGCGTCCACGGCGTGTCCGCCTGTCTGCGCAACTCCGGGGGCACGCTTTCCCATCCCTTGCCGGTGAGGACGGCCGCCTGAACTTTCTTCTGCAGGTCGATTTTCTGCGCCCGCTCCGTAGGCGTTGCCTTCAGCCGATCCAGGACGAGCTGCTGCTGTTCGAGCGCGAGGTCTGCGCCGGTCGATGACGGCGCATCGATGCAGAGAAGCGCCGTAATGCGTCTGTCGCGCGCGGCGGCCAGCATGGCCACCCAGGCGCCTTCGGCATGACCAATGACGGCAATACGTTTCGAGTCTACGTCGTTCCGGTCGCTGACCCACTTCACGATGGCGCGAACATCCTCGGCGAGGTCGGTCATCGTCGCCGATTCGCGGCGGCCGCCGCTCTGGCCATAGCCGCGTTTGTCGTAGCGCACGGCAAGAAATCCCGCGCGTGAGACGGATCCGGCAAGGTTGGCGAGGACCGGCACATTGAATGCCGTTCCGTCGCGATCGTCGGAGACAGCGTCTCCGATCAGAATGACCGCGGGTACGCGACCGGCAGCGTTGGACGGATGCGTAATGGTCGCGCCGAGATTGAAGCCGGGGGCGGGAATCACCACCGCCTCGTCGCCTGCATTCGACGTCACGCGGGTTCGTGACATCGCGCCGGCAATGTCATCGCGGACGAAATCGACCGCCTGGGCGGGCATCGTCACCCGTAGAAGCGTCCCGACGTAGTCGGCATAAAGATGAAACTCGAGTGGCATCCCGAGGTTATCGGATGTGAGCTCGTAGTGGTGCACGTCGAACGTCGAGGTGCCGAACTGCATCTGCTCGGTCTTCTCACTGCGGAGGCGAAGCACGATCTGCGCACCCGGGCCGGGACCCACAAAGGCTCGCAACTCGGTTCCTGGGGACTCGCCGGCCAGCCGGCGCGCGAGCACGGCGTGCGAACCGAGGAAGACGTTGGGAAGCAGAACCGTGAGCGGCGCCACCATGTCGGTCGCGTCAACCGGTGTCGCGCCCTGCATCCCTTTCGAAACCGCCGAGCCGTTGTCGAACGATGTGTTCAGCGTGATGTCCATATCGCCCACCCTGGCCTCGACGGCGAGCGATTGAGGATCGAGATTGGGCCGGTATCGCAGCTCCACACGGCGGGTGATGACGTTGACGGGCGCGGCAATCTGTCCTTGACCGCTGATGACCAGCCCCTGCGCATCCGACCGGACCGTGACGTCCTGATGTCCGATTGGCGTTCCACGCACGAAGACGGTGTAGCCGACCGCTGCTGAAGCAGCGGCGGGAACAGGGGGTGCCTGCTGCGCCAATACCGGCAGCGCCAGGACCAGCAGAAGCGTCCAAGTAGAATGGAACGTGCGCACCTTACGAAATCGTATCAGTTAGGCGCGCTTTCAACGAAGCACCGCGGATGACCTCCCCCGACGACTACGCAGCCCTCCACAAAAGCGCGGTAATCGGAGCAATTGCTGCCCGGGGACAGGTCGCGGTAGCTGGTCCGGAGCGCGCCACATTTCTCCACGGACTGCTGACAAACGACACTGCATCGCTCGTTCCAGGGCGCGGCTGTTACGCCGCATGGCTGACGCCGCAAGGACGGATGCTGTGCGATCTTCACGTGCTGGAGTCGGGAGACATGATGCTGCTCGACCTCCCCGCCGCGGACGTCATCCAGATCGCCAATCGTCTCGAGCAGTTCCACTTCACCGAAGATGTCCAGATCGCGGCGCTGGACACCCTTCGCTCCGTGTGGGTTCACGGCCCCGCTGCGGCTCGAATGCTCGGGCATGAGGACTACAAGAGCTGGGCGCAATACCAGAACGCTCGCGTTGACCTCGCCGGAATGCCGGTGGTGCTCGCGCGTATCGATCAACTAGGCGTGCCAGGGTTTGTGATTTTCACGGACGCACAACAGCAGGATGAGGTGACCCGCGCGGTCGCTGAACAAGGAGCGCTGCGCGCGACGCCGGCAACGCTTGACGCGGCACGCATCGAAGCCCGCTACCCGGTCTTCGGCATCGACATGACGTCCGACACGATTCCTCTGGAAGCGGGGATCGAAGACCGCGCGATCTCAATGACGAAAGGCTGCTACGTCGGACAGGAGGTCATCATCCGCGTTCTTCACCGCGGACACGGTCGCGTGGCGCGAAAGCTGGTGCAGCTTCAGATCGAAGGTGATTCGCCGTTACCGAACGCGAAGGTGTTCGCCGGCGATCGCGAGATCGGCTTTGTTACCAGCGCCGCAAAATCACCACGGCTCGGCGCCATTGCCCTCGGTTATTTGCACCGTGATTTCCTGACTCCAGGAACTGGGGTCGAGGTGGATCTCGGCGACCTACGCGCCCGCGCGGTTGTTTCGTAGAGGCGGACCTTAAGGCCCGCCTCTACAATCCGTCAGCCGTCGAATCAATTCATCATCGGCCGGCGGAAAATTCAGGGAAGGCAACTCGTCGCCTGCCACCCAGGCCATCTCCTGTCCGATCATCGGCCGCGGCGTACCAACGAGATCGCAACGATAAAAGAAGAGCGTCACGGCGCGATCGGGGTACTGGTGAGACGTCTCGAGTACGAGGTCCCTCACGACGATGTTGACGTCGAGCTCCTCGTGGATCTCCCGGCACAGCGCCTCGGTGTGCGATTCGCCATCCGCGACCTTGCCGCCCGGAAATTCCCAGAACCCCGCGAGATGAACGCCGTCCTGCCGCCGTGTGACGAGGAATCGATCCTGCCGCTCGATGACGGCGGCGACGACGATGACGCGCGTCACTGCGTCGGATCGTGATCCAACGCCATACGCACGCTCTCGGCGAGCTGCGATGGCGTGAACGGCTTCTGCAGCAGCGGCACCCCGCCCCAGAACGCCCCATGCACCTCGGTGGCGTCGTCGGTATAGCCCGACATGTAGAGCACACGCAGGTCAGGTGTTTGCTGCATCAGACGCGCGGCGAGATTCGGCCCGCTCATTCCGGGCATGACGACGTCGGTAACGAGCATGTCGGCCTGAACCGCGGACTTGGACGCCCAGTCGATTGCCTCTTCTCCATTGCGCGCTTCAAACACGGTATAGCCGCGGCGGCGCAGCGCTTGAGCGGAGATCTCACGGATCGCATCGTTGTCTTCGACGAGCAGCAGGGTCTCGGTTCCTTCGGTCGCACTCGGTGAGGCGTGCTGCCGCTCGATCGGAGCGGGCGCGTCGGTGACCGGCAGATAGATCCTGATCGACGTGCCCCGGTCCGGCGCCGTGTCCATCGCGATGCCGCCGCCGCTTTGATCGATGATGGCGTAAACGGTCGCCAGGCCAAGACCGGTGCCTTTCTCCTTCGCCTTTGTCGTGAAGAACGGCTCGAAGGCGTGGGCGCGCGTCGTCTCGTCCATGCCGACCCCTGTGTCGGTAATCGACAACATCACGTACCGGCCCGGTTCGAGCGCGAGCCCTTCAGCCGCGAGATGAGCCTCCGTCAACTCGACATTGGCGGTTTCGATTGTCACGTAGCCGCCTGTGGGCATCGCATCACGCGCATTGAGCACCAGATTGACGATGACTTGCTCGATCTGACTCGCGTCAGCTCTCACGAAGGCGAGCCCCGCGGCGAGCCGCGCGTCGGTATGAATGTGATCGCCGATGAGACGCGGCAACATATGCAGAAGGCCGGCGACGCTTTCGTTGACGTTGAGGACGGTCGGATTCAGGAGCTGCTTGCGGCTGAAGGCAAGCAGTTGACGTGTCAGCGCCGCGCCCCGATCCGCGGCAAGGCGGATTTCGCGCACCTCGCGCGCCGTTGCCGGATCCAGATCCGATCGTTCGGCGATCATGTCGGTGTAGCCGATGATCGCCGTCAGAAGATTGTTGAAGTCGTGTGCGACGCCGCCGGCGAGCCGGCCGATCGCCTCCATTTTCTGCGACTGACGCAGCTGCTCCTCCCGATCGTGGAGCTGCCGGCTCGCTTGCCAGTTTCGAAGCGCATACCGGATTGACCGCTCGAGATGAGCGCCGACGAGATGTTTTTCGACATAATCGGCCGCCCCTTCACGGAGCGCCGCTTCGTCGAGGGCGCCGCTTCCGTACCCCGTCATCAGGATGAAAGGCTTGTCGGCGCCGAGATGTTTCGCCGCTCTGATGACGTCGAGCCCGGTGCCATCCGGCAGGCGCTGGTCGACGAGATAAATGTCGTGGTGATCAGCTTTGATGCGCTCCAAGCCGGCGGCGGCCGTCGCGACCACCTCGATCTTGCGCTCGAAATGCGCGTCGATCAGCGCCATCTCGATGAGCGCCTGCGCCTGCGGGTCGTCATCGATCAAAAGAATGCTGACGTGGCGGAGATCGTGCTGACGCGTCTGTCGAGCGACGCCGGCTGAGCCCTCGGGCTTCTCGAGTTTCTGCGCGACTCGGTTCATCGGCACTCCACCCCTGTTTGGCGACAAATTACCGGGGTTTCGAGCTACGGTAGCACGCGTTCTCCGCGAGGAAAGCTCAACCGCGCAGCTTTTTTGGGCAAGCCTTCCTATCGCCTGCGCTTGGATTCACGCCATGGAAACGAGCTGCACAAGCTCGTCATTGGACATGCCTCGCATTTCGGCCGGCGCGCGACGCACACCGTGGCCCCGAGGTCCATCAACGCCTGATTGAAATCGAAGACGTGTTTGCGCGGCACGAGCGCTGCCGACATCGCCCACAGATGCTTCTTCATCGCGTGAGCCTTCGCATCGCCGCGTCGCACGAACACGCGAAACAGCACCCGTGCGACGTTGGTGTCGAGAATGGCCGCACGCTCGCGAAACGCGAAGCTCCGGATCGCACCCGCCGTGTAGGCGCCGATGCCTTTGAAGGAGAGCAGGGTCTGCTGATCGGAGGGAAGCTGCCCGCCGTAACGGGCCACCGATTCACGTGCGATGGCGTGCAGCCGTCGCGGCCTGATGTTGTAGCCGAGCGGCCGCCAGGTTTCCGAGACCTCGTCCTCCGGCGCGGACGCCAGCGCCTCGAGCGACGGATACTTGTCGAGCCATTCGTGATACTTGGGCACGACGCGATCGACCTGCGTCTGCTGCAGCATCACTTCCGACACGAGGATGTGATATGGGTCGCTGGTGCGTCGCCACGGCAGGTCTCGGCCGTGGCGTCGATACCAGCCGAGAATCGCACGCCGGAAACGCTGACGGGCGTCGGGTGACGGCAGGGAGGTGGCAGACATCCGCCTCTATAATTTCACGCGTTGAAGATCTACACGAAGACCGGGGATACGGGCGAGACGTCGCTGTTCGACAACACCCGCGTGTCGAAAGCCGACGCACGGGTGGATGCCTACGGCGAGGTCGACGAACTGAACGCCTGTCTGGGCACCGCCCGTGCCGCCGGCGTCGATGAAGAAATCGGCGCGACCATCGAGTGGCTGCAGAAGGACCTGTTTGCCGTCGGCGCCCGCCTCGCGGATCCGTCCACGCGCATTGCCTCGCGCGTCGAAAAAGTCGTGATCGGCAGCGACGCGGTCGAGCGGATCGAGCTGACGATCGATCGGCTCGAAGCCACGCTGCCGCCGCTGCGGCGGTTCATCCTTCCCGGCGGGTCCGCGGCCGGTGCGGCGCTGCATCTGGCGCGCACGGTGTGCCGCCGCGCGGAACGTCGAGTCATCGGTCTCGGAAGCGGAGCCGTCGATCCGATTCTAATCGTCTACCTGAACCGGCTGTCGGATCTGCTGTTCGTGATGGCGCGGGCCGTGAATCATCGCGCCGGAGTTTCGGAAATCGAGTGGTGACGTCCATCGTCGTTCATTACCAGGAGCTCGCGCTCAAAGGGAAGAACCGGCCGTGGTTCCTGGGCCGCCTTGTGCGAAATCTACGGCGCGCGCTCTCCGACCTTGACCTCGTCGACGTTCGTGCGCTGATGGGGCGCGTAGAAATCCGGCTCGGACCGGGCAGCAGCAGGGAAACGGCAGCCGAGCGCGTTGGTCGCATCTTCGGGATTGCGAACTTCTCCTTCGCGCGACGGACGGTGCTCGACATCGATGCGATCGCGCGGGCGATTCTCGACGACCTCGGCGATCGGACGTGCCGCAGTTTTCGCGTCAGCGTTCGCCGCGCCGACAAGCGTTTTCCGATGACGTCGCCCCAGGTCGAACGTGAGATCGGAGGACGCATCAAACAGGCGCGCGGCTGGGCGGTGGATCTCGACGATGCGGAACTCACCGTCCACGTCGATCTGCTGACGGACGAAGCGTTTTACTTTTTCGGCAAAGAGCGTGGCGCCGGCGGCCTCCCAACGGGAACAGCAGGTCGGGTGACCTGTCTGCTCTCGGGAGGCATCGATTCGCCCGTGGCCGCGCATCGGATGATGAAGCGCGGCTGTGTCGCCAGCTTCGTTCACTTCCACAGCTATCCGATCCTTTCGCGCGCCTCCATGGAGAAGGCCCGCGAACTGGTCCGACTGCTGACCATGTGGCAGCAGCGCTCGAGGCTGTACCTCGTCGCGTTTGGCGACATTCAGCAACAGGTGGTGCTGGCGGTGCCTGGACCGATGCGCGTGATTGTGTATCGCCGGTTGATGCTCAGGATCGCTGAGCAGATCGCGGTGGCACGCGGTGCGAAAGCATTGGTCACCGGTGATGTCGTTGGTCAGGTCGCGTCTCAGACCCTGGACAATCTCCAGGTCATTGGCAGCGTCGCGACATTGCCGGTGTTCCGGCCGTTAATCGGTATGGACAAGCAAGAGATCATCGCCGAGGCGCGGACGCTCGGTACCTATCCGATCTCGATCGTGCCGGATCAGGATTGCTGCACGCTGTTTACGCCGCGCAATCCACTCACCCGCGGACGACTCGCACACGTCGAAGCCGCCGAGCGTGCGCTGCCCATCGACGAGATTGTCAACAAGGCCGCGGCGGA
>Ga0068859_100006122_pt1 | contig 12222 bp, 8 predicted proteins | sample KBSSwiS22_FD_66585 | JGI IMG/M metagenome (GOLD analysis project Ga0068859, IMG submission 66585) | Switchgrass rhizosphere microbial communities from Kellogg Biological Station, Michigan, USA - KBS Switchgrass S2-2 | ecosystem: Host-associated > Plants > Roots > Rhizosphere > Soil ... | reverse complement strand
CTGGCAGTTCAGTACGACTCGCATTGCCCGAGTAGCCGACCCGAAAACTGTCACCCGCTGCCCATTTCAGTTGTATTAACGCAGCCGGGTCGCGCACGGGCAGACTCTTCAAGAGCACCGCGTCCACGAGACTGAAGATTGCGGTATTCGCGCCAATCCCCAGCGCAAGGGACAACACGGCAATTAGGGTGAAGCCCGGTTGTTTCAGTAACAGTCGTACGCCAAAGCGCAAGTCCTGCGATAAATCTGCGAGCATATCGTCCTCCGATCAATTCCGGGTCGGCCTTATTCACAGTGCAGCGCCCGCATCGGATCCACTTTGGTCGCACGGCGTGCCGGCACATAACACGCCAGCAGCGCCACCGCCGTCAGCAATAGTGCAACGCCTGCGAACGTCAGCGGGTCAGTTGTGCTAACTTCGAAGAGCAGGCTCTCGAGCCAGCGGGTGAGGGCGAATGACGCCACCAGACCGATGACCACACCACTGAGTGTCAGCACGAGACCCTGGCCAACGATCAGCCTTAGAATGTCGCCTCGTTGTGCGCCCAGCGCCATCCTTACGCCGATTTCGCGCGTGCGATGGCTGACCGCATACGAGATGACGCCGTAAATCCCTACGGTTGCCAGCAACAGGGCCACGGCTGCGAAGACGCCAAGGAGAAGCAGATTGAAACGTCTTGGCCCAAGCGAGCGGGCGACAATCTCTTCCATCGTTCGCACATCATTGATCGTCTGGTCTTTATCTATCGCCCAGACCTGATCTTTCACCGCCGCCACCAGGCTCAGCGGATTGCCGCTGGCGCGAATGAAGAGGAAACGCGGCCTGACCCAGCGCTGATGCTCCTGCGTGAAGGGCGTGTAGAGTTCCGGTAGCGGCTCGGAGTTCAACCCCGCCTGGCGAACGTCGGCGACCACACCAACCACAGTCAGCCATGGTGTTTTCGCTGTTCGAAAGCCGAACTTGAAGCGTTTGCCCACCGGGTCTTCATCGCCCCAGTAACGGCGTGCCATTGCTTGATTGATCACGGTGACGGCTGGCGCCTGAGCGGTATCCTGCGGCGACAGCAGACGTCCCCGGGCCAGCGGAATGCCAAGCGTCTGGAAGTAGCGAGGGCTGACTACACGATTGTTGACGAGTTGAGCCTTGCCCGGTGGCGGGTCGGGCTTATCCTCAAGAACGATAGCGGAGCGCATTCCCGGCATCGCGATAGGCGCTGCGGTGGCGACGCCGGCCGCTTCAACGCCGGGCAGGGCCTGCACACGTTCAATCACCTGTTGATAGAAGTTCGAGATGTTTGCCAAATCCTTCGCCTTGTCTACGGACATCACGATCCCCATCGTTAACAGTCGTTCCGTGTTGAATCCCGGGTCAACGTTCTGCAAACGGATGAAGCTGCGGATCAGCAACCCTGCGCCGACCAGCAGCACCAGCGACAACGCTACTTCGGCAACGACGAGCATCCCGCGCAAACGCTGTCCGGCCGCGCTCGACGACCCGCGCCCGGCTTCATTGAGCGAGCGGTGCAAGTCGGGTTTGGAGATTTGCAACGCCGGAGCCAGGCCGAAGAGCATGCCGGTCAGGCAAGCAATGCCGAGCGTGAAACCCAACACGCGCCAATCGAGATTGACTTCATCCAGCCGCGCAATCGTGCCCGGTCCCGTGGGGCTGATCACTCTCAACGCTCGGATGCCCCAGAGCGCGAGCAGCATCCCAAACGCGCCGCCACTCAGCGCGAGTAACGTGCTTTCAGTCAATAACTGTCGGATCAATCGCAGTCGTCCTGCCCCCAGCGCCGCCCGGACTGCCAGCTCTCTTTCGCGCACCGCCGCGCGCGCAAGCAGCAGGTTGGCTACGTTGACGCAGGCTATCACCAGGACGAACGCCACTGCGCCCACGAGCACAAATAAAGATTGCTTGAAACCGCTCACCATGTACGCGTGCATGGAAACTACACTGAAGCCAAGGTCCGTGTTGCTCCTCGGATAAGCCTGCATCAGGCGGTGCGCAATGACATCCGCGTCACTTTGCGCCGTGCTGAGCGTCACGCCGGGTTTGAGGCGCGCAATGGCATTCAGGTAGAAGGAGCTGCGTTCGTTCGCAGCATCTGCGCCGAACGATATTGGCGCCCAAATCTCCGCACTTCTCTCTGGGGAAACGAAGGCAGGTGGCGTGATGCCCACGACGGTGTGGATTTGATCATTGAGTATCAGCGTCTGTCCGATAACATCAGCCTTGCCGCCGAAACGTCGCTGCCACAATCCATGACTCAGGATCACGACGCGCGGAGCACCGTCACGGTCATCCTCGTCCGTGAAGAGACGGCCGGCGCTGGGCTCGATCTTAAGCAACCGGAAGAACGCGGCAGAGACAGCCTGGCCCTTCAATCGTTCTGGTTCGCCTGCGCCAGTGAGGTTAAAATCATTCGAAGCAAAGGCGGCCATCCCCTCGAGAGATTGATTCTGCCTCAGCAGATCGAGGTAGTTGCCTGGTGTGAGTTCAAAATTGCTCCCCGGCTGTTTCAAGTTCCGATGCCGGACAAGCGTCAGTTGATCAGCCTCCGGGTATGGCAGCGGACGCAGCCACACTGCATTGACTACACTGAAAATCGTCGTGTTCGCGCCGATTCCCAGCGCCAGGGTGAAGACGGCAATCAATGTGAAGCCGGGGTTTTTCGACAGCATTCGTAAGCCAAAACGCAAATCTTGAATCACTTCGTCCTCCCATCGCAGTTGCTGCAGCCAGAGCGCATCCCAAAATGCACTCGTGCTGCGCCGCAGCAAGTCCAGCTTGTTACCCCGGTCGAGCCGATCCCACTCTGCAAGCAACGATTCGCGGAAGCGCAACTCGGCCTCCCACTCCTGCCGCCAATCGGCGCGCAAGCGTCGCGGCACGATCACACCAATCAACGCAATCAACCAGAGCCAGAAGCGAAAGCGTGTTTTAGTCGTTACCTCAGCCTCTCTTTGCGCCTTTGCGCCCTTGCGTCTTTGCGTTTAATTCTTCTCCGCGGCCTGCGGCGGGATTCACGGATTGCACACGTTGCCGGTTTGGCTAAGCGCCCTGTTGGTCTTTCGAGATTGTCGCAAGCGTCGTCACTTTGCCATCACGGCTAAGTTTTCGAACGCGGGGTAGCCAACCATCGTGGAAAAACACATTGCCCTGTGCGTCAACGACAATGCCCAAGCCCGGGTGAGCCTCCGCGGTGAATGAGTCACCACCCAATGCAGCTGGCAGGATGACGCCACGTGCCAGGAAACTTTTTAGTCGCGACATTTCTTTCTCCCTTCTTATTCGGCAGGGAGCGCAATCAAGGACCGCAGGAATGCGACACCCTTGAATACTCGCACGGATTACGACGTCACGCGCTGGATGGTTTCCGCTCGCGCATTTTGTTCGTTTGTGCCTCATCGAGCAGCCTGTAGCGTCTTACGGCTTCAGCCAGGGCGTCGCGCCCTGCGTGCGTCAGTTCGTAATACTTCCGCTGTGGACGCGGTTCGGACTGCGAGATGCTTTGCTTCTCCCACTTCGAGGTGAGGAACCCGGCTTCTTCGAGCCGGCGCAATGCAGGGTAGACAGTCCCGCCGGGCACTCCGGTCATGTCAATGATGTCAAACCCGTAAAGATACCCGTCGGCCACGGCCCGAAGAATGACCGCTGACGAATAAGTGAGAAATCCTTTGCCCATTTGGAAGCTCCTGGAGATTGGTCATTGAGATAGAATGCTATCTAACAAGGATTCTATCTAGCACGCATTCTACATAGGGTGACCAGTCCCTGACAAGGCTGCAGCCTCTCTTTTTTGATCAAGTTAAGTTGTGGGTTTTGAGACCTTCGCCCGGGTTGAACACGCGCTGGCGTGGCTTTGCTCACGGCCCCGGTATCGCCACAGCAGTGACGTGCCGTGCGATAAGGTTACCTGAACGGGAAATTTGCCGCGGGCCGATCGACCGTTAGGCTCGGCCTCTTGCCTGCCTATATGTGCGCTGGTTTTTGATCCAGCGTCGCTGACCGGCCTTGATCGCTGCTTGCTCGGTGCGATAGCCGGCACGTCGCGGGCTGACTTCGAAGTGGGCAGGGTCCTTCAAACCGTAGCGCCAGGCAAAGCCGTGTTTGCGCATGATCCGCACCGTCTGTCGGCCTTTCGGTGTCAAGCGACGACGGCCTGTCGCCACTCCGCCGATATCCACAGCCAGACCGGCCTCGTGCATTGAAGTGCCGGGAGGTTTGGCTCCATAAATACCGCGCTGCGCGCGACATCGTCTGTTGTGAGCGCACCGGTAAATGGCATTTTGCTCGGCACGCGAACGGAACGTGCTGTTCACGCGAGGCTGGATACCTTTTTTGCGCATCTCCCGCATCGCGGCGTTTAGTCGCAGGCGGGCATCGTCATCCAGCGCGTTGACCCGTTTGGGATCCAAGGCTCGCGCGCGCGGCCCTCCGTAAGCATTGCGAAGACCAGAGTTGATAGGGACCAGGCACAAAACGAGCGCCAGGTAGAGATAGGGCAACACGGATTTGAGGTGACACATACATGGTGAGCGGGCAGATCAGTCGTTAAGAGACTCGAGGGTGGCGGAATTGTACTTAATTCCCCTGCTTCACAGCAACCCAAATCGGCGATCACTCGCTACGTAGCGCGACGAGTGGGTCTACCCTGGTTGCCCTTCGTGCGGGTATCCAACATGCCAACAGCGCCACTCCGATCAGTAGCAACGCAAGTACGGCATAGGTCAGTGGATCGGTGGGGCTGACGCCAAACAAAAGTTTTCGATCAATCGGTGCAGCACAAAGACGGCGGCCAGGCCAAAATCAATTGCAATACGTCACGTGCCGGCGCTGAGCGTGATGATGGCGATCAAGGTAAACCCCGGTTGCTTCGCCAACATTCGCGCGACATAGCGCAAGTCCTGCCAAAAGTTTGCGATGATTTCGCTTCTCCGACTGTTTCCCGGGATGATGGGTGCCGGCGTGGACCGCCGCGATGAGAGGGTGTGACAAAACTTCGAGGTCACCTTTTTTTCCCCTAGCCCAGCCGTTCACGGCTGGGAGGGCTGCGACATGCATGTGGAGCCCGATTCATCGGGCTTCTTCCTTCGCTTGAGCTTAAGCTTGAGTGGAAGCCCGATGAATCGGGCTCGCAATTCGGTTTGTCCAATTCCCCAGCTGTGAACGGCTGGGCTAGAGAAAAAGGCTACGGGTGCACCGTTTGGACTTTTATCGCCGCTAGCTACCTGGATGGTACGTCCGTTCGGTGTGACCTTTGAGTTGTGAGGGATAGAAATACACCTCCCTCAAGTCGCCGGTGCTGTATCGCTTCGCCTGGTCGTTGAAATGCGGCGACGATGGATTGCCGCTCTCTCCGCCGGCCGTCACGGCTTTTGCCCGGACAGTCCGTCCGAATTCGACCACAGCCACAAAGCTGTTGCCGCTCGTCCCGTAATACTTCTTTGACCCCTTGTACGGGCGCGCGCCGAACGAGGCCAGTGAGCCCCAGGTCCCGGAAGTAAAGCCGACAGGAATGCTCGGCGCCGCGTCGCTGAATGGATGCACGATGTCGTCCGTAAGGCGCTGGAAGCGATTGATATCTCCCCAGGGTGTCTTCCACGTTCCGAAGTCGGCCGCGAGTTTGTCGGATGCCGTCGACAGCGACTGAAGCAGGTGCTCGGCCGGGGCCTTGCTGGCGATATAGTCAACGCTGGACATACCTGCGCGCCTGGCATCGCCGCCTACGCGTCGCTGAATGTCTTCGCCCCAGAATAGCGCGAGCGATGTCGGAATTGATGTCACCGACCACCGCAGATCCCACGCGCGCAGCAACGCGATCTGCTCGCCTAATTTCGCCTTGAGCGGGTCGGTCGCGGGCGCCTGGTCCCACGCCCTGAGAAGCGCTGGGATCGGCTTCTCAAACCAGGTCAGATAGCTGTCGTACGCTGCGGCGATGAGTGAGTCGAGCGTGAAATCCTTCTTGTTCTCCAGGACTCGGATTGCATGTAGTCCACGGGCAGACTCAACGCCCGAATCGACATATACGGGGTAGTCGGCTCTTTTCAGGCTGCTCGGACCCGCTGCCGACCACGGCCAGTTGTTGCTGTTGTAGAGCCAGCCGCTCGCGGGATTCAGCAGGTTCGGCGACTCGTCCACGGACAGCAGGCCGCGCCATTCTGTTGCCGGGTCGCTGCCATCCACGGGTTTCGTCCAGTCAAACTTTGGATCGCGTTTTGGAATGAAGTTGCCGTGGAAATAAGCGATATTCCCATCGGCATCCGCGTAGATCGTATTGTTCGATGAGTTCGTATGCAGTTCCATCGTCTGCTTGAACGCTTTGTAGTCCTTCGCTTTGGTGCGCGTATATGACTGGGTCAGCGCCTTCACGGGGTCCTGCATCAGCCTTACGCTCACCAGCTTTTCGTTCGCTGAGGCCACTATCGGCCCGTGGTGAGTGCGATAGACTGTGAATGTTTTTTCGGACATCCCATGGTCGGTCTTGTAGGGCACCTTGATCACAGAGATCGTGAGGGGACGGAATTCGTTACCGTACTTGTAAAACAAGCCATCGGCCTTCTTGATGATTGTTTCGTGATACGTATCGATGGCATCAACTGCGCTGGACGTGTGCATCCAACCCGCGCGGTCATTGAAGCCCTGGTAGATAAAGAACTGTCCCCACGTCGCCGCGCCGTACGCGTTCAGGCCTTCTTCGCTCGTCATTTGCAGCTCGGACCTGAAAAAGAAAGAGGTGTGCGGGTTTATCAACAGCATCGCGCGGCGTCCAACAGTGTTGGACGGTGAAATAGCGATGCCATTCGACCCGGTTGGCTCTGTCTCCAGCTCGCGTTCATCATTCGACGTGACAGGGGCCTGACTGCTTCCATAGAAAGCTTGTAGCTGTTCCAGGCTGATCGTCTCGATGTCTCCGCCGATGCTGCCCTCACTGAATGTCAGCGGCATCCACGGTTCGAAGTGCGTGATCACCCGCGGCGTGACCTTTGGATGCTTTGCCAGGTAAAAGTTCAGACCATCCGCCCACGCGTCCATTAATGCCTTCAACCACGCCGGACTCGCCTCGTAGTGCGCCTTCATTGTTTCAGGGTCGATGAAGATCTTCATTCGAAGGTCCCGCCATATCGCAGCCTCGCCCTCCGCCTCCGCCAGTCGTCCCATTGAGTTGATGTAGTTCGTCTCAACGCGATTGAAATCATCCTCGGCCTGGGCATAGATGGCGCCGAATACCGTGTCGGCATCGGTCTTGCCGGAAATGTGCGCGATGCCCCAGTCGTCACGGATGATAGTGACATTGCGCGCCCGTTGCTCCCATCGCTTGAGCTCCGGGTTTTGGGCGCCTTGCGAAGCGTCGGGGCCGAGTGCGAAGAGAAGAACGAGGACGAGAACGAGTTTCTTCACGAGATCCTCCTCAGGTTAGCCGCTCACCAAGACAGTAACAGAGTCCGTCCGGAGCAACTACGAAAAAAACTTTGAACGAAGTCTGTCCATACTTATCGAATCGGAAGCCGGCGTCTTCTCTCTCTTCCGGCGACTTCCGCGCAATCCAGTCAGGATGCGTAGTCAGGCCATTCGATTTCAGTTCTGCAAAGGCGGCTTCGGCGTTATCAACTTCGAAGAAACATCCTTCCTGGCTCGGGTCGCCTCCGTTCTCGGCCAGACCTATTTGAATGCCATCCCTGGCGAGAACGGCGGACTTATATGGTGAATCGTTCCTTGATACAAGGTGGAACCCCATTATCGTTTCGTAAAATGAAATTGCCGCTTCTACATTCGCGACGGGAAGGTTCATTGCGTCGTCGGCGTATGGCGAGGCAGTTTTGAATATTGCTTTCATCGTCATCTCCTCAGTATCAGTTCAACGCAGAGGCGCCTCTGCGTTAAGTCCCGATTGCGGCCTCACTCACAGCGCAGCGCCATCATCGGATCCACGCGCGCCGCACGCCGCGCCGGAATGTAACCCGCCAGCGCCGCAATCGTGATCATGACCAGCGTGGCCAGCGCTATCGTTAGCGGGTCAGTGGCCGTAAGTCCGAACAGCAGTCCTTCGGTCAGTCGCGTAGCCACTAGCGCCGTGGGCAGTCCGATGGCAATCCCAATGAGCACAAGAAAGAGTGTTTCGCGCAGCACAAGCCATAGGACACTGGCCCTGCGCGCTCCCAACGCCATGCGGATGCCGATCTCGCGCGCGCGACGCGCAACGGAGTACGCCATCACGCCGTACAGACCCAGCGAGGCCAGCAGCAGCGCAAAGACTCCGAAGAAGCTGGATATAAGCGCCACCAGTCGCTCCCGGCTCACCGATTCGTCGATCTGGTCCGCAAACGTCTTGACGTTGAAGATCGGCAAGTTCGGATCGAGGCTGCGCACTTCACGCCGAATTGCGGCAACGAGTGTGCTGGGGTTGCCCGACGCGCGCGCGCAGAGCGTCCGCTGCGTCAATGTGGGGTACTGGGAAAAAGGGATGTAAGCCGTCTGCGGTACCGGCTCCTTCAGACTGCGGTACTTGGCGTCCCCGACCACACCCACGATCTCCAGGTCTTTATACACCTCCAGCGTGATGCGCTTGCCGAGAGGATTTTCCGCACCGAAGAAGTAGCGTGCAAGGCTGTCATTGACGATCACGACTTTGGGTGCGTCGGGAGTGTCCCGGGCGTTGAAGTCACGGCCCCGAAGTAGCGGGGTGCCAAAGGTAGCGAAGAATTGCGGTGCTGCCTGGTTGAGCAGCACGGCCATCTCTTCGTCCGGACGGGCCTGGTAGCCTGGCACTTCGATTCCGATCCGAGAATATCGGCCGCTCATCGGCACGTTGCGCGTGTAAGTAGCCGCCTTCACACCGGGCAGTGCAGACACTCGCTCGCTCAGTTGGCTGTACAAGCTTCGCAATTGATCGAGCTTGTAACCGCTCTGCGCCGGATCGAGCGTCAGAGTCACGACCTGGTCAGTGTTATAGCCGTCATCCACCGCTTTCAAATTCCGCAGGCTGCGCACGAAGAGTCCGGCGCCGACGAGCAATACGAGCGAGAGCGCCACTTGCAAAATCACCAGCAACCGGCGCAACTCCCACCTTCGATTGCCTGAGACCACCGCGGTCTCATTCTTGAGGGCCGCAATCAGGTCCGGACGGGTTGCTTGCAGGGCGGGCGCCAGGCCAAAGAGCATTCCTGTGAGCAGCGTGACGCCGAGCGTGAAGCCGAGCATCCGCAGATCGGGTTTGATTTCGAGCACCGTCGGAACGCGACCTTGCGGAAGAAAGCCCAGCAGTACGTCCGTTCCCCAGCGCGCGAACATCATTCCCAGCACCCCGCCCAGAACCGAGAGCAGCAAACCTTCGGTCAATAATTGACGCACCAGCCTGAAACGGCCCGCGCCAAGCGCGAGGCGCACGGCAATCTCTCTCCGGCGCATTGTAGCGCGCGCCAACAGGAGATTGGCCACGTTGAGACAGGCGATGAGCAAGACGACACCCACCAGGCACATCAGGACGATGAGCGGCTGTGAAAACTGGCGGCTCAGATTCGAGGCGCCGGTTTTGGCAGAGTCGAGATATATGCGGGCCGATTTGAACATTCTCGCGTCGGGGGAATCGCCTTTGATAGCGCGCACGTCCGGCTCACGAATGATTTGAAAGTTGATGTCTGTAGCGGCCTGGGCCTGCTCGATACTGACGCCTGATTTCAGACGTGCCATCACAGCCAGCCACATGTTCCCGCGATTCTCGAAGATCGGCGGTCCGGGCCGAACCTGGGTATTCATCATAATCGGGATGCGCACATCGGGCGCCACGCCGACCTCCACGCCCTGGAACCCACGCGCCGCAACGCCGATCACCGTGAATGGATAGCCGTTGAGGCTGATTGTCTGGCCGACAATCTGCGGATCAGCGCCGAAGCGCCGCTGCCAGAAGTTGTAGCTGATGACCGTGACGCCGTGCGCGCCCGGCGTCCGGTCATCCGCTTCCGTGAGCACGCGTCCAAGCTGCGGGTTCACACCTAACACGTCAAAGAAATTGCCTGAGACCAGTTCGCCCAGCACCCGCTCGGTCTGACCGCCGCCGCTCATACTCATCGGAAGCACGTCGTGGCCGAACATACCGGAGAAGACTGAATTCTGATCACGCAATTCGCGAAAGACCGGATAGGAGAAGGAGATTCCGCGCCTGGGCTGTCCGGGCGCGCCGGCGGCAACGACCACCAACTGCTCAGGCTGTCGGACGGGCAGCATCTTCAGCAGCACCGCGTCCAGCAGGCTGAAGATCGCAGTGTTAGCGCCGATACCGAGTGCGAGCGAGAGCACGGCCGCTGCCGTGAAAGCGGGACTCTTCATCAGCATTCGTGCGCCGTAACGCAGGTCTTGAAACAATTCGTCCTCCTTGCGCCTTTGCGCCTTTGCGTCCTTGCGTTAAATCCTGCCTCACTCGTACCGCAGTGCGACGAGCGGATCAACCTTTGTCGCCCGCCACGCGGGAACAAAGCAGGCCAGCAGCGCCACCGTCGTAAGCAGCAGGGTAATGACAGTGAAAGTCGCCGGATCGGTCGGGCTCACGCCGTAAAGCATCGATGTCAACAGCCGAGTAAGGCCCAGCGCGGCGACGAGTCCGGACGCCACTCCGGTCATCGCCATCTTCATACCGTGGCCGAGGACGAGTCGCAGAATCTCCGGGCGCCGCGCGCCCAACGCGAGCCGGATGCCGAGTTCATGGGTCCGCTGGCCCACGAGATACGAGATAACTCCGTACAGACCGACACTCGCCAGCAGCAGCGCTACCAGCGCGAAGGCGTCAAGCAGAATCATAGAGAAGCGCTTCGCGGCCAGCGTGCCCGCGATTGCCTCATTCATCGTCTGTGGCCTGGAGATGACATTCTGGCTGCTCTGGCTTTGTACTGCGCGACGGATCGAATCCAGGATAGATGGTGATCCTCCCACGAAACGTGCCACCACTCGTACCCCGGTAGGCAGATCGTTGTCCGGCAACGCCCTGAACGGGAAGTAGAGTTGAGCCTGGAGCGACTCGTTGTCGTCCGAACCGAGACCCCATTGCTTCACGTGCCCAACCACCCCGACGATCTGCGACGGCTTATCGTCGCCCAGCAGGTGGATTTGCTTTCCGACAGGGTCTTCGGCGCCGAAGTATTTGCGCGCAAAGACCTCATCAATCACCAGGACGGGCAAAGATCGCTCATCATCTTGATTGGTGAAGAAGCGCCCCTGCTTGAGCGAAATGCCCATGGCCGACAGATAGCCCGGTTCGACTCTGTAAATCAGCGCCATTTGCATCTCGCTGTGACTCGCGGGTCTCGGCTGGCTCTCGAGCCAGAAGAACCGGTCGTCTTCGTCCTGCATCGGAGATGCGCCCACGGAGAATGAAGCCGCCTCGACACCAGGCGTGGAGTTGAGCTTCTCGCTCAGCCCGCGCAAAGCGGCGCGAACCGCCTCCGGGCTGGCTTCCTCCATTGAGGGCGGAAGATTCAGTCCGAAAGTCAGAACGTTCTCCGGGCGAAAGCCGGTGTCAACGTTCCAGAGGGCTGCCAGGCTGCGAATCATCAGTCCCGCGCCGATCAGCAGGACGAGCGCCAGGGCCATTTCAGCCGCGACAAAAATGCCCTGCGCGCGCGCTCGGCTGCTGCTCGCCCCTCGTCCGCCTTCCTTGAGCGCCTCGTGCAACCGCCGCTGCGAAGTCTTAAGCGCCGGCGCCAGGCCGGAAAGGACACCGGTGAGCAGCGAAATTGCCACCGTGAAGAGGAGCACCCGTAAATCCAGGGCGACCTCCGTAGCTCGTGGCAGCGCGGTGGGTAGCGCGCTGAGCGCTGCTTGCGTGCCCCAGCCTGCGACAACGAGACCCAGTCCGCCGCCCGCCAGAGCGAGTAGCGTGCTTTCAATGAGCGATTGACGGAGCAATCGCAACTGCCCCGCGCCTAACGCGGCGCGAATGGCAAATTCGCGTGTCCTGCCTGTCGAGCGCGCGAGCAGGAGATTGCTGACATTGACACACGCGATCAGCAGCACGAACCCGACTGCTCCAAGCAACATCAAGAGGATCGGCCCCATGTCCCCGACCACTCTTTCCTTGAGAGGGAAGAGCTTCGCGCCATTGCCCCTGTTGGCCTGCGGGTAAGTCGCGGCGAGATCCCGCATCACCCGGTCCATATCGGACTGCGCCTGCGCGAATGTGACCCCAGGTTTGAGCCGCCCAATTCCGTGCAGGCCCAAACCGACACCAC
>Ga0068859_100006121_pt1 | contig 12223 bp, 12 predicted proteins | sample KBSSwiS22_FD_66585 | JGI IMG/M metagenome (GOLD analysis project Ga0068859, IMG submission 66585) | Switchgrass rhizosphere microbial communities from Kellogg Biological Station, Michigan, USA - KBS Switchgrass S2-2 | ecosystem: Host-associated > Plants > Roots > Rhizosphere > Soil ... | reverse complement strand
CAGGGCGCCGAGCCGTTGTTTTTCCTGGACTATTACGCGACCGGGAAGCTCGACAATGAGGTTGCGTCGTCGGTGGTGACGTCAATAGCCGAAGGCTGCCGCCGCGCTGGTTGCGCGCTGATCGGGGGCGAGACCGCGGAAATGCCGGGAATGTATGCCTCGGGTGACTATGATCTCGCTGGGTTCTGCGTCGGCGCTGTCGAGCGTGACAACGTGCTTACGGGCGCGGAGATCAGGCCCGGCGATCTCATCCTGGGTCTCGCCAGCTCGGGTGTGCATAGCAACGGCTTCTCGCTGGTGCGGAAGATCATAGAGCAGGAGGACTGGGCGCTCGACGTGAAATACCCGCCGTTCGACGATCGCCCGCTCAGCCAGATGTTGCTTGCACCCACGCGTATCTATGTTCGCTCGCTCTTACCGCTCGTCCAGCAAGGCCGGATCAAGGGACTGGCGCACATCACTGGTGGGGGACTTCTCGAAAATATTCCAAGGGTTCTACCGGATAATTGTCACGCGATCGTAGAAGCGAACCGTTGGCAATTTCCATTGATCTTCAACTTTATTCAGAACGGAGGGCGGATCGCGCCCGAAGAGATGGCGCGGACCTTCAACTGCGGTGTCGGGATGGCGGTGATCGTCTCGCCCGAGGAGGCGGAATCCGCCTCAAATCTGCTCGAGGGCGCCGGCGAGACGGTCTTCGAAATCGGCCGGATCGAAGCCGGTGAGCGTGGCTGCACGGTGCACGGGTCCGCCGGCTCGTGGAATTCAACCCAGGACTGGTCCGCGACACACAATGCGTGACCCCAGGCGAGTGGCGGTCCTCATTTCGGGCCGTGGAAGCAACATGCGGGCACTGGTTGAGCAGGCGGCCGGTTACGAAGTCGCTCTCGTGGCGTCGAACAAGCCGGGGGCAGCTGGCCTGGAATATGCGCGCGCAGCGGGGATCCAGACTTGGGCCTTGGAAAGCGCGAGCATCGGCAAGGAGGAATGGGACCGCCGACTCAGTGGCGTTCTCGATGATCATAAGGTCGGCACCGTCGCGCTCGCCGGCTTCATGCGTATCCTTTCTCCCTGGTTCATCGAGCAGTGGCGCGGGCGGATCGTGAACATCCACCCTTCCCTGCTGCCCAAATATCGCGGCCTGGACACTCACGCGCGTGCGCTCGAGGCCGGCGACAAGCTGAGCGGTTGCTCAGTCCATCTCGTCACGGAAGTGCTCGACGCCGGCGAGGTGCTGGGCCAGGCCGAAGTTTCGATCGAGCCCGGCGATACTGCCGAAACGCTTGCGCAGCGCGTTCTCGCGGCCGAGCATCGCCTCTATCCGCAAGTGCTGAGCGAGTTCCTGACTGCATGACTGACGCCCTGGTCAAAATCCGCGAAACCGCGCTGGAGCTGCCCGAGACGGAAGAGCGGTTGTCGCACGGCCAGCCCACCTTCTTCGTCGGGGGCAAGCAGTTCGCGCAGTTCCGCGACAATCATCACGGCGACGGCAAGACAGTCGTGTGCGTCCGAGTGAGCGGCCTCGACGAGCAGGCGATGCTGCTCGAAGCTGATCCCGAGACCTATTCCAAGCCCGCCTACATGCCGAGCTGGCTGTCCATCAACGTCGCCGGGAATGCTGTCGACTGGGATCATGTCGCCGACCGCATCGCAACAAGCTGGGAGCTTGCGGCGCCGCGCCGCTTGCTCGAAGCTGGCGGGCGATGAGCACAGAAGAATCGCGCCGCCGGAGAATTGCTCTCGGCGAGCTGATCGCGCTCGCCGCGCTGATCGTCTCGGCGGCCGGCGTCTGGATCGCCTGGAAGAGCACCAGCGAGGACAAGCCCACGCGCGTCGTCGAGCAGAAGTCGGCGATACCACTGGCGCTCCGCGGCACGGCCGACGGCGACGGTCGTACGCTGACAATCATGCCGGCGGACCCGTCCCATGCGCTCGAATCGCTGAAGGTCACCATCAAGGGCGCCTCCCCAATCGAAATCGGCAGCGACGGCCGCCTTTCCGCCGGCGATGTCGAATCGGCGCTGAAGGGCCGCGAGAAGGAAGCAAAGGACATCACTCACAGCGTGAGCGCGCGGATCGACGCCCGATACGTCGAGGCTGGGGCCGAGCGCCGCGGCGGCGGCAGCTATGTTATCCGCTACCGCTGGGAAGGCGGCGGCCTGTTCGGCGGCCGCTCGCTCCGCCTGGTCAGCCTCAGCCGCTAGCCGACGATCTCGTCAGGCTTGAAGAAGAAATCGATCTCGATCTTGGCATTCTCGTCGCTGTCCGAACCATGGACCGAGTTGGCCTCGATCGATTCCGCGTAGGACTTGCGGATCGTGCCTTCGGCCGCGTCCGCCGGGTTGGTCGCTCCCATGACGTCCCGGTTGCGCTTTACCGCATCTTCGCCCTCGAGGACTTGAACGACCACCGGGCCCGAGGTCATGAAGGTGCACAGGTCGTTGTAGAAGGGCCGCTCGCGGTGGACGGCGTAGAAGCCCTCGGCCTGGTCGCGGGTCATTCGGATGCGGCGCGATGCAACGACGCGCAGGCCGGCCTCCTCCAGCATCTTGGTGATGGCACCGGTGAGATTGCGGCGGGTGGCGTCGGGCTTGATGATCGAAAAGGTGCGCGTGGCGGCCATGGCCGTGCGGTCTCCTGTGATTGGATGGGAATGGAATTTGCGCGCCGCCTAGCCTCGCCTGCGCCGCGCGGCAAGGGTCAGGACTTGTTGACCCACTTGCCGCCTTCCTGAGCCCAGTAACGCCGCTCGACCCCTTCCCTACCGGCCAGTAGCTTCCAGGCCAGCCTCGCGCCTTCGAGGGTGCCACCATCGAACAGATAGAAGGCGCGGTCGTAGGCCAGCGCGGCATCGCGCCATTGGCCGTCGGCGATCAGCATGTTGCGCGCGCGGTTCGGGGCATCGGGGCTGGTCGACAGCAGGATCGGCTGGCGCGCGTCATCCGAGCCGCCAGCGATTCCGTGTGGCAGGAAGCTGGCGCTGCCCTGGTCCCACAGCATCCGGTCCAGGCGGGCGAGCAGCCCATCCTCCTCGGCGACGATCAGCAGCCGCGAATCCTGGGCGATCAATTTTTCGGCGATGCTGGCGATCACCTGCTCCGGCGGCGATCCGCCAAGCTGGTAGAAATCGACCTGCACCTCTTCCGGTCAGCCTTCCAGCTGGTCCTCGACATATTGGTCGAGAAGCCGGACACCGAAGCCGGTCGCGCCCTTGTCGTAGGTCGCGCTCGCCTTGTCGGACCAGGCCTTGCCCGCCATGTCGATATGCGCCCACTTCACGCCATTCTCGACGAAGCGCTGGATGAACTGCGCGGCGGTGATCGATCCCCCTTCGCGGGGGCCTACGTTCTTCATGTCGGCGATCGGGGAATCGATCAGCCGGTCGAACGGCTCACCCAGAGGCATCCGCCACACCTTGTCGCCACTGTGCTCGCCGGCCTTCGTCACCTGGCCCGCCAGCTCCTCGCTGTTCGAGAAGAGGCCGGCCCATTCGTGGCCCAGGCTGATCAGGATCGCGCCCGTCAGCGTTGCCAGGTCGATGATGGTGCCGGGCTTGAAGTTGCGCTGGACGTAGGTGACCGCGTCGCCGAGGACGAGGCGCCCTTCCGCGTCGGTGTTGATCACCTCGACCGTCTGGCCGGACATGGTCGTGACCACGTCACCGGGGCGCTGGGCATTGCCGCCCGGCATGTTCTCAACCAGGCCGCAGATGCCGACGACATTGGCCTTCGCCTTGCGCAGGGCGAGCGCCTTCAGTGCTCCGGCGACAGCTCCCGCGCCGCCCATGTCCCACTTCATCGCTTCCATGCCGGCGGCCGGCTTGATCGAGATTCCGCCCGTGTCGAAGGTCACGCCCTTGCCCACGAATGCGGTCGGCTGTCCTTCTCCGCCGCCGTTCCATTTCAGGATGAGGAGCCGGGCTTCACGGATCGACCCCTGGGCCACGCCGAGAAGGGCACCCATGCCGAGCTTCTCCATCGCGGCACGGTCCAGCACATCGACCTCGACCCCGGTCCCGTCCAGCGAAGCACGGACGCGCTCGACGAAGCTTTCGGGGTAGATGATGTTCGCCGGCTCGGTGACGAGCTCGCGGGTCAGGGAGACGCCCTCGGCCACAGGCTCCCAGCGTTCGCGATAGCGTTGCTCGGCGCCCTCGCCACCACCGACGATGGTGACCTCATCGAGCGTCGGTTTCTGCTTGTCCTTGAGCTTGGTCCGGTACCGGTCGTAGCGCCATGAGCGCAGCACCACACCCAGCGCGATTTTCGCGGCTGCGTCGGCGTCGTAGCCGGCGTCGCTGAGATCGATCACCGCGCTCTTCTCGCCGGAAGTCAGCAGCCTTGCGACGGCGTTGCCGCCAAGTTTCTCGGGCCCGTCACCCGTAGTCCCTTCCTTGCCGACTCCGACCACGACGACACGCCTGCCGTTCGCGAAATGCTCCGCGGTCGAACCCGCCTCGCCGTCGAACCGCTGGCGCGACAAAGCATCGCCGAGGTCACCGCCGAACTTCCGGACGGAGTCCGCTTCCGTGCCCGAAGCGGGGAGCACAAGCGCGAAATCGCCGTCGAGCAGGCGGTCGGCAAAACGGATCTGCATGATTTATTCCTTGGAAACGAAACGTCGCGGCGGGGCTTTAGGATGCGGTGGGCCGCTTGGCAAAGGTAGCTGAGGTGATTGTCGCGCGCCGAGCGAGGCGATAGGCACATGGGCTTCGGCAAGGCAGTCAAACGGGCGGGACAGCGGAGTTTTGGTAAGAAAGATCGCCTGGTGGACTTCCCTTCCGGTTCTGCTCGCGGTGCCCGCAGCGGCCGGCGCCCAGGCAGCGCCGCCTCCTTCCTCGCCTGCTCCGACCCCCGTTCCCGTCGCTCCTGACGAGGTCATCGAGTTCAGCGCTGACCAGGTCACCTACGACACCGATGCGGATATCGTGACCGCCAGCGGTGCGGTCAGGATGTCCCGCGAGGGCAATTACCTCGCTGCCGACCAGGTCGTGTGGGACCGCAAATCCGGTCAGGTCCGGGCGCTCGGCAATGTGGTCGTGCTGACGCCGCAGGGCGACAAGCTTCTTGGCAACAATGTCGTCCTCACCGACACGCTGCGCGACGGCACCGTCGAGAACCTGCTCGTAGTGCTGGAAAGCGGCGGGCGGATCGCGGCCACTCGAGGTACCCGCACGGGTGAGGTGATCACCCTCGAGAATGCGATCTACTCGCCCTGCCCGGTGACCACCTCCAGCGGTTGCCCGAAGCGGCCGAGCTGGTCGATCACGGCAGCGCAGGTGATTAACGATCCCGCGCACAACAAGGTCAGCTTCCGCGGCGGGCGGCTTCAGTTGTTCGGGGTCAACCTGCCGCTGCTGCCGATCTTCTCGATCAACACCAGCTCGGGCGGATCGACGGGCTGGCTCGTGCCGGACTTCAGTGTCTCGACCAAGAAGGGCTTCGAGATCGCGGTGCCCTATCATTGGCAGATCTCCTCAAGCCGCGACCTGACGCTGACTCCGCATGTTTACACCGGCGTCTGGCCGGCAATCGAAGCGAAATACCGCCAGCTCGACAGCATCGGCGCTTTCCAGATCGGCGGGTTCCTCACCTATGGAACGGTCGAGAGCGCCGATCCTACCGCGACCGTCGCGAGCAACGAGAAGGACGTTCGCGGATATTTCGAAGCGAACGGCAAATGGCAGCTCGACCCGCTGTGGAGCATCACCACCTCGCTTCGGGCAGCGAGCGACAAGACCGTCACCCGCCGCTACGACATCACCCGCGACGACCGGTTGCGCAACGTCGTGAATGCCGAGCGGATCAGCCCCAACAGCTATGTGAGCATCGCCGGCTGGGCCTTCCAGGGCCTTCGTCCCGAGGACGAGCAGAGAGAGATCCCGATCGCCCTGCCGGCAATCGACGCGCACTTCCGCCTTGAGGACCCGGTCGTCGGCGGCAAGATCGAGTTGCAGGCGAACAGCCTGTCGATCATTCGCATCGAGGGGCAGGACACGCAGCGTGCCTTCGCCAGCGCCCGCTGGGACCTCAGGCGGCTGACGCCCTGGGGGCAGGAGCTGACGCTTACCGCCTATGGGCGCGGCGACGTCTATCACACCGAGGATTCGGCGGACACGACCGTGCCGGTCTACCGGGGCACGGACGGGTGGCATTCGCGGCTGATCGGAGCGCTTGCGGCCGACGCGAAATGGCCGCTGGTCGGGTCCATTTTCGGCGGATTCCAGCGCCTCGTGCCACGCGTCCAGCTCGTTCTGACGCCGCCCACGCCCAACTTCGACATCCCCAACGAGGATGCCCGCGCGATCGACCTCGAGGACAGCAACCTCTTCGCGCTCAATCGCTTCCCCGGCTACGACCGGTGGGAAGACGCCTCCCGCGTCACCTATGGTTTCGACTGGTCGTTCGAGCGCCCGAAACTGTCGATCACCACCACGATCGGCCAAAGCTACCGCATCGCGCGCCGTACGATTTTCCCGGAGGGCACGGGACTTACGGACCGTTGGTCAGACATCGTCGGAAGAACCCGCATCCGCTACGGCCGCTTCATCGACCTCACTCACCGGTTCCGGGTCGACAAGGACAATTTCGCCGTCCGCCGGAACGAGCTCGACCTCACCATTGGCAGTGAGCAGACTTATGCGCAGGTCGGTTATCTCCGCCTCGACCGGAACATCGATCCGACCATCGAGGACCTGCGCGACAAGGAGGAGCTGCGGCTCGCCGGCCGAATCCTGTTCGCGCGTTACTGGTCGGTCTTCGGAGCTACGGTGCTAGACCTCACCGATGAGGCCGAAGACCCGCTGAGCGTGGCAGACGGATTCACTCCGGTCCGGCACCGATTGGGCATTGCCTACGAGGATGATTGCCTGGAGCTTGGACTTACGTGGCGGCGCGACTATGAGCGCATCGGCACCTTCCGCAAGGGAAGCACCTTCGCCCTTCGATTGTCATTGAAGGGACTAGGCCGCTAAGCCTGCGTTCAGCGGGCCTGACTAAACGGCTTTCATCTATTGGGTTGGGGATAAAGGGAAATTCGCATCGTGGTCACAGCATTTGGACTGAACAAGAATCGCGTTCGCTACGCTGTCGCTGCGCTTGCGATCGTCGCCGCCTCGGCCGCGATCGCGCAGGACGAGCCCAGCGACGCTCCGGTGCCCAACAGCACCAGCTCCCTCAACCTGCCCCAGTCCCCCGAATTCTTCGGAACGACAATGCCGTCAGTCGTGAAGGCGACCGCCATCGTCAACGGCGAGGTCATCACCCAAACCGACATCGACCAGCGCCTCGCCTTCCTCTCGGTGGCCAACAACCGCGATATCCCGCCCGATCAGATCGAGACCCTTCGCCAGCAGATCCTACGCAACCTCATTGACGAAAGCCTCCAGATCCAGGCCGCCAAGCAGGAGAAGATCGACGTCAAGGCCTCGGACATCGACAAGACGGTCAACCGCGTCGCGCAGAGCGTGAAGCAGACCCCCGACCAGCTCGCCGCCTATCTCGAAGCGAATCACTCGTCGATCAGGTCGCTCCGTCGCCAGATCGAGGCGGAGATTGCCTGGAACCGCCTTCAGCGCGCCAAGATCGAAAGCAGCGTCAGCGTCGGCGACGACGAGGTGAAGGCGGTGCTCGACCGAATGAACGCGTCGAAGGGTTCGGAGGAATTTCGCGTTGGCGAGATCTTCCTGTCGTCCAACCCGTCGAACCAGGCGGATGTGGCCGCGAACGCCACCAAGATCATCGAGCAGCTGAAGAACGGAGCGTCCTTCGCCGCTTACGCGCGTCAATATTCCGAAGCGTCTACGGCCGCGGTCGGCGGAGATCTTGGCTGGGTTCGTCCGGAGCAGCTCCCCACGACGCTAGCCGCCGTTCTCCGGCAAATGGGTCCCGGGACGATCAGCAATCCGATTGCGGTTCCCGGCGGAGTTTCGATCCTTGCCGTGCAGGACACGAGGAGGATCCTCACCAAGGACCCGCGCGACGCGATCCTCAGCCTCAAGCAGGTCACGATCAACTTCCCGGCGGGCACGACGCGCGCCCAGGCCGAACCGACAGTCGCTCGATTCGTCGAGGCCACGCGCAGCGTCGGCGGCTGCGGCGGCGCAGACAAGCTTGCCGCGGACTTCCACGGCGAAGTGGTAAGCAGCGATCAGGTGAAGATGCGCGACCTCCCGCCGGCCCTGCAGGAGATGATGATCCCTATGCAGGTCGGCCAGGCAACCCAGCCTTACGGCGGCGTTGAGGAGGGCGTCCGAGTCCTGGTGATCTGCGGTCGCGACGAAGTCGACCCGAACGAACCGACGTTCGACCAGGTCTACAACCAGCTCAACGAAGAGCGGATGAACCTGCGCGCGCGCCGTTATCTTCGGGACCTTCGCCGCGATGCGGTGATCGAGTACCGCTAGTCGCGGAATTCCGATAAGGGCGCCGCTGTGTCGCCCCCGCCGGACTCACCTCTCGCGGTCTCCCTGGGTGATCCCGCCGGAATCGGGCCGGAGGTGATCGCGAAATGCTGGGATAACCGCTCGGGTTTCAACCTGCCGCCGTTCGTTGCGATCGGCGATCCGCGCTCGATCGCCGCCGTCTGGGACGGCCCCATCGAAATCATTGCTGATCCTAGCCAGGCGGACTCCGCCTTCGACTATGGCCTTCCGCTGATCCAGCTTGCGGCCGCGCAGGCCGACCTGCCGGGTCACCCAAGCGTCGCCGGCGCGCACACATCGCTCGATTCTCTCGAGATCGCCGTCGGCCTCGCGCGCTCGGGGTCGGCTTCAGCCGTGGTGACCGGGCCGGTCGCCAAGGAGCAGCTCTACGCAATCGGCTTCCAGCACCCGGGCCAGACCGAGTTCGTCGCCGAGCGCTGCGGGGTAGCTCCCGGCAATGTCGTGATGATGCTCGCCGCGCCGACTTTGCGCACGGTGCCGGTAACCACTCACCTGCCGGTGCGCGATGTGCCGCACCGCCTCACGAGCGCGCTCATCGAATCACGAGGAAGGGCGACGCTTCGGGGACTGCAGCGCAATTTCGGAATTGCAGAGCCACGGCTGGCGGTCAGTGGCCTCAACCCGCACTCCGGCGAGGGCGGCGCCCTCGGCCGCGAGGAGCTCGAGATTATCGCGCCGGCGATTGCGGCGCTGGCCTCGGAAGGCTGGCTTGTGACCGGGCCACACCCCGCCGACACGATGTTCCATTCAGCCGCGCGTGCCCATTACGACGCAGCGCTTTGCATGTACCATGACCAGGCGCTGATCCCGGTCAAGGCGCTGCATTTCGAGGAAGCGGTCAACGTCACGCTCGGCCTGCCGATCGTCCGCACTGCGCCGGACCATGGCACCGCGTTCGACATTGCGGGGCAGGACCGGGCCGATCCGCGCCCGATGGCGGCAGCGATTCGCATGGCGGCCGAGTGCGCAGCTCTTCGCTCGGAAGCATCTTGAACCGCCCGCCCGAGCCGCTTCGCGACGTCATTGCCCGGCACGGGCTCAGCGCGAGCAAGTCGCTCGGTCAGAACTTCATCCTCGATCGGCAGCTTCTTGCGCGCATCGCAGCCACTCCCGGACCGCTGGACGGCGAGCGTGTCTACGAAGTCGGCCCCGGCCCGGGCGGCCTGACCCGCGCCCTGCTCGACGCCGGCGCAAACGTAACAGTGGTGGAGCGAGACCGGCGCTGCATTCCGGCGCTTGCGGAGCTTGGCCACGAATATGGCGAACGCCTCAACATCGTCGAGGCCGACGCACTCGGCGTGAATGAGCGCGAGCTCGCCGGAGATGGCACGCACGTGGTCGCGAACCTCCCCTACAACATCGGCACAGCGCTGCTGCTCAAATGGCTCGGCGGCACTTGGCCGCCCTGGTGGAAGTCGCTGACGCTGATGTTCCAGAAGGAAGTCGCTGAGCGAATTGTCGCAGCGCCGAACAAGGGCGCCTATGGCCGGCTGTCGGTCGCGGCGCAGTGGCGATCACAGCCGCGGATCGCGATGAGCGTCAACCGCTCCGCTTTCGTCCCTCCGCCTAAGGTAACCTCGGCGGTCGTCCACATCGTTCCGGCGGAAGCACCCGCGGGAGTCGACGGAAAAATAATGGAATGCCTGACGGAAGCCGCCTTCGGTCAGCGGCGCAAGATGTTGCGCTCCAGCCTCAAGTCTTTCCCAGGAGCGGTAGCGGCTCTCGAGAAGCTCGGAATCGACGCGCAGCGACGCGCCGAAACGCTCAGCGTTGCCGAGTTCATCGAACTGGCGAGACTGCTCATTTAGTCTTTCTTGGGAACTTCAGGTGTCTTGGCAGCGGCCACGGTCGGGCCGCGGGTGATCGCGGCCGAAAGCTGCGCGACCTGCGGGCAGCCCTTAGCGCAGATCGACTGCAGCTTCTGCAGGTTCTGTTGGGCGCGGGCAGTTGCCCCGAGCTCGACCATGGCCTCGCCCTGGACCGCAATCGCGTCAGGATCGTTCGGCTCGAGCTGCAGCGCCTTGTTCGTCATGCGGATCGCCTTGCCGTAGAGGTGCTGCCTCTCGGCGACGCGGGCCAGGTCGGTGAACGCCCAGCGATTGCGCGGATCAACCGCGAGCGCGGTCTCAAGCACGTCCTCGGCGGCTTCGAACTTCCCGGCCGAATAAAGGGCTTGGCCCTGGCGCTGGAGCTGCACCGACTTGGGGCTGATCTGGTCGTCGGACTTCTGGCCGAGCACCGGCGAAGCGAGCGCGACGCTGGCGAGGCCGACGATCAGGACGCGAGGCAAAACAGGCATCAATCTCTCCACAACAACAGCGCCGCCTAGCACGGACGTTCGAGCCGCGCGACGAAAAACCCGTCGGTGCCGTCGTGGGCCGGCGTCAGAAGCCGGCCGGCACCGTCCAAACGCCCCGCGGCAATGGGCGTTTCGTGCACATTCCATGATGAATGGCGGCTGAGGAAGTCATTTATCTGCCCTGCCCCTTCACGGGACAGGAGCGAGCAGACGGCATAGACGAGGCGGCCGCCCGGACGGACCAGCTCGGCGGCGATGTCGAGCAGGCGGGACTGTACCGCCACGACGCGGTCGAGGCGGTCGGGTGTCAATCGCCAGCGCCCCTCGGGATTGCGCCGCCACGTCCCGCTACCCGAGCAAGGCGCGTCGACCAGCACGATATCGGCCTGTTCGCCCGACAGGTCGGCCAGTTCGTTGGGCGGATTGAGCAATTTCGTCGCGATGGTCGCTTGCGCCCGTTCCGCGCGCGGCGGAAGCTTCGACAAGCGCAGGCGGTTCGTGTCGGTTGCAAGAATGCTCGCGCCTGGCGCGGCCGCGGCGAGCGCCAGTGACTTGCCGCCCGCACCGGCGCAAAAGTCTATGATCCTCTCGCCGTCCTTCGCATCGCAAGCGAGCGCGATCAGCTGGCTGCCCTCGTCCTGGACCTCGACGCGTCCGGCGCTGAAGGTCGGCTGATCGTCGACGCGGCTATCGGGCGGAAGGCGAATCCCCCATGGGCTGAGCGGCGTCGCGGTTGCGGCCTGAAACTCATGGAGCACCGCTTCTCGCGACGTCCGCGCGACGTTGGCGCGAAGATCGACGGGCGCGCGCTCCAGCAGTGCCGGCCATTCCTCTTCGCCGATCAGTGGCGACAGCTCCAGGACGATCCAGCCTGGAACGAGCAACGCAGCCGCTCGTGGCTCCCCCTCTTCCACTGGAGCTGGTCCACGCAGTTCACCGAACAGGCTTAGAAGCTCCGGTTCCTCTTCGGTCAGGCCGAGGATCGCTGCCCGCCCGGTCTCAGGACGATCGCCCGACCGTCGAACGGCGCGAAAGACAAGCTCGCGCACCGCTCGTCGATCCTTCGAGCCCGCATAACGCCGTTGCTTGAAGTAGCGCGTGACGATCGAGTCCGCGGGGGGTCCGTCATCCCGGGCCGATGCGATCACCTCGTCGAGAATCTCGCTCGCCGCCTGCAGGCGTGCGGCCGGAGTCATGAGCTAGCGCGTCGGATAGTTTGGCGCCTCGCGGGTGATCGAGACGTCGTGGACGTGGCTTTCGGACAGGCCGGCATTCGTGATCCGCACAAACTTGGCGCGCTTCTGCAGATCGGGAATGGTGGTCGATCCCGTGTAACCCATCGCCGCTTTCACGCCGCCGACGAGCTGGTGGATGATCTCCCGGGCAGGACCCTTGTAGGGGACCTGGCCCTCGATGCCCTCGGGCACCAGCTTCAGATGGTCCTTGATGTCCTGCTGGAAGTAGCGGTCGGCCGAGCCGCG
>Ga0068859_100006119_pt1 | contig 12225 bp, 10 predicted proteins | sample KBSSwiS22_FD_66585 | JGI IMG/M metagenome (GOLD analysis project Ga0068859, IMG submission 66585) | Switchgrass rhizosphere microbial communities from Kellogg Biological Station, Michigan, USA - KBS Switchgrass S2-2 | ecosystem: Host-associated > Plants > Roots > Rhizosphere > Soil ... | reverse complement strand
TCAGCAACAGGTTCATCTAATAATAATTTTCCCTGTTCGTACAATAGTAAAATGCCAGCACTGGTAATGGCTTTTGTCTGGCTCATTATTCTGAAGATGGTATTATTTGCCATTGCTTTTTTGGCATCCACATCTGCAAGGCCATAACCTTTGTATTGTACCAGTTGATTATCTTTTATCACTAACGTAACAGCACCGGTAAGCCAGTTTTTGCTGATGTAACTGTTCACGAGGCTGTCAACACGTGCCAGGCGTTGCATGTTTACAGCGGGATTGGGTTTTGTATTAATTTGTATCACCTGTGCAAAAGCAATAGAAGTGATCAATAAATAGCATGCTGCCAATAAAAAAGTATTGCGTATAAAATGTTTTTTCATGATAGGTTACAATTGTTTTACAAAGCGCCTGTAATTTATTGTAAAAAATTGGTAGTACCGTAAGTTGAAAGGTTGTCAGGAGTTGTTGAAATCAGTGCGATTCTTTACTTCCCAGCCTTTGACAAGCTGCTGATGACAAGTATTTTAAACAATTTTTACAAAAATTGAACTTAGCCACAAAGGCGCAAAGGCACGAAGCAAAAAAATGCTACGCATTTTTATTTTGTGCCTTTGCGCCTTCGTGGCAACCGTTTTTCGCAGCGAAGCGGCGAAAAAAATAATTCTTATTGTCATTATAAAAGAGCTTAATTTTTTGGCTGACAGTGCGTGCTGGTATTATTATTATATCCTGAAATTTTGCACCCACTTCAAAAAAATTACTCAATAAAGTTTATATTCGGGAAACCCATTTATTCTATGGCTTCATCAACACCGGTTTTAAAAAAAGCATTAACAGCAGTTCACCTATGGGCCATTGCAGTAGGCCTTGTTATTTCAGGAGAATATTTTGGCTGGAACTATGGCTGGGGTGTGGCAGGCACTGTGGGTATGCTGATTGCCACAGTTGCAGTCACCATTTTGTACATTAGCTTTATTTTTAGTTTTACCGAACTCACCACTTCCATTCCCAATGCAGGCGGCCCTTTTACTTATGCACATAAAGCGCTGGGCCCCATTGGTGGCTTAATTGCAGGCTATGCCACATTAATTGAATTTTTATTTGCCCCACCTGCAATTGCGTATGCACTTGGTAGTTATATACATTTTTTATATCCATTTTTTGATGTGCAATACACGGCCATTGGTTGTTATATCATCTTCACCATAATTAATTTACTGGGTGTAAAAGAATCGGCAGTGTTTACCCTGGTGATAACCTTGCTGGCGGTAGCAGAACTGCTGATCTTTATGGGTGTGGTGGCGCCGCATTTCCGGGTAACAAATTTTATGCACAATAATATGCCGTTTGGCTGGGCTGGTGTGTTTGCTGCATTGCCATTCGCTATCTGGTTGTACCTGGCTATTGAAGGCGTGGCCATGGTAGCAGAAGAAACAAAAGATCCCCAACGCACCATACCCAGGGGCTATATCTCGGGAATTGTTACGCTGGTATTGCTGGCTTTGGGCATCATGATCTTAGCCGGTGGCATTACCGACTGGAAAAATTTATCCGCTATTGATTATCCTTTGCCCGAAGCCATCGGTATTGCTTTGGGTAAAAATAATCATCTTACAAAAATATTTGCAGGCATTGGCTTATTTGGTTTGGTTGCTTCTTTTCACAGTGTTATTATGACGTACTCCAGGCAAATATTTTCATTGGCAAGAGAAAATTATTTACCACAATTCTTATCTGCCCTGCATCCCCGTTTTCGCACACCCCACTGGGCTTTACTGGTGGGTGGCGCCATTGGTATCATCGCCATCCTCTCCGGTAAAACCAATGAACTCATTATTTTTTCGGTACTGGGCGCTGTAGTAATGTATATTATCAGTATGATCAGTTTATTTGTGTTGCGCAAAAAAGAACCTTTGCTTGAACGTCCTTTTAAAGCGCCGTTTTACCCCTGGTTCCCGGCACTGGCTTTATTGCTTTCGGCCATTTGTTTAATCGCTATAATTTATTACAACTGGTTGCTGAGCATTTATTTTTTTGCATTCCTGCTGCTGCTGGTTGTTCTGTTTGTAACTTTAGGCAAGCACAAAAAAGCAGCCATTCATTTTTAAAATGCCTTATCGCTCCGTTATAAAAAATACCAGTTATGTTTTTGATGATCTGAAAACAGTATTGGCAAAAGCAACACCTTACCGCAGTGGTGATGCACTGGCAGGATTAACTGCTGCCAGTTACGAGGAACGTGTGGCGGCCCAGATGGCGTTGGCAGATATTCCTTTACAAACGTTTTTAAATGAAACACTAATACCCTACGAAACGGATGCGGTTACACGATTAATTATTGATACACATGATGCAGCAAATTTTGCAGCTATTGCACATTTTACAGTGGGTGATCTGAGAGATTGGTTATTGTGTGATGAAGCTGATACAATAGCGTTGCAAAAATTAGCTTTTGCATTTACACCAGAAATGATTGCCGCTGTTTGTAAACTCATGCGCAACCAGGATTTAATTTTGGTAGCACAAAAATGTGAAGTGGTTACAAAATTCAGGAACACTATTGGATTGAAAGGCAGGGTGGCAACACGGTTACAACCCAATCATCCAACAGATGATGCAAAGGGCATTGCTGCAAGCATGGTGGATGGTTTACTGTATGGCAGTGGTGATGCGGTGATTGGCATTAATCCGGCAACAGACAGCCCTGCTGCAGTGGCCACATTGTTACACATGCTGGATGGTGTAATTTCAAAATTTAATATACCCACGCAAAGTTGTGTGCTGGCGCATATAACTACCACATTGCAACTCATCAACCAGCATGCGCCTGTTGATTTAGTTTTTCAGTCTATTGGCGGAACAGAAAAAACCAATAACAGTTTTGGCATTTCATTATCGCTCTTAGATGAAGCGTATGATGCTGCATTAAGCTTGCAAAGAGGCACCATTGGTAATAATGTAATGTATTTTGAAACAGGGCAGGGTTCCTCGTTATCTGCTAATGCACACGAAGGTGTGGATCAGCAGACCTGCGAAGCAAGGGCTTATGCAGTAGCAAGAAAATACAAACCACATCTTGTAAACTCCGTAGTGGGATTTATAGGACCGGAATATTTGTATGATGGCAAACAAATTATCCGTGCTGCATTAGAAGATCATTTTTGCGGCAAGTTATTGGGCCTGCCGATGGGGGTGGATATTTGCTATACCAATCATGCTGCCGCCGACCAGGATGACATGGATACCTTACTAACGGTACTGGGTGTGGCAGGATGTAATTTTATAATGGGTGTACCGGGTGCAGATGATATCATGCTCAATTATCAATCCACTTCATTTCATGATGCATTGTATTTACGAAAAGTACTGGATAAGAAACCGGCACCTGAATTTGAAGGATGGTTAACCCAGCAAGGTATTATGAATGCGGCAGGCAACCGTCTTCCCATTGATAAGACACATTTTTTACTGACTGAATTTTAAAATGGATATTCAGAAACATACTACTCATGGTGATGCATGGCAATCATTGCGGCAATTTACTGCTGCACGTATTGCATTAGGCAGCACCGGTGTTGCCATTCCATTAAAAGAAGTACTGCAGTTCAGGCTGGCTCATGCGCATGCAAGAGATGCTGTGTATTCTGAATTGAATGAAAATAATTTGATAGCAGGTTTACAGCAAATGCAGTTACCTTTTTATTTGTTGCACAGCAAAGCGCAAAACAGGGAATTGTATTTACAGCATCCGGGCTGGGGGCGGCAACTTAATGAGGCAACTGCTCAGCAACTCCGTGATGTTGATGCAGGCTCCGATGTTGCTGTTATTATTGCAGATGGCTTATCGGCAACGGCAGTAAATGATCATGCACTGCCATTGCTGCAATTACTGGTTTCTTTGTTGCAGCAATCTGATTTTTCTTTGGCTCCCGTATGTATTGTGCAACAGGCAAGGGTTGCCATTGGCGATGAAGTGGGTATGTTGCTGAAAGCAAAATTTACCGTGGTGTTAATTGGAGAAAGACCGGGCTTATCTTCGCCAGATAGCATGGGAGCTTACCTCACTTATAATCCCGCTATTGGTTTAACTGATGAAAGCAGGAATTGCATTTCCAATATCAGGCCTGAGGGGTTAGGATATAAAATTGCTGCAGAAAAAATCTATTATTTAATTAAAGAATCTTTTCGGTTGCAACTTAGTGGGGTGATGCTGAAAGATAATGCAGGGTTGTTGGGAGAGTGAATTTTTATTGCCGTTTGATTAAGAAACTGTAATAAAATTATTTCACTGGCTTAGTCTTACTGTAAGTTTATTGTCAATAAACTCCAGCTCACATCGAACATAGGCGCAAACGATACGGTCGTTCTGTTTAGCGGGGATCCACAAAGCCGAAAAGTTTTCAAGGGCTTCTCTTAAAACAGCCTCATTTAAAACTATCCCGGGTTCTTTTCCCATGTTAAGCAACTGTGATTTTGAAGTAACTAAAAACCTGAATGCAACTTTAACATTGCTAAAAGAAACATTTTTTGTCTTAAGGTAATTAGTGATGCTATCTGCATATGCTGCTGTACCATCTTTAAGTGCAGGTAAAGTTTCCACCCTGGTAAATACTTTACCATCGCAATCTGTTTTAATAATTTTTTGATAGACTGAATCCGGGATTTCATTTTGAGCGATACCAAAAAACGGAATTAAAATAAATAAAATTGAAACTAATTTTTTACACATCAGTTGAAAGGATTAAGGTATACAAGAACTTGAATAGCCGAATATAGGTGTTTTCTTAGTGAAATCGCACTGCCAGGCCGGGCAACTTAACCGGGTATAAAAAAATAAAAAAGTCTTTAAAATAATGTTTAACTTTAAAAGACTTTCAAACTTTAAACCTTTTAACATGCCTGAGAATACTTCACCGCAATGGCTTATAGAAGCAGAGTATGTGCAAAGTTGCAATTGCGATTATGGTTGCCCCTGCAATTTTAATGCACTGCCCACTTATGGTAACTGCGAAGCACTTGTTGCCTACAGAATTAAAAAAGGAAACTTTGCCAATACAAAATTAGATGGTGTAATTTTTGCCTGGGGGCTTTGGTGGCCCAAGGCAATTCATATGGGTGATGGGATAGGACAATTGTATGTTGACAAAAAAGCATCACCGGAACAAGTGAAAGCTGTTGAAGAAATTACGAGTGGTAAATATGGGGGAGGAGTTTTTGCAGTTTTCCCCAGCACATTTACAGAAGTTCGTCCAACAACGATCACTAATATCGAATTTCATCACGATCCTTATGATGCATGGTTTACCGTGGAAGGGTTTGGTAAAGTAAAATCCGAACACATCACAAATGCAAAAACAGGTGCGCTTTGGGAAGGCGAGATACTGGTGCCCGGTGGTATTGTTTTTAAAAGAGGCACCGTTACCAGTGTGGATTGGGATTGGCAGTCAAAAGATATTTCACTTAAGCATGAAAAGAAGAACGGGCATATGAGTGTGGCTACTTATTCCAACGAAGGTTGCATTGCTTAAATAAGTAGCATTGATAAAAAAAACAACAACACTTGAAGCTATTCTTAAAAAAGACCGGCTGATACTTATTAGCTGTCTTATAACCATCAGTGTACTTTCCTGGTGGTACATTATTTACCTGTATCAACAAATGCATCCGATGAATATGGATGCATTTTTATTTGCAATGCCCATGACGGCGAAATGGTCGCTGACAGATTTTGCATTGCTTTTCCTGATGTGGTTTATTATGATGATCGCCATGATGACTGCTTCTGTTGCGCCGCTGATCTTGCTATTTGCCATGATAAACCGGCAAAAGCAACAGCAACAAAATCCTTATGTGCCGGCGGGCTATCTTTTTGCAGGCTATTATTTTGTGTGGGCTATTTTCAGTTTGCTGGCTACTGTATTGCAATGGTGGTTGCAGCAACTCAACTGGTTGAATCCTGATATGATCATCACCCACAAAATACTGGGCGGGATAATTTTAATTTTGGCAGGAATATTTCAATTTACTTCTTTAAAACAACAATGCTTAAAGCATTGCCGTACGCCAATAGATTTCATTCACAGTAAATGGAAAGATGGTAAGAGTGGCGCTTTTAAAATGGGAGTGGAGAATGGCATGTTCTGTCTCGGTTGTTGCTGGATATTAATGGTAGTATTATTTGTTGCCGGTATTATGAATTTGTTGTGGATTGCATCGATAGGTATTTTTGTGTTATTGGAAAAACTGGTGCCCGGTTCTAAATGGATATCTTATGCTGCAGGTATTGGTTTAATTGGGTATGGCATTGCGGTGATGCTTATTTGAGTGATGGCCTGAAGTTAATTCAACCGGGAATTTTCCCTGCACAAAAAAAATAAGGGGTTGAAAAATTATTTCTGAATTTCCCCGTTTTTAAAAGAACGCACTTCCCTTACGGTTGTATCATCATCATAAAATATTAATGTGCCGGTTCCATTTTTTAAAGTTCCCCCATTTCTTTTATTACCCTTGCTGTCAAAATTTGCAATCAATGTCCAGTCCTTATCATTCTTATATTCTTCAATGATCCATTCTTTCCCATTCGGGTAGTAGTAAGTTCTTATACCATTAAGTTTTCCATCTTTAAAAACAACTTTATCATTCAATACTCCATTTTGGTAATATTTTTTCCCAACCCCATTTGCCAGGTCATGAATGAATAATATCTCACTCTTTAAATTTCCATTGTCGTAGTATTTTCTTTCTATCTTTTTTGCTGTATCAGCAAAATATTCAGTTTCACCCATAATTATTTTACCGTCTATCCAGTAATCCCGTGCGATGCCGATCAATTTGTTGTTTACATTATTTTCAATATGAACCAAATTTCCTTTCAGGTTATAAGTTTTCCATACTCCGTTAAGGGTGTCATTTTTATAGGCTTGTTCCCATATTTTATACAGCTTTTTATGATCAAAACTATCTATTAAGTAAGTGGTAAATATGCCGTTTTTCTTTCCGTTTAGCATAGTTCCTTCAATCATTACAACTACTTCCTGGGCAAATGTAATTGCAGTAGTGTTATCATCATCCACATCAAACAAAGGAGGTTGGGTCTTTAAAAACGTATGACCTTCACCCTGCTTTTCCGGCATGGTTATTTTAAACTCATTGGTATCTAAAATAGTTACAAAATGTTTAGGTGTATATTTTGGCTGTTGTGCATTTGCAATTGAACAGACCAGGAAAAAAATTAAACTGCTTAAAATATTTTTTTTCATTTTCTGAATTTTAATACGGGTTCAACTTATTCTTCAAAGCAGGTTATTTACCATGCTTGCCGGAAAAATTGAACAAGAATCGGGCCGTTATGATTTTGGGGGATTAAAAGTTACGAGTTACGGGTTACGAGTTATTTGATTGTTTGCGAAGAATTGAACTCTTATTATCAACCTAACAATCAAATAACTCGTAACCCGTAACTATTTAAACCCGTAACCATTTTATCTCCTATGTTTTAGATACCACCTTCGGGTCTTTTTTATTATCGGGCAATTTTTTTACCGGAACGGGTTTACTTATTTTGATGACGTTACGAATAATGTCCACCACAGGCACTCCAATACCCAATCGTTGTGCATTGGAGCTTACTGGAATAGTTTGCAGGCCAACAGGGTCAAATACCAGGTATTCTCCTGATGACTTTCCTTCAGCATCCAGAACGTTGCCAGGTACATACACCTGTATTTTTATTTTTTGATAACTAATTGGTATGTGGCGTACATAATAACCCTCTTTTTGTTTATACCATTGGTTGTTGTTACCATTGGTGCGCTTGCTTTGCGAAGCCTCACGCAATACCGCCAGTTGCTCAAACATTTCATACGAGCTTGAACCGGCTTCAAACAGCCGCCTGATATCATCCGTATTCTTCATAACGGTTCCGGGTAACGTATTGGACACTGTTTTTACCACACCCATCACACCACCTTTCAATTCAAAAATCTGTTTGGGGGTTAGTAATTCCCTGGCATCTGCTTTTACGGCAGGCGATAATTTATTGAAATCAGATTTGCTCACTACGGACCATAGTAGTAACTGTATATTTCTTTGCTCAATACCGGGCTTATTCCGCGAATTCAATAAAATAGTTTCTACAATTTCTTTGCGGTAGCCACTCATGGGCGCCTGCAGGTACGCATCATTTGGTACAGGGCCGGGTGTACCGGGCTGAAGGCAATAGGTTTTAAATTCTGCTTCATAAAATCCGGGTGCTAACACAAAGGCACCTTCTTCTGTTCTTGATAAATTAGTTAATGGAATTGCGCTGCTGTCAGGCATATTCAACTGTACAGTATCAGTAACTGTTGTAAGCGAATTTTGATTACTGTTACGGGAGGTGGAGGCACAGGCACTTAAAATAATTATGATGCCCGCAAATACGAGTAAATTTCTTGTCATGAGGTACGATTTAAATTAGTTGCTGCATATTATTTTATTTGTTAGATAGCAGCTACCACAAAATCTAAAATAAACGGCTTATTTAAAAGCAATAGGGTATTAAAGTATTGTTAAGAGCTATGCTATTTAACAATTGTTTTTAAAACGTTTTTAAGGGTGAAATATTGTTGGTTTACGCTGTGAGTAGTATCACACACTGGCGCAAGTCGCCCTGCTAAAGCGGGAATGCGTCAGTAGGTGCGATCAAATTGGTCGCTAATGTATTGGTAGCTATTTTCGTTCATAATTGGAATTGCATTTTTGATTATTAGCATCTTTGCTTCGGTTCAGGTCTCTACGAATCGTCAAATTCAATCTCCGCTTCAATAAAAGTTCACTATTGGTATGCGGTACAAGTGAGTGACACAACGATGCTGCCATGAAAAACAAATGTCTGCAACAAAAATTGCCAAAGGCAATTTGTCGGAATTCGCCACAGGCGAATTCTTTTTGAACACGCCACAGGCGTGATCCTACACCTGAAATACTCCCGTCTTAAATTCCCCCATCTCACTATTATGATTCGCCGCCGCAATGCCTTCCGCAATAACTTTCCGTGTAGCAGCAGGGTCAATAATTTCGTCTACCCATAAACGTGCAGCAGCATAGTAAGGCGAGGTTTGTCTGTTGTAACGGTCAATGATCTCGTTCAATATTCTTTGTTCATCTTCAGGAGTAATCTCCTGGCCTTTACTTTTTAATGCGGCCACCTGAATTTGCATTAATGTTTTAGCCGCTTGTTCACCACCCATCACCGCAATCTTTGCAGTAGGCCAGGCGTAGATAAAACGTGGATCATAAGCTTTGCCGCACATGGCATAATTGCCGGCGCCATAACTGTTGCCAATGATGATGGTGATCTTTGGTACCACAGAGTTAGCCACTGCATTCACCAGTTTAGCACCATCTTTAATAATGCCGCTATGTTCGCTGCGGCTACCCACCATAAAGCCGGTAACATCCTGTAAAAAAACAAGCGGAATTTTTTTCTGGTTGCAATTCATAATAAAACGTGCAGCTTTATCGGCGCTGTCGTTATAAATTACACCACCCAATTGCATTTCTCCTTTTTTACTTTTTACAATAAGCCGCTGATTGGCTACAATGCCCACAGCCCAGCCATCAATACGGCCATAACCGCAGATGATGGTTTTGCCATACTCTTCCTTAAACTGGTCAAAGCTATCCGCATCAGTAATGCACTCAATAATTTTTACCATATCATACGGCCTGGTATTGCCTTCGCTCATGATGCCATAAATTTCTCCGGTAGCAGGTTTTGGGGCTACACTTTTTATTCGGTCAAAGCCGGCAGTTTGCGGTGCACCCAGCTTACTCATTATTTTTTTTACCTGGTCAAGGCATTCCTCTTCGGTTGCAAATTTATAATCGGCAATACCGCTTAATGCATTGTGCGTTTCGGCACCACCTAAAGTTTCTGCATCAATATCTTCACCAATAGCTGCTTTAACTAAATACGGACCTGCTAAAAAAATCGAACCATTGCCTTCCACCATCAATGTTTCATCGCTCATGATAGGTAGGTAAGCGCCACCTGCAACACAAGCACCCATCACCGCAGCAATTTGTGTAATGCCCATTGCACTCATCTTTGCATTATTCCGGAACACCCTTCCAAAATGTTCTTTATCTGGAAAAATTTCATCCTGCATGGGTAAGAAAACGCCAGCACTGTCTACCAAATAAATGATGGGCAATTTATTTTCCATGGCAATCTCCTGCATGCGCAAATTCTTTTTACCGGTAATAGGAAACCATGCGCCGGCTTTTACGGTTTGGTCGTTAGCAACAATAATACATTGCCTGCCGCTTACATAACCAATACCACTAACCGTTCCGCCTGCAGGGCAACCACCTTGCTCTTCATACATTTCAAAACCTGCAAAAGCACCCAGTTCAAAAAAAGTTTTATTATCATCACACAGGTAGGCAATACGCTCACGTGCGGTGAGTTTATTGCGTTCTTTTTGTTTAGCTGCAGCTTTTTTGCCGCCGCCTTCGTGTATCTTATCCAAATGTTTTTTGGTACGGCTCCAGGCAAGTTTAAGAGCGTCTTCGTTTTTGTTGAATTGCAGATCCATATAGTTGGTAATTGATGGTTGATCGTTGTTAGTTGAGCGTACAAAGTTGAAAGTACAAAGTTGTTACGCTACATTTGTGTACGAAAAGTAAACTGGCTGCATTTACTTTGTACTTTTAACTTTGTACTGCTTGTACTTTCTAATAAACAAAAATATGGCTATTGAAATTAATCGCATAGTAAAACTATTTGAAAACCTGCAACACGGAGACTGCTGGATAGGCACGAATTTTAAAGAAACCCTGCATGGTGTGGATGCCGCAATGGCGGCAGATACCATTTCGGTACACAGCAATAGCATCTGGCAGTTAACCAGTCATATTATTTATTGGCGAACAAGGGTGGTTAACCGCTTAACCGGTAGTGATAATCCTCCGCCATTCAAAGATTTTTTGTTGCCGGCCCAATTAAATGATGCCAGTTGGAAACAAACCCTGCAGGATTTTGAAGCTGCTTATCATGCATTGCGGCATGCTATTCATGTGATGAAGGATGAACAATTAGATAAACCATCGCCTAAAGAAGGACAAACCTTCTACCAGCTTATTATGGGCTGCCTGCAGCATGATGCTTATCACCTGGGGCAAATGATGTTATTGAAGAAAAATATTTAAACGTCATTAGCTTGTTAGCAACGTTTTTAAAAATGATGGCGCAATAACAGAAAATATTATTATTTTCACTGTCAACGATGGAACAAGCTACACTAAAACAACTGTCTGAAATCCTTAAGATCAGCATATCTACCGTTTCCAGGGCGCTTAAGAACCACCCCGATATTTCTGAGGAAACCAAGCGTAAAGTAAAGGAACTGGCTGAAACATTAGAGTATGAACCTAACAGTCATGCTATCTTTCTCCGCAATAATTCCAGCAATATCCTGGGCATTATGGTGCCTTCCCTGGATAATTTTTTTTACGATTCTTTTACCGTGGCAGTGGAAGAAGAAGCCAGGGCCATTGGTTATTCTGTAATGATCATGCAGTCGGGCGAAAGTAAAGATATTGAATCGGCCAACCTTAAACTTCTAAAGAACAACCGCATTGCTGGTGTGTTTGTTTCCATTACCGGCGAAACAGATGACCTGGGGCCATTTTTAAAGATGCAGGAAAAAAAAGTACCGGTAATATTTTTTGACCGTGTACCCGATTTTGAACAATGCAATAAGATTTGTCTTGCAGACAGGGTTGCGGCTACAATGGCTGCTGAAGCGCTGATTCAAAAAGATAAAAAAAGGGTGCTGGCACTTTTCGGGCATCCCAAGCTTACGATTTCGCAAAAAAGATACGAGGCTTTTAATGAAACTTATAAAACAAAATCACCCGCAACAGAAGTGATCAATAAATTTCCATTGTCTATTGCCGAAGCAAAAGAATTTACACTAGCTGCACTGGAAAGCGAAAACAAACCCGATGCTATTTTTGGCATGGGTGATCTTATACTTATCGGCGTAATGCATGCTCTTCATGAAAAAGGTTTGCGGGTACCCGAAGATATTGGCGTTGTCTCCATCAGTAACGGTTTAATACCCACACTGTATGACCCTAAAATTACTTACGTGGAAACAAGCGGTTATAAATTAGGTAAGCTGGCATTTAAAAGAATGAAGGAATGCTTTGGGGGCAGTACGTTTATGCAGGAGCTTACGG
>Ga0068859_100006117_pt1 | contig 12226 bp, 8 predicted proteins | sample KBSSwiS22_FD_66585 | JGI IMG/M metagenome (GOLD analysis project Ga0068859, IMG submission 66585) | Switchgrass rhizosphere microbial communities from Kellogg Biological Station, Michigan, USA - KBS Switchgrass S2-2 | ecosystem: Host-associated > Plants > Roots > Rhizosphere > Soil ... | reverse complement strand
TCTTCGTCCCCCGCGGCCTGCCCGGCGACGTCCTGCGCGTGCGCGTGGCGTCGGTGACGCCGGGCTACGTCAAGGCGGAGATCGAGGAGGTCGTGACGGCAGGCCCGGGGCGGAGCGACGCCCGTTGTCCGCACTTCTCCCAGTGCGGCGGGTGCGCGTACCAGCACCTGGATCCGGCCGCGCAGGCCGCCCTCAAGGAGTCCGTGCTGCGGGACGCGCTGCGTCGCGCGGGTACGGCCTGGGAGGGACCGATCGCGGTGCGGCCGTCGCCGCCGGAGGGATGGCGCACGCGCGCGACCCTCCACGTCGAGCAGGGCCGCGACGGCGGCGTGCGCCTCGGGTTCCACCGCGAGGCCAGCCATGACGTCGTCGACATCGAGCGATGCCTGCAGCTCTCGGCCCCGATGATGGCGGCGGTACGGGGGCTGCGCGATGCCCTGGACGCGCGCCACGGTCTCGCCCGCGCGGTGCGCGACGTCGAGCTCGCGGAGTCCTTCGACGGCCGGCGCCTGGTCGCATCCCTGGAGACGACCCTCGACCCGAAGGAGGCCCCGGGCGCGGCGTCCCTCGGGGACGCGGTGCCGGGCCTGACCGGCCTCGGCCTCGTCGCCGGTGAGGGACGGCGGCGGCGCTTCCTGCTTCTCCGCGGAGACGCGCACGTGGAAGCGACCGTGCACGGCCTGCACCTCCGCTCGCACGTCCAGTCGTTCTTCCAGGCCAACCGCTTCCTCGTGGACGCGCTCGTCCAGGAGGTTCTCGACCGCACGCCCGCGGGCGGGAGCGTGCTCGACCTCTATGCCGGCGTCGGACTCTTCGCGCTCCCCCTGGGCCGGCGGGCGGAAGAAGTGCGGGGGCTGGAGCTGAGTCCCACCGCGGTGGAAGACGCGCGTGCGAACGCGGAGGCGGCCGGCCTCTCGCACGTGCGCATCCATTCCGGCGACGTGCGCGAGATGGCGGAGCTTCCGCCGCGGCCGGACGAGCGGATCGTCCTCGATCCCCCGCGCACGGGGGCAGGGGCGGACGTCGTGCGCATGGTCGCGGCCCGAAAGCCCGCATCCGTCGTGTACGTCTCGTGCGATCCGCCCACCCTGGGACGCGACCTCAAGGTGTTCGCGGCCGAGGGCTACGCGCCGGACTCGATCGCCGCTTTCGATCTCTTCCCCGACACCTTCCACGTGGAGACCGTCGTCCACCTGGCTCCGCGCGGGGGCATGTGACACTTTCGGAAACCGGCCGGAAGTGGTCCCCGGCCCGCCCGGGCCGGCCGTAGTCTTCGTCCGGCCTCGCCGTCTTCCTCGTGCTCCGGCCGTATGCCCCGCCCTCTCGTCGCGGTGGCGTGCGCGTTCGCCGCGGGCAGCGCCCTCGGTGGGGGCTTGCCCCTCACGGCATCCGCGGCGTTGATGGCGCTGGCCGCGCCTGTGCTGGTGGCGGCCACGCGCGCCGTTTCCGTGCGCGCCGTCGCGATCCTCGCCGCGGCCCTGGCCCTGGGCGCCGCCGCGGCCGCCGTGGAAGGGCGCGCCTACGACCGCACTCCTCTGCGCGAGTGGATCCTCGAGCGGCCCGACGAGGGGCCGGTGAAGGTGCGCGGCGTCTGCCGCGGCGATCCGCGCGAAGGCGAAGGCCGATGGACGCTCGTGCTCGACGTGGAGGAGGTCGCCGGCCGGCCCATGGCGGGACGGGTCCGCATCGACGTCGGCGGCACCGCGGCCCGCGCCCCCCTCATCGACGGAGATCGTGCGGTCGTGTGGGCCGTCCTGCGGGTGCCGCGCGGGCTGCGCGATCCCGGTGCCTTCGACGCGCCCGCCCAGGCGCGCCGCGACGGCGTGCACGCGTGGGGCGCGGCCAAGAGCCCGCGCCTCGTGGAAGCGACGGGCGAGCGCGACGCGGGCTGGCTGCGCGACCTGGCCGCACGGGCGCGGCGGTGGTCGCGGGAACGGCTCGTGGCCGCCCTGCCTCCCGGGCGCGAGCAGGCCCTGGTGCGCGCGATGGTCCTCGGCGAGCGGACGGCTCTGGACGCGGAGACCTCGGAGACGTTCCGCATGGCGGGGACCTATCACGTGCTCGCGCTCTCGGGGGCGCAGGTCGCGATGGTGGCGGCCCTGCTGGGCTGGATCCTGCGCGCGTGGGGCACGGCCCCGCTGGCCCGCGCCCTCGTCCTGTCCGCGGCCCTGGCCTTCTACTGCACGTTCGTGGGTGGCGACGTGCCGGTCCTGCGCGCGACGGTCATGGCCGCGGTCGTGCTCGGAGGGCGCACGCTCGACCTGGACGGGGACGCGGCCAACCTCCTCGGGCTGGCCGCGATCCTCCTGCTCGCCCACCGGCCGTCGTCGATCGGCGACGTGGGATTCCAGCTCTCGTTCGCGGCCACGCTGGGCCTCGTCCTTTTGACTCCGCCCGTGATGCGCCTGATGCCCGCGCTTCCCTTCGGGGCGGAGGTGGCGCTCGGGTCATCGCTCGGCGCCCAGGCCGCCCTCGGGCCGCTGCTCGCGTACCACTTCCATCGCCTGGCGCCGGCCGCATTGCTGCTGAACCTGGTCGCGGTGCCGCTGAGCGGCGCGGTCCTGCTCGCCGGCTTCGCCATCCTCGCCGCGTCCGTGATCTCTCCCGCGCTCGTCCTCGTCGCCGCCGCCCTGGCCTGGGCGAGCGCGCGAGGCCTGCTCCTTTCCGGCGAGGTGGTGCGCCTCGCGCCCTGGCTCGACGCGCGGGTGGCCACGCCCGCGCTCGGTCCGGCCCTGGTCGCCGTGGCCGGGCTGGCCGCGTTCGCGCGAGGCCGCCGACGGGGGCTCGCGCTGTGGGCGGCGGGCACCGCCTGTCTCGTCTTCGGCTGGGGCCCGCGGACGGAGGACGGCCGGCTGCACGTCACGTTCCTCGACGTCGGCCAGGGCGACGCGATCGTCATCGCATCCCCGCGCGGCCGCACGTGGATGGTGGACACCGGCGGGTCCTTCGACACGCGCTTCGACGTGGGGGAGGCGGTCATCGGTCCCTTCCTCTGGCGAAACGGCGTACCCGTGCTGCGCGGAGTCGTGCTCACGCATGCTCATCCCGATCACGTCGGCGGCCTGCCCTTCCTCCTGCGCGCTTTCGACGTGCGGGAAGCATGGGAAGGGATCGCCCCGCGGCGCGACCGCGTGTACGACGAGCTGGCGTCGGCCCTCACGAAGGCCGGCGTCGCGCGGCGGACCGTCTCGCGGGGCATGGAGGCGGAGTGGGACGGCGTCCACGTCTCCGTCCTCGGTCCCGCGCCCCCCGCGAGCGCGCCGTGGCGCACCCGCAACGACGACTCCGTCGTCCTGGCCATCCGCTACGGGGAGATCGTCCTGCTCCTCACCGGCGACGTCGAGGCGGCGGGGGAGGCCGCCTTGGACGTCCCGCCCGCCTTCGCGCTCAAGGTTGCCCATCACGGCAGCCGTTCGAGCAGCACGCCCCGGCTGCTCGCCCTGGCCGCCCCGCGCGTCGCCATCGTGTCCGTCGGCGACCACAGCCGGTTCGGCCATCCCCACCCCGAGGTCGTGGACCGCTACCGGCAGGCGGGGGTGGCCCTCTTCCGCACCGATCGGGACGGCGCGGTGACGTTCTCGACGGATGGAAGGAGGGTCTGGATGGCCACGTATGCCGATGAATGGACGGCTCGTATCCGTTGAACTGTGGTAACATCCGGCTCCTGCTGGCGATCCGGAGCAGGCCCCCTTTCTCGCTTTGCGAGGGCCGCCCGGGGGGAGCGTACGAGAGGCTAACGGGCCTGTCTCCTGGGATGAGCGAAGACAAGAAGCCCTTCACTGTCAGCGACCGCCGGCATTTCACCTCGGAAGGGGAAGTCCGGAAATCGGACGCTGACGAGCCAACGTCTGCCCCAACGCTCGCGGCGGAGAAGGCCGTGGCACCACCACCCGCTGCCCCGGCGGCGTCCGGGGCCGGGATCCAGCCTCCCGGCGCCGCGCCCGAGCCCGAGCCCGAGCCCGATGCCGAAGACGAGCGGGGAAGCCGGTTCCCCAGCGATTTCCTCGGCCTGCTCATCTCGCTCGGGGCGCAGGGCAGCATGCTCCTCATGGGCGGACCGGAGGGCGAGACGCCCGACCTCGACGGGGCGCGCTCGTTGATCGAGCTCCTCGGCGCGCTCAAGGAGAAGACCGAGGGCCGGAGGACGCCCCAGGAGGACCAGCTCCTCGACGGCCTCCTCTACGAGCTGCGCATGGCCTTCGTGCAGGCCACCAAGGCGGCGGGCCGGTGAGCGTTCTCGCCGCCGCCATCTTTTCTGTCCTGCTCATCGCGCCGCCGGGCGACAAGGTGATCGACGTGCGTGCCCGGCAGGCCCCGCCGACCGCGAGCAGCTTCGACGCGCTGTGGGCGACGTACAAGAAGGCGGAGAGCAAGGGCGACAGCGAGGGCGCCCAGGGCGCGATGCGCGAGATCCGCCGCCTGCGCATCGAGCGCAACATCCGCGGCCTGGAGACGGTGGCCCTCGCCCGCGTCGCGGACGGCGTGGCCGCCCTGCGCGCGGGTGAGAACACGCGCGCGGAAACGGCGCTGCGCGACGCCGTCGCGCTCGATCCGCATCTGCCGGACGCGTACTTCGGCCTCGCGCAATACGACGTGAAGAAAGGCCCGCTCGGCATCGTGCCCGCCGTGAAGGACACCCTGGCCGGGACCATGGCGCGGCTCAACACCGCGCGCGGCGGGCATTACCTCTTCGCGTTGATCGTGCCCGTCATGCTGCTCGCGCTGCTGGCCAGCACCATCGTCTTCGGCCTGGCCATGGTGATCCGCTACGGATCGCTCCTGAAGCACGACTTCGAGGAGTCGTTCGGGCCCGGACGCCAGTCGCTCGCGCTCGGCCTCGCCGCGGTCATCCTGCTCCTGCCCGCCATGCTCTTCCAGGGCTGGGCCTGGCTGCCGCTGTGGTGGCTGGCCATGCTGTTCATCTACATGGGCTGGTCCGAGCGCATCGTCGCCCTCGCCCTCCTGCTCCTGTGCGTGGGCTCGGCACCGCTGGTGAAGACGATGGAGGCGCGCCTCCTCGCCCAGCAGAACCCGCTCTTCTGGGCGAGCCTGGGCGCGCTGGAGAGCGGGCCCGACACGCGGGCGGTCGCCCAGCTCGAGGAGGCGCGGCGCGCCAACCCGGCCGACCGCGACCTCACGTATCTCCTCGGGGCCGAATACAAGAAGGCCGGCCGCTACGACGACGCCTCCGGCCTCTACCGTGAGGTGCTGGGCTCGCAGGCCAAGGACCCCATCGCCCTCAACAACCTCGCGAACCTCGAGTTCGCCGCGGGCGAGTTCCCGGCGGCCATCGCGCGCTACAAGCAGGGGATCGAATCGGGTCCCCCCGTCCCCATCGCGGCGACCTTCTACTACAACCTCTCCCTCGCCCACCTGCAGCGGTTCGAGTACCAGCCCGCTCAGGAGGCGCGCTCGCAGGCGGATCGCCTGGACAGCTCTCTCGTGCACACGTACGACAGCCAGTGGAAATACGACAAGGGCGACTACGCGGTCGTGGACCTCGGGCTCACCCCGGAAGAGGTGTGGGCGAAATATTCGGGCGCGGCACGGGGCGTCGTGCAGGCCAACCGCGCGGGCAAGGGAGCGGGGGCATCCGAGAGCCAGTCGTTCCTGCCCAGCCTCGGCAACCGGCTGTCCGTCTTCCCCCTCGTCGCCCTGCTGGCCGTGGCCATCCTCCGGAAATGGCGCGGGGGCAAGGCGTTCACGATGCGCTGCCTGAAGTGCGGCACGCCCTTCTGCCGGCGCTGCCACCTCGGGCAGGTGGCGGGCGGCCTGTGCTCGCAGTGCCATCACCTGTTCGTCGTGCGGGACGGCGTCTCCGGTCCCGCGCGCAACCGGAAGCTGCTCGAGGTGCAGGCGGAGGAAGCCCGGCGCGACCGCGTCTTCCGGGTGCTCTCCCTCGTGGTGCCCGGAGCGGGGCACCTCTACGCGAACCGCGCGCCCGTGGGAATCCTCCTCGTCCTCGTGTGGTCGGCCGTGATCGCGGCCGCGCTCCTGACCGGGCGCATCCTGCCCCTGACGGAGGCTTCGGGCGAGCTCTCGAAGCCCTGGGGCCTGGGCGTGGGCGCGCTCGTGCTCCTCGTCGTCTACTTCCTCGCCAACCGCAGCAAGCCCGAGTTCGAGAACGTCATGCTGCCCATCCGCCGCCCGGCCGCTCCCGCCGCCGCGCGCCGCCGGGCCTCCTAGGAAGAGCGATGGCACTCGAAGGAACGATCAAGGACTTCGGCCTCCCCGACATCTTCCAGCTCATCGGGCTGCAGCGGAAGACGGGCCTCCTCACCCTGAAGCACGACCAGGACCAGGTGACCGTCTACTTCGAGAACGGCATGGTCGTGAACGCCGACTCCGCCTCCAAGCGGCTCGAGGACCGCCTGGGCAACGTGCTCGTCAAACAGGGCAAGCTGAGCAAGGAGCGCCTGGAAGAGGCGCTGGGCACGCAGAAGCAGACCCTGCAGCGCCTGGGCCACGTCCTCATCACCCAGAGCTACATCACGCAGAAGGACCTCAAGGACGCGATCACCGTCCAGGTCTCGCAGATCGTCTTCAAGGTCTTCCGCTGGCGCGACGGCGAGTACCATTTCGCGCCCAGCGACACCGTGGACTACGACCGCGAGAACTTCAGCCCGATGAGCGCCGACTTCATCCTGATGGAAGGGATCAGGATGGTCGACGAGTGGCCGATCATCGAGAAGAAGATCCCTTCCATGGACATCGTCTTCAAGCCCGCCGTCGATCCCAACTCGATCGAGGTGGGCGGAGGGGCGGAAGAGGAAATGGGGGGCAGCAGCAAGCGCTCCGCCGCCAGCTCCTCGAACAAGATCCGTCTCACCCCCGAAGAGGAGCGCATCTTCCGCAAGGTGGACGGCGCCCAGACCGTGCAGGCCATCATCGACTCCGTGGGCATGAGCGAGTTCGACACCTGCCGCATGCTGTTCGACCTCCTCAACCGCAACCTGATCACGACCGTGGGCCGCGGCGCCACCAAGCAGGCGGAGGCGGTGCCGGACGAGAGCGTCGCCTCCGCGACCCCCGGCTACCTCATCGCCCTCGCCGCGGTGATGCTGGCCGCCGTGGGCGTCTTCGCCACGCGTACCACGCCGTTTGCCGTCGTCGGATTGCCTCCTCTCCTGAAGAGCACGGAGGACCTCCTCCTGCAGGCGGTCAGCCGCACCCGCCTCGAGCGTCTCGATCGCGCGGTGCTGGCCTCGGACTACGCCCACGGCAACCCGCCGCGCACGCTGGAGGAGACGGTCAACCAGGGTCTCGTCGATCGCAGCTACCTCCGCGATCCCTGGGCCCGGCCCTATCACTACGCGCTCACCGGGAACGGATACCTCCTGAGCGGCGTCGACGACGCCGGCAAGAAGGTCGGGACCGCGATCGAGAGGGTGCTGCCTCCGAAGCAGCCGTAGTTGGAGCTCGTCCGCCTCGAGACGCTGGAGCCGCGCGGCTGGCCGCGTCCGGCCGTGACCGTCGGGAACTTCGACGGCGTCCACCGCGGCCATCAGGCCCTGGTCGCGCAGGCGGTGGCGGATGCGCGGGCCAGCGCGGGCACCGCGGTCGTGCTGACCTTCGACCCCCATCCCTCGCGCGTGCTCGCCCCGGAGCGCGCCCCCGCCACGATCATGACGCTCGAGCAGAAGGCGGAGCGGCTCGGGCGCCTGGGCGTGGACCGTGTCGCGGTGCTGCCCTTCACGCCGTCCCTCGCCGCGCAGCCCGCGCCCGAGTTCGCGCGGCGCGTCCTGCACGACGCGCTGCAGGCGACGACGGTGGTGGTGGGGGCGGGCTTCCGCTTCGGGCGGGGCCGGGCGGGCGACGTGGCGCTGCTGCGCCGGCTGGGGCGGAGCCTGGGCTTCGGTGTGCACGGCATGCGCCCCGTCTTCCATCAGGGCGCGCCCATCAGCTCCAGCCGGGTGCGCGAGGCCCTGGCCCGGGGCGACGTCGAGGGAGCGGCCGAGATGATGGGGCGGCCGTTCGCGATCGACGGCACGGTGGTGCGCGGCGCCGGCCGCGGGCGCACGATCGGCATTCCGACGGCGAACCTCGCGCCCGTGAACGAGACGCTGCCCGGCAACGGCGTGTATGCGTGCTGGATCCGGGTCGGTGGCCCCGATCGTCCCCTCCTGCCGGCCGTCGCCAACGTGGGCCGCCGGCCGACATTCGGGGGGGCCGAGACCACGGTGGAAGCGCACGTCCTGGACGTGGACGAGGACTTCTACGACCAGCCCGCGCGGCTGGCCTTCCAGGCTCGCCTGCGCCCGGAGCAGACCTTCCCGGGCGCGGAAGCCCTGGTGGCTCAGATCCAGAAAGACATGGAACGCGGACGTGCTTCGCTCCGGGCGGCCGGAATCCCGGATGCGATATAGTCGGCTCATCGGATGAGCGAGCTGACGGTCGAGAGCCGTGACGTCGGGGGAGTCGTCCTCCTCTATCCGAAGGGCTTCATCAATGCCCACACGGTGCGCCTTTTCGAGGGGGCCCTCCAGAAGGCTATCTCATTGAAGCAGTTCAAGATCGTGGTCAACTGCTCTGGCCTCAGCTACATCGCCAGCGCGGGCCTCGGGGCCATGATGGGGGCGATCGAGGAGATCCGGCACAACGGGGGCGACCTCCGGCTGGCCAGCCTCAACGAGACCGTCCAGAACATCTTCGACATCCTCGGCTTCAACCACCTCTATCGGACCTACGCCTCGGAGGCGGAGGCCATCGCCAGCTTCGGGCCCGCGCAGGGTGCCGGCGCCTGATCGCGTGGCGCCCCGCGGCCGTAACAAGCCCGCCCTCGTCCTGTCGCTGCCCAGCGAGACCCGCTACCTCGGCCTCGTACGCGAGGTGACGAAGAAGATGGCGGAGGTGGCCGGCTTCTCGGAGCCGGTGGCGGAGCGGCTCTCCCTGGCCGTGGACGAGGCGGCCACGAACGTGCTCGAGCACGCGTACAAGGGCGCGACCGATCGCGAGGTGGAGCTGCGCTTCGAGGACCGGGGCCCGGACTTCCGCGTCGAGCTCGTGGACACGGGCCAGATGGTGGACCCGCGGGCCGTGCCGCAGGTGGATCTCGACAAGTTCGTGACCGAGCGCCGGACCGGGGGCCTCGGCATGCACCTCATGGAGAAGATCATGGACTCCGTCACGTTCCGGCGCTCCGCGCGCCGCAACGTGTGCGCCCTCGTCAAGCACAAGGACAAGGCGGACGAGGAGTCCCCTGGCCGCTGATGGAAGTTCCCGTCGTCTTCCAGTACCAGCGCGCGCTCGACGATTTCCGGCGAGCGGGGGAGGCCAGCCCGCTCCTCAAGCGCATGTCCGAGCTGATCTCGCTCCTGGACCTCACCACCACCCTGAACTCGGCGATGAGCCGGGAGGAGATCCTCGACGCCGCGCTGCTCATCGTGATGGGCGAGCTGCAGGCGGGGCGGGGGTGCCTGCTCGTACGGGCCGCGGACGGGGCCTACGACGTGCGCGCGTCGCGCGGGCTGCCCGCGGGCGCGCCCGTGCGCGTGGCCATCGACCTGGCCGCGGACGCCGTGGCCTTGCGGGGCCAGGGCGTCGCGGGTGAGGTCCTGGACGCGTTCGGTCTCGAGGTCCTGTGCCCGATCGTGCGCTTCCACGACGGCCAGGGTCCGGAGGCTTCCGGCGGGCCGGCCGCGCGCGTGATCGCCGTCCTCGGGCTCGGTCCCCGCGCCGACGGACGCACGTTCGGGCGCGAGGAGACCTCGTTCCTGCACAGCGTGGCCGCCTGCGCGGCTACGCCGATCGAGAACGGCCTCATCTACCACGAGCTCAAGACGCTGAACCAGCGGCTCTCGGTCAAGGTCTACCAGCTCCACACCCTCTTCGACATCAGCCGCGAGCTCACGTCGAGCTTCGACGAGGAGGGGATCAAGAACCTCGTGACCACCACCCTGATGGGACACCTCCTCGTGTCGCGCTGCGCGTTGTACCTGGGCGTGGGCGGCGGAGGCCTGGCCATCGCCCACGAGCGCGGCCTGCGCAGCGAGCTGGACGATTCGCTGGTGCCCGAGGCGGGCGCGCGCCCGGTGCTGGACGCGCTGACCACGCCGCGTCCGGTGGCCGACCTGCCCGCGGGCGCGCTCAGGGACCGGCTCCAGCGCGCGCGCCTGGTGCTGGCCGTGCCCGTGACCGTGGGTTCCCGGACGGAAGGGTTCCTCGCCGTGGGCGAGCGCGTGGGCGGCGGGGCCTTCACGGACGAAGACCGCGACTTCGCCCTGACCCTGGCCCGCCAGGCGGGCGCGGCCCTGGAGGCGGTGCGCCTCCATCGCGTGGACCTGCAGAAGCAGCGGCGCGACCGCGAGATGCAGATCGCGCGCGAGATCCAGCGTTCCCTCTTCCCGCGCGACCGCCCACACATCGAGGGCTTCGAGGTGGCGGCGGAGAGCCTGGCCTGCTACGAGGTCGGCGGCGACCACTACGACTTCATTCCCCTGGGGGACGAGCGCTGGGCCCTGGCCATCGCCGACGTCTCCGGCAAGGGCGCGCCCGCCAGCATTCTCATGGCCTCCGTGCACGCCTCGCTGCGCGCCCTGGCCGGCAGCGCGCGCCCGGACCAGCTCATGGTGCGGCTCAACCAGTTCCTCTTCGAGAGCACGCAGGAGAACAAATACGTGACGCTCTTCTACGCCGAGCTCGATCCGGCCCGGCGCCGCCTGGCCTACGTCAACGCGGGCCACGTGCCCCCGTTCTGGCTGGGCCCCGACGGGTGGCGGGCGCGGCTGGGCGTGGGGGGGCCCGTCCTCGGACTCCTCGAGGGGGCGCAATACGACATGGCCGAGGTCGAGCTCGGCCCGGGCCACCTCGTCGCGATGGTGACGGACGGCGCGACGGAAGCGCTCTCGCCCGACGACGAGGAATTCGGGGAGGACCGGCTTCGTGCGCTGCTCGAGTCCGCGGCCGCGGACGGCGCGGAGGGCGTGGTGCGCCGCGTCTCCGAGCGCGTGCGCGAATGGGCGGGGCCCGGCGGGTGCTCCGACGATCTCACCCTCATGGTCCTGAAGGCGGTCTGATGGCGCTGAGCCTCCACAACACGCTCACCGGCAAGGTCGAGCCGTTCGAGCCTGCGAATCCTCCCGAAGTCCGCATGTACGTGTGCGGGCCGACCGTCTACGGGCGCGCCCACATCGGCAACTTCCGGTCCTTCCTGGCCACGGACCTCCTGCGCCGCACCCTGCGCTACAAGGGATGGCGCGTGAAAGAGGTCATGAACCTCACCGACGTGGACGACCGGATCATCCAGCTCGCGGCGGAGGCGGGGAGCGACCTCGAGACCTTCACCGCCGGACACATCCGCTCGTTCCGGGAGGACATGGCCACGCTCGGGATGGAGGAGCCGGAGGTGGTGCCGCGCGCCACCGAGCACATCCCGGAGATGGTCGCCCTCGTCTCGCGCCTGACCGCCAGCGGCCACACCTACACCGTGGACGGCAGCGTGTACTTCCGCATCGCGTCCTTCCCGGAGTACGGGCGCCTGTCGCACCTGGACGTGGAGGGGATCAAGGCGGGCGCGCGCGTGGACACGGACAAATACGACAAGGAGAACGCGCGGGACTTCGTGCTCTGGAAGGCGAAGTCGGACGAGCCGGCCTGGGCGCAATGGGAGGCGCCGTTCGGCCGCGGGCGGCCGGGCTGGCACCTCGAGTGCTCGGCCATGAGCATGAAGTACCTGGGAGAGACGTTCGACCTGCACTGCGGCGGGATCGACCTCATCTTCCCGCACCACGAGAACGAGATCGCGCAGAGCCAGGCGGCGACGGGGAAGACGTTCGTGCGGCACTGGGCCCACGTCGCGCACCTGCTCATCGAGAACGAGACGATGTCGAAGAGCAAGGGGAACGTGTTCGTGATCCCGGATCTCCTGGCCAAGGGGCACAAGCCGGACGCGATCCGCTACGCGCTCATCGCCGCGCACTACCGGTCGCAGCTCAACTTCACCTGGGACGGGCTGGGTCAGGCGGCGGCGGCCCTGGAGCGCGTGCGGTCGTTCCTGCAGCGCGCGGGCGAGGTCGAGACTTCCGGTCCCGTGTCGGCCGCGGTGGAGGCGGCGGTGACGAAGGCGCTTGGCGCGTTCGACGCGGCTCTCGGGGACGACCTGAATACACCGGAGGCGCTCAGCGCGGTGCACGTCCTGGTCGGGGAGGCGAACTCGCTGCTCTCTGCCGGGGAGATGACGCGCGAGGGCGCGGCCCGTGTACGCGGCGCCATCGAGAAGATGGACACG
>Ga0068859_100006115_pt1 | contig 12227 bp, 10 predicted proteins | sample KBSSwiS22_FD_66585 | JGI IMG/M metagenome (GOLD analysis project Ga0068859, IMG submission 66585) | Switchgrass rhizosphere microbial communities from Kellogg Biological Station, Michigan, USA - KBS Switchgrass S2-2 | ecosystem: Host-associated > Plants > Roots > Rhizosphere > Soil ... | reverse complement strand
GACCTCGAACACGATCAGGCGCAGCGTGACGCGCATCGGCGCCGCATAGGTGATGCCGCGCTGGCGGCATTCGTCGGTGTCGAACTTCGGCGGCTCGAGCTCATAGTTGACGAAATCGAGCTCGGCCGTGCCGGCGAAGTCGCGGATCGGGAACACCGAGCGCAGTGTCTTTTCCAGGCCCGAGACATAGCCGATCGACGGATCGCTCCGCAGGAACTGTTCGTAGGATTCGCGCTGCACCTCGATCAGGTTCGGCATCTGCACCACTTCGTGGATGTCGCCGAAAACCTTGCGGATGCGGCGCTTCACAGTGCCGGTTTCGATCGCCTTGGTTGCCATATGGTCTTGCCTCGTCAGCCGTCAGTCACGCCCCGACCCGGGGCACGGACGCAGCAAAGGACGCGAAAAGCCGCGGCGAGTCCCTGTTCGGAAATCGGCGGTCTCTCCAGCGTCCCAGTGAAACCACAACACCCATTCGTACGATGCGCTGCGCGACGGCGCATCATGTCCCGGTGCTGTGGCGTGAGGGCGCGATATAGGAAGGCTGTTGGATTGTGTCAAACGCCTTGCGCATCGATTTGGCGCTTTGCATGTGGGCGCGTAAGCTGTCGCTCGCCGAGGGAGGCACGCCATGACCGATACGCCGTCCACGGAGCTCAATCGCGCGACCCCAGGCGTCTATATCGAGGAAATCGATGCGTTTCCGCCGGCAATCGTCGGCGTTGCGACGAGCGTGCCGCTGTTCATCGGCTACACCGAGTTTGCCGGCGCGAACGGGAGCGCATGCTACAACGCGCCGCAGCGCGTGACGTCGCTGGTGGAGTACGAGCGAATCTTCGGCGGTCCGCCGACGCTGGCGTTCGACGTCGTGCTGGCAACTGCGGGCAGCGGCGACTTCGTGGCGGACTATGCGGACGGCGGGGGCGGTCCCGTGCCGCGCGCGTTCGAGCTCGCGCCGGTGTCGAGGGCCTTCAGTCTCTATCGACAGCTACAGCTGTTCTTCGCCAACGGCGGCAACGACTGCCGGATCGTCTCGGTCGGCAGCTATTGGTCCGACCGCCTGCCGATCGCGCGGCCCGACCCGACGGGCTGGGCGCCGCGCACGTTCGCGGCGGAAGATCTTCTCGCGGGTATCGACGCCGCGGGACGTGATGCTGACGCGACGATGATCGTCGTGCCCGAAGCGTGCCAGCTCGGCCAGGCCGACTATGCGGTCGTCGCCGGAGCGATGATCGCGCAGGCCGGCACGCTTCGCGACCGCATGGCGATCCTCGATGTGCCCGGCTGCCTCGCGGCGACGACCGTCGCTGACCTGCAAGCCTGCCAGCGCGATCTCTGGCAGGCGCTGGCGCCTGCGGCGGCCGCGCATCTCAGCCATGCCGCAGCCTATGCCCCCGCTCTGCATACGGTGCTCATCGACGCGCCCGAGATCGGACTCGCGTCGATCGCCCTGGGCAGCGCAGAAATGGTCAATGCATTGCTGACGATCGAGGCATACCGCCTTTGGGCGGACAGCCCTCGGCAGCTGGCGACGGCCCAATCGGCAATCGCCGCCGCGTTCCCGCCGCCGATGACGGGCCCGAACACATCGACGCTATCGGGCGATTCTTCCGGTTTTCCCGCGCCGGGTGCCGGCGAGACCATCGAAAAGTGGCGAGCGAACCTCGGCGCGATGCTGCAGAACGCGCTGCCGCTGTTCGCGACGATCGCCCAGCGCATTGCCGATCGGGTCAACCTCCAGGCGCCGAGTGGCGCAATTGCCGGCGTCTGGGTTGCGAACGATCAGAATCGAGGCGTGTGGCATGCGCCTGGCAACATCTCGCTGGCTTCGATCTCCGCGCCGGCTTGCGCATTGACCGATGCCGATCAGGCTGGCTTCAACACGCCGATCAACGGCCAGGCGATCGACGTCATCCGGCAGTTCGCCGGCCGTGGGGTCGTCGTGTGGGGGGCGCGCACGCTGGACGGCAACAGCGACGATTATCGCTATATCTCCGTGCGGCGCACCGTGAACTACCTCGAGCAGTCGATCGCGCTGGGGCTGCAGGGCTATGCCTTCGCGACCAACGATGCGCCGACCTGGACGGCAGCGACGAACGCGATCGCCACGTTCCTCACCGGGCTGTGGCAGCAAGGGGGAATTCAAGGCGCGACCGCTCGCGACGCGTTCTCGGTCTCCTGCGGGCTCGGACGCACGATGACGCAGCAGGATCTGCTCGATGGCAATATGATCGTCGAAGCCTATGTCGCGCTGATACGGCCGGCTGAGTTCGTCGTCCTGCGGTTCGCCCAGAAGGTCGGCGGAAGCTAAATCACTCGGCCGGCCGCACCGCGCCGATCGCTTCGACCTCTACCAGGCAGCCATGGTGCAGCTCGAGCACGGGCACCACGGTGCGTGCGGGACGGGCATAGCCGAGCATCTCGTCATAGATCGCATTGAAGTGCCGCCAATTATCGATACCGACGATATAGGCAGTGACCTTGACGAGGTGCTCGGGATCGCAACCGGCGGCGCGGGCGACCGTCAGCATGTTGCCGATTGCGATCCGCGCCTGCACATCGAAACTTTCGTGCCGGTGGATCGTGCCGTCGTGATGGATCGGCAATTGGCCCGAGACGAACACGAACCCGTTAGCGACCATCGCCTGGCTATAGTGGCCGCCGGGTCGCGGCGCGTCGTGCGTTTCGATGCGTTGCGGCACGTCGTTCATGGTGCACCAGCCTCCCAGGCGCGGCCAGTCACGGCCGTGCGACATGCAGCGGCGTCAGGCGAAGCCGCCCTACCAGAAAAAGCGCTATACGAAACGAGGGATCGGCCCCCATTGCGGCGTCTGATCGGGCAGATCGACGATCGTCTCGTCGACCCAGCACCAACCCCAACCTTCAGGTGGATCATAGCCCTCGATGATCGGATGCGTGGTTGCATGGAAATGCGCGCGAGCATGGCGGTGCGGCGATTGGTCGCAGCAGCCGACATGGCCGCAACTGCGGCAGATGCGCAGATGCACCCACGGGCTGCCCATCGCGAGACACTCCTCGCAGCCGCGCGCGCTCGGCGTGACCTGGTTGATCGTCGAGCTGTGATAGCAACGAGACATCGCTGGTCCTCGAAGTACGTAGGGGAGACGAAGCGGGGCAAACGGAGGCGAAACAATATTGCAATAACATTTCGCCATGCAAATCCTCGGATAGGCGCTAAATTAGCACGGTTCGACTTAGGATAGGAACGTGACTGAGTTCCATTGATTGAGTCAGCGTTATGAAACGCAACCTCACCCCCGCCCGCCGCGTATCGGCCCTGTTACTCGGGGCCGCCGCGCTAACCTCCCTTCCAGTCCTGGCGCAGGACGCGCCGACGCAGCAGGCCGCACCGCCGCCTGCCGCAGAACCGCCGTCCGCGGTGCCGGACGTCGCGCCTCCGCCGGTGGTGCAAGCTGCACCGGCACCACAGGCGCAGACGCCCGCAGTGACCATGGCACCGCAAGCGCCGATCGTGCAGCCGGTGCCCGAAGCGCCGGTCGCCCAGGCCCCGGCGCCCGTGGCGCGCGCCGTCCGCACCACCGCGCAAACCCGCACGACGCGCACCGTTGCCCGGGCTACGGCGCCGGCACCGGAGCCCGCGCCGGCTCCACGTGCCGTGACATCGCCTGCTCCACGTAGCGCAACCTCGCCGAGCGCCGGCGTCGTCGCGCCCGAAGGCCCGGCTGTCAGCAATGCAACCACCAGCGACACCTTGGTCACGCCGCCGGCGAGCGAACCCGCGGCAGCGGCGCCAGCACCGGCGGTGGCAAATGACGGTCGTGCGTCGCTTTCGACTCTGCTCGCATGGGGCTTCGGAATCGCCATCGCGCTGGTCGCGCTGGGCCTGTTGTGGGTCGCGGTGCGTCGGCGCAATTCCTCAAGCGAAATCTATGTCGACCAGACGCCGCGCAGCGTGCGCGAGCCGGTGATGGTCGAGCCGGAAATCCCGGCGACCATGCCGCTCGCAGCGGCGCCAATCGCTGCGGCCGCTCCGCCGACCGAACAGAATGAGCGCGTGTTCGCTTCGGAAGCGCAGGAAGCTCACCCTGTAAATGGCACGATCCAGCATGAGCTGCATCCGGCGGAATCGGCGACGACGCACGATGCCGATGCCGAGGATCTCAGTGGCATCGCAGACGGCGGTGCGCCGGTGGCCGACCGCCCGTGGCTCGAATTCGGCATCCGCCCGCTGCGCGCCGGTACCAGCCACAAGGACGCCATGGTCGAAGTCGAGCTGATCGTCGGCAATGCCGGCGACACCGAAGCCGAAGACGTCCGCATTTCGACGTTCATGCTTTCTTCCGGCAGCGCCGACGAAATGGATCATATCCTGACGGAGCATTTGAGCGATGCCAGCGCCGAGCCGGTGAACATTGCGCCGGGCGAAGGGACCTGTGTCGATGCGATCCTGTCCGTCTCGCGCACTGAACTCAACGGCGATACGTCGTTCGAGCCGATCGTGGTCGCGGAAGCGCGGTATAAGCTGCCCGACGGCAGCGAAGGTCGCACTTCCGCCGCATTCAAGCTGGGCGTGACGGACGACAAGGGGGATCGCTTCGACCCGATCGCGCTCGATCGAGCCGAGATCTACCACAGCGTCGCGGCGCAGCTGCACGGCACGCCCGAACACGTCTGATCGTTCGCCCTGATCTTCGGAAGGCCCGTCGCCATTGGCGGCGGGCCTTCTTTTCATCCGGCGCGCTCGCGCTTATTCCGGACGAGTCGCATGTTTTCGGAGTAACCCCTTGATCGATGCCAGGATTGTGCTGCTTGCCGCCGCCGCATTGCTTGCCGCCCCCGCGCTTGGGCAGAATGCGCCCCAGGGTGCGCCGCAAAACGCACCAATGTTCGCCCCGCCTGGGGGCGATATCCCCGCCAAATTCGCCTATCCGCTCGAAAGCTACGACTATGTGAAGCGCGAAGTGATGATCCCGATGCGTGACGGCGTGAAGCTGCACACAGTGATCATCGTTCCGAAAGGCGCCGCCAATGCGCCGATCCTGCTGACGCGCACGCCTTATAACGCGTCGGGCCGCGTCAACCGGATCGACAGCCCGCACATGCTGTCGGCACTTCCCCAGGGCGACGAAGTCTTCGTCACCGCTGGCTATATCCGCGTGTTCCAGGACGTCCGCGGAAAATATGGCTCCGAAGGCGAGTATGTGATCACGCGTCCGCTGATCGGGCCGCTCAACCCGACCAAGGTCGATCATTCGACCGATGCCTATGACACGATCGACTGGCTGGTGAATAAGGCCAATCTGCCCGAGTCCAATGGCAAGGTCGGCATGCTCGGCTCGTCGTACGAAGGCTTCACGGTCGTCAACGCGCTGGTCAATCCGCACCCGGCGCTGAAGGTCGCCGCGCCCGAGAGTCCCATGATCGACGGCTGGATGGGCGACGACTGGTTCCACCACGGTGCGTTCCGCCTCAAGAACATTGGGTGGATCGGCGCGCAGACCGGCTTCAAGGCCAAGGGCACCGAGCCGCCGAGCGGAATCTACGAGGACTATGACCAGTATCGCCAGATCGGCTCGGCGGGCGACTGGGCGAAAAGCTCGGGGTTCGACCAGCTCCCGGTGTGGAACCGCGTGGCCGCGCACCCTGCCTATGACGCGTTCTGGCAAGGACAGGCGCTGGACAAGATCTTGGCGAAGAACCCATCGAATGTCCCCACCTTGTGGGAACAGGGACTGTGGGATCAGGAGGACATGTACGGCGCCACCCGCAGTTACGAAGCGCTCGCGGGCGCAGGCCGCGCCGGCAACAATTTCCTGCTGATCGGGCCGTGGCGCCACTCGGGCTTCAACTACAATGGCGCGTCGCTCGGCGCGCTCGACTTCAACGGCGACACCGCCCTCCAGGCGCGCCGCGACATTCTGCTGCCGTTCTTCAATTCCTATCTCAAGGACGGCGCGCCGCCGTTCACGCCGGCGCAGGCGACGATCTATAATTCCGGGCTCAATCGCTGGGAATATTTTAGCCAATGGCCGATCGCCTGCGAAAAGGGCTGCGCGAGCGGACTGACGCCGATCTACCTGCAGGCGGACTCAGGGCTCGGCTTCGGCAAACCCGCGCCAGGCGAGGACAGCTATGTGTCCGATCCCGCCAAGCCGGTGCCGTATTTGCCCCGCCCGCTCAACTTCGACGACGGGCGCTGGGGGCATTGGCTGGTCGACGACCAGCGCTTTGCCGACGGCCGACCGGACGTGTTGACCTATCAGACGCCCGTGCTCGACAAGGCCGTGCGCGTCACCGGCGCACCGATCGCCGACATCTTCGCCAAGACGACGGGAACCGACGGCGACTTCGTGGTCAAGGTGATCGACGTCTATCCGGAGGAAGTCGCGAGCAACAAGGCGATGGGCGGCTATCAGCTCGCGATCGCGCTCGACATCTTCCGCGGCCGCTATCGGCAGAGCTTCTCGAACCCCGTGCCGATTCCGGCGGGCAAGGTGCAGGAATATAAGTTCCGACTGCCGGTCGTGAACCATGTGTTCCAGCCCGGGCACCGGATCATGATCCAGATCCAGTCGACGCTGTTCCCACTCTACGACCGCAACCCACAGAAATACGTTCCCAACATCTTCTTCGCGAAGAAGGCGGATTATCAGAAGGCGACCGTCAGCATCGAGCAAGGCGGGGCGAGCGCGAGCGCGGTGTGGCTGCCGGTGGTTCCGGTGGACAGTCCGGCGGTCCGCACGCGATGAGCGATCCGCTCGGTTCCTTCGCCAATCTCGTCGGCGAACGGCCGAGCTTCGTCACGCATCTCGAATGCGCGATGACAGGCGAGCGATACGACCCCGATCGGCTCCATGGGCTGTCGCGGGTCGGGCGCCCATTGCTGGTGCGCTACGACCTCGAGGGTGTCCGTGCCGCGCTGACCAAGCCGGTGCTCGCCGGACGTCCCGACGACCTGTGGCGCTGGCGCGAGCTGCTCCCCATGCGCCGCGCGGCCGACATCGTCAGCCTGGGCGAGAATGCCACGCCGTTGATCGCGCTCGGCCGCGTCGGCGCGGCCGCAGGAGCAGTGCCACCGCTGGTCAAGGATGAAGGTCGGTTGCCGACCGGCTCGTTCAAGGCGCGCGGGCTGGTAATGGCGATCTCGATGGCCAAGGCGCTCGGCGTAACGACGATCGCGATGCCGACCAACGGCAACGCCGGTGCCGCGGCGGCAGCCTATGCGACTCGTGCCGGGATCGAGGCCATCATCTTCTGTCCCGACGACACGCCGGAGATCAACGTGCGCGAGATCGGCGCGCAGGGCGCGCGCGTCTATCGCGTCAACGGGCTGATCGACGACTGCGGCAAGATCGTCGGCGAGGGCGCGGCGGCGAATGGCTGGTTCGACTTGTCGACGCTCAAGGAGCCGTATCGAATCGAAGGCAAGAAGACGATGGGGCTCGAGCTTGCCGAGCAGCTCGGCTGGGAATTGCCCGACGCGATCTTCTACCCCACTGGCGGCGGCACCGGGCTGATCGGCATGTGGAAAGCCTTCGCCGAACTCGAGGCGATCGGCTTCATCGGCGCGAAGCGCCCGCGCATGTTCGCGGTGCAGTCGGATGGCTGCGCGCCGATCGTGCGCGCGTTCGAGCGCGGCGAACGCCATGCCGAGCGCTGGGAGGACGCGCGCACCATCGCTGCCGGTATCCGCGTGCCGCGCGCGGTCGGCGATTTCCTGATTCTCGACGCGGTGCGCGAGAGTGGCGGTGCCGCGCTTGCGGTATCGGATGAAGCGATCCTCGCCGCCGTGCACGAGGCAGCCGGTGACGGGCTGCTGCTCTGTCCCGAAGGCGGCGCGACGCTTGCGGCCTGGAAACGCGCGCTGGACGAGGGGATAGTGGGGCGCGACGAACGCTGCGTACTGTTCAATTGCGCGACCGGGCTCAAATATCCGATGCCCGACCAGTCGCGCACGCTCGACCGCTTCGCACCGATCGACCTGGCGTCGCTCTAGAGCGCTCTCCGATTAGATTGAATCGGAGAGTGTCTAGTTTTCCTTTGTTTTCCGCATGTTCCGAGTCGTCAGGCGATGCCGCCTGACTAGAAAATGCTCTAGCGGAACGGAACGATGCGCATCCCGGGGATCGTCGCCGGTGCGATCCGCCCGGCGGTCCGCCAGCGATCAATCTGGAGCACGATCTCCTCGACTTGCCTGGACGGTGGCGAATGGCCCTTGTCGAGCAGGATGAACGCGGCGCCGGATTTGCTGGCGCGGTGCGCGGCGCGTAGCAGCGCGGCGCCGTGGCCGGGCGCAATGGTCGTGTCGCGAAGTCCGTGAACCAGGAAAAAGGGTTCGTCGAGTTGCGGTACGATGTCGCGGTTGCGATAGTCGTTAGGGATCAGCAGCCGCGCCCAATCGGGCGAAGCGTCACGCAAGGTTGCGAATGCGCCGATCGTGACGAGGGCATCGAGCCGGTGACGCCGCGCCAGCTCGAACGCGGGACCGCACCCCAGGCTATGACCGACGACCCAAACCGGCCGACCGCCGGCGAGCGCACGCGCCCGCGCCCGCGCATAAAAGGCGTCCGCGTCCGCGTACAAACCCCCAGCGCCGGGGGTCCCGGGATTCTCGTTATAGCCGCGATAGTCCGCAGCGACGACGCCGTAGCCGCGCGCGATCAGCGGCGCGAGCCAATGGACGGCCGACCAGGGCGTGCCGTTGTTGCCGTGCAGAAACAGCAACACCGGGCGATCGCCGCGCGGCGGCACTTCGATTCCGCGAATTCCCAGGCGATCGGCCGTTTCCACCGTCACGACGCGCGCCCCGGGAGGGAGATTGGCCAGTGTCAACTGATGCTGCGGCGCCGGATAGATCGCGTGCTGAACTTCGCTCGCCACCACCAGCGCGGCGATTCCGGCCAGCGCGGTGAGCAGGAGCAGCGCAATCTTCAGCCAACGCTTCACGCGTGATCTGTTCGGTATCGCTGATGATCGCTCTCAGCCGCCCGCCGAGGCGATATCGTTGATTGCCTTCCAGCTGCCGTCGGCCTGCTTCTTGAAGACCGTGGTGTAGTTGCCAGCCATGCTGACCGGTTTCCCGGTCTTGGGATCGGTGATCGACGCGCGGAACGTGCCATGGGTGTATCCAAGGTCGCCCGACATCGCGACCTCGGTGCCCGAATTGGTAAAGTCGATGCTGAACGCCGGATCGTTGATGCTCTCGGCGACCGACTTCACGATCGCGTCATGCCCCTGGATCGCCGGCGCGCCCGGCACGACCATGACTGCCGTGTCGGCATATTGCGCCACCACCTTGGCGCCGTCCTTGGTCTTGTAGCCCGCCAGGATCGCGGCTTCGACTGCCTTGATCGCGTCGGCATCGCTCCCAGCCGCGGTCGGCGCTCCCGCCGTGTCGTTTGCCACCGGCGCTTCGGATTTTCCGCCGCACGCGCTCAGCGCGGCGGCAAGCGCTACCATGGCAAGGATGCTGGGTTTCACGCCTACTCTCCCGATCGTTTCGGGAAGAGAAGCGCGAATTCGTTCGAACCGCAAGCACGATCGCTCGTGCCCCTCCCTGACAGGAAAGAGGCGGCCCGTCTCCGGACCGCCTCCTTTCCTTGCCGATCCCGGCTGGCGCCAGGATGAAGCCGAAGCGCCGCGGGGCGCGAGGGCTTACTTGATCTCGACAGTCGCGCCGGCTTCTTCCAGCTGCTTCTTGATCTTCTCGGCCTCGTCCTTCGACACGCCTTCCTTGACGGCCTTCGGCGCGCTCTCGACGAGCGTCTTGGCTTCGGTCAGGCCGAGCGAAGTGATCGCGCGGACTTCCTTGATGACGTTGATCTTCTTGCCACCGTCGCCGGTGAGAATCACGTCGAACTCGGTCTTCTCTTCGACGACCGGGGCAGCGGCAGCGCCACCGCCAGCAGCGGCAACCGCCACCGGCGCAGCGGCAGTCACGCCCCACTTTTCCTCGAGGAGCTTCGAAAGCTCAGCGGCTTCGAGCACGGTCAGCCCGGAGAGCTGGTCAACAAGAGCGTTCAGGTCAGCCATTTCACTTACTCCAATTCAATAGGTTCGATGATCGGGTCGCGGACGCCTCAGGCGGCGTCCTTCTCCGCATATGCCTTGAACACGCGCGCGAGCTGGGCTGCCGGCGCCTGCGTGACTGCCGCGAGCTTGCTCGCCGGGGCCTGCAGCAGGCCGACGATCTTGCCGCGGAGTTCATCGAGCGACGGAAGCGATGCGAGCGCCTTCACGCCTTCCGCATCGAGCAGCAACTTGCCCATCGCGCCGCCGACGATCTCGAGCTTGTCGTTCGTCTTGGCGAAATCGACCGCGACCTTGGCAGCAGCCACGGGGTCGGCCGAAGTGGCAAGCGCCGTCGGACCCGTAAGCAGGTCCGCAAGCACCGAATAATCGGTGCCCTCGGCGGCGATCTTGGCAAGGCGGTTCTTCGCGACCTTGTAGCTCGCGCCGGCTGCCCGCATCTTGGTGCGCAGGTCCGTGGACTGTGCCACGGTCATGCCGAGGTTGCGGGTGATCACCACCACGCCGACCTCACCAAAGGTACGGTTCAGCTCGGAAACGAGCTCGGTCTTCTGAGCACGATCCATGCCGTTCTCCTCATTGGGACATCCGCACGCGGAAGCCCGGTTCACAAATGTCCGAGGGGCACGATCATCGTGGCCAGAGCAATCTGGCTGGACCGGACCGCTTCGTGCGAAGCGCCGGCTGAAAATCAGTCCCCGTCTAGGCGAGAAATCAAGGCCGGCATATTCCGGCCACTCGCTGTCTCGGACGGCATCGCCGACAGGGCAGGCCCGGTCAGCGAAGGCGCGCACATAGCGGCATCGATGGGAAAGTCAATCGGAACCGAAGCAATCCTCCCCGAGACAGTCTTGGGGAGAATTTGAAAACTTCAGCCGCGGAACAGGCCGCCGAGCACGCCGCGCACCAGTCCGCCGACGAGCCCGCCGCCCCGGCGGCTCGAGCCGAACACTTCCTTGGCGACCGCATTGGCGACCTGACGGCCGATCGCCGACGACGCCGAGCGCGCCGCCGATGTCGCGATCGTGTTCCACGGACTGTTCGCGGCTGCGCGTTCGGCTTCGCGAGCCTGGCGATCGGCTTCCTTTTCGGCGGCGATGCGCGCGCGCTCGGCGTCCTTGGCGATGCGCGCGTCCTCCTTGGCCTTGGCGGCCGCCGCCTTTTCGGCATCGTCGCTCGCCTTGGCTTCCGTCGCAGCGGCACTGGCTTCCTGCGCCTTGGCGGCGAGCAGTTCCTCGGCCGACTGGCGGTCGATCAGCTGGTCGTATTTGGCGCCGACTGCGTCGGTCTGGATCAGCAACTTGCGCTCGTCGGGCTTGATCGGGCCGACACGGCTCGCCGGTGGCTTGATCAGCACGCGCTCGACGGGAGAGGGCGCACCGTCGGCCTGGAGCAGCGATACCAGCGCCTCACCGACCTTGAGCTCGGTGATCGCGCTGCCGACGTCGATTCCGGGATTGGGCCGGAAGGTGTCGGCGGCGGCTTTGACCGCGGCCTGGTCGCGCGGACTGAACGCGCGGAGCGCGTGCTGGACGCGATTGCCGAGCTGCCCGGCGACGGTGTCGGGTACGTCGATCGGGTTCTGCGTGATGAAATAGACACCCACGCCCTTCGAGCGGATCAGCCGCACGACCTGCTCAATCTTTTCGAGCAGCGCCTTGGGCGCCTCGTTGAACAACAAATGCGCCTCGTCGAAGAAGAAGCACAGCTTGGGCTTGTCGGGGTCGCCGACTTCGGGAAGCGTCTCGAACAGCTCCGAGAGCAGCCACAGCAGGAAGGTCGAATAAAGCCGCGGGCTCGCCATCAGTCGATCGGCGGCGAGCACGTTGACGATGCCGCGGCCCTTGTCGTCGAACGCCATGAAATCGGCCATCGCCAGCGCCGGCTCGCCGAAGAAATGGTCGCCGCCCTGGCTGCGCAGCTGGAGCAGTGAACGCTGGATTGTCCCGACGGTCGCCTTGGAGACATTGCCGTAGGTGACGGTCAACTCGTCGGCGCGGCCTGCGCAATCCGCGAGCATCGCCTGGAGGTCGTCCAGGTCGAGCAGCAGCAGCCCGTCCTTGTCGGCGACATGGAAGGCGACGGTGAGCACGCCTTCCTGGACTTCGTTCAAGTCGAGCAGGCGCGCGATCAGCAACGGCCCCATCTCGCTCACGGTCGTGCGGATCGGATGGCCTTGCTCGCCGAACAGGTCCCAGAATTGCACCGGATTGTCG
>Ga0068859_100006112_pt1 | contig 12227 bp, 8 predicted proteins | sample KBSSwiS22_FD_66585 | JGI IMG/M metagenome (GOLD analysis project Ga0068859, IMG submission 66585) | Switchgrass rhizosphere microbial communities from Kellogg Biological Station, Michigan, USA - KBS Switchgrass S2-2 | ecosystem: Host-associated > Plants > Roots > Rhizosphere > Soil ... | reverse complement strand
GACATCGGGCCGGTCGTTGAGAAGCTGCTGCGTAAGCTGGTCCTCGCTGGGCTGCCCCTGGTCGCCGCGTGCGACGGGCAACGCGCTCTCGACAGGCAGCTGGGGTCCGGCGGCGCCACAATTGTCGTGGGAACTGGCGGTGGAGGTCCGGAGACCGGCGGCGCGGGCGGCGTGGGCGGCGTGGGCACGGGCGGGCTCGGGACCGGGGGCGTGGGCACGGGCGGCGTGGGCACGGGCGGCGTGGGAACGGGCGGGCTCGGCGGCGTGGGTACGGGCGGAGTCGGGACGGGCGGCTCGGGCACCGGGGGGCTGGTCCCCACCGGTGGGACGACGGGGTGTACCCCGGTCTCGTTCGCATGCGGATATCGATCGAGTTGTCCGGCGGGACCCGACGGTGGTGTGGGCCCGCAGCTACCTTTGACGACTCGAACCGGTACCTTCGACCCGAACGATCCGCGCCTGGTCGACCTGTACCGCGCCTGCCTGATGGCGCCGAATGGTTGTTCGCCCGATTGCAAGGGATTCTGCTTCCTCTCGGTGGGCCTGTCGAAGGACACCTACGAGCACTACTTCGCGTGCGACGTGACCTGCGGCGCCCAGAACGAGGTGAAGATTGGATACGAGAGCGCCGTCTGCGGTCGCCGGCCGGCGGGTGGTTCGCGGCGGCGCGGCTGCGACGGTCGGGCAGGGCGCGGGAGCTCGCCCCTCGGGCGCTTGCTGGCCGAGGCCGCCGAGTTGGAGGCGGCGTCCGTGCCCGCCTTCGCACACGTGGCGGCCGATCTCACCGCGCACGGGGCGCCGGACGCGCTCGTGCACGCGGCGCGCGCGGCACGGGCCGACGAGGCCCGACACTGGCGCCAGACGCGCGAGCTGGCCCGCCGCAGAGGCGGCAACCCGGTGCGCCCCGTGGTTGCGCGTCGGACCGGGGTCGCGTCGCTGGAGATGCTGGCGACGGACAACGTGATCGAGGGGTGCGTGCGCGAGACGTTCGGCGCGCTGGTCGCCGCGCACCAGGCCGCCGCCGCCGAGGATCGCGATGTCGCTCGCCTGATGGCGGCGATCGCCGGCGACGAGCTGGAGCACGCCGCGCTCGCCTGGCGCATCGATGCGTGGGCGACGGAGCGCCTGGGATCGTCCTTCGCAGAGCGGCGCCAGGCAGCCGCCCGCGTGGCGCTGCGCGAGCTGGTGGGCGGCGTCGCGCGGCCGGTTACGGATGAGCTGCGCGTAGCCGCCGGCCTGCCGGGCCCCGCCCAGACGAGTGCGATGTTAGCCGCGACGTGGGACGTCCTGTGGAAGCCCGTGTTCGGGGCTTCCGCGGGAGCCTGAAAGCCCAGCCCTGTGGGCGGCCCTACTCGATGCCTGCGTCCCAGGGTGGCGGATCGGTGAAATGCTCGCTCAGGAAATCGACTGTGGCGCGCACCTTTGCGGAGAGCTGCCGGCGCGACGGATACAGCGCATAGAGGGCGGTGCGCTCGAACTCCCAGCCTGGCAGCACGCGCGAAAGCCTTCCTGAGGCCAGGGCGCTCGCGACCGATTGAGTCGGTCCCATGGAAACTCCGTGACCTGCCTCGGCGGTGGCTACGAGCACGCCGATGTTGTTGCTGGCGAGCCCTCCTCCGATCGCCACGCGCACGGCTCCGTTCGGGCCGAGCAGCCGCCACTCGTTCGGGTGGCCCATGTACGTGCACGGCAGGCACACGTGATTCGCCAGATCCTCCGGCTTCTGGGGCGTGCCGTGCGCCTCGAGATAGGCCGGTGACGCGACCAGAACCCGTCGATTCGTGCACAGCCTGCGCGTGACGAGCCTCGAGTCCTTCAGCAGTCCGATGCGCACGACCAGATCGATAGCCTCTGCGACCAAGTCGTTGATGCCGTCCTGCAAGATGAGCTCGACGCTCAGTCCAGGATGGCGCGCGAGCAGCGAGCCGATCAACGGCGCCAGGTAAGCCTGCCCGAACGGTACCGGTGCGCCCAGGCGCAGCGTGCCGGTGGGCTCGAGCGCGGCCTGGTGGACTTCGAGCTCGGCAGTCGTGAGCTCCCGCAGCAAATGCTCGGTGCGGGAGCGAAAGGTCTCACCCGCTCGAGTCAGGGAGAGGCGTCGTGTCGTGCGCTCGAACAGCCGCAGCCCGAGCCGCCCCTCCATTCGCGTCATCAAGCGGCTCACACCGGTCGCGGTCAAGCCCAGCTCTTCCGCGGCCGCGGAGAAGGTCGCGTGCTGTACCAGAGCGTGAAACACCGTGAGCTCGCGCATGTCGGTGAGCACGCCCGAGCTCCTCTCGCCCGAGCTGATTGAGCTCTCACGCGGCATCGAGATCCAGAGGGGAGCTGCGCAGCTCCTCCAGCAAAAACTCGAGCAACCTGCAGACGGTCCCCGAGAGCGCGCCGGCCGGCGAATAGTAGGCGAAGATCTGCGCTGGCTCGAACTCGTACTCGGGAAGCACCCGACAAAGCTCCCCCGAGCGCAGGTAGCGACTGGCAGACATGGCCGCGGCCATGGCGATGCCCAAACCCTGGCTCGCCGTCAGCGCGAGAACCTCGATGTTGTTGGTCGCGATCGGGCCCGAGACGCGCACCGCGTGCGGCCCGCACGGGCCGTTCAACACCCATTCAGTCCGTTGCTCGAAGCCCGTGAACAGCACGCAGCGATGCTCGGCGAGCGCCGCCACTGTCCGCGGCGCGCCGTGCTTTTCGAGATAAGCCGGCGCGGCAACCAGAAAGCGCCGCTCGGAGCACAGCCGACGAGCGGCCAGGCGCGTGTCGCTCAGCGGGCCGGTTCGGATCAATAAATTCATCCCTTCCGCTTCCCGGGCGGGGCCGCTTTCCGACAGCTTCAACTCGATCGTCAAATCGGGAAACGGCGCCGCGAAGCGGCTGAGCGCCGGCGCCAAGAAGTGCTGCCCCAAACCAACGGGTGACCCGACTCGCAAGTGGCCGCGCGGGTCGAGCGAACGTTCGCGAACCTCCCGCTCTGCCGCTTCCAGCACTTGCAGAAGCTGCGCCGTGCGTTCGTGAAACGCCTGACCGGCATCGGTCAGCGACAACTTGCGCGTCGTGCGCTGCAGCAGCCGCACCCCGAGCCGCTCCTCCAAGCGAGAGATCACCCGGCTTACCCCGGAAGCCGTGAGCCCGAGCTCCTCCGCCGCTTTCGCGTAGTTCCCGTGCCGAACGACACTGTCCAACACGCGTAGATCCTGAGTTTCCGCCACCATGGTTGGGCCCGTCTCTGGCCGCTCGCCCGGTTTAACCGCGCTCTCCCTCAGCCGCAACCGGGAGACTGACCCGGGGGCTCGGCTGGCGAAGGAGCCGTAGGACATCTCATTCCGACAACGCAACATTCATGGTCCTGGGTCGATGACGGACACAGGTGTGGGTGCCTTCATGAATGATTCCTTTTGTGACGCTGCGACTCCATTGTCCCGTCGAGTTCAGGGGGTGTCCTCCTTCTGGACATGCGCGGCGCTAGGGCTCATCGGCGGGCTGTTCGTCGGCGGTCCGGACTGTCTCTCACGGGCGGCGGGCGAATTCGATGCCGAACCTTTGATCGCAGTTGCGAAGGGAAAGACACCCGCCAGGCACGCGGCCAGCACGAGCGACGCCTCGGCTGAGCCGCGGCCAGGCCGTGTCCTCGAGCACGTCATCGTCGAGTTCGGGGGAAGGCCCGACATCTTCGAGCACGCCGGCGCGAGTGGCCGACCCGTGCCGGTCAGCAGCGCTCGGGCGACCGGGAATCTGGAGGTGAAGGGCAGGCGATTTCGACAGAACGGCGGCCCGGCATTTGGTGATCGGGTCTCATGTGAACGGTCGAAGCTCTCCACACGCCGAAACGTGTTCGAGGATCAACCGCCCTGTATGCTGAAAGGGAGCGGTAAAGTTCCGAGGCCCGCCGACTGAGGCGCTTCATCATCCGCCAGAAACATCGAGAAGGAGTTGAGAGGGGGACCGATACGACTCCTGGCAACGCCGCCCGCGGTGCGCCTGCTCACGTTTGCGCCGACCTCCGCCGAAGACGCCGGCTCCGACGTCGCGCCGCCCGAGGATGCGGGGAGTGACACCAGCGATGGTGGACCCCCGCCCGGAGACGTGAGCCACAGCCTTGACTCTTGATAGAGCGCATGGTGTCCTCACGCTGTGAGCACCCGGTCATTCGCTCGACAGCCTCCCCCGGGGGCCCGCCGGACAGACCAGAGCGAAGTCGAGACGGTGCGCCCCCCTGATCGAGAGGCAGGCGCCGACCTTCTGGCGCTCTTCGTGAGCGGACCGAACGGGGACGCCAGCCACCTGCTTCCAAGCCGTGGACTCGTCAACCTCGGTCGATCCGACCAGTCGGACATCGTGCTGGACGATCGCACCGCGTCTCGTTCGCATGCCGTGTTGCACATCGCGGACAGGGTCATGCTGAGTGATGCGGGCAGCGCCAACGGCACGTTCGTCGGTGAGGAGCGCCTCCTTCCTGGAAGCGCGCGCGTCCTTTTGCCAGGGCAGTCCTTCCAGGTCGGCGACCTGACCCTTCTGGTGCGTGCCAGTGGGCTCAAAGCCATACGCCCTTCTGATGTCACCACCTTGGAGCAGTTGCCGGCCCGCCTCGCAGCCGTGCCGCCCGTGGGCGATCACGTGACCGTGCGAGCAAGGGTCGAGCGAGCCCGCGATCGCAGTTTTCTAGAGGTCATCATGGCCAACGTGGCAGCCACCTTTTCCGCCGACGGCATGGCGGTTCTCGTCGTTCGCCTGGGGGAATGTCAGACGGGTCTGGTCGTGCGCACCGGCGACGTGTCGGCGGCCAACACGAACCATGGCGAGTCGACGACGGCAGCGTTGGAGCGGCAAATGGTCGAACAGTACGGGCGCTGGGGCCTGTGCGCCGAGCTGGAGACGATTCGAGTGCGCGCGAGCTCACCTGGCGCGATCTGCAGGGAGGTTTGCGGGTTCCTGGAAGGTGAGAGAGGCGGCGACGCCGCGCCGGCGGTGCTTGGCCGGAGAACCGTCATCATCCATGACCGAGCCATGGACGAGGTCCGCAACACCGTTGACAAGGTCGCCGGCGTCGCGGTGCCCGTGCTGATTCTGGGAGAGACCGGCGTGGGCAAAGATGTCGTTGCCTCCATGCTGCACGACTTGTCGCCGCGCCACCAACGCCCTTTCCTTCGCATCAATTGCGCCAGTCTGCCGGAGAGCTTGCTCGAAAGTGAGCTCTTTGGTCACGAGCGAGGCGCGTTCACCGGAGCGACCCACGCGAAGGCGGGACTGCTAGAGGCGGCGAATGGCGGGACCGTCTTCTTGGACGAGATCGGCGAGCTTGCCTTGGGAATGCAGGCCAAGCTGCTGACCGCCATCGAGTCGCGCGAGGTGACTCGAATCGGAGCGCTACAGCCTCGATTAATCGATGTGCGGTTCGTCGCCGCTACCAACCGCCGCCTGGCGATGGAAGTCGAGGCTGGGCGTTTTCGTAGTGACCTCTTCTACCGCTTGCACCTGGTGACGGTGACGGTTCCTCCGCTCCGAGACCGGCCAGCGGACATCGCGCCGCTCGCGCGACATTTTCTGGACCAGGCACGAATTCGTTTCGATCTGCCGACAATGAGCCTGTCGGCTGCCACGATCGCGGCGCTCCAAGCGTGGCGGTGGCCCGGAAACGTCCGTGAGCTCCGCAACGAGATGGAGCGTGCTGCGTTGATGAGCGCAGCCGCTCTCATCGAGCCGCATCATCTGAGTTTTCTCGCCGTGGCCAGACCTGTCGCCAAGCCGGCACCTGTGGAGCGCGGCGACCCCGATTTCGAACGACGTTCGATCCAGGAAGCGCTGCGAGAATGTGCGGGCAATCAAAGCCGGGCAGCCCAGGTTCTCAGAATGTCCAGGCGAACCCTGGTACGCAAGATCGCCCGGCTCGGCCTGCGCCGTCCGCTGGCCAGGCCGCTCGCCGAGCCAACGACGATACCGTTCGACGAAACTCGAGATGTGCCGCTGAAGTCCTGAACGACCGGGACGATGTTTCAGACGCCGCAACACCCGACGATCGCGGACAGGCCTGCTGTCCCGGCGCCCTTCGCGGGTAGGTACGATCTGGAGAGACAGCTCGGGAGCGGCTCGACGGGCACGGTGTGGGAGGCGCATGACCGGCAGACATCCGAGATTGTTGCGGTCAAGGTCATTCAGCCCCACCTTCTCGCGTCACCCGCCGCCGAGCGGCGGTTCCTGCGCGAGGTCGCCAGCGCGCGGTCCCTGGACCATCCACACACGGTTCGGGTGCTGGCGCATGGGCGTACGTTGGAGGGCAGCGGCTACCTGGTGATGGAGCGCCTGGTCGGGGTTGCATTGTCGTCGCTCCTCGCTGAGGCCGGGCCCTTGGAACAACGGCGCGCCATCAAGATCGTGGCGCAGATCCTGGATGCCGCGGCGACAGCCCACCGGCTGCGGATCGTTCACCGCGATCTCAAGCCGAGCAACGTCATGCTGGTCGAGCGCGATGGCGACCCCGAATTCGTGAAGGTTTGCGACTTCGGACTGGCCAAGGCCATCGACCTCGATCATGTGGTCCCCGAGCCGCCGGGCAAAGGGGTTCTCTGGGGAATGGCACCGATCACCGAGGTCGGAGAGATCTGCGGAACTCCCGCCTACATGGCGCCCGAGCAGGCTCGCGGAGAAGAGCTGGATGGGCGTGTCGACATTTACGCGGTAGGGGTGCTGTTGTTCGAGGCGCTCGTGGGGCGAGTTCCCTTCGTCGGCCGATCGACGCTGGCCGTGGTCAGCCAGCACCTGTCGGCGGCGCCGCCGCGGCCGAGCGAGGTGCGTCCGGAGCTTCGGATCTTTCCACCGCTCGAGAGCCTGATCCTTCGCGCCCTGGCCAAGAACCCTGCGGAGCGTCCGAGCTCCGCCGAAGTGTTCCGCGCCGACCTGCTGCAGATCGAGCGCGATCTGCTGCGGACGATCCGGCGACCGACGCGCGGAATGGCGCAGGTCTCGTCGGGCGACGCGCCCACCTTGCCGCGCGCGCCGAAGGCCGCACCTGCCAGGGGAAGAACGATCGCGCGCCTGGCTATCGCGGGCACCGTGGCCGTCTGGGGGGCGGTGGGCCTGCGAGCCCTCTGGCACCCCGCTCGGTCGGTCGAGCCTTCCGGTGGAGTCTCGAGCGCGGTCGAACGCCGGGTCGGTGCGGACATGGTATCGCCGCCTGGAGCGAGGTCGGACGAACCTCGCGCGAGACCCAAGTCCTTGGCGCCTTCCTTGGCACCTGTCTCGGAGCCTCCGCCGCTCGAAGCGCCCGACAAGGTTGCGCAGCGGCGCGCGGAGACGCCGCCTGTGCGACAGCGCATCAGCCCTGGCACCGGCCTCACGAGGAGAGCTGAAGCGGCCGGGCGCTCGTCACGTGCGGCGACCGGCCCCACTCCGGAGCCCGTCGGCGAGGCAGGTGCGGGCTCCGATCGCCTGGTCGCTCGTGCCGAGGTCCTTCTGGGGCAAGGGCGCATCGCCGACGCGTGCGGGCTCGGTCGCGCGGCCGCCGAGGTGGCGCCGGCGGCCGCGGCGCCGTGGGAGTTTCTCGGACGGTGCCTGATGCGGCTCGGCCGCCCCGTCGACGCACGCGCGGCGTACCGTCGCTATCTGGCCATCGCGCCGGATGGGCCCGACGCTGTCTTCGTCCGCGCGATCGTCAATCGGGAACCGAAATGATCAGCGCCGCTCGGCCGCCCGGTCATACGACCTTGGCCGCCGTCGCCTTGGTGGGGCTGGCGGGCGTCCTGCTCCTGGTCGACTGTCGGGCGCGCGAGGACGCCTTCTGGAACGCGATCTTCTCGTGCACCAAGGACAGCGATTGCGGTACGACGCGAGCGAACAGGCCGATGATCTGCTACCCGGGCATCGACCTCCAGGATGGAAGCGGCTTTTGCGCCGAGGCCTGCGATCCCGCGGCGGGCCCCGCCGACCCGGCTCGCGAGGTCTGCGCGCCGTCAGGCCAATCCGGCGCGCTCCTGAAGAAGTGCCAACCGGTCGCGAGCGGGCTCCATCCCGAAGATCCCACGCTGGGATGCCCCGCGGAGCTGCGGTGCTTTCGGACCAACCTGCTGAGCGACTCCGGTCTCTGCGTCAAGGCGGATGTCTGCTCGCCCGAGGTCCCTTGTCCAGGGAGCGCCGACGTCGTCTGCTCGGGGGCGGTCATCGACGGCCTGATTCCGAAGTCGGCCGCATCTCTCGGCATCAGGTTCCAGACCGACAATTTCCAATGTGTCATGAACCGCTGTCAGACGGGGACGACCGACTGCGGGGAGGGAGCGTGCTTCGGGGCCTCCTACCACCTGGGCCTGCCGCTCGATGACCTGTGCGTTCCGCGGTGTGACTCCGGGCTGCATTGCCCACCAAACTTCTCCTGTGGCAGGAGCGCGGCCGCGCCGAGCGCGCCGGCGATCTGCATCCCGGGCCTTCCCGGGACGAGGTGTGTCCAGGATCAGGATTGTCTCATCGGCAAGTGTGTCGACGTCGGGCTCGAGTCCAACGTCTGCTCCTTGCTCACCTGCTCGAGCAATAAGGACTGCGCCGTGTTGAGCTCGACTGTGGATCGCTTCGTCTGCGCCAAGCGCCCGGATCCCGCGGGACCCGTGGGCGGTGCCCAGGCGGCGGGGGCCGCCGGAGCGGGGGGCGGGGTCGGCGGTGCGAGCGGAGCTGGAAGCACGGTCCCGAAGAGCGGGTGGTGCGTCGCGCTCGGGGCCTTTCACGGCGCGAACTGCTGCCAGGCGGGGTTGACCTGCAGCGACGGCACGCCGAGCTGTCCCGAAGGGTTCACCTGCTTCACGTACGGCGCCTCCGAGACCAACATGGTGCACGGCGAGTGTCGCCTACCGTGCTCCGAAGGGGAATGTCCGGTCCGAAGCGGCGTACCCCTGGTATGCCTCGGTCCGAAGCACGAAGGGGGATGCCACCCCGCCACCCTCGGAATGCCATGCGAGCTCGGCTCGCCCTGTGTCGAGCCGCTGACCTGCCAGCTGGTGCCGCCCGATCCGCGGAGCCTGGTCGCCTATAGCCCTTCGATCTGTACCATCGCGTGTTCGAGTGACGCGGACTGCGCGGATGGGACAATCGCCGGTCAGTCCTATTGCGGGTGCGGCGACGGAACGCCCGATGCTGCCGGCGGGGGCTGTTTGAATGGGGGACCTGCCGTGTGCCGTCTGCGGGGCCCGGATGGATCGCCGTGTGATCGCTCGAGCCAGTGCGGCTCCCTGAACTGCAACGCGCGGCTGGGTCAGTGCGCCGCGGCCGTGCATCCGTGAGTCGGCTGGTCACGGTCACGACCCTGGTCCTGGCGTCGATCGTTGCCTGGCGGACCGACGCGCGCGCAAGCGAGCGTCTGGCTGTGGTCATCGTCGTCGACGACGATGCGGCGGCCGGTGACCGTGCGCTGTCGGACAACCTGACCGAGATTGCCATCGCCGAGCTGGCCGAAGGCCACGATCGCGAGTTGGTCGGCGCTCGTGAGCTGCGCGCCACACCGCTGGAGGCACCGGGCGACGGCGGCCTGGCTGGCTGCTTGGCGCAGGCCGCGTGTCTGGCGAGCGTCGGCCGGCGCGTCGGGGCGCAGCGAGCGGTGGTCGGCTTCGTTCGCCGGCAACCGGCATCGTACGCGCTTGCGATCGCGCTCGTCGACACGCGCAGCGGCGCCCGAGGGGCCGAGGTGAAGCGCCTGGTTCCTCTGGATCTCGCCGCGCTCATCGCGGCGGTCCGGGACACCGTCTCGGAGCTGTCCGAGCCCTCTCCGCCACCGCTCACGCCGTCCCCCGCTCCGCCGCCCGCCCGCACCGACAAGGTCAAAGCGGGGCCGTCGCTCGCCGCGATCACCAGCTACGGCGCGGCCGGGCTCGCGGTGGTGGCGTTCTCGGCCGGCGCCGTGACCGGCGCAATCGCCAACGAGCCGCCGTCGGGCGCCACCCGCGTGGAGAAGCAGATGGACCTCTCGAGCCGGATGCAGGACGCAAAGCTGGCGAACGCCTTCCTTCTGACGGGCCTCGTCCTCACCGGCCTGGCCGCGGCCGCCCTCATCTGGCACTGGCAGCATTGAGCGTGGCGCGGCCGCGCCGTCGGGCGGCCGGCACGCTGATTGGCTCAGGGTGAGCCAATCCGGGTGTCGCACCCCGCGCCACGCGCCCGACGATGGCGCAGCCGGCGTGGCGTTCGGTCCCGAATGGCGGCGCTCGCGATGCGGCACCGCCCTTGCTGCTCGCACCGGAAATAGAAGTCGCGGTCTCGACGCTCCAGTCGTCGATGGCCCGTTCGCTCCGCGCTAGCCGCTCGGCATCCGCGGTTCGCAGAGCGACCGTGGCGTCACCTCGACGATCACGAAACCACGTCGGCAGAAACCAACAAGGAGATATCAATGATGAGAAGGCATCGCGCACCAGCCATGAGAGATCCATCTTCGGCGAGCTCGGAGGCATTCGGAGACGATTTGCCTCGGACCGGGCCCACGCCGCTCGGTCGTACGAGCCGGCCGAGAACCTCGATGTGCCGGAATCTGTTTGCCGTCGCTGCGCTAGGATTCTTGGTGAGCGCGTGCGACGGAGGAGACGTCCCGCAAGGGCAGGTCGAGCTCAAGGCGGTCGGAAGCGATCTCACAGCCGGCTCGTCTGGCGACGACGTGCGAGCCGTCCACCAGTATCTGGCGAGGTTCGGCTACTTTCCCAATACAGCGCACGCGGCGCGCTACTCGAGGTGGCGGCCCATCGTCGCAAAGCCACCCGTTGACGTCGCCACCTACGATGCCAGTACCGTTGAGGCTGTTCGCGCCTTTCAGACGAACTTCGGCCTTCCGGTGACGGGGATCGTCGACGCCACGACACGTGCGGCCATGCGACAGCCACGATGCGGCGTTCCTGATGGAATTGCGCCCCTCGATTCGACGGAGAAGTTCGGTACCTTGGGTTCGAGCCTGAGCTCGAGGACGTTCAACTGGAAGGTCGTCAACGGAGCTCCCTCGGTCACGCAAGCGCAGGCGACCGGCGCGGCCACCACCGACTTTTCGAAGTGGTCGGCGGAAACCGGGCTCTCCTTCCCTGAGCTGTTCGGGTCGGGCTCCCCCGGGATCCAGATTACGTTCGCTGGCGTTGACGGCCCGGGCGGCACACTCGCGTTTGCGGTCCAACCCTCCGACGGCAGCGACATGACCATCGATTCGGCCGAGAACTGGTCCGTGGCGACACCAATCCCGAGCAATGCCTACGATCTCTACAGCGTCGTGCTTCATGAGCTGGGGCACTCAATCGGGCTTGCCCATTCAGGGATTCCGTCGGCGGTCATGTACCCGTCCATATCGCCCGGGCAGATGAAGCGAGTCCTCGACACGGACGATCAGGCCGGTGCCAGCCTCCTCTACGACCAATACGGACTGCTGGGGGCGCAGGTGGCCAATGACATCGGCGTCGGCAAATTCGGGGATATCTGGATGACCGGCGGTCCCTCCGTCGGCGGGCAATACCAGGTGTTCAAGTGGAACGGTTCGGGTTGGGACGCCAGCAACGGCTTTGCCCTTCGAATCGCGGTCGAACCGTCAGGGGCTCCCTGGGTGGTTACGAACGCGAACACGATCTACCGCCATAGCACGAGCAACCCCGCGACAGGCACCTGGGATCTGATGCCGGGGACGGCCAATGACATCGGAATCGGCAACGACGGGTCAGTCTGGATCACCGGTGGCCCGTCTGTCGGGGGGCAATACCAGGTCTTCAAGTGGAACGGCTCGGGATGGGACGGCAGCGACGGGTTCGCCCTTCGAATCGCCGTCGGCCCGACGGGGAATCCTTGGGTGGTGACGAACGCCAACACCATCTACCGGCACAGCACGAACAGCCCATTCAGCGGCTCCTGGGAGCTGCTACCGGATCATGCCTACGACATCGGTATCGGGCCTGGGAACGTAGCTTGGAAGGTCTTGGCCAACGGCAGCAGCACGAATCTCTCCGTCTGGGAAGAGCAGCCGTTCGCAAATGGCAGTCCTCCGGCGAGTGCGCTGCGACAGTGGCGCTCGGCGGGCAACTTTGCGACCACCTCGACCGGAATCAGCGTCTCCGTGGGGCCAGGAGCCCGACCCTTCTTCGTCAAGGGCAACGGATCGGTCGTCACCTCGCTACAATGACGCTCGCGGGATAGGCAAACGGGCGGGGAGCATGCGTCTTCCAAGCGCGATCGTTTCGACCGCACTGGGAATGGCGCTGCTCCCCGCGTGCGGCGGCGGGGAGGCCACCCTCGGGGAG
>Ga0068859_100006110_pt1 | contig 12230 bp, 16 predicted proteins | sample KBSSwiS22_FD_66585 | JGI IMG/M metagenome (GOLD analysis project Ga0068859, IMG submission 66585) | Switchgrass rhizosphere microbial communities from Kellogg Biological Station, Michigan, USA - KBS Switchgrass S2-2 | ecosystem: Host-associated > Plants > Roots > Rhizosphere > Soil ... | reverse complement strand
GGGCCACGACCAATTGCGCGCTACTCAGGGCGACGGGCAGGCCGGGCGCCATCGCTTCCAGCCTGGAGAGGGCGACAGGCTCACCTGCGCGCCACTTGCCGAGTAGTTGCTTGGCCTCGTGTCGCAGGTGTTCGAAGTCGGGACGGGCGGGCAGAACGTGGGTCATGTCGACCACCTTCCTGATGGCTCGACGGTCCGCAGTCGTTCGAGCACAGGAGGGCGGTTGTCGTGATCCCTGTCGTTCCGGGGTGGGCGTGTCGCCCGATCTGCGGACCAGGCGCGGCCCCGGCCGCGCTGGGGCAAGCGTACAAGCCGTTCAGCGGACGTCGTCCCTGCCAAGCGAGAGTCGAAAGTAGTTTGACATCAAGATAATTGTCACGGCAGGGTTGGTGTCGATGTCACGCCTCGCGAAACGCCTCCTGTCCGACGATCCGCTGATCCGCTCGATGTCCTATCAATCGGTGCTCTCGGCGTTCGGCGAAGGGTCGTTCCTCACCGGGTCGGCGGTCTACTTCACCCAGATCGTCGGGCTCTCGGCAGCCCAGGTCGGTCTCGGCCTGACGATCGCCGGCCTCGTCACGTTCCTGTTCGCGGTTCCGCTCGGCAAGACGGCCGACCGGTTCGGCACCTTGCGCACCTGGACGGTCGGCGGCGCTGTCCAAGCCGCGCTGTTCGCCGCGTGGACGCTCGTCGGGAACTTCGCGTTCTACGTCGTCGCCACGATCGCGCTGGAGCTCGTCCAGACGTGGATGCGCACCGGACGCAACGCTTACCGGCTGGACGTCTTCCCGCGCGAGCAGCGCGTCCGTTCCAACGCCTACATGCGCGCGTCGCGCAACGTCGGCTACACGCTGGGGGCGCTCGCCGGTGGCCTTGCGCTGGCCGCCGACAGTGACACGCTGGTCGAGGCGATCCCGCTGGTCACCGCGGCGATCCTGCTCGTGAACACGTTCTGGGTGTCGCAGCTGCCGCCCATCCCCCACGCGCATGCCGAGCCCGTGATGGAGCAGGCGGTCGAGCACGCGAACGAGGTCCGCAGCGCGCTGCGAAACCGCGGCTTCCTCGCGGCCACCTTCTTCGACGGTGTCCTCAGCACCCACCAGGTGCTGCTCAACACCGTCATCCCGTTGTGGTTGGTCGAGCAGACGGACGCGCCGCGGGTGCTGCTGGCCTGGTTGTTCGGCACCAACACCGTGATGGCGGTCGCGCTCCAGGTGGCCGCCGCGCGCGGCGTGTCGGACGTCCCTACCTCGCTGCGGGCCGAGCGACGCGGCGCGTTCTGCTTCGTCCTGTCCTGCGTGATCGTGCTCCTCACCCACGACACGACCGGGTGGCTGACCATCGGCTTGGTGTGGCTGGGGCATGTGACGGTTACGGGTGCCGAACTGTTCCAGTCCGCCGGGCAGTGGGGCCTGCAGTCGGAACTCTCCGACCCGAAGCGCCGTGCCGAGTATCAGGGCGCTGCCCAGCTCGGCTACACGCTGGGGACGGTCTGGGCGCCTGCTGCCTACACCTTCGTCGCAATGAACTGGGGTGCGACCGGATGGCTGCTCATCGGCGCCGTCATCGTGTTGGCAGCGGTGTGTGTGCAACCTTCCGCGCGTGCGGCGGAGCGCTTCCTCAACCCTGCCCGTGCACGCTGAATCGCGAAGAGCCCGAGAAAGGTTGGATGGACGAATGACGCACGAGATCGTGCTGCCCGGCAAGGCGAAGCCCGGCGACCGGATCGCCGTCCTCTCCCCCCCGTTCGCCGCGCCGGCGATCGCCCCTGCCGTCCACGAGCAGGCGATGCGGCGCCTCGGCGAGCTGACCGGGCTCGTCCCCGTCGAGTACCCGACAACCCGGAAGCTCGGCGCGACCGCGCGGGAACGGGCGGACGACCTCAACGCGGCCTTTGCCGATCCGAGCATCCGCGCGGTCATCGCCACCATCGGCGGCGAGGACCAGATCACCGTGGTGCCCCTGCTGGATCCCGAGCTGATCCGCGCCGACCCCAAGCCGTTTCTCGGGACGAGCGACAACACCAACCTGCACAACTGGCTATGGACGAACGGTGTCGCCAGCTTCTACGGCGGCTCCACCCAGGTACATCTCGGGCCGGGTCCACTTGTCGACAAGTCGCACGCGGATTCGCTGCGTGCCGCACTGCTGACCGGCGAGCGCATCGAGGTCACCGACCCCGGAGAGTCCGAGGACATCGGGCACGAGTGGCACGACCCGCGAGATGCGCCGGTGCGGAGGTCGCTGGGCACGGCGCGAGGCCTAGGCCTGTTCGGCCCGCTCGGCATTGCGTGCCTTGATACGGGCGTTCTCCTTGCGTACCTCGGCCTGGGTGGCACGCTCGGCCTCCAGCCATGGCGGCATCTCGGCGAGCAGCGCCCTGATCTCGCCGGTCGTCATCGAGTCGGACACGCCGGCGCGGGCGAGCGCCGAGTTCGAGACGCCCAGCTTGCGCGCCGTCTCCGGCCGCGGGTGCGGACCGTTCAGCCGCAACTGGACGAGCCATTCCGGAGGGTTCGTCTGCAGTTCGTTGAACTGTTCGCGCGTCACCGGCCCGGCCCGGAACGCCTCGGGTGTCGCGGGCAGATAGACCCCCAGCTTCTTCGCGGCGGTCTCCGGCTTCATGCTCTGGCTCATTCCGGCAGACTAGTGCGATGCTCCGGATCGCGTTCGTGCCCGGCGTGACCCCGGACAAGTGGCTGCGCATCTGGGGCGAGCGCTCCCCCGAGCCGATCGAGGCCCAGATGGTCGAGCAGACCGAGCAGCTCACCGTCCTGCGCGACGGAACGGTGGACATGTGCTTCGTCCGGCTGCCCGTCGACAAGGACGGGCTGCACGTCATCCCGCTGTACCACGAGGTCTCCGTCGCGGTCCTCGCGAAGGAGAATCCCCTTACCGTGCTGGACGAACTGACGCTGGACGACCTCAAGGACGAACCGCTAGTCGACCTGGCGGCGATGCCCACCAGATACGCCATCGAGGTCGTGGCGAGCGGGACAGGCCACGTGATCGTCCCGATGTCGGTGGCCCGGCTGCATCACCGCAAGGACGTCGTCGCCCGCTCCGTGACCGACGAGCCGCAGACCCGGATCGGGCTCGCGTGGCGTGCCGACAACGAGGATCCGCGGCTCGAACAGTTCATCGGCGTCGTGCGCGGCCGCACCGAGCGCAGCTCGCGCGTCGAGCCCACCCCCCCAGTCGTGCGCAAGCCGGCGCCGGCCAAGAAGGCGCCGCCGCGAAAGGCGGCCCCGGCCAAGAAGGCTGCGCCGAAGCGACCGGGGCCGCGCAAACGGCGTTAGTTCCAGCTGGTGATCTTGACGTCGTCCGGGGACGGCCGACCCGCCCCGGTCTCGACCAGGCACTTCAGGCTCAGCAGGAACGTCGCCCACTTGGTGCTGCAGTGATGCATGAAGTCGACCGGCTCACTCCATCCCGCGTGGGTGAAGTTCAGGATCGTCCACTGATCTTCAGCCCGCAGGTCGAATTCGACCGTGGTACCGATCCACTCGGCCGGGCCGTCCACCACCTCCCACAGCACGCGACGGGCCGGCTGAAGGTCCAGGACCTTCATGTCGAACCCACCCAGTTCGCCGAAGCGGAAGATGATGACGCCATCGGCGTCGCCGGTCGTCTCGCTCGTCCACCAGCCGGCCAGGCCGTCCCGCGTGGTCAGTGCCTCGTAGACTTTCCCCGGAGCGGCGTGGATGCCGACCTGGTGCAGGATGTCCACCATCTCGATTCCCCTTACTTCTTCGTGTTCTTCGCTCGTTCGATGGCCTCGGCGAGGCTCTTGATCCGGCGCAGTCGGGCGTCCCACTGCGAGCCGACGGAGTTGAGCTGGGCGACGGCACGGGCCAGTTGCGCCTCGTCCACGTGATAGTGCCGTTCTCGTCCGGCCGGCTCCGAGCGGACGAGTCCGACCCGGTCGAGCACGATCAGGTGCTTGGTCACCGCCTGCCGCGTGACGGGCAGGGACGCGCTGAGCGTCGTCGCCGTCCCCTGCCCGTCCGCCAACAGCAGGTCGAGCATGCGGCGTCGCGTCGGATCTCCGATCGCGGACCACAGGTCGTCGTCGACCAAGTTCGTACTCACACCGTCACCCGCCGCGCGGTCTCGGCGAGGCGGGGCAGGAACAGGTCCCAGCCGCTCGTGTGGTCGTTGTAATACTCCTCGAGCACCGCGGCCTCCCAGCCGCGCTCACGGTAGCCGGTCTCAGTGAACCGCAACGTGGTGCCCGTACCGGTCGGGACGAGTGTGAAGGTCACCAGCAGCGAATTGCCCTGTGCCGCAAGGGAGTCCTCGTCGTAGGTCCAGCGGAACGAGAACGTCCGTGGCCGGTCCACCTCCACGACGGTGAAGGGCGTCGACTCCTTCTCGCCCGTCTGCTCGTCTGTCCAGGTCAGCTGTGCCGTCGCGCCGGCAACCGGCTCGTACTCGGTCTCCGCGCTCCACCACTGGCGGATGTACTCGGGGGCGCTGACGACCTCGAACACCACCTCGGGCGCCGCGTCGATGAACAGTTCCCGGTCGATGCTTCCCAGCTCCACGCCAACCTCCATCTGCAATGTTTGGTTGCATATCAAGGTAGGCGACGATCAGACTCCATGCAACCATAAGTTGCATATTTTTGAGCTAGATTTCGTGAATGGCGACCTGGCTGTATCTGATTCACCCGCCCCGCGAGGACTTCATCGCGACGATCACGCCGGACGAGGCCGCTCTCATGGGCGAGCAGCACTCCCCGTACTTGGCCGGCCTGCTCGAGCAGGGCGTGCTGATCCTTGCCGGCCCGACTTGGGGTCAACCGCTGAACGACGGCGTGGCGATCCTCGAAGCCGACGACCGCGCCGCCGCCGAGGCAATCATGAACGCCGACCCCGCGATCAGCAGTGGCCTGATGACCGGCGAGCTGCGCGAGATGCGCGTCGCCTACCTGCGCGGCCGCGACTAGCGGCTTCTTCGCCGAACGGAAGTCCACACGAGTGGGGCTCTGGCACTTTTACCGGCGGAGCAGGGTGAGGTCGCGTTCGGCGAAGTGCCGGTGCCACCACTCCTCGTTGAGCACCGTCAGCAGGCAGCGCCGCACCGCGAAGCTCTCGGACTCTGGCCAGCCGGGCTCCTCGACCGGCACCGTCCACGAGTCCAGGAATTCGTCAGTCAGCCCGTCCACCAGGTCGCGCACGGTCTTCATCCGGTCGCGCCGCACCTCCAGGATCTCGTCCAGCGACGGCCGCACCGTCCGGTCCCGCGGGACCCCCGGCATCTCCGGTGCCTCGTCCCACGGCAGCGACCACGGGTGCCACGGTGCCGGGTCCCCGAGGATCGCACGCCGCACCCAGCACTCGGTGGCCATGACCAGGTGCCGCTGCGTCTCGATGAACGACCACTCGCCGTCGACCGACTCGTGCAGCAATTCAGGTGGCAGGCGCCGGGCACGCGCCACCGTCTCGTCCCAGAGCCGTTCCACCACGTCCCACGCCAGCCGGAATCCCGCCGGGTCGGTCGGTCTCATCTTCGCCTTGTCGGGATAGCGCCGGTCCAGTTCGGCCTCGACCAGCGGCGCCACGTCCACGCCGTTCACGGTCAGCGACTCGATCTGACCACTGATCTGGGTGTCCCGGATCCACGCGCCGCGCATGTCGACACCGTCCATGACGACGTCCCGCCGAATCTCTACCATGCGACGAAACTAGAGCGCGCGTCCGACATCGGGCACGATCGCGCCGTACCACCAGAGCCGACGCGCTGGCGGACGTCACCGACTGAGCGCGCGCAGCACCGGGACGAACTCGGCCACCAGCAACGGGGCGAGATCGTCGTAGTCCTGGACCTCGTCCAGAGCGACCCAGCGCATCTCCTCGATCTCGGCCGCCGCCACGGGCACGGCGCCGGTGGGCAACTCCGCGCGGAACGCGAACGCCTTGACGATCGCTCCGGGCTCGTTCGCCGCGGCCGCCGACCACTCCCCCAGCGCCACGACGTCGGCCGGGTCCAGGACGATCCCCAGCTCCTCGCGCACCTCGCGCACGGCGGCCTGCAGCGGCGTCTCGCCCGGCTCGAGCTTGCCGCCGGGGTTCATGAACCGGGACGTCCCGCGCTTGCGGACGGTGAGCAACCGCCCGTCCCCGTCCTGGATCGCGACGGCGGACACGACGAAGGTGAGGCTCACCGGACGGACGCTACGGGACAGCGCTTTCGAGCGGGGCTACTCACCAGTAGGGTGCCGGTCCATGAAGACCGTTGCCGGCAAGACCGTCCTGATCACCGGCGGGGCCATGGGCCTCGGCAAGCTGTTCGCCCTCAACGCGGTCAAGGAGCGTGCGGCGAACGTCGTCCTCTGGGACATCAACGAAGCTGCCCTCAAGGAGACCGCGACCGAGCTGGAGGAGTTCGGCGGCACCGTCCATACCTACCTCGTCGACGTCTCCGACACCGCGGCGATCAAGACCTCCGCCGACGCGGTCAACAAGGACGTCGGGACGGTCCACGTCCTGTTCAACAACGCCGGTATCGTCCGTGGCAACAGCTACTTCTGGGAGGCCGCCCTCGAGGCCGCCGACCAGACCATGGCCATCAACTCCACCGGTGTCATGCACGTCGCGCACGCCTTCCTGCCCGGCATGATCGACTCGGGCGAGCAGTGCCGGATGGTCAACATCGCCAGCTCAGCGGGCCTGAACGCCGTCCCGCGCATGGCGGCCTACGCCGCGAGCAAGTGGGCCGCCATCGGCTTCTCCGACTCGGTCCGACTGGAGCTCGAGCAGGCCGGCCACCAGCACGTGAAGATCACCACCGTGTGCCCGTCCTACATCAGCACCGGCATGTTCGACGGGGCCAGCAAGATGTTCCTGACCCCGATCCTCAAGCCTGAGGACGTCGTGCGGGACGTATGGCGCGAGATGCTCAAGGGCGGCCCGTTCCTGATCACGCCCTGGAGTTCGCGCCTGAACGTGGCGCTGGTCGGCGCCATGCCCGTCAAGATCCGCGACCGCTTCCTACGTGCCGTCGGCGTCTACGACTCGATGGCGAACTTCCACGGCCACAAGTAGCTCGTGCTGCACCTGGTCTTCGTCGAACCGGCCATCGCGGGAAACACCGGCAGCGCCATCCGCCTCGCGGCGGTCACCGGCGCCCATTTGCACCTCGTCGAGCCGCTCGGGTTCGACTTCGCCGATGCCAAGCTGCGCCGGGCCGGGTTGGACTATCACGACCTCGCCGTCACCACCGTCCATCCGGGCATGGACGCGCTCTGGGACGCGCTGTTGCCGGCCCGCGTCTTCGCCTTCACCGGCAAGGGCACCACGCGCCACGTCGATATCGCCTACCGGGACGGGGACGTGCTGATGTTCGGCACCGAGCCCACCGGCCTGCCCGAGCACGTGCTGGCCGACCCGCGGGTCACCGAGCAGGTGCGCATCCCGATGCTGCCCGGCCGCCGCTCGCTGAACCTGGCCAACGCCGCGTCGATCGCGCTGTACGAGGCGTGGCGTCAACTGGGTTTCTTCGGCCTGTAACAAAGCCTCGCTACGTTGCCGGGCGTGACGACGCTGACGCCCGACTTCTTCCGGGGCCTGCCCAAGGCCGAACTGCACCTGCACCTCGAGGGCACGCTCGAACCCGCCCTCAAGCTGGAGCTGGCGGCGCGCAACGGCATCGAGCTGGACCAGAAGACAGTGGAGGAGGTCCAGGCCAGCTACGAGTTCGACTCACTGGCCAGCTTCTTGGCGGTCTACTACCCGGCGATGAACGTCCTGCAGGCCGAGCAGGACTTCTACGACCTCGCCTGGGCCTACCTGAACCGCGCGTCCGGCGAGGGCGTCAAGCATGCCGAGCTGTTCTTCGATCCGCAGGCGCACACCAGCCGCGGCGTTCCGTTCGAGACGGTCATCACCGGCTACTACCGCGCCGTCACGGACGCCGGCCCCGCGCTCGGCCTAGACGCACAGTTGATCATGTGCTTCCTGCGCGACCTGTCGGCCGAGAGCGCCGCCGAGACCCTGGAGGCGAGCATCCCGTTCAAGGACAGGATCCTCGGACTCGGCCTGGACTCGGACGAGCGCGACAACCCGCCGAGCAAGTTCGCCGCCGTCTTCGCCCGCGGCCGTGAACTCGGCTACAAGCTCACGATGCACTGCGACATCGACCAGCAGGACAGCATCGAGCACATCCGCCAGGTCATCGAGGACATCGGCGTCGACCGCATCGACCACGGCACGAACATCGTCGAGAACCCCGCGCTCGTGGAGACCGTCCGCAGCAAGGGCCTGGGCCTGACGTGCTGCCCGGTGAGCAACAGCTTCGTCACCAGCGACATGAAGGCGACCGAGATCGCGGCCCTGCTCGGGGCCGGCGTCAGCGTCACCATCAACAGCGACGACCCGTCCTACTTCGGCGCCTACGTCGCCGGAAACTACGAGGCCGTCGCCGCCAAGGCGGGTTTCGGGCTGGACGAGGTCGTGCAGCTGGCGAAGAACTCGTTCCTGGCCTCCTGGCTGACGGATGAGCAGAAGGCCACGTATCTCGCCGCGATCGACGAGTACGTGGCCTCCGCTACGTCCTGACCCGGCTCAGCCGATCTTGTACCGGACGACCTTGCCGCCGGGCTGACCACCGGGCTCGGTGCCCACGAGCACGTTCTTGGTCGCGTACAGGTACTTGCCCTGGATATCCAGCGCAGCAACCTGGTTAGCCTGCGCGAAGACCGTCGGAGCCTTGCCGGGCTTGATCTTCATGATCATGCCCGCGAACAGGGTAGCCACGTAGACCGTCCCCTTCTTCGTGACCGCAAGGCCCGACGCCATCGGCAGGCCGGTCGCGATGCGGCTGACGTGCTTGCTCTTGGTGCTGATCCGGTAGATCGACGCCGGTGCCGAGCCGTCCTCAGAGCCGAGTGTGGAGACGTACAGCTTGTGGTGGGCGCCGAGCTTGATGCCCGTCGGCACCGGCTCGTGGACGTAGGTCTTGCCGACGAAGCACGGGTCCACCGGAACCGAGGGGTCGGTGTTCGCCGCCAGCCACTCCGCGGTGATGACCGTCTTCACCGGCGGCAGTACCGCCACGACGGAGATGTGCCCGCGGGAGTTGATCTTGAGGATGTCGTTGCCCGCGGCATCGGCGAGGTAGACGGTCTTGCCGTCCACGGCTGTGGCGTACGGGTGGGAGTCCTTCACGCCCGTGTGCGACATCGGCCCGTAGGCGGCCGTCTGCGCGGGCGTCCACTTCGCGGCGCAGTCCGCCGGCACGTCGACGAAGCCGTACTTCGCGTTGCGATCGGGGTTGTGCAGCTTCTCGAACAGGCCGGTCTTGGCAAGCAGCTTGGTGTGCCCGTTCGGCTTGAGGATCCGCAACTGGCTGTTCGTCGTGCCTTCGCACGTGTCGCAGCCGCCCACGGTCACGCCGTAGACGAGGTTCTTGCCCAGCCGGGAGACGGCGCCGACCTCGGCCCCGTTGGTCAGCGCGAGCCGGGTCCGCTTGTGGCCGCTCTTGCTGATGGCGACGATCTTGCCGGCGAAGTTCTCGCTGACGTAGGTCGTCCCGTTCGCGGCCACATCGATGCTGAGCGGCGACAACAGGCCGCTCGCGACACCGTGCGCCGTGGGCGGCGTCTGCGCCGACGCTGCCGGTGCGGCGGCAAGCACCGCCAAGGCCACCGCGGCCGCCACTGACGCGGCGAGTACTACACGAATCTTGAACACCGGTTTCCCTCCCAGATGAACTCGTACGAGAAGTCCGAAACTGCCTACCACGCGACTGCCACCCACGGAACGCATGCCACGCCCGTTGGCACGAACGGGTAGACGTGAAATCGGGCCGAATAGGCTGCACCGGTGCGAATCGCAACCTGGAACATCAACTCGGTCGGCGCGCGCCTGCCGTTCCTGCTGGACTGGCTGAAGAGCGCCGAGCCGGACGTGCTGTGCCTGCAGGAGATCAAGTGCAGCGCCGACGACTTCCCGGCCGGCGCGGTGGCCCAACTCGGCTACGAGACGGCCGCGCACGGGACGGGTCGGTGGAACGGCGTCGCGATCCTGTCCAAGGTCGGCATCGACGACGTACAGCGCGACCTGCTCGATCAGCCCGGCTTCCTCGCCGAGGACTCCATGATCCCGGTGAGCGAGCCCCGCGCGATCGGCGCGACGTGCAACGGTGTGCGCATCTGGTCCGTCTACGTCCCGAACGGACGGACCGTCGATCATCCGCACTATCAGTACAAGCTGGCCTGGCTCGCCGCGCTGCGTGCGACCGTCGACGCCGAACTGGTCCCCGGGCGACCGTTCGCGGTGGTGGGCGACTACAACATCGCCCCCACCGACGAGGACGTCTGGGACATCGAGAAATTCAAGAAGATCGAGTCGACCCACGTCACCGCTCCCGAGCGCGCCGCCCTGGCCGCGCTGCGCGACGCCGGCCTCGACGACGTCTACCCGCGCCCGCTGAAGTACGACGTCCCGTTCACCTACTGGGACTACCGCCAGCTCTCCTTCCCGAAGAACACCGGCATGCGCATCGATCTGGTCTACGCCGACGCGCCGTTCCGCGCCGCGGTCACCGACGCCTACGTCGATCGCGAGGCCCGCAAGGGCAAGGGCACGTCCGACCACGCCCCTGTCGTAGTGGATCTGAGTTACCCGTAATCGCCTATCAGATGCAGGGAGGCTCTGCATGCGCATCGCCACGTCGACCGACGGAGTTCGGCTGGCCGTCTATGAGCACGGCCCTGCCGACGCGCCCACTACCGGATCCCGCAGCTCATCGGGTGGTGAGCCAGGATCCGAAGCGAATCGCCGACCTTGCCGACGAGTACATTCGTACGGTCAGCTAGCGGATCGGAGACGCACATGGCAGCCACGAAGTCGCTCGCCGACGTCATTCACCTGCGGATGCTGACCCGTATCCCGCGCGAGGCCTTCGCCTCCCGCCTGCGCAACGTGCCCGCCGACGGCGCCTGAACGCGGCACCTGGATGAGCGAACCCCCCAAGCCCTCGGGTGCTGTGGTGACCGGCTACGAACGGATGGCCGGTGTCTCCGGACTGACCCGCCCCCGGGTGAAGGCCGTCTCACGCGACATCAGCGTCGACGTCGTGAAGATCATCGACCTCGCCGAGGACGTCGTCGGCCTGACGCTCGAGGCGCCGGACGGACGGGACCTGCCGCCGTGGCGCGCGGGCGCACACCTGGACGTCATCCTGCCTTCGGGGACGGTCCGGCAGTACTCGCTGTGCGGCAACCCCGCACGGCGCGACCAGTACCGCATCGCGGTCCGCCGCATCCCCGCCGAGCACGGCGGCGCCGGCGGCTCGCTGGAGGTGCACGCCCTGACGATCGGCACCCGGATCACGCTGCGCGGTCCGCGCAATGCCTTCGCCTTCATCACCGTGCCGAGGTACCTGTTCGTCGCCGGCGGTATCGGCATCACGCCGATCCTGCCGATGGTGCGCACGGCCATCTCGCGCGGCGCCGACTGGGCACTGGTCTACACCGGCCGCACCCGCGACAGCATGGCCTTCGTCGACGAACTCGACGCCCTCGACCCCGCGCGAGTCCACATCTGGCCGGACGACGAGTACGGCATCCCGGACGGCAAGAAGATCCTCTCCCTCGCCCCCGAGGGTGCGGCGCTGTACACCTGCGGGCCGCCGGCCATGATCGCCACAATCCGCGCCGAGGTGCCGTCCGAACGCATCGAGACGCTGCACTTCGAGCGCTTCTCGGCCGCCCCTGTCATCGGCGGCACCGCGTTCGACATCGTGCTGTCCAGCACAGGCGAGACGGTCCACGTCGGCGCGGACCAGACCGCGCTGGCGGCGCTGCGCGAGGTCCGTCCGGCGATCGCGTACTCCTGCCAGCAGGGGTCCTGCGGCACGTGCCCGGTGCGCTACCTGGACGGCGAGATCGAGCACAAGGACAGCTGCCTGCCCGACGCCGCCCGCAGCCGCCAGGTGGCGATCTGCGTCTCCCGCGCCAACGGCACGGTCACGCTCGACCTCTAGACGCTGACCGCCTCTTCCAGGGCGGTGAGCTCGTCGCCGAGGTACGTGAGCAGGCGCTGCAGGTGCGGGACCCGCCGCCGGCACCCCAGCAGTCCGAACGCGAGTTCGTCCGCGTAGCTCGTACAGGTGATGTTCAGCGCCTGTCCGTCGAACGGGATCGACAGCGGGTACAGCCCGTCCAGGCGCGCGCCGTTCCAGAACATCTGCTGCCGCGGACCCGGCACGTTCGAGATGATCAG
>Ga0068859_100006109_pt1 | contig 12233 bp, 10 predicted proteins | sample KBSSwiS22_FD_66585 | JGI IMG/M metagenome (GOLD analysis project Ga0068859, IMG submission 66585) | Switchgrass rhizosphere microbial communities from Kellogg Biological Station, Michigan, USA - KBS Switchgrass S2-2 | ecosystem: Host-associated > Plants > Roots > Rhizosphere > Soil ... | reverse complement strand
GATTGGCTTCAGCGTCGAAAAATATGCTTGGCCGATGGAGATTCGTGGCACTGGTCACCAGACCCTGCACGAAGTATGGGCAGACCCGGCGAGCCGCGGACCCCGGGCACATTTGAGCATGACCGTGCCTGGTTTTCCCAACTTCTTCCTTATGTACGGCCCGAACGGTCAGCCGCGAGCAGCGTCGCTTCCGCATTGGGGCGAGCTTTGGGCGAGCTATATCGCCCAAGCGGCAGTTCGGATGATTGAGCTCGGTCTGAGCAAGATGGAGGTCCGGCCTGAGGTGTTCCGCGACTACAACGACCGTCTCGACGACGCCGAAAGTGCCCTCGTCTGGCTGGCCGAGGGCACCGGGCGAGAGGCAAACTACTACGTTAACGAATATGGCAGGCTTCAGGTCAACGCGCCATGGCGGGTGCATATTCACCATGAGTATCTGGAGCGACTTCGGGCCGATGAGTATTCGTGGTCTGCCCTGCCCGCCCGCAAACGCGCATGAGCAACGGGGCGGCATAACAACTGCCCCCTAGGCGCGGGTCTCCTCGCGCTGCAGTGCGGCACCAGGACAGCAAGCCAGAACGCTTTCCGGTTGATGCGAGTTCGATCAAGCAGCGCCGGGGAATGATGAGTCTGAAGGCACCTGAGCGACTTCGGTTCGCTCCTGATGCCCTTCACGTCGGCCGCCAAGGGTGCATTTTCGGACAACAGCTGGCGAGGTCGCTATGTGATTGGGAAAATTAAGAGCCTGACGGGCAGTCCATATCCCCACCCGTACTCAGATAATGGTTTCGATATTGTACTGCACCAACAACACTGCCTAGCGTATTGGAAGCCGGGCCGACCGGAGGCCAGATCGCGCACCGCGGCGACAAGAGGATGATCCGCAGATGGAAGCGCCAGTGCCGGAAAGCATCGTCCGCGGGCCAGCACTGGAGCGGCACCACGACGGGCTGACCTATACCCACGTGCTCGAGGCCACTGCCCGCGCGGCCCCGGAGGTGCGGCAGACATACTGGTCGGACGGCATCCGGACCGGCACCACGCTCGGCGAACTGCGCCGGCAAGGGCTGCATCTCGCCCGCGCGTTCCACGCGCTCGGCATCCGGCGGGGCGACCGGATCGCCATCCAGATGCCCAACCGGCACGAGACCGCGATCGCCTATCGCGCCTGCTTTGCCCTCGGCGCCTGCCTGGTGCCGATCACGCACATCTACGGCGCGACGGAAGTCACCTATATCCTCCAGAATTCCCGTGCCCGGCTGCTGATCGTTCCCGATCGCTGGCGCTCGGTGGACTTCGTGGACCGCGTGGCGAGCCTGGGGCCGTGCCCGGACCTTGCCCACGTGCTGTTCGTCGGCACCGACGGCATTGCGGGCTCGCTGCGCTGGGACGCGGTGATGGCCGACACCCACGAGGATTGCGACATGCCCTCCGGGTCGGTCGATGATCCGGTGCTCCTGCTCTACACCTCCGGCACGACTGCGGCGCCCAAGGGCGTGATCCACAGCAGCCGCAGCCTGCTGGGCGAGCTCGACCAACGGCTGATGGCCGGAGAATCCGCCCAAGACACGACGTTCTCCTGCTGGCCGGCTGGGCACATCGGCGGGTTCTCGTCGCTGGTCTTTCCGCAGCTGATCGGCGGCCGGTCGATCCTGATGGACCGCTGGTCGCCGGAGGACGGAGTCCGGCTGATGGCCGAATACGAAGTGTCGCGGTCGGCCGGCGTGCCGGTCTTCCTGATCGAGTTGCTCGATACCGCGCGGCGCATCGGCATCGAGCTGCCGGCACTCAACAGCTACATGAGCGGCGGCGCCAACGTGCCGCCGGAGCTGGTGGAGGAGGCCGAGCGGGCCGGGATCGCCGTCTACCGTTGCTATGGCTTGACCGAGCATCCGACCGTGACCGGCAGCAGCCCGCGCGCGCCCCTCTATGACCGTGCATACACCGACGGGCCCGTCCTCCCGGGATGCGAGGTCCGGCTGATCGACGAGGACGGACGCGACGTGGCGGGGTCCGGCGAAGGCGAAATCGTCACCCGCGGGGCCGAGCTGTTCGCAGGCTATCTCGATCCGGAACTCAACCGGGACGCGTTCCTCGAGGACGGCTGGTTCCGCACAGGCGACATCGGCCGGTTTGACGAGAACCGGCTGGTCATCACCGACCGCAAGAAGGACATCATCATCCGCGGGGGCGAGAACATCTCGTCCAAGGAAGTGGAAGACGTGCTGTCGAACCATCCGGCGGTGATGGAAGCCGCCGCCTTCGCGATTCCGCACCCCCGGCTCGGCGAAGGAGTCGCCATCGCCGTGCGCCTGCGCGAGGGTGCCGGCCTCACCCTGGGCGAGGTCAGCGCGCATTTTGCCCAGGCTGGCATTGCCCGGCAGAAAGTGCCCGAACGGCTCGTCGTCCTCGACGACATGCCGCGCACCGGTTCGGGCAAGGTGAAGAAGTACGAACTGCGCCAGCGCTTCGCCGATCCCGGCGGGGAGCAGGGAGCAGGCTGAATTCGCCCCGTCGCCGTGCTTGCGCCTGACAGACCGCATCGACATATCCACTGCGGAATCCGTCTCTTAATTTCGTGCGGGGGACTTAGGCTCGGTCACGTCGGGCTGCTTGCCCCAGGATTTGCGAACTGCCCATGCGGGCGTGAAGGAGAGGATCGCCCCGCGAGACAACACAAGTGCGCGATTTGCGTCATGCAGACTGATTGGCGAGCACCGCGTCAAGCAGACCCGGAAAGCGACGATCGAACTCGGCCCGGCGCAGCGTATTGATCATCTCGCGCCCGGCCTGCGTCGTCTCGATCAGACCCGCAGCTCGCAGCAGCTTGAGGTGGTTCGAAAGCGTGCTCTTAGGGATCGGTTCGCACGGAGCGGCCTGGGTGCAGCTGAGCCGCCCGGCCGCGGCCAGACGCGCCACCATGCCCAGCCGATTGGGATCGGCCAGCGCATGCAGCGCCATCTCGAGTGGAACGTCTTCCAGCCTGGGATGGGTGAAGCGCGGCATAGAGTGGATATAGGACATGCCCGCAACATTTAATAGTTCGGGATCATTGAACTATCGAACTGATGTCCCATGTTCCGTCAGCCGACAGCGCACGACCCCGTGATCGCCGGCAAATTTCGGAGACGTCACATGTCACTTAAGGCCAAGAAGGCACTGGTCACCGGTGGTTCGCGCGGCATCGGTTCGGCAATCGCCAAACGGTTGGCGGCCGATGGCGCGGCCGTCGCAATCACTTACGCAGGCAACAAGGCCGCAGCGGATGCGACAGTAGCGGCGATCACGAACGCAGGCGGAACCGCGTTCGCCTTCCAAGCCGACGCTGCCGATGCGGCATCTCAACGGGCCGGAGTCGAAGCCGCCGCTGACGCGTTGGGCGGGCTCGATATCCTGGTGCACAATGCCGGGGTGGCAGAGTTCGCCACTATCGCCGAGGATAGCGATGATGCCTTCGACCGGCAGTTCGCCGTCAACGTCAAGGGGTTGCACGTCGGCACGCGCGCGGCGCTGCCGCACCTCAGCATTGGCGGACGAATCATACTGATCGGAAGTATCTCTGGCGAATTCGCCATGCCGGCGAACGCGGTCTACAGTGCCACCAAGGCGGCGGTGGCAGCGCTGGCGCGTGGCTGGGCAAAGGACCTCGCCCCGCGCAATATCCTGGTCAACACCGTGCAGCCTGGCCCCATCGACACTGATCTGAATCCGGCCGACGGAGAGTTCGCTCAGCAGCTGCTTGGCGCCATTCCACTCGGTCGCTACGGCAACGTCGAGGAAATTGCCGGAGCCGTGGCGTTCCTCGCCGGACCAGACGCCAGCTACATCACCGGCACCACGCTCAACATCGATGGTGGTGTAGCAGCTTGACGGGCCGCTGGCAGCGCGCCGCTGGGCGCGGTGTACGCCATCGCCGCGCCCCGGCCGGCCAGCGAGCGTGCGGGGGCGATCGCCCTGCCTCCGCGTTGAGACCGCGCCGCCCGGCCTGGCCTATGCCTTTGTCGCAGCTTCAGTCAGAACCCGGCTCAATTGCTGGGCCACGGCCGCGATAGCATCCGGCGCTGCGAGCCTGTCCTGGCGCAGCTCCAACTCGAGGTACGGACTGTCGCCGGCAATCGCGTGCCTGCTGCAAATCTGTCGTGGTCCTTCCCTTTCGCTCTGGAAGCTGTCCACTCGGAACCATGGATTTCTACAGTTTCCCCCTAGTCGCTGCCTTGCGGAGGCAGGGGCCGGAGGTTCGAATCCTCTCTCCCCGACCACATAATTCCGCAGGAACCAGCGATGTTGCGAAGGCGTCCGCGAGGGCGCCTTTTGCATTTCCGCCCTCAGCAGCGGGCCCGGTCAGGGGCTACATCGAAGCGCTGGATATAAGTGGCGAACCGCTCCCGCAGGAGGCCGGCGGACAGGCCGTAGTCCTCTGGGGCATAGCGATGGACGCCATGCTTGTTCTGCGGGTTGTGGATCATGAATTCGTCGGTGCGCCGGGCGTGCTCCTCGTCGAACGGCAGGCCGAAGTGCGCATAAATTCGACGCATGACGGTGATCGGTTCGGCGAGCACGTCGTTGTAATGCACGTCGATCACCTGGCTCTCCGGAAGAAGCCGGTCGCGCGCGGAGAGGCCACGCAGGAGCGCCATTTCCTCCATCGCCGCCCACTCCAGGCCAAAGCGGCAGGCATCTGCTTCCGGCGTGAAGATCCGCCGGATCTGGAACGAGAAGTCGGCCACCGACGGGATTACCCGCACCGGATCGCGATGGGTCCAGATCACCTTGGCGGTGGGGTACACTGCGAGCAGCGCATCGAGGCCGAACAGGTGCTTGGGATGCTTGAGCGTCCAAGGGCCGGGATTGAACGCCTGAAGATGCTGGAGCGTGCGATAGTGGTGCGCGTAGGCAATCTTCTGGTCGGCGCCGAGGAAGTGGCTGTAATAGGCCGGCCCGTGAAAGCGGGCGAGTACCGTGTAGTTGTTGAAGCTCCAGTCGAGCAGGCCGATGCATTGTTCCGGACGGTCGGCCGCGAACGGGTGACGGACGAGCATTTCAGCCGCCTTGGGGCGGCTGTCGAGCTCCGCCTGGACCCGGGCGATCCGCGCGTCGGTCCGGAAGGTCTCGCGGCGGGGCGGCGGGGACGGATGGTCCATCTCCCACTGCAGGGGCGCGCGCCGGTGGGGATCGAGCGCCATCAGGGCGTGGAGGTGAGTCGATCCGCTGCGGGGCAAGCCGACGATGACCAGCGGCGGCGCGACGGTTTGCGCGGCGATCTCCGGCCAGGTCTTGCGATCGTCTACCAACCGCAGCCGCTTGGCGAGGACCGACTTGATCACGCTGGCGAGGAGCGCGTCCATCGCCGCGGGAGCGAGGCCGGCTTCGTGCTCGATCGACCAGAGCATGGCGTCGAGCGCATCAAGGAACGGCAGGTCGCCCCAGTCGCTGAGGCCGGTGGCCCGCTGCGCTTCCTCGAGCAACTGGTCGCGATTGATCTGACCCATGCGGCTTCCTCCTCACCACTGCGGCCGCGCCAAGCGGCTCGATTTCGAGCAGCGTACTTGACCTTCTGCCAACGGCGAAACGCAAAGTCCGGGTGTCACTGACATTGATCCTTCCCGTCGAGCGCAGGCGGTCCGGGCTGGTTGCCGGGTTGTCGGTCGATCGGTGAAGGTGGCCTTGCGCGGCGGCCCGTGGAACCGTGCTGACGTTTCACGCCTTGTTGGAGCATGCGCGCCGCACTTGCGGGCGCCTCATGCAAAGCCGGCGAGGAGCATCCCATGGCGACCAAGACCTATACCGACGCGATTGCCCTGCTTAAGGCCGACCACCGCAAGGTGGAGGAGCTGTTCGAGAAGTTCGAGAAGGCCCGCGAAGGTTCGAAGCAGAAGTTGGCCGAGGAAATCTGCACCGAGCTGAAGATTCACACGATCATCGAGGAAGAGGTGTTCTATCCCGCGCTCAAGGGGAAGATCGAGGAGGAGACCTGGAGCGAGGCATATGTCGAGCATGACGGGGCCAAGGTGCTGGTCAACGACATCATGGCCGGTTCGCCCGACGGTGACGAGTTCTACGACGCGAAAGTCCATGTGCTGTCGGAGGACATCAAGCACCATGTCCGCGAGGAGGAGCGCCGACAGGACGGCATGTTCGCGCAGGCCCGCGACGCCGGGGTGGACCTCGTCGCGCTGCGCGACGAGATGCTGGCGCGCAAGCAGGAGCTGATGGCGCAGGCCAAGAGCGGCGGGCTACCGCCGGCCGAAACGAAAGTGGTCCACGCCGCCTAGTACACGGGTGACACAGGGTGACAGGTGTCACCCTGTGTTTCCGAGCGTTATTCCTGCCTTTTCCACGACTTGAGCCGCAGAGTGCATGGGTGACACTGACACGGCGCAATTCACGTTTCCGGCTGTCAAAGAGCGCAGGACGAGGGACTGCGGGGGGAGGATGACAGCCGCTGGGCGTGTAGGAAAGCGGGATGAAGAAGGCTGGGCTCCGGATCCAGGTCCGGGGCGACAGCGTGTCCGGGCGTCGGATCGGTCTATCCTATCAGCCGCCGCGCAGGAGCTGGACGCCGTAGTCTCGCTCGAACAGGTAGAGGAGCAGGCGGGCGGCTTCGCCGCGTTCGCCGGTGAGGCCGCCGTCGCGCTCCATCAAGAGGCGGGCGTCGTCGTGGGCGAGGGGCAGGAATTCCGCAATCTGTTCGAGGCTGGCGATGCGGAACGGGGTGTCGCCCGACTGGCGGGTGCCGAGCAGTTCGCCGCCGCCGCGCAGGGCGAGGTCCTCCTCCGCGAGGCGGAAGCCGTCCTGGGTTTCGCGCATCAGGGCGAGGCGCTGGCGGGCGACTTCGGACAGGGCATCTCCGCGCAGCAGCAGGCAGGTCGACTTGCCCTCCCCTCGCCCGACCCGGCCGCGCAGCTGGTGCAGCTGGGCGAGGCCGAAGCGTTCGGCCTGTTCGATCACCATCAGCGTGGCATTGGGTACGTCCACCCCGACCTCGATCACGGTGGTGGCGACGAGGAGCTTCGCGTTGCCCGCAGCGAAGCGCTCCATCGCTGCGTCCTTGACCTCGGGCTTGAGCTGGCCGTGGACGAGCACGACATCCTCGCCGAGCACGGCCTTGAGCTCGGCATAGCGCGCCTCGGCGGCGGCGAGATCGTCGGTCTCGCTCTCGCGGACCATCGGGCAGACCCAATAGGCCTGGCTGCCACCCGCGAGGTGGCGTTGGAGCGCGCCGACGACGTCGCCCATCCGATCGACCGCGACGACGCGGGTATCGATCGGCTGGCGGCCGGGGGGCATCTCGTCGAGCCGGCTGACGTCCATCTCGCCATACTGGGCAAGGGTGAGCGTGCGCGGAATCGGGGTCGCGGTCATCGCGAGACAGTGCGGCGTGCGCTTGCCCTTCTGCGTCAGCAGGAGGCGCTGGCCGACGCCGAAGCGGTGCTGCTCATCGATCACCACGAGCGCGAGATTGCGATAAGCCACCGTCTCCTGGAAGATCGCGTGGGTGCCAACGCAGATGTCGATCGAGCCGTCGAGCAGGCCCATCAGGATCGATTCACGAGCCCGGCCCTTGTCGCGCCCGGTGAGCAAGGCGATCGTCACGCCGGTGCCGGCGGCCATGCGGGTAAGCGTGGCATGGTGCTGGCGGGCGAGGATCTCGGTCGGCGCGAGGAGCGCGGCCTGGGCCCCGGCCTCGACCGCGATCAGCATCGCCTCTAACGCGACGACCGTCTTGCCCGAGCCAACATCGCCTTGCAGCAGGCGCAGCATGGGCGCGGCTTGCGCCAGATCGCCCTCGATCTCTGCGATGGAGCGGCGCTGCGCCCCGGTGAGCCCGAATGGGAGCGAGAGTTTCGCGCGCAGTCTGCCGTCGCCGTGCAGCGGCTGGCCCACGCGGGCGCGGTTGGCATTGCGCACGAGCATCAGCGCGAGCGAATTGGCCAGCAGCTCGTCATAGGCGAGGCGATCGCGGGCCGGCTTGTCTTCCCGCTTGTGCGCCTCGAGCAGGGCAGGCTTCCAGTCAGGCCAGGCGAGGCGGGCCTTGAGCCCGGGCTCGATCCATTCGGGCAGATCGGGCAGGTGATCGAGCGATTGCCCGACGAGCGCGGCGATGCGCCCTTGCGTGAGCCCTTCGGACAGAGCGTAGACCGGTTCGCACAGGGTGCCGAGCGCCATGGCGCCATCTTCCGCGACGTGTTCGGGGTGCACGATCTGGAGCGTCTGCCCGTACTGGTCGAGCCGGCCCGCGATCCACCGGGGCTCGCCGATGGGGAGCTGCTTCTTGGCCCAGCCGGCGTTGCGGCCGAAGAACGTGAGCGCGCAGACATTGCCTGCCCCATCGGCGGCATAGGCGCGGAACGGGGCGCGGGCGGAGCCCGAGGAGCGGTGCTCCTGCACGGTGAGGCGCACGACGATCTGTTCGCCTACGCTGGCCTCATCAAGGCTGGTGACAGCGCGGCGCTGCACGAACCGATCGGGCAGATGATAGGCGAGATCGCGCACCCGGGTGAGCCCGAGCTTCTCGAGCGGGCGCATGACGCCGGCGCCGACGCCCTTGAGGCCGGCGCTTTCCGCGAACAGGGGGTTGAGCCGCTCGGGACGCATTGCGGCCGTTCATAGCTGGCCGGGGCGAAATCACCAGCCGCGCGGCAGCTTTTGCACCGCGCCGGAGCCTTTTTGACCGAGCGCATGGAATCCGCCCCGCCCCGGTGCTGCATCTGATCCGCAAGAACGAAGGAGATCTCAATGCTGCTGCCCCATGGGACCGTTATCGCGCTCGTCGATGGCCACAACTTCCAGCTGCTGCGCAACGCCGGCAACGAGGCGACCCCGGAGCTGGACCCGCTGCCGAGCCCGAAGCTCGACACTCACAACCATTCTAACGGGAGCCACCATTCGAGTTCGGGCAACCATGCCGGCACGCTGGTGAGCGAGGACGCGCACGCGATCGCGGCGGTGAACTGGCTGAATGGCCAGGTGCTGGCGCACAAGATCGAGCACCTCGTGCTGATCGCCGCGCCGCGCACGCTGGGCGAGATGCGCCGGCACTATCACAAGCAGCTCGAGCAGGTGCTGATGGGCGAGCTGGCCAAGGATCTCTCCGGCCGGAAGGGGCCGGAGATCCTCGCTGCCCTGAAGGGCAAGTGAGGAGGGCCTGGGCTTTCCTGCCGCGATCGAGGCGGGAACGCTCGGGAGGGGGGCGCCGGGGATTGCGGAAAGGCGGTCGCAGCCTCCCGCGTCTCCGGCGTTACCGACGAGGGGACGCCTTGCCCCCCGCACTTGCCCCCTGCCGCGCAATGGCCTAGCGGGCGCCGCATGGACGAGACCCGCCGTAAACGCCTCCACTTCCGCGCCTGGCATCGCGGGACCCGCGAGGCGGACTACATGATCGGCTGTTATTTCGACCGTTTCCACGCCGAGTGGGGCGAAGCCGAACTCGCCTGGTTCGAGGCGCTGATCGAGGAAGAAGACGTCGACATCATGGGCTGGGCGCTGGGCACGCTGGCCGTGCCCGACGAATATGCCGGCCCGCTGATGGAGCAAATGAAGCGGCTCGACTACGTCGAGATCCCGCGCTGACCGCTGATCGGGCCGCGCCTCAGCGTGCGGCTTCGGGGTGGCGGCATTCGGCGCAGTAGAGCCGGTAGCCGAGCCAGGCCGAGACGAGGCACATCGCCGCGCTCAGCAGCAGTTGGCGCACGATGCCGACGCCCGCCGCGCTCAACCCCATCGCCAGTAGCGCACCGAACACCATCGCGCCCGAGTTGACGATGTTGTTGGCCGCGATCGTGCGCGCGGTCTGCGACTTGTCGACGAAGGTGGTGAGGAAGGCATAGAGCGGCACCACGAACATGCCACCCGATACCGCGATCCCCAGCAGGCACAGCAGTAGCGGGATCGCCAGCGGGTGATGGATGAACTGCGCGGCGTTCATCAGCCCGGACGACTGGTCGGAGGTCCAGCGCGCGCAGACCGCCCAGAAGGCGATGACGAACAGCGCCATGACCAGCACCGCCGGTGGGGCGAAGCGGGCCGAGACGCGGCCCTTGAGCAGCGCGTTGATCGACACCGAGCCGAGCGCGACCCCGACCGAGAACACCACGAGGAACAGGCTCGCCACTTCCTTGCTCGCCAGCAGCACGTTCTTGGCGAGCGGCGGGAACTGGATGAACAGGATCGTGCCGACCGCCCAGAAGAAGCTGATCGCGGCGATGGCAAGGAACACCCGGCGATCGTGCGCGGTCTGGCGGATGAGGGTGAACGAGGCGCGGATGAAGTGATGATCGAGCGGCACGACCTCGCCCTGCGGCGGCGCGGGCGGCACGAACCGCGCGCTGACCCACCCGAGCAGCGCGGTGACGACAACGCCGACCGCGGCCCATTCGACCGGGATCCACCCGGCGAGGATAGTGCCGGCGAGGATCGCGACGTAAGTCCCTGCCTCGACCAGCCCGGTGCCGGCGAGGACTTCCTCCTGGCGCAGGTGCTGCGGCAGGATCGCGTACTTGATCGGGCCGAAGAAGGTGGAGTGCACCCCCATCGCGAACAGCGCGGCGAGCATCAGCGGAATGGCGAGGGCCTGCACCGCGATGCCCTTCCACGCGAGCAGGAGCCCGCTGGCGCCGACGGTCATGATCGCGATCTCGGCCAGCTTCACCAGGCGGATGATCCGCGCCTTGTCGCGCATGTCGGCCAATTGCCCGGACAGCGCCGAGAGGATCACGAACGGGATGATGAACAGCGCCGAGGCGATCCCGCTGAACGCGGCTTCCGCGCTCTCGGAATTGTAGAGGCTGTACACGACATACAGCACCATCGCGTTCTTGAAGAGATTGTCGTTGAAGGCGCCAAGGAGCTGGGTGACGAACAGCGGCAGGAAGCGCCGCCGGCGCAGCAGGTGCGTAGTGGTCGTCATGCAATCCTTCGGCGCAGCCAATCCCGTGGGCGGACCCTAGCGGCCTGTGCCCGGCGAACAAGTCTTTTGCGTGACGGCGCGAGCCACTCGACAGACCCCGCGTTCAGCGGCTAGGCCTTGCCCCCGCGATGCTGACGCTGCCCAACATCCTGACGCTTTCGCGGATCGTCACCGTGCCGGTGCTGGTCGCGCTGCTGTGGTGGCCGACGTGGCAGGCCGGGTACCTGGCCGCCTTCGCGGTCTATTCGCTGATGGGCGTGACCGACTATTTCGACGGCTACCTCGCCCGGGCGCAGGGCGCGGTGAGCAGGCTGGGCGTGTTCCTCGATCCGATCGCCGACAAGATCATGGTCGCCGCCGTGATCCTCGTGTTGACCGCGCAGGGCGTTCTTACGGGGCCATACGTCGGCGACATGCACGTGATTGCCGGCCTGATCATCCTGATCCGCGAGATCGCCGTCTCGGGCCTGCGCGAATTCCTCGGCGGACTGCAGGTCTCGATGCCGGTTTCGAAGCTGGCGAAGTGGAAGACCACCTGCCAGATCCTGTGCCTGGGCGCGCTGATCCTCGGGCGCGGGATGCCGTGGTGGACGGTGACCGTGAACGGGCTGACGATGAACCTGCCGCACACCGTCGGCCTGACCACGCTGTGGGGCGCGGCGGCGCTGACGGTGATCACCGGGTGGGACTACCTGCGGGTGGGCCTCAAGCACATGGATTGAGCGAAGCAGCCAAGGCTGTGGCTTTTTCCAGCCGGCTGACCTAAGGGGCGCCCCAATCACGCGTTGCCGGAGACCCGGCCGCTCCCTGCCCGCGCTGCCAGCGCGCGCCAACATACATAGGCCCCATGCCGTTCACCCAGCTTCCCCGCGCGCTTGCCGGCGCGCTTGCCGACCGTGGCTATGCCGAGCCGACCGCCGTCCAGGCCGCCGTGCTCGAACCCGAGGCCGAGCGCCGCGACCTCCTCGTCTCGGCACAGACCGGGTCGGGCAAGACGGTCGCGTTCGGGCTCGCTTTCGCCAGCGACCTGCTCGGCGAGGAGGCGATGCTCGGCCAGCCGGGTGCGCCGCTGGCGCTGGTGATCGCGCCGACGCGCGAGCTGGCGTTGCAGGTGGCCAAGGAACTGGCGTGGCTCTACGCCCCGGCGGGCGGGCGCATCGCGACCTGCGTGGGCGGGATGAACCCTTCGGTCGAGCGGCGCGCGCTCTACCAGGGCACGCACATCGTGGTCGGCACGCCGGGGCGGCTGCGCGACCATCTTGAGCGCGGGGCGCTGGACCTTTCGGCCCTGCGCTGCGCGGTGCTCGACGAGGCCGACGAGATGCTC
>Ga0068859_100006108_pt1 | contig 12234 bp, 12 predicted proteins | sample KBSSwiS22_FD_66585 | JGI IMG/M metagenome (GOLD analysis project Ga0068859, IMG submission 66585) | Switchgrass rhizosphere microbial communities from Kellogg Biological Station, Michigan, USA - KBS Switchgrass S2-2 | ecosystem: Host-associated > Plants > Roots > Rhizosphere > Soil ... | reverse complement strand
CACGTGCCGGGGCGGCAGCACCCGCCGCGCCAGGCGCGGGGGTTGCCGCTGGGACACCGGCACCACCCGCACCGCCGCCGCGACGACCAGCGCCCGGCTCCGGCAGCGGCTGCGGTGCGCCCTTCTCGGCCAGAGACAAGAACCGCGCCCACTCCCACGCGGGCGTCGTCTTGTAGAGAGTCCACGAGGCGGGATCGTGGTAATTGAAGATGCGGAAATTGGGACTGACGATGACCTCGAGCGACACCGCCTTGCCGGGGCACTTGGCGATGTAAGTCTTGAGGTAATCCTCCATGCCCATGTTGCCCTCGCCCATGCGCGTCCAGCGCACGGCGGTGCCCTGCGGTGAGTTGAAGAGATAACTGTCGCGCATGTGGCTCGTCAGTACATACGGCGCCAGGGTCTCGAGTGTGAGGTGCGGATCCTCAATGGTCCACACCGGGTTGCCCGAGTCCAAACACACACCGACGATTTCCGGACCGGCCCCTTCAATCAGATTTTTCAGTTCGCGCGCCTGCTGATCGCCGGCGTGGTTCTCAATAGCGAGTTTGACGCCCGAGTCCAGGATGCGCGAGCGGTTGGCCTTCAGGACTTTGATCATGTCCGCCTGGTGGCTCTCGATCCCGGGCGGGTTGCGGTCGGCCTGGGTGCCGAGCACGCAGCGGACGATAGGCGACCGCACTGCTTTGGCCGCAACCAGCATGCGCGCGATCTGCTCGTCGGCCGTGCCGAGGGTCGGATCGTTCCGCTGGGCGTTGGCGAAGTCGCTCGATGTCGGGCACAGCGAACGCATGCCGATTTCGATGTCGATCTTCAGCTCGTCGGCGCGATCGCGGATCTTCTTCAGGTTGTCGGGCGCGAGCGCCTCCTGCCAGCGTGGGCTCCCGAGGAACCGGACCTCGCTGAAGTGGAGCATCTGCACCTTCATCTTGGCGGCCCAGTCGAGTACCTGGAACGGCGTCCACCCCTGTTGTCCGAGGCTGAATACGTCGACACCGAATTTCACGTTGGCAGCAGCGGAGGCAAAAGTCGGCATCGGCATCGTCCCCATCGCGACGGCGGCCGCGCCCATCGTCTTCAGAAACGTTCGGCGGTCCGCGGGCACGGCTGTCTTGTCATCGTTCGTCATGGCAGATCTCCTGGAGGCGGTCACTACATTAACCGTGCGCCGAGCCATTGCCAACAGCCGTTCTGTGTGCGCGATTCGCAAACGCTGGTGGGGGGTATAGCAATGTTTCCGAAGGTGCTGGAGGTGCTGGAGGTGCTGAAGGTGCTGTCAGGAAAAGGAACCCGTTCAGGCGGCTTGGCGGCGCGCGTCGTCGAATCGGGGAGCATCGACTCCGGCGACCATCGCAGCAACGCGCGCCAGGGCGTATTCCGCCCGGCCGGCGGCGCTGTTCATCACCGGTTCACCGGCACGCAGTGCCGTGTGGATATCGGCGAGTTCGCGCACCCGCAGCGGCCGTTCGCCGCCGGTCGTGGTCAGCAGCGACATGGCATAGAACATGTGATTGATCTGCCGGGCGAGATACATCCTGGCTCGCTGGGCCACAGTGGCAGGCGCGCCGAAATACGCCGCAAGGAACACGGACTCACCTTCTTCGTCCCGCGCCATGAAGCTGGCGATTGATGCGAGATCGGTGAACCGGTCGGACTGAAACGCGGCGGCCCAGTCCACGAGCCAGAGCCGGGTGCCGTCATAGACCACGTTGCGCGGATTGACGTCGTTGTGGCTCGGCACCAGTTGCGGTTCGAGGGAACGATAGGCCGTCTCGAGCACCGCAAACCTCGCAAGAGGCATGGCGAGTTCCTCCTGCGACATCAGACCGGACCCGACGACGCCGGCGATCAACCCGTGCATGCCGTCCAGGTAGTCCACGAGCGGAGGAAAGGCGGGCGCGGCGTGCAGCCGACGAAGCAACTCACCGAGCTTCGTCAGTAACGACGTCCGATCGCCGGCCCAGTACGCGACGTGCGGATCCTGTTTGACGAAGTCGACGATAGAGACGCCGGCGGCGCTGACGTAGTGGACCTTGGGCGCGACACCGGCCAGCGCAGCAATCTGCATGCAACCGTGCCAGCGCCTTGGATCACCGAAGCCGTCCACGGGTGGATCGAGCCGCAGCAGATACGGCGTGCCTTTGACGACAATGCGCAGAACGGCCGCGCCGGACAGGCCGCCGCTGACGATCGTGACTTCGTCCGCCTCGTCAACCTGGAACGTTGCCCGCAAGCCGGCGCGCACGGGCTCGATCCAGTTGGCGGCTATCGTCACTGGTACTTCCAATTCAGCTCCTTCCCCGCCTGAATCTGCTCGACCGCCTGAGAAATGCGCCGGGCACGAGTCTCCTGGCGTTTGGCACCGTCGATCCACTGAATGTACTCGCGCTTGTGGCTCGGCGGAAAAGCCTCGAAGGCCTTGCGGGCTCTGGGCGCCTTGGCGAGCGCGGCGAGGAACTCCGCGGAAGGCCTCGGATCGGACTTATCCTTGCGGCGGGCGATGGGCCCCTTTACGCCCAGATCGTTCAGGACCGCGGCCGCCTTGACGAGCGCCACCATTTCCGACTTCTTCGGTAGCTCATCCGCCGAGGTGAGGCGTTTCAATTTCACGACCGCCACGGCCGCAGCAGGGTCGGCTGCTGCCAACGGCTGTGCCTTCCAGAAGACGAACCGCACATGGGCCTTGAATGCGCCCATCGTGCACAGCGGGCCCTTGTAGTCGAAGAACGGGAACTGCCATTTCATGGTCTCGGCCGCGCCCGGACAGCCGGCATGCACGGCCGCGCGTATCGCTTTCAGAATTGGCCGGGCAAACGGCTCCGCGTCGGCGATGTATTCATCGATCCGGGGGTCGGTGGACATGAAGGGAGTCTAAGAGACCGGGTGTAGCAGTTCAACACACGGTTTCTTTTGTCGGTGATGTCGACACGGGCCGAAGAGACCAGGTGTTGAAGTGCTACACCTGGTCTCTTAGACTCTCTCCATGTCCCTTATCGATCCCGGCAAGAAAGCTCCGTCATTTTCGCTGAAAGACCAGGAGGGCAAGACGCACTCGCTTTCGGACTACGCGGGCAAGTCCGTCATCCTCTACTTCTATCCGAAGGACGACACGCCCGGATGCACGACCGAGACATGCGAGTTCCGGGACATGCTGCCGAAGTTCAAGAGCACGAAGGCCGTAGTGCTCGGCGCGAGCATCCTGGACGAGAAGAGCAAAGCCAAGTTCGCGGCCAAGTACAACGTGAACTTTCCGCTATTGGCGGACGCCGACCACGCCGTGGCCGAGAAATACGGCGTGTGGCAGGAAAAGATGAACTACGGCAAGGCTTACATGGGGATCGTGCGGACGACGTACCTGATTGGTCCCGATGGAGTGGTCAAGCAGCGCTGGGACAAGGTGAAGGTCGAAGGACACGCCGAGGAAGTACTCAAGGCGGTCTGAACCGGTGTCGGTTCGAAGGTGGGAAGGTGGGAGGGATGCGAGGGTTCGAGGGCGAACCAGCAGCCTAAGTCTACGCGGCGCCAAAACCCGGCATCGCCAATCGGGTTGATATCAAAACGTGAACGACAATATTCCGCTGATGGAGATCCACCCGTCGGTCGTTCGGCGTTCGAATTGGTTCGGGTTTCCGAACGTTCCAGACACGGCCAACAGGTCTGTCGACGCCCTCAGACCAAACCAGGGCGTCACGCCGTTCTTTTTGTCGAGTGTCCTCCCAAGAGTCCCTGCGGCGTACGCGCCCCAACCGTCTCGGGCGTCGCAGAGGCCACAGACCGGTCGATACACGCCGATCTGACTCTTGTAGTGTGCAAAGGCCAGGCCGCCACCGTATTGGGCAAACGCCTTCCCGCGCGAGCGCCACAGCATCACACCAGCATGAACCAGATATCCCGCGGAGCCGAATGACCCTTCCCCTGAGTTGTTTCCTCCGTTGCTTCTGCCGTCGTACAAGACCTCAGCATTCAGCTCCGCATCGACCTTTCGATGGATGCGTTGACTGTAGCCAACGCCCAACGCCCCGGAACTCTTGATCAACGTACCCGCGGCAGGGACCGCTCCCCCGCCAAGGAGCGTGACGGCATGTCCAAGGCGCTCTGGAGCGTCCACCGCCTGTTGTGCAGCCGCCTGAGCGCAACCTAGCAGGGTGACCAAGACAACTCCGACGGCACATTCGATTGAGACCGCCCGCTGGTTCTTCACTGAGTTCCCCCGATTCTCAACATCGCTCTCCAGCATCAAGAAACGGCGCGGAGGCGGCGCCGGAGTCCTTCGAGCCCCCGGCGCATCACCACGTCGTGGTTCCACGCAAAGATCGGCCGGGCGACGGGTCCGAGCAGCCGCATCAGCGGTTTCGTCGCGTCGACCTGCCACTCGTACCGTGCGACGGTGCCTCCGGCTGACGACTCGAGCGTCCAGCGCCCGGTGCCGCGCAGTTCCCCATCGGCACGCACCTCGATGACCGACGGCCGATCGAGGTGCACAGTCTCCACCGTGAATCTCAGCCGGTACGGCAGCGCGCCCCTCATCGTCATCCGGCGCCGCTCGCCGAGGCCCGTGCTATCGCCCGGCGCGATCAGGTCGGCCGCGAGCACGCCGCGCCACCAGCGCGGCCAGTCCTCCGGCGTCGTGAGCTCGGTCCATACGCGCTCGATCGGCGCGTCGATCGTCCACGTCGTCAGGAATCGGTACATCGCTCGCGAATCTCCTTGGAGCTCCATCCGGCATCGCGCGGTCACGAGCGACGGCGGTTGGTCGCGGCTACGATACCTCCCTCCGGCGAATCGTGGATGCTTGGCGGCCCTCAGGGTCAGCGTATCGAGTTCTCGCCGCACGATCGCGACGGGTTCCTGAGCGTGCGCGGGTACGCGACGGCCGCCGGGAACGACGCTCGACACCAGGCGCAACGTTTCACGTGATGCGGTTGGGACTCGCGGTTTGGCAGGTAGAGAGGGACCGAGTGTTGCACTCAACACCCGGTCCCTCTCGCACTCATTTCGCTCGCAGCAAGCTCACGTTCAGCGTGAACGTGTTGCCCCGCCGGATCAGCACATCTTCGGTGTACGGGGAGAACCCGTCCTTGCGGACTTCGATGTGGTGTCGTCCCTCGGATAGCTGAATCGCAATGCGATCCTGCCCCTGTGGCGTGGCCCAGCGCTCGCCGTCTACCGTGATTTCTGCATCACCAGGCTGAATCCGCAGCGACAGACTGCCGAACCTTCCTGGAGCTTCGCGCTCGATGGCCGTGTCCGGCGGAGCGGGAGCTGGACTCCGCGGGCCCGTACGGTAGGGCCCGGGAGCGCCGGGACCAGGCCGGCGCGGCTCAGGCTGTTCGGCAGTCTGCGGCTGCTCGCTGGCCGGAGGGGGCGCATCTGAAACTTCTCCGGCCCTCAATCGTTCCATCGTGAGGCGTATTTTCTGGTCGCCGCCAGGATTGAGATACAGGTTCTGCACGACGGTGCGGTAGCCCTCGAGATAGATCGCAACCTGGTGGCTGCCGGGCCGAACGCGCAGCCGCTGGAAGACGCCGTCGAAGTCATCGACGGTACCCGCAGCGTATCCATCCACGAACACCTGCGCGTCTCTCGGCGTCACCTCGAGGCGGACGGAGCTCGTGTTATCAAACTGCCCGTAGTAGGGGTAGCCGTACGGGTAGCCATACGGATATCCGTAGGGCCCCCATTGGAAGAACGGATCGTAGTACCAATACGGCGCGTAACGATAGCCGCCAATCACGACCACCGATCGGACGACCGGGCCACGACGACGCTGGGCGGAGGCTGTGCGAGGGATGAGCGCGAGCAGGCAGACGGCTACCGGGAGCACGAGCCACTTGCTATATCGACGGATGTAAGACACTGAAGTCACTCCCGACAGGCGCACACTACGCGACTGTGCAAGCGGAGTACCAGGCGGCCGTGGCCTCGTGACGTGCGTGGCAGTGGTCAGGCTGCGGAAGCGACGCTTGAAGAGGACACGGTTCCGCACCCAGCAAAGAACGCCGGGCGCGCGGACTCTACTGCGGGACCGCAAACACGTCGAAATGCGGCCGGCTCGTCATGTCGGCAGCGGTCAGCTGCCGTCCGCGGTAGTCGGTTTCGCTCGTGACGTGGTGCACGTCGTAGTGGCGGGCCGTGAAGAACGCGTGCAGCCGGGTCCGCTGTGCTGGCGTGGTCAGCTTGAAGACCTCGGCGCGAATAAATGGGCGGGTGCGGTCGATGAGACCAGCGATCGACTCGAGCACGATAAGGTCATAGCCCTCGGCATCGACCTTGATGAATCGTACCCGTGGCACCAGGTCCGGGAGGTAGGCGTCGAGGTAATGCTCGAGGTTGATCCCCTGGACCGTCAGCGTGAACGCGTGCCCATGCCGCCACCGGCTGATGCCCTCGTGGCGGCCCCCGTTGCAGAATCCGGCGTCGGAGTACTCGAACTCGATAGGGCCCGACTCGACCGTGGCCGCGAAGTTCATCGGGATGATCGACGTCTTGCCCACGTTCAGCCCGGCGTTGCGGTCGAGCACCGCGTACACGTAGGGATTGGGCTCGAGGGCGAGCACGCGACCCGAGGGGCCGGCGGCGAGGGCCAGCGGCAGCGTCGAATCGCCCGTGTGCGCCCCGATGTCGATAACGACGTCGCCAGGCCGAATGAAGCTGCGCAGTTCGTCGACGACCTCCTGACGAATGATCTTGGGACGCTCACCTGGATGCAGCCACTGGGCATACTGCACGGGTCCATCCACAGGCAGGTCGAAGGTTCGAACTTCGGCGCCGTAGATACGAGGCTTGGGCCGCCAGCCAATGAGGTGGGCAAGGTCGCGGGGCTTCAAGGGCAGCCTCGGTACGGGGTTCTTGGTGCTGGGTGCTGGGTGCTGGGTTCGGGGTGCCAGGTGCACCGAGAACGGAGCACCTTGGAACCGCGTGTCGCACACAGCACCCAGCACCAAGAACCCAGAACCCCTTGCATATGTCGCACGGCCGGAAAAGGCTAACATATTGAGGCTATGTCGCTTCCGAGCACGCCGGCTTCCGGTTCCCGGCAGGATTTCATCCGAGAGCTGGTCGCCGCCGACAAGGCGGCCGGGACGAACGGCGGCCGCGTGGCCACTCGTTTCCCGCCAGAGCCGAACGGCTACCTCCACATCGGGCACGCCAAGTCCATCTGCTTGAACTTTGGGGTCGCGCAGGACTTCGGCGGCATCTGCAACCTGCGTTTTGACGATACGAACCCGGTGACGGAAGACGTCGAGTACGTCCAGTCGATTCAGGAGGACGTGCGCTGGCTGGGCTTTTCGTGGGGTGACCGGCTGTTTTACGCCTCGAACTACTTCGACCGCCTGTATGCGTGCGCGGTGGGCCTCATCCAGGACGGCAAGGCCTACGTCGACAGCCTTCCGGCCGACGACATCCGGGAGTACCGCGGCACGCTCAAGGAGCCGGGCAAGGACAGCCCGTACCGCTCGAGGTCGGTGGACGAGAACCTCGATCTCTTCACCCGGATGCGAGCGGGAGAGTTCGCGGATGGCACGCACGTGCTGCGCGCGAAGATCGACATGGCGTCGCCCAACATCAACATGCGCGATCCGATCCTCTACCGGATCCGCCGCGTGCATCACCACCGCACGGGCGACACGTGGTGCATCTATCCGATGTACGACTACGCGCACCCGTTGTCGGACGCATTCGAGAGCATCACCCACTCCCTCTGCACGCTCGAGTTCGAGGATCACCGGCCGCTGTACGACTGGCTGATCGCGCACGTCGCCGGCCTGCCAGGCCGGCCCCAGCAAATCGAATTCGCGCGTCTGAACCTGACCTATACCGTCATGAGCAAGCGCAAGCTCTTGCAGCTCGTGAACGAGAAGCACGTATCGTCGTGGGACGACCCGCGCATGCCGACCATTTCGGGTCTGCGCCGGCGAGGGTACACGCCCGAGTCCATCCGCCGTTTTGCCGAAGAGATCGGCGTGGCCAGGCGCGAGAACGTCGTAGATGTCGGCCTGCTCGAGTTCTGCGTGCGTGAGGATCTGAACCTGCGCGCGCCACGCGCGATGGCCGTGCTGCGCCCTTTGAAGATCGTCATCGAGAACTATCCCGATGGCCAGGTCGAGCACATGGACGTCGTCAACAACCCCGAAGACGCGTCGACGGGTACACGCCGCGTGCCGTTCTCACGAGAGATCTACATCGAGCAGGACGACTTCCGTGAGGATCCGCCGAAGAAATTCTTCCGTCTGGCCCCGGGACGCGAGGTGCGGCTGCGGAACGCGTACCTCGTCACCTGCCGCGAGGTCGTCAAAGATGCTTCTGGGGCCATCGTCGAACTGCGCTGCACCTACGATGCCGCGACGCGCGGCGGCGACGCACCGGACGGCCGCAAGGTGAAAGCCACGCTTCACTGGGTGTCGGCTTCCCACGCGGTGGCCGGCGAAGTGCGCCTGTACGACCGGCTGTTCACCACGGACATGCCCGGCGTCGGCGACGAAGACTTCTTGAATCAGATCAACCCGCACTCGCTCGAAGTGCTGTCGGACTGCAAGCTCGAGCCGTCTCTGGGCTCGGCCGCACCAGGCACGCGCTTCCAGTTCGAGCGCCTCGGCTACTTCGCCGTCGATCCCGACTCCACGCCTTCGATGCCGGTCTTCAACCGCACGGTGACGCTGAAGGAAGCATGGGGCAAGAAGGTCTAAGAGACTTCGTCACCCTTTCCCCTCAGCCGAGTGCAGCCTGTGCAGGATGCGATGCACGAGAGGCGCGAGGAGCACGCCGGCAGAGACGATGAAGACCAGCCCGGCGTAGAGCGCGTAGATGCCGGCGAAAATCTTGGATGCGTCGTTGGGCAGCGTCCCTATCGGCCCCATGCCACCAAGCAGCATCGCGGCATTCACGAACGCGTCGACCCAGTTCATCCCGGCCAGCGTTTCATAGCCGATCATGCCGACCGCGAGAGACACCACGACCACGACCGCGACGAGGCCAAAGTGAGTCAGCATCCGCCGCAGAAATCGGCGAAAGGGAATCGGACGGACCGAGCCGTGCTCGTAATCGATCACGCCCGCAGCTCGTCGGCCTGCCACGACGTCACCATCTGCTTGATGCGTCGCGCATCCGTGATCCGATCCGCTAGCACGGCGGCCGCGAGTGTCGGCAACTCGAGGTCGCTGGCGAATCGCATGGCAATCAGCTGCCGAGCCGAGAACTCGTGAATGCGCGGGCGTAGTTCGGCGGGCAAGAGTTCGTGCAGCCGCAGCCGCATTTCCAGCCGAATCACCCGATCTTGCACCCGGAGTGCGAACGACCTCGCGTAGAGCGCCAGCCGGGCCAGCGCCACGGCCACGATGACGGCCATCACGCGATCGAAGCTGACATCGGCAATGAGGCGGTACACGGCCCATCCGACGTTCAGGAACAGCACGAACAGCACGACGAGAAACCCGGGAACTCTCTGGCGATGGTTCTGATAGCTCTGCTCGGCGGGCATGACTGGAGTCTCCTGCCGTGACTATAGCGGGGATCACGACGGCCCGGATTGATCGCCTACGCGGGGTATTGCTAGCCCGCGGCCGTGAGTACGAGCGCCGAATCGTTGCCGCCAAAGGCGAGCGACGTCGAAACGCCGCAACGCACCCGGACGGCTCGGGCTTCATTCGCGACGACATCGAGTTTGCAGGCAGGATCCGTGCGCGCGTGATGAATCGTCGGCGGCACGATGCCGCGGTCGATGGTCAGTGCGAGCGTCGCGGCCTCGATGGCGCCGGCAGCGCCCAGGCAGTGTCCGACCATGGACTTGATCGATGTCACCGGAATCCTGGCGGCGCGGTCGCCGAACACCCGATGAAACGCCTGCGCTTCGGCGACATCGTTGTTGGGCGTCGCCGTGCCGTGTGCATTCACGTGATCGACGTCGTCGGCCTGGAGTCCCGCCTGCGCCAGGGCGTTCGCAATGGCCCGTCCGATGGTCGCCCCATCCGGCTCCGGCGAGGTCGCGTGGTACGCCTCGCAGGCCACGCCATGCCCGGCCAGTTCGGCGTAGACGTGAGCGTCGCGGCGACGAGCCCGCGCGAGGTCTTCGAGCACCAGGATGGCCGCCGCCTCACCAAGGTTCATGCCGGCCCGCGACGCGTCGAACGGCCGGCACGGCTCGGTGTCGACGAGCCGCAACGCGTTGAAGCCGCCGACGGTGACCTCACAGAGCACGTCAGACCCGCCGCACACGACGACGTCTGCGCGACCTCGTCGAATCAGGTCCCGGCCGTACGCGATCGCGATCGTGCTCGACGAACAGGCCGCGACGACACACGACCGTAGACCGCGGAAACCGAAGTGTCCTGCAACGACGTCGACCGAGGTGCTCGAGAAGTGATGAAAGATGTCGCTCGGCCGCGGCGGCGCGGCGCGCTGGCCGCGAAACGAGGCGAGGTAGCGCTGATTCCGGCGCAGGTCCCCGGTGCCGGCCCCGAGCAGCACGGCCACGCGCGTGGGATCGGCGTCCGCACCGATGGCCGCGTCCGCCAGGGCCTCCGTCGTGGCAATCACGGCAAGTCGATCGCTTCTCGACCAACGGGTCAACAGCACGCCGGGCAGCAGACTGGACCAGTCCACCGGCGGAATCTCCGCCGCAATCCGACTGCGGAAACCGGAGGCGTCGAATTGCGATGGCGTTCCAATGCCGCAGCGGCCGGATGTGAGTCCGTCCCAGACCGCTTCACGCGTCAGTCCAATCGATGAGACGCAGCCGATTCCGCTAATCGCAACGCGACGGTCGATCATTTTCCGGTCAGGGGCACGCTGGCCGTCGGGGTCAGAGACATCGATCGATCCGCGTCGCAGGCGTCGCGGCACGCCTGGACGCGGCGCGCCTCCCGCGATTTGTGCGTCATTGCGACGACGCCCGGCACGACCACGGCCGGCACACAGAGCGCGAGCGAGCAGCCCGCGCTGATGAGGTGATCGGTCAGCCCCAAATCGCTGCGCTCCAGTCCTGCCAGCGAGCGCCAATAATTGAGGATGACGCCGTAGACCTCCGACGTCATCCGTCCAAGCGTCCCATGCACACCGCCCACACGCGCGCGGCCGGCCCTGACGTGCGCCAGAAACTCCTCACGTGTCGAGCCGTCGGCCTCCGTGAAGCTGGTGCCGACCCATTGCAGGGTGTGCGCATCGCTGCCGCCGGTCACCGCCAGCGGCCGTCCCCGCCGTGCGGCTTCGGCGCGGAGATCGGCCGAAAGCCGATTGTGCGCCGGCAGCATGGCGCCGTTGTGCACCTCGACCGCCGGCGCCAGCGTCAGCACGCGACCGAGATAGTCCCCAAGAGCCAGATGCGAAGGGCGATAGAAGAAGAACAGGTGATTGACCGCGAAGAATACCCGTTCGTCGCGCAGATACGTGGCGATCTCGAACGCGTTCGGGCGCAGGCGTTGGATTTCACGATGCTGCCGCTCGGTAATGCCGACTGCGCCGAGGTGCACGCGCAGCTCCGGCACGTCGGGAAAGGCACACTCGATTTCCTCGCCGATGATGAAATCGGGCGCATCGGGATGGGCGTCAAGAAATTCCAGACACCCATCGATGCTGTCGTGGTCGGTCAGGCAGACGAAGTCCATGCCGCGGGCCTTCGCAGTTTTGTACACAGCCTCCGGACTCGAGTAACTGTCGCGCGCCCGCAGGCGGCGAAAGTGGCTCGCGTAGCCCGAGTGATACGAGTGGACGTGGAGGTCTGCCTTCACAGCGGTTTCAGAACCAGAAACTGGAGAACGACCGAGCCCGATTTCGCGACCACCGCCGGCAGGAAGCTCTTGCCGACATCGATCTTGAACATCGTATTCCACGGGGCCTTGAAGTTGACCGCCACGCCCGTCCCCGTGATGGATCGTCGTCGCGTCTGGTCGCCGAGCAACGTCCCGTAGGCCTGGTCGAGAAACACATCGAGGCGGTACTGGTCGAACACGTTGAAGGAATACGATCCACGCAGCAACGTGAGGTCGGGCATCCGGATGCCCGCCGACGGCACACCGTGCATCCTGACCTCATCGAACAACCCGAACTGATACATGCTGAAACGATCCAGATTTCGGCCGCCATACCAGCCAGCGCCGATGTGCAGGGTCTGGAACGTGGTGACGAAGAAATCCTTCGCCGCCGTCACCGCGTAGCGGCGGTAGTCAGGGCGAGGCGCCACGAGGGCATCCGGCTCCCCCCAGGCCCCCGAAGATGTCCGGTGGTACGCACTGGCCGTCG